>Ga0209400_1002284_pt1 | contig 14658 bp, 12 predicted proteins | sample M_130807_EF_Meta_FD_187313 | JGI IMG/M metagenome (GOLD analysis project Ga0209400, IMG submission 187313) | Freshwater microbial communities from Lake Montjoie, Canada to study carbon cycling - M_130807_EF_MetaG (SPAdes) (version 2) | ecosystem: Environmental > Aquatic > Freshwater > Lake... | reverse complement strand
TCGTGGTGGTTTAACTGATGCAGAACTTGTTAACGCCAAAATGATTCTGTGGAAAGGTCATTGCTCAGTTCATGCCAGATTTAATATGAAGTCAGTAATTGATGTAAGACAGCGCATTAAGGATGTAAAAATCATTGTGCATCCAGAATGTGTCAATGAAGTAGCAGAAGCTGCTGATGTTGTTGCTTCTACTGAAGGAATTATCAGAACAATTAAAGCCTCAAAACCAGGAACTAGTTGGGCCGTTGGCACAGAACTAAATCTGGTCAGACGCCTTGCTCGAGAATTTCCAGATAAAAACATTTCCTTTCTGGATAAAACAATTTGTTATTGCTCCACTATGAACAGAATTGATTTGCCTCATTTAGTTGCCTCTTTAGAAAATCTAGTAAATGGAAACGTTGTTAATCAGATCAAAGTTGACCAAGACACCAAGGCCTATGCCCGCATCGCCCTCAATCAAATGTTGGCCTTGCCAGGGGCATAGCAAAACCTGCTAACCTAGAAAACAATTATGAAATCAGAACCAACTCCTAAACGCAAAGATGCAGAAGCTGCACGTAAGAAAGCTTTGAAAGTTCCATCAGGATCTAAAGAAGCAAAAAAAGCCGTTCGTCAACGTACTCGCGAGCAAAGAGTCGAAACTCGTTTAGCAATGAACCGAGGCGAAGAATGGGCCATGCCTTTTAGAGATAAAGGTCCTGTCAGAAGACATGTGAGAAACCTAGTTGATTCTCGTTGGCATTTTGGTGAGTTATTCCTACCTCTTGCTTTAGTGGTTTTAGTTTTATCTCTAATCCCAAATCCAACAGTTGCTCGAGTTGTTTATTTTCTTTGGTTAGTAATGATGCTTGGCACATTAGTAGATGAAATTTTATTAGCATTAAAAATTAAGAAAGAAATTAATGCAACTTACTCAGATCCAAAGGAAAGAAAAGGCGCTATTTTTTATGGTCTTATGCGCGCATTGCAATTAAGACAATTAAGAATTCCACCTTCAGTGGTAAAAATTGGTGGAGCCCCAAAAGAACTTAAGTAATTTTTTAAGCTGGATGAAGGCTCATGTTTTCCATGGCCAATTCAGTTCCATCCCAAAGAGATACTTGATGTACTCCGCCGTTTAATAAACTTTTCCAATTAATGGTTAACCAGCTTTCGGCTTCTGCTCTGGTTTTAAATTCTGCGATCACTGCTTCTTTTGGTAAATCTGCAACAGGCTTTCCTGCTTCATCTAGATAAACCCAAGTAAATGCCATTTTGACTAGACCTGCTTTCAGGGAAAAATTAAGTGTGCCCCCGCGACAACTTGTCTTTCCTATATAAATAGTTTCACAACTCACCACCTCTTTGCCATTGACTGGGATGCGGTGTGCCCATGTAAGTTGTCTTTTACGCAAGAAAACCTGTTCCTTGTAAAAGGGGAAGTCGGTCGGATACCGGCACTGTCCCGCAACCGTGGGTCATTCACCAGATGAAAATCTGGTGCCAAATGACAAGTCGGATTACCTAACAAGGAATGAGTCGTCCAACGCACCGTCGAGGAAAACGGGGCAGGCCGGATTGTTTTTCTAGATCCACCTTCCCTTTGTATCTATTGATGCAAAGGGTTTTGAATTTAGATTATTAATTCTTAAGCCTCGCTCATTTCTCTCACTCACGGCCAAAAGCATGAGGAGAAATAAATGAAGCAATTAAAAAGAAATATTGCAATAATTTTTGTTGCAAGTATCTTCACTTCACTATTTTCAATAACACCAGCAAACGCTGCTGATTATCGTTATTGGACTTTTTGGGTAACAACAAATGACTCATGGTCATTTGCCAATGAAGGTGCAGGAACATTAAAAGCAACAGATCAAATGGTTACTGGCTGGAAATTTGCTATAACTGGAGCAGACAATGGTTTGCCTCCAACTGAAAGTGCAGTATTTGCAGAACTTTGTCCAGATACTTCAGAACAAGCTGGAACTTTAAGAGTTGCAGTGGTTGTTGATTTCAACGATCAAGCAACTGCACCAGAAGGCGAAACTCCACCTTCAGCAAATGTTGTTAAATGCGTAACTGTTAACGAAGGACAAACTGCTGCAGATGCATTAAATGCAGCAGGTCTTGAAGTCAGAGCCAATGATGGTTTTGTGTGTGGCATCAATGGATATCCAAAAGAAGAATGTGGATTAGAAATTGCATCTACAAATTCTGAACCAACAGCTATGGCAATCGCAGAAGATATGGCAACTGTTGATACCCCAGCAGATGAAGTAAAAGAGCCAACTAATACCAATGTGCAATTAATTGGTTTAGCTGCAGTTCTAATAATCGCATTTGCAGTTGTTTTGAAAATGCGTAAGAAGAAATAATTAAATTGCAAACCAATAAGACTCTTATGCCATCTGCCCCCCGCAGATGGCATAAGCCAATTTCACTTACTGAGCACCGCTTTTTGCATTCAGGTGCTTGGTGGTTATGGGCAATATTTTTAGCAGCAATGGCAGCAGGCACTACTAATCCTGTTTTGTTAATTTCAATTATTGCTGTGGTCTTAATTGTGGTCAGATTTAGAAAAAGTGATGCGCCTTGGTCTAGATCAATTAAAGGTTATTTAATAGCAGCAGGTTTTGTAATCGTAATCAGAATGTTTTTAGTAATTATTACTCCTGATATTTTTGGCGATACTTTGTTATTTACTCTTCCTGAAATTGATTTACCTAGTGTTTTTGCTGGCGTTAAATTAGGTGGCGAAATTAAAGCCAACACTGTTTATTACGCCTTTCAAGAAGGACTAAGACTTGCCACTATTTTGATTTGTATTGGCGGAGCTCAATCTTTAGCTTCACCAACTCGGTTATTGAAATCAATTCCTGCAGCCCTCTATGAAGTTGGTTTATCAATTGTGGTTGCTCTAACTTTTGCTCCCCAACTTGCTTTTGATGCTAAAAGAGTTCGAGATGCTCAATTCTTAAGAGGTAGAAAAACCAAAGGCATTCGCGCCTTGGCTAAAACCTTTATTCCAGTTCTTGAAGGTGCGATGGAAAGAGCGCTATTGCTAGCTTCAGCTATGGATTCTCGAGGTTATGGAAGACGAATTCACCAAAGTGAAAGTAAAAGAAGAATTACAAATATTTTGATGCTACTTGGACTTTTAGGAATTCTTTTTGGTCTTGCTGGTTTATTAGGGGTATTTAGTCAATCAAATATTGGTGTGCTTACTTTGCTAATAGGTATTTCTATTTCATTTCTTGCTTTGTGGTTTGCTGGTAAAAACGCTTCTCGCACAAATTATCGACCAGATAAATGGCACATTCCCGAAGTATTAGTAATTACTTCAGCATTATTTGGTTTAGTAGCTATGAGATTTACCGAATCAATTGTGCTAAATCCTGTGACAAGTCCTCTAACTTTTCCGCAAATAAACTTCATCACCCTATTTAGTATTTGGGTTTCAATTCTTGCTATTCCGCTTTCTCCTCAACCTCCTTTGAGCAATAGACCAGTAAGTGATTTGTTTAAAGCAAATACTCATCTACAAAGGAATGCTGCATGATTAAATTTGAAAACGTTACATTTAAATACAGTGGTTCAAATTTTCCTATTCTAGAAAATGTGAATTTAACAATTCCTGCAGGAGAACTTGCCCTTGTTGTAGGAAAAACAGGTTCAGGTAAATCCACCCTTTTAGGTTTAATTAATGGATTAGTTCCAAGTTTTACCGGTGGTGATTTAACAGGTGATGTGACAGTTAATGGTCGCTCCATTAAAGATTTTCCGCCTAGAGATTTTGCAGACCTAGTTGGAGTTGTCAGACAAGATCCTCGAGCATCTTTTGTCACCGATTTAGTAGAAGACGAACTTGCTTATGGCATGGAACAACTTGGAATTTCCCAAAGCACCATGAGAAGACGAGTTGAAGAAGTTCTAGATTTACTAGGTTTAGCTGAATTAAGAAATAGATCTCTTGCCACTCTTTCTGGTGGGCAAAGACAAAGAGTTGCAATAGCTTCTGTTTTAACAACTAATCCAAAAGTTTTAGTCCTCGATGAACCAACCAGTGCACTTGATCCAAGTGCTGCTGAAGAAGTTCTTGCTGCAATTCAAAGACTGGTACACGATTTAGGTTTAACGGTTGTATTGGCAGAACATCGCTTAGAAAGAGTCGTGCAATACGCAGATCGAGTAATTGTGGTTGATCGCGATGCTGAAGTTTATGCAGATCGTCCAAGCCAAGTATTTGCTAATTCATTACTTGCTCCCCCAGTTGTTGAACTAGGTAGAGCTGCTGGCTGGTCACCGCTTCCTTTAACTGTAAGAGATGCCAGAAAATTTGCTGATGAATTAAGAAATCGATTAGAGAAATCAAAACCTAGAATTCGCATTAACACACCAACCAAAACATTAGTTAATGTTGAGAATTTAAACTTTAATTATGGAAATATTCGTGCCTTAAGACATATTGATTTAAATATTTCAGATGGCGAAATCGTAGCCCTGATGGGACGAAACGGTTCAGGAAAATCAACTCTACTTTCTCAATTAGTAGGTCTACTTGAACCAACAACTGGATCTATTCTGATTGATGGAAAAGTTCCTACAACCTTAAAAGGTAAATCATTAATTGAAAGTGTGGGTCTTGTTCCACAAGAACCAACAGATTTACTAATTTCAGATTCAGTAATAAATGAATGTATTGCAAGTGATAGTGATTCAGGTGCTGTTCCTGGAACTACTTTAAGTATTTTTGAACAATTAACCACAGATGTTGCAGAAGATTCTCATCCCCGAGATTTATCTGAAGGAGAAAAACTCTCACTTGCTTTAGCTGTGGTTTTGGCAGCTAAGCCACCTTTGATTCTTTTAGATGAACCAACCAGAGGTCTTGATTATGCAGCAAAGAGACAATTGGTTACTAATTTACAAAAACTTGGCAAAAAAAATCACACCATAATTCTTGCTACCCACGATGTTGAATTAGCTGCTGAAGTTGCCACCAGGGTCATTTTGTTAGCAGATGGCGAAATTGTTACAGATGGTCCAGTAAACGATGTACTTTCAAGTTCGCCAATGTTTTCTCCTCAAGTTTCAAAAGTGCTGGCACCCGCCCATTGGCTCACTGTGTCTGATGTGGCTTATGCCTTAGAGGATTTGACTTGAAATTAATAAGGGTTAATTCTTTAACCAATATTTCCATGATTGTCACTTCAGTGATTGGTTTAGTTGCTTTTCTTTGGCCATTCTTATTACAAAAAGATTCTGTATTTAGTAATAATTCTGACAATGCTTCAATTCTTTTATTACTAATTGTTCCGCTTGTTTTAATGGTGGCACTTGCTGATGTCATGCAAGGAGGAATTGATTCTCGATCTTTAGCAATATTGGGAGTTTTAACAGCAGTTGTTGCAGCAGTTAGACCACTTGGTGGCGCAGTTGCCGGATTAGAACCTGTTTGGGCAATCATCATTATTGGTGGACGAGCACTGGGTGCAAGTTTTGGTTTTGTATTAGGCGCAATTGGCATTCTTGGTTCAGCTGTATTAACCGGTGGAATTGGTCCGTGGCTGCCTTTTCAAATGTTGGTAGCAGCCTGGGTTGGTGCAGGAGCGGGATTATTACCGAAACTAACTGGGAAAAAAGAAATCTTGTTATTAGTGATTTATGGATTCATTGTTGGCTTTGTTGCAGGTTTACTACTTAATCTTTGGTTTTGGCCTTTTGCTAACGGATTATTACCTGAAGTTTCCTTTGAACCAGGTATTGCAATATCCGAGCAATTAACTCGTTGGGTGAGATTTAGTCTTCTCACAAGTTTTGGTTATGACTTACCTAGAGGTATTTTGACAGCCACACTGTTATTTTTTCTAGCTAATCCTTTATTAAAAGCCATGAGACGCATGACTAAGAAAGCCAATTTTTCTAAACCTGTAGTCTTTACTGCGTGATTAATTCAGTCCTCGCACTTGGCTTTGATGACACCAAATTTAATTGGTCAGATCTCACCCCTATTGCTGTTGAACATAAGAAACTTTCTAGTGAAAATGAAAATGATGTAAATAAAGCAATTGATGCCAATACTTCTGTTATCGGAATTTATGCATCCCACGACATTGTTTTGGCAAGTGGATTAATTGGAGCTTTTCTAACCATTGATGCTGCATCTTTATTAGGTAAATCAAGTGTGGGAAATGATGACCAATGGGTCAAGGATGCTGGAGCATTAAGAGATTTATTACGTGTGACCAGAACTTTGAAATCAGACCCAAAAGAAGTAATCACTAAGACTTTAGGTGAAAATGCTTATGCTGCATTTAATGCCCTAATTGCATCAGCCTCAAGACAAACTAAAACTATTTTGGTAGGTCCTGGTGCTATTGCTTTAGGATTTGTGGCTTTGAGATCTAATTCCAAATTAAAAGACTATTTACTAGTTGCAAATACACCAATTATTCCTTCACTTACCGAAGCAATTAAATTTATGGGCTGCAAGACAATCATGAACACAAAAGAAAACGTTCATCCATTAGCAGAACTTGCCTTAGCTGTGAGTGCTGTGAAAGCTAGCGAACTTTAGATTCCACAAAAGGTGGCTTAGTCACTAAGAATTCAACGTTTTTTCCTCGCACGTCAACAAAAACTTTGTCACCAACTTTTACACTTGATTCAAGTAAAGCAAGCGCAATTCCTTCTCGTAAAGTGGGCGAAAAAGTACCACTAGTAATTTCACCTAATTCATGATTACTTTGATCCAAAACTTTCATATGACTTCTAGGTATTGCTCGTTCCACTGCTTTTATTCCAACAAGTTTTCTTTTTACCCCACTTGCTTTTTCTTTAACTAATGCATCTTTTCCTAAAAATTTAGGTTTATCCAAAATTACAGCCCAATTTAAACCTGCTTCAAGAGGTGAGATATTTAATGAAATATCTTGACCGTGCAATGGATAACCCATTTCAGTTCTTAAGGTGTCACGTGCACCTAATCCAACAGCTTTAGCCCCAAATTTTTGTCCCTTTTTAAAAACTTCATCCCAAAAATTCAAAGCATTTGCTGCTGGAACTAAAACTTCAAATCCTTTTTCACCTGTGTAACCTGTGCGACAAATTGTTACTGAATTTCCCATAAAAGAAACATCTTTAAAAGACATATATTCCATATCGGTGGGAAGTCCAAGATCGGTTACCAATTCAATTGATTTAGGACCCTGAATTGCAATAATTGCTATGTCGCTATGAAGATTCTTAACGACTATGTCAGAAGGTATGTTTTTCTTTATAATTTCTAAAACAGTTGTTGAATTTCCTGCATTAGGAATTAACAACACTTCATCTTTTGATCTTAAATAAACAATTAAGTCATCTACAACCGTGCCATTTTCAGAAAGAATTGTGGAGTATTGGGCTTGTCCAGGTTTAATGCGATTAATATCGTTTGTTAAAACTTCGTTTAGGCGATCTGCTGCATTTGGTCCCGTTAAAGTTGCTGTTCCCAAGTGGGAAACATCAAATATTCCAACTGCGTCTCTGGTTGCTGCATGTTCAGCTAGAACTCCACCACCTGCGTATTCAAGTGGCATTTCCCAACCACCAAAAGGTGCAAGTTTTGCGCCTAATTCAATATGGCGTTGGTGAAGTGGTGAATGAATTAGATTGGCTGAATCGCTCATAAAACAAAACGCTACTAGGCTATTTCCCATGTCAATTACTCGCCTCACTGATTCCAAAAATATTTCAGCAAATGAAGTTCTTGTTGTGGGTTTTGCCCAAACAGATAACGGACCAGAGTTCTTAGAACCTGCAATTGCTTTTGAAGCAGCTTCAAAAAATGAAATAATTGAAGCTATCAAGTTAACTAACTTTTCAGGAAAGAAATCAGAACTTGCCTATCTAACAATTAAAAGTGGCGTGCTTTGCGTAGGTCTTGGCAAAGTCACCAAAACACAACCTCTGGAAATGGAAACATTAAGAAGAGCCTCAGGTGTAGCTGCCAGATCTTTAGCAGGTAAATCCTCAGCACTTTTTGCTCTGCCAACCACTACCACTGTTGCTGCTCACGCGGTAACTATTGGAGTTGAGCTTGGGGCATATTCATTTACCGAATTCAAAACCAAAAACGAGAAATCATCTGAAACCTTAAAGCAAGCAAATATTTTAGTTCATGATCAATTCGTGAATAAAGCAAGTTTTCAGGAAGCCCAAATTATTGCCGAATCAATTAAGAATGTTAGAAACTTAGTTAACACTCCCCCAAGCCATATGTATCCAGAAACTTTTGCAAGTTATGTGAAAAAGACTTTCAAAAAGAATGCGAAACTAACTCTTGAGATTCTGGAAGAAAAAGCACTAAAGAGACAAGGCTTTGGCGCTCTTCTTGGAGTTGGGCAAGGCTCAATTAATCCACCTAGATTTATTCGCCTTGCCTATAAGTCTCGTGGTGCAGATTTTCATTTAGCTCTAGTTGGCAAAGGTATTACTTTTGACACTGGAGGAATTTCTCTAAAACCTCCTGCATCAATGCACTCAATGAAATGTGACATGGCGGGTGCTGCAACTGTGATTGAAACTTTAAGAGCAATCATGGATCTTGATTTAAAGATAAATGTCACCGCTTATGCCGCTTTAGCTGAAAATATGCCTTCAGCAAGTGCTCAAAGACCAAGTGATGTTGTCACAACTTTTGGTGGAAAAACTATTGAAGTTCTAAACACCGATGCAGAAGGAAGACTTGTTTTAGCAGATGCACTAGGCAGGGCTCAAAAAGATAAACCAGATCTAATAATTGATTTAGCAACATTAACCGGTGCAGCAACTGTGGCACTTGGATCTAGAACTGCAGGAATTATGGCCAACAAAGATGAAGCACGAGATCAAGTATTTGCCAGTGCCAAAGAAGTTGGCGAAGCAATGTGGCCAATGCAAATTCCAGAAGAATCAAGAACAATTCTTGATTCCAAAACTGCAGACATTGCAAATGTTGGTTACACTCCAAATCCAGCTGGAGGCATGATGGTTGGTGCTGCTTTCTTGCAAGAATTTGTTGATGAAAAAACACCTTGGGTTCATATTGATATTGCACCTCCTGCTTTTAATGAAGGAGCTCCTTATGGATATAACGGTTTTGGTGGAACAGGTGTGGGAGTTAGAACACTTGTGCATTTAGCTCAAAAACTTGCAAAAAATTAAATAACTTAATTAATTTCCCTCACGAAATTCATATTTTTTGCTTAAAAATATAGTTAGGCTAGACTTATAAAAAAGCGCAGGTGAATAACTACTTTTTTTATTTAGAGATACTAAATAAATAAAAATAGTTGCAGTAAAAATGAATTTCCCAAAATCGCACGCTCAAACTTATCGTTTTGTTCCAGTAACTTCTAAACCTTTAAATGAATCAAAGTTAGATTCTTTACTTAAACAAGAGTGGTCAAAATTCACCAATGAAACTGGTATTTCTGAAAAAGAATCTTTACTTGCCTCAAAAGTAACTCCTTTAGGAGTTGCCTCAAGTTTTCAACATTGGACTCCTTATCCAATTTCCATAGCTTCGGCTAAAGGTGCCTGGATGACTGATGTTGATGGTCGAAAACTTTTAGATCTTTCAATGGGCTTTGGTGCCATCTTGGCAGGACATTTAAACCCTGTGGTCGTGCAAGAAATTAAAGACTCATTGTCCGATGGAATGCTTTTTGTAACACCTTCTCCTATTACTAGAGATGCATCAGAAAGAATTTGCACTCGTTTTGGTTTGGACATGGTTAGATTCACAAATTCTGGAACTGAATCAACAATGTATGCCACAAGATTGGCTCGAGTTTATTCCGGGAAAAACGCAATCGTAAAACTTGAAGGCGGCTACCACGGATCATTTGATCCCTTGATGGTTTCGGCTAAACCTTCCCTTGATAAAGCTGGGGATCCAAATTCACCTAATGCAGTTAGTCAACCAGGAACTACTCCTGGTGAAGTTTATGTAGTTCCGTTTAACAATTTAGAAGCTTTAGAAAAAGTATTTACTCAACATCACAAAGATATTGCTTGCTTCATTCTTGAACCGGTATTAGAAAACATAGCCATAGTTTTGCCAGACGAAGGATACTTAGAAGGTGTTCGAGCTCTATGTGACAAGTTCAATATTGTTTTGATTTTTGATGAAGTTAAAACTGGTTTAACTGCAGGACCACAAGGTGCGGCCCAAAGATTAGGCATAAAACCAGATTTGATCACTATTGCTAAATCAATTGGTGGTGGAGTTCCCGTTGCAGCTTTTGGTGGCAAGAAAGAAATCATGGATGCAATAACAAGTGGTCAAATGACTCACTTTGGAACTTTTAATGGAAATCCTTTAGCAATGGCTGGTGTGCGAGCAATGGACAAACTCTCAACCGTCGAAACATTAAAGAGTGCAGAAGATTTCAACTTAAATGCATTAAATAATATTAATGAAATTATTGGTGAATTTGAATTACCTGCTCACACAATTGGTTTTGGAGTAAAGGGTTGCGTCACCTGGTCTACTACCCCAGTTAGAAATTATCGAGATTACAAAGCAACAGACTTCAAAGTTTCAGAACTTTCGTGGCTATGGTCTATGAATCGTGGCATCATCACCCCTCCTGGCCTGGACGAACAGTGGCTGATCAGCTTTGCTCATGGGCAAGATGAGATAGATGTTCTTACTGAGGATTTCCGCCAAATGGCTTTGGCACTTAGAAGTTAATTTCTTCTCTATATATTCAAACCCAATATTGCCAATTTTTGCTTGCGTGAAAGGATATACATAGAGAAACCTCACGAGGGTGGAACAAACGGAAAGGTTGCAAATGCCCACATACGACTTAGTAATTCTTGGAGCAGGAAGCGGCGGATATGCCGCGGCATTGCGTGGTTCCCAACTTGGTTTGAAAGTAGCCCTAATAGAACGTGACGTTCTGGGCGGTACTTGTTTACACAGAGGTTGCATTCCAACAAAAGCTTTATTACATGCTGGTGAAATTGCAGACAGCGTTAGAGAATCTGCAGCATTTGGAATTAAGTCAAATCTTTTAGGCATTGATATGCCTCAAGTAAATGATTACAAAGACGGTGTAGTTAATCGTTTGTACAAAGGTTTACAAGGTTTAGTAAAACATCGCGGTGTTGATTATGTAACTGGAAATGGAAAATTTGTTGGCCCCAACAAAGTTATGGTGGGCGATCAAGTTTTTGAAGGTAAAAACGTTGTACTTGCTACCGGATCTTTTCCAAAGTCACTTCCTGGTTTAGAAGTTGATGGTAAACAAGTTATTAACTCTGAACACGCTCTTAAATTGAGTAAAGTTCCCGCAAGTGTGATCATCCTTGGTGGTGGAGTCATTGGTGTGGAATTTGCCAGCGTTTGGAAATCATTAGGTGCAGAAGTAACAGTTATTGAAGGTTTACCAAGATTAGTTCCAGCCGAAGATGAAGCAGTTTCAAAAGCTATGGAACGGGCTTTAAGAAAGCGTGGCATCAATTTCACCACTGGAGTCAAGTTTGCCAGCGTTGATAAAACTAAACACGGCGTTGTGGCAAAACTTGAAGATGGACAAACTTTTGCAGCTGATTTGATGTTGGTTGCTGTGGGCAGAGGATCTGCAACTAGAAATCAAGGCTTTGAAGAAGCAGGTTTGAAATTTGATGGCGAATTAATTAAGGTAAATGAAAACCTACAAACTAATCTTGCAAATGTTTATGCCGTGGGAGATATTGTTCGAGGCCCACAATTGGCTCACAAAGGATTCCAAGAAGGAATATTTGTTGCAGAACACATTAAGGGTTTGAATCCAAGAGTTATTGACATTACTGCTATTCCAAGAGTTACATATTCCGAACCAGAAGTAGCATCAGTTGGATTAAATGAATCAGCTGCTAAAGAAAAATATGGTGCCGATCAATTAAGAACTGTTCAATACGATTTAGCAGGAAATGGTAAGAGTCAAATATTAAGAACTGCAGGATTTATAAAGTTGATTGCACTAAAAAATGGTGGCCAAATTGTTGGCATCCACATGATTGGTTCACGAGTTGGCGAATTATTAGCTGAAGCTCAATTGATGTACTCATGGGATGCGTCCCCAGAAGATGTTGCTCCATATATTCACGCCCATCCAACAATGTCTGAAGCAATGGGTGAAGCAGCAATGGCACTTGCAGGCAAACCGCTACACACTCACGATTAATTAGAAAAAGGAATTTATTTAAATGGCAACTAATGTAACTATGCCTCAACTCGGTGAATCAGTTACCGAAGGAACAGTTACCCGTTGGTTAAAAAATGTGGGCGACGTAATTAAAGTTGACGAAGCCATTGTTGAAGTTTCAACAGACAAAGTTGATACCGAAATTCCTTCACCAGTTGCCGGAGTTTTGTTAGAAATCAAAGCCGCGCAAGATTCAGTTATTCCAGTTGGTGGCGTTATGGCAGTAATTGGTGAATCAGGATCAGTAACACCAAGTGCTCCAACACCAAGTGCACCAGTTGTGCAAACTCCTCCCCCTGCTCCAAAAGTTGAACCAGTTGTTGCAAAACCAGTTGTACAAACTCCACCACCTGCACCTGCCCCCGTAGCTGCACCTATTGCGGCACCGGCTGCAAGTGGATCATCTGTAAATGTTGTTTTACCAGCATTAGGTGAATCAGTAACTGAAGGAACAATTACTCGTTGGTTGAAAAATGTTGGCGATTCAGTTTCATTAGATGAAGCAATTGTTGAAATCTCAACAGATAAAGTTGATACTGAACTTCCATCTCCTGCAGCAGGAGTAATAACTGAAATTAAAGTTGCCCAAGATCAAGTAGCAGCAGTTGGCGCAGTATTAGCAGTTATTTCATCTTCTGCTGGAGCAAGCACACCAAAGCCTGCAACACCTGCACCTGCACCAGTTGTACAAACTCCTCCACCTGCTCCAAAAGTTGAAACTGTAGTTGTGCCACAAGCGCCACCCGTTGTAACTTCAACTCCGACAGTTTTTGCTACAACTTCAAGTTCATCAAAAGATACTTACGCCACTCCAATTGTTAGACAACTTGCCAAAGAAAAAGGAATTGATATTTCAACAATTTCTGGTTCCGGGGTAAATGGTCGAGTTAAAAAAGAAGATGTTTTAAATGCAACTGGAACTCCCGTTGCTGCTCAAGTAGTTGCTTCCCCAGTTGCCACACCAGTTGCTGCTTCCGTAGCTGCACCGGTTGCAACACCAACTCCAGCTTCTGCCCCAGCAAAACCTGCGGCTCCTGCAGCAAGTGTGGAACAACCTCTTCGCGGAAGAATTGAACAAACTACTCGTTTAAGAAGAGTAATTGCCGAAAGAATGGTGCAATCACTTCACATTTCTGCTCAATTAACAAGTGTGGTTGAAGTAGATGTAACAAAGATTTCTTCACTTCGAAATAAAGTTAAAGACTCTTTTGTTGCTCGTGAAGGAGTAAAGCTTTCATTCCTTCCATTCTTTGCCAAAGTAGCAGTAGATACATTAAAAGAATTCCCAATCGTTAATGCCACTATTTCTGCTGATGCAACTCAAGTTGCTTACAGCGATGCAATCCATTTAGCAGTTGCTGTTGATACTCCTAAAGGTTTACTAGTACCAGTTATTAGAGATGCGGGAGATCTTTCAATTGCAGGGTTAGCCAGAAAAATTCAAGATGTTGCAAATAGAACTAGAGATAACAAAGTAACTCCCGATGAATTAAGCGGTGGCACATTTACTTTGACCAACACTGGTAGTCGTGGCGCATTATTTGACACACCAATTATTAATCAACCACAAGTAGCCATTCTTGGAACTGGTGCTGTTGTGAAAAGACCAGTTGTAGTTAAGGGCAGCGACGGAAATGATCAAATTGCAATTAGGCAAATGGTTTATCTAGCGCTTACCTACGATCACAGACTTGTTGATGGCGCAGATGCTGCCAGATTCCTATCTTCAATGAAAGTACGACTAGAAGAAGCTAATTTCGAATCTGAATTAGGTTTATAAAAAACAATGAAATTAGTGATAACCGGTGCTTCCGGTTTAATTGGTTCTGCATTAGTTAGAGAAGCTGAAAAAAATAAAATAGAAGTTGTAAAACTTGTTCGACGTACTCCTAAAGAAAAGAACGAATCCCAATGGGATCCCAATAAAGGAATCGTTGATTTAGCAGCACTTGAGAATTCCACAGCAATCGTGCATCTTGCTGGAGCTGGTGTGGGGGATCATCGATGGACAAAGAAATATAAAAAAGAAATTTTAAATAGCAGAGTTAATTCAACTGAAACCCTTGCCAATGCAATTGTTAATTTAAGAACTCCCCCCTCTGTTTTTGTGTCAGGTTCAGCCATGGGTTACTACGGTGACACCGCTGATGTTGCAGTTGATGAAAATGCTGGGCTTGGTGAAGGTTTCTTAAGTGATGTTGTTTTCAATTGGGAATATGCCGCACAAAGAGTTAGAAAAAACAACATTAGAGTTGTTCATCCTCGAACCGGATTGGTCATGAGTAAGCGTGGTGGATTACTAAAGAAAGTATTGCCACTATTTAGATTTGGTTTGGGAGGACGTTTAGGAAACGGAAAACAGTATTGGTCCTATATCTCTTTAGAAGATGAAGTTAGAGCAATTTTTCACTTAATCGATGATGTAAGACTTACTGGTGGAGTAAATCTAACTAAT
>Ga0209400_1002283_pt1 | contig 14664 bp, 20 predicted proteins | sample M_130807_EF_Meta_FD_187313 | JGI IMG/M metagenome (GOLD analysis project Ga0209400, IMG submission 187313) | Freshwater microbial communities from Lake Montjoie, Canada to study carbon cycling - M_130807_EF_MetaG (SPAdes) (version 2) | ecosystem: Environmental > Aquatic > Freshwater > Lake... | reverse complement strand
GTGGAATCGCTTGAAGAAAAAAGACCGCGCCTTGCTAAAACGAACTCATCCGGCATCTTGTCCTGCTTGCTAAAGTTGCATTTGCGACAAGCTGCTACAAGATTCTCCGGATCATCCGTGCCGCCTTTGGCTACTGGAATGATGTGATCGACTGTATTGGCTTCCATACCGCACCAATAGCATTCTCGCCCATCTCTGTTGAGAATACGAAGTCGAAGCTTCTTCCAAGTGGAGCTGTTCACCTTGCGCTGTGAATGTAGTGTCATCTCAAAAGTACCCACGCCTTTCATGGAATCTCCACGCATTACACATTGAACCATATCGATGCTTTGCATATTTGATGGTTGCGTCAATTTGACGATAAGGATCTAGGTTGCGATAGTGCTGTGATCGCATCTGACCTAGTCCGAAGTGACTGCCATTGACTGCCTTTGGATTCCATCGTGATTCTTTATGAATAATCTTTGATAGGCAAATGTATTGCTCGTAGTTAATAATCCTTGAATGTGCGTAAAGTCTGTATTGATCTGTGTCTGTAGCTTGTGCGGGTTGCATCTGTAAAGATAGCGAGCCTATGAATAGGCATAGAACTCCCACAACCGCCACTCTCCTTAGCGAGCTACACGCGCACACGCGCTCGCTTGCAGAGCTGGACGGTAGCAGAGCTGTCAAGCATTTTGAGTTATCCACAGAGAATGCAACGGAGTCTCGGCGTGTTGTCCACAGGTTATGCACAGCGTTCATTTTGAACCGCCCCAACCTTTCCCTTTGAAATGAATGGGATTTGCTGTCCACATTCTTTGCATTGGTATGTCACACCCATCGCAATATGGATCTCTTTTCAGCGTATCGTCAAAGGATCGACGGACGGTTTTAATCTTTAGGCAGACTTCGCAGCGATAGTCATATTCCGGCATTATTCATCCCATTCGATATTGTTGATTGATAGCCATTCAAGCCAAGTCCAAATCACTTAGAATTCTCTTTGCGCTCGATTCCCATCACTCCACAGCTTAAACATTGCACCATGACGGTTTCATCGCCCATTGGAAATTCTTGCTCAAATGACGCGTGATTCGTCACTTTCTTTTCGATCCTGCATTGGAAGCGTATTTGTTCCATGAGATGATCTCCTAAGATTTTCGATTGGATGTAAGTTGTATTGATCTACCCAGTAGGTCGGTTGGTCGCGTCTACGCCATTTCTTATTTTTAGCGGCAAAAATCGGTATCCAGCCCTTTAATGTGTAGTTTGGGCTTTTGCCTGTGACGAGAATTGCGATGTCCGTATTTCGATCCGAGTCGTAGATAATGAGTGATCCGGCATCGTACTTTGTCCATTTGACTTCAATAATAGATCCGACATCTGCTGTACGCTTGAACCTTGAAGCTCGAGCATTAAAATCAGCAATTCCAAAGTATTTGGCGACAGCGAATTCAGCACCGATTGATTCAGCGACTTCAAGAATGTAATCGTGGAAGTTGAGAGTTTTGTTATATCGAGTTTGGTGATTCGGCTTTGCATCTATTTCCTCAACTCTCTCGATAGCGACCCTAGCCGCATCCCATTCTTGCTCATGTGTAATTTTTATCTTCACTTACAAGCCTGACATAACCAAATCAGAGCCAATCCTTGCTTTTCGACATATCTACCAAATTGTGTCGGTCTATAAAGCTGACATCCATCACAGTATTCAATCGGAATGTCATCTTCTTCCCGGATCATCGTGCCATCGATTTCAATTGTAATCTTGCGACCATCCGGCATCTGCATATGTAATCCGCTCATATTTGCTGAACCCACTTTCCAGAGCTTGTCAATGTCATCCATAAAGGCGAGCATTGTTGAGCTTTTGTCTTTTCGGTGCAGACATAACCTTTGTAATCCTTGCCAGTCTTAGGCGATGTGCCTTGCTTGAGAATCATGTGACCGTGAGCACATATTGGAGATTCGGCTTCGATTTCTCCGCCAAGCTTTGATTGGATTTCTTCCACAGCTGTCTTTGCTGTTGTGAAGCCTTCTTCCCAAATTGGCTTACTCCATGGATCTTCCTCAACAAATGCTTTTGGCATATGTTCGACTTGCTCCATATTTTCACGCGACGGCTTTTCTTCTACTCCGAGAACCACGGAAGCGCATCGACCAATTGCCGAGCTGACCGTATCTTCCACATACCATCGCTTCATTTGTGCGTTGTACGCGCCCACCATGCCATGTGCATAATCAATAGCAGCTGGCTTTTCATCTTCATAATGACGATAAATCCGGCATTCAATCAGAATAAATCCCTTTTCGGGTTGCCAATCAATGATATTTGTTTCAATTCGATTGGTTGGATAGGTGGCATGAAGTCTTTGAACCTTTTGATTAACTGTTTCGTAATTGTCAAGAAATCCCATTATTGGATCTCCGCTTTTCTACGAGAAGCAATTTTGCCGCGAATAAATCCTTCGCGCTTGCCTTCTTTGAGTCCGGCCGTGTATCCAACAATGAAGCCTAAAAAGACTCCGAGAAGGATCCACATTGCTACTTCCTGAAATGTGTACATCTTTGCTCCCGATCCGAGAGCTACTGAACTTCGCTCCCTGCCATAAGGGTGAAGCAATATGCTGACATCGTCAAGAATCACGCTCAAAATAGGGCGTGTCGCGCCTAGCTGAACAGCTTGCCGTCAACTATGAAGGATCCATCCTTTTCAATGGGAATGATTTGCGGACTTACCTTTGATCCCTCAATGCGCAGAATGCCAAATCCTTGAGTCCAATTGGCTGTGCCTTTGGTATATTTTGCACTAGAAAATTGCATTAAGTTTCCGACTTCCATTCCGTACAAAGTCCGACCGACCTTGTAACCGCTGGACTCTGTATAAGTCATAATCCCTAGTCTGTGCGTGTGACCTTGAACAACGGATTTACCGTGCTGGCGTGCAGCTCGCAATGCTGTGGCTCCGGCATTTGGAGTCGTACCCTGTTCATCGCCGTGAATTGCTATCCAATTTGTCCCTGATATTTCATAGGGCTGTCGGTGGAATTTGATTCCCATTTCATCTAGCCTCATAAATCGTTCAAATCGTAATTCTTCAAGCTCACGAAGAGCCGGAAGTCTAGTGGCTAGGGAATTGAATAATCGATCCGTGTGATTAGATCTGACCATATTTGCCACGGGAGCATGACGAGTCAATTCCCACAATAAATCAACGCAAGTATCTCGATCTTGCCCAATCGTGGTTTCGTATTCTTCAGCTGTGCCGCGGCTCCATTTGCTAATTGTGTTGAAATCAATCTCGTCGCCAATTAATATGACTTCGTCTGGCTTAAAATACTTAATGAATTTAGCTAATACTTGAGTTGCTTTGATATTGTGAAATGGTACTTGAAGATCTGAAACCACCACTATTTTTTTCATTAATCGTCGTCGTCCGTGTATTCATTGCCCGATATTTTCTCAATTGGTTTTACAGGCAAAATCCAGTCCGGAAAAGACTCCTTTTCAAGAATCAAAAAATAAGCATTATCAGGAGAGAATCCGGCACGGCGTAAGCTCGAATACCATTCGTGCAGACAGATAGCATAAGCATCGAGAGCTGAATAAGTCTCGAGATCAATCGTCTTTTTCTGCCGTGGTTTTCCCATAGCTTAATTTTATCCGTTAGTCAAGCAATTTTTGGTATAACGCGTCAAGGCGCATTTCTATGCGATTGACCTGATCCTTGAGGCTCGAGCCGCCATTGGGAGAAAATTCACGCATAATGGATCTAACCATAAAGCGCATCATGGAATAGACGGCGGTAAATGTGGCAATTGCTCCAACGATTACCGCCGCCCACGCGTCCGGTGTCACTTCCCCTTGACTCCGAATTCTTGATCTTCCGGATTCAACCATCGAAGGATAACCGGAAGGATAGCAGCTACTCCGGCTCCTAGAACAGCTTTAGGATCTGTCACGCCAGCAAGATAAACGGCGATGCAAGATGCTAGAAAGGAGCGTCCCCATGATGCTCCCATTTTTTGTAATTCTTTCATTTTTTGCCTTTCTTGAGTAAGCCTTTGCCAGCTGGATGTGCAACTTCAATCACCGGATATGCGCCTTTATACGGGACATATTTTGGACGACCAAAACCGACAATTTCTTTACCAAATTGACGAACTTTAAGCAATACCATTCCGCCATTTCGTTGATCTCCGCCACGGGATGTATTGCCTTCGACCGTCAAGATGTTGTCACCGTCGAATCCCACCACGATTCCTACATGGCTGATTCGATCTACACCGTCATGTGGGAAGTCCATAAACGCAAGATCGCCCAATTCAGGCTTTTCATGCCATCGAGAAGTCTCTTTAAACTTATGAGCTCCAATAGCTGTGCTCACAAGTGAATGCACCTTGACTCCGGATTGTGCCAGCACCCAATTGCAAAATGAACCGCACCACGGCAAGCCATCGGCTTTTGTAAATTTGCCGTATTTTGTTATGTTTTCCGGCTCTTCAACTGTACCTTGCTCGGCTAAAGCAATTTCAATTGCGTGAGCAGCTGAACCAATTGGATAGGTCATCCCAAAAGCGCCTTTGCCTCTTCGTCTGTCAAACCTAGTTTGTCCAAGACCGCCTTTCGAGCTTCTAATTTTTTATTGAAAATAACTTCTTCCGCATCAAATTGCTTTTGGAATGCCACAAGACTTGCGGCTTTTTCTTTACTCAACGGGACTTCCGTTGTCTCTCCTGTTTCGATGTCATAGATTTTTTCCATAGTCATTTTTTATGCTCCATATACATAGACGGTTCCGGCATCAAATGATCCGGCTGAACAACTGACGCTTACTGAGGTGACAGCTGAAGTTCCTGTATAGTGACCGCTTGAAGTGTATGCGCGGTATCCGCTACCAGTTGCACCGCCAGTCGCCACAAATGGTTTGACTGTCGTGGTGTTGCAATTCCAAATGTTTGCATATCCTGTCACAGTTCCGGTCGCAGAAGTAGTCATTCCAAGTCTAAAAAATGTGCTAGTGGTATTAAACGATTGAACTCCGCCAGACAAATCTTCCATTCCGGCTTGAAGATAATTGCTCGCTGTGTCGGTGTTTAATTGAATGCCGATTGTCGATGCGGAAGCTGTGTTTGTTGAAGCTCCATCCACAAAAACATAAAGCCATTGTTTTCCGCTAATTGATGAAATGGTTGTCGTCGATCCTGATAAGGCTGTTCCACTGGCATTAAGCAAAGTCAATTGCGGTGTATATCCGGAAGCTGGAGTTGCCCAAGTAAAAGCCAAATTTGTTCCGCTTGATTTAGATAGAACTTGACCAGTTGTTCCGCCCTTAAGACCAACGAATGAAGTATCGACTCCTGATCCCAGTGTAGAAATTGCCGTCGCGCCATCTTTGACGAGATCGGTTGAAGTCGGGACTGTCCACCCGAAATTCGTGGTAGTTGTTGACATTATTTCTCCTTATGCGACGACGGTGGCATTTAACCACTCAAGTGTAGGTTCGATTGTGTTCCAAGTCTCAACGACAGGCACATCTGCCCATGTGAACGCTTGAAGTGAATATGCCACGGGAGTGACATAAAGTGAGACAGTCAATGAATTAATGCCTGACTGAAATTGCCATCCTTCAACAAATCCCTGAAAGTTAGATCCCATATTTTCTGGCAAATCTGCGATATTGACCGGCATTCCCATAAATACAGACAAAAGATTGTCACGATCGGAATTGTCGATTTCCGGTGATCCAAGTGGGAATGAGATTTGGTTGAAGTTCGCTTGTGGCAAAGCTCGGAGCTCTAAGTAAAAAGCGGCTTGAGAAGTTGCGTCTGCGGTGTGCTCAAGAGTTGTAGTGATGTTTTGAGCCAAAGTGCCATAGAGCGCAATTGATGTCGCATCTGAATTTGTGACTTGAGCTGAATTCTTATATGTGAGAGTGATGTAATTGCGGACATCGCCAGCGCGGACGGCTGTTTGAAGTCCGCTGGCAAATGCGTCATTTGCCGAAAGGTTCACATATCCATTTGCGGTAAGATATTGCGTCCGGTGAGTGCTGTCCGCATAGCTAATCTGTCCAGCTGAATTCTCGTACAAATAGCCAAGTCCGGATGTGGCTAAAGCCGAGACAAGCGAATAAATGTCGGTAACATCGGATGATCTAGCTGTAAGCTCATAATTGCCAGTATCGATTTCGCCAAGTCCGGTATTGAATGCCTGATTCCAAGTAAGAGCTGGATCCACATCATTCCAAGTCTCCGCGGCTGGCACTTTATTCCAAGTTGCAAAAAGAGCTTGAGACAGGATATGCTCAATCTGTGCGCCGTCTAAGTCTTTGGACAAGACTCCTGTTGTAAGCACCTTTGGAAGCCTTGAAAGGGCTCCTAGAGCAACGATGGAGATTGTTTGGGTGATTCCAATTGACCCACCGGATTGAACGCCCACAATGACATCTGTGACCGAACCACCAAAAATTGCTACCGGAGTCCCTGCGGAATTGTTTATGTACACAGTCACGGATGAATTTATATTCACAGCAATGCTTGAATCGTCCAAATTAATGAGAGTCAAATTGCAATATCCGGCAATAGCTTGCTCGTAAATATCTGTACGCCCCGACCCAATATTGAGATTTGCAAGAGCTACATCCTTATATTCGACTCCATCGATTTCGATGCTCCAAGTCGGTGTCCATAGGGTCATACGAAAGCGAACCTATTCGCGCCCAAAGTGCCACGCGCATTTGAGCGATTAAGTACATCGACGATTGTGCGAGCTGTGCCTTCTGCGTCGATTGCTCCATTTACGGTGACATTGATTGTTGATCCCATTCCGCCATTTGGCACGATAGTCCCATTTGAGCTAGGGACAAAGAGTTCGGCTCCGCGCTCGCCGACGACATAGGGAGTCCCTGCCGATACAGATCCGCCAGCTGCTCGGAAGCCACCGAAAGCCGAGTCAATCAAATTACCGATTCCGCGAACCGCTGGATTGTTTCGTACCAAATTGATGAGAGCTTGAATTCCAGAGACAACTGATCCAATGACGGAAGCCATTTTCTCAAAGCCTGAAATCAATGTAGCAACCACATTGATGACAACGCCCAAAGCAATACCGATTCCTTGAATAGCAATTTTCAAGACTCCACCAAGCAAAGGTGCAACAAAGTCTTTTAAGAATTTGAAGAGTGCTTCAAATTCGTCTTTGTTATCCATAACCGCATTTTTAATTTGGTCGAATGCAAATTTGAAGCCTTCAAGTACAGGCTGGAAAATATTTTTTATTAGATCGATATAAGTTTTGAACGCGTTTGTCAAGCCTTCTTTACCGCCCACGGAATCAATAAATCCGGAGACGGCAGGAATGACTGTATTCACGATTGTATTAATCATTGGAGTAATTGCGTCTAATACAAAGGATCCAATTGTCTCTTTGCCTTCATCAATAGCTACTTTAAGCCGAGCCATCTTTCCGGCAAATGTGTCAGCTTTGACGGCTGCTTGATTAGCAAATGTGTCACCAAGTTGCTTTGTAATTTCGTCCATCGACATCGTCTTAAGTTGTGCCGAAGTAAGACCAACGCCAAGCTTTGCAAGTGAAGCCGTATTACCTTCGGTTGCCTTTGCCATCGCATTAGTAACGGCTTCGAGAGATTTACCAGATCCAGCTGCAACATCGACCGCAATCGATTGGAGCTTGAGAGCTTGATCCGAATCTTTTGTGGCGCGAACAAATCTTTCAAAGCTCGGACGAAGTTCATCGTCTGTAAGTCCGGTGAGAAGTGAAGTCTTAAGAATTTGACTTTCAACGGCAGCAATTTGAGCATCGGTCGCGCCTGTAACATTTTGTAATGTAGTCGCCAGCTTTGCTTGAGCCGCTTCATCTGCAATGGCAGATTCCACGCCTTGCTTGAGAAGTACGCCAGCATAGGCAAGTGCAGCTGCACCAGCGACGGCAAATGCCGCGCCAGCCATTTTGCCAAATTTCCCCATTTTGTCGCCAAAGCTTTGAACTTCGTTTTCTGCGCCGGCAACTCCACGCTTCAATTCATCAAAGTCTGCGTCAAAGGTAATCTTTACTTTTGGAATGCCAGCCATTAATCAAGCCCCAATTTCTTCACGACGGTTTGAACCATCTCCGCATATTCTCTTGCCACGATTGGCACATAATAATCCACAGCCGGAGTCATCCAATATCCACGCTTATTAAATGGAGCTTTGAATCTGTCGGTATATGGACGACCTAAACTATCTATTCCCTTATGGGATCCAAATTCTGTTCCCCATAGCAATGCACCGGCTGGCGCGGCATTCTGCCTTACCTTTGCGCCTTTGCCCGACTTAGATTGTTCGCCACCATATTTGCGACCAACCTTTTTAGATCCACCGACATCAACGCGAATCAATCGATCGCGTTTAGCCGTAATGGTCTGTGCAACAAGTTTTGTTTGTGGAGCCGGCGCAGATTGGCTGAACATAAGAAGCTGTCCGGCAAGTCTTTGTGATAATGGATAAGCACCATCGCGTATTTCTTGCTGTGAATCTTTGTCAAGTTTATTTAATAAGCCAATCAGATTGCGAAATTCAACAGGATCAACGGTTATGGCAAATGTGCCTCTACCTGCCTTTGTTGCCATTTCGCTTCTCCAAAATCTCAATTGCTGTGTAGATCTGCTCCGCCGTCTCCCACTCTTTCATCGGAATTCCTGTTGCAAGTGCTAGTTCAACTAGGACTCGATTTAAGCTTCCGACGGCGTAGCTTTTGGGCTATCTACTTCCTCGGATCGAATATCGTCCACGGTATCGCACCAAATTTCGTATGGCTTAATAGGTTGTCCGGCAAGCTCTCTTTTCTTTGCGTTATATGCCAAGAAAAGAAGATCATCAAGTCCGACATTTTCGCCGAGCTGTGTAACCTTCAAGCCTGTCTTTCTTTCCCACTTTACGAATTCCGGTGTCGAAGCCGTGAACGATTCCGATTCCCCTGAAAAGTATGTAACCGTTATTCCTGTTTTCATGCTCCCGATTTCCTAACTCTTAGCTGAAAGTTTCAGTAGGTGTTCCCACTACCTGAAAGGATAGCGAGACAGTCTGTGCGTCCGGTGCTGAACCGCCGACAGATGGATATGTAGGCAAAATATTGCAAGCAAATACCGCGCCTGTTGCCGCTGTAAGTGATGCTGCCAAAGTTGTATTTGGTGCTGATTCTGTAGCCGTCCAGAGTGATTCGCAGAGAGATCCTGACGCGCCCCAATCTGCAAGCATTTCAACATTGAGTGTCCATGAATCGTCGATTGCCTTGTAAGCGCGTCCATCGAGTGTCTGATAAGTCTCGATGACATGATCTGCCTCAAGTGTGACTGTGGTTGCCTGTGCGTCGTAAGTAACGGTCGCGATCGTCAATGCGAGATCGCGTCCTGTGATGACGGTCGTTGCCATTATTGCTCCTAGTTTGTTTGTGTGTATTGAGTTGAGATGTCTATCTCGCAAGCAAGGATGTCTGATCCGCTGGCAAGAGTCATTGGGATTGGATTGGACACGGATCCCACCGTGTAACCTGACGGGATAACCGCCAGAATGCTCATTACAAGCTGCTCGATATTATCGAGAGCTGCATTATTGGAATACATAGCGACTCCAACTGTGATGACAAGATTAATTTTGACACGCGTTGATGTGCCAATGAGATTGGGCTCAAGGTACGGCGTATTTGGCACGATGGCAGCAAATGGCACCTGTGGAGCTTCGGGCACAGCATCGTAAGGATTAATCGCAACGCTTGATATGGCTGTCTTTAATGCTCCGCGTACATTGACGGCGATAGATGAAGCTGTCATGCGAGCATCGATCCGGTGTCAAGTGATTTGCCAAGAATGCCAATTACGCGATTGAGAAGTGACCGACCCATTCTGTAAGGTGTTGGTTGAAAATCAACGCCTTCAATTTGTCCGCCAGCTGCGTTAATTGATTGAAATACCTCAACCGATACCACGATGATTGCTTCATACACAGCTGGATTTGATGCGTAAATTGTTGCTGCGTCATAACCTGAAAGATAAGTAATTCCATTTGGAATCACAGCATTCATTGTTATATCTGCGTTTGTTTTAGCATAAGAGAATTGATATTCATCCGGTACGCGAGTGACTGTCTTTGTACCGTCAAATGTGGCATCTCCAATTGATACAACAACACTTGATCCAACAATGTAATTGTGTGGAGTATTGGTGACAAGAGTTGCAACATTGTCACGAATCTGTCGATCTGTTACAGCGGAAGAATATGACACAAGAAGCGGAAGAATCGTAAGCTCGCTAGTGTCAATCACTTTTTGAAGATATGCGTCAGAATAAAGAGAAGAGCTCACTTGCAAGACAGCTCTTAGCTGCGTTGGAGTGACTAGCGACATGAGCTCTTCCCTTCGTCTGCTCGGTTAGCTCGGGAGCGAACTAACCGATGATTAGATGTGGCGAATTACGCCTTGTTATTCTTGAACGCGCCCGCGCCAAGCTTTGTTGCGATTGCGCCGTAGCCGTACATCATGATTGAGATTTCACCGCTTGCAATCACATCTGCACGAAGCTGATATGTTGGTGATTCGTACCATGTGTACGCTTCTGGATCTACAATGAGGATTGAGCCATCTGTGTCTGTGCCGGCAGCTGTGTTTGCTGTGACATAGAGATCAAGACCTGCAACGCTTCCACGGACGGATGTTGGATTTACCTGTCCACCTGTGAAGTTGTTTGTGCCAGCGGAGACATTGTAAAGCGGTGCTCCGTTGTTGTTGAGTGTCATCAAGTTAGACCATTGCGCTGTGTTCACAATCATGTTGCGAGCAAAACGCTGTGTGCCGTTGTAAACGGATGCTGCACCGCGAGAGACAATGCCAAGAAGCTCGGAAGCTGTTGGATATGTTGCGACTGTTGTTGCATCAAGTGTTGCGCCTGTAATGAGAGCTGCGTTTACAGCTGTATCTGTGACCTTTGCGTATTGTGCTGCCATGTTACGCATAAGTTCTTCGATAAATGCTGGTGAAGAACGATCGAACAATTCAACAGAGAATGTCTGTTGTCCGGCATACTTCTTGACATCTACAGAAATAAATGCTGCATTCTGATCTGTGTTTGATGGTGCAGCGGCTTCTGCGGTAAGAGCAACAGTTGGAAGCTGTGTGATCTTTGGAATTTCGAATGTCATACCTGCATCTGGCAATGTACCGCGTGAGATTGCATCGATGTTTGAACGAGTTGCATTAGCAAGCCCATTGATTACGGTTGTGAGCTGGCGTGTTGGGATAAGACCAGCGTTGTCTGTTGTATCAGCTGCCGCGCGTACATATTCGCGTGCTTCATCTGATCCAAGAGCTGCCTTGATTGTCATTTCAAGCTGCTTGTGTGCAGAGAAATCCATTCGTGGCTTTGTGTACGCAAGCGCTGTTGCGGATGCGGTTACTGACTGTGCGGCTTCGACCGTCTCGACGGTTTCCGCGTTTGTGACGGTGTTTTCCACTTCGTCTCCTTCTGTTGTTGGTGTTTCTTCTGCATCCGCTGTGGATTCAGAAATCTGTTCTTCTTCGGTAGCTGCTACTTCGGCGACGCGAGCTGATCTGACAGCTGGCTCAGATACAAGTGCAACGCCGGTCAATTCACCGGCAAGAACGCGCATTGTGCCGTCCTTTTCTTGCACATAATCTTCCACAGCCAATTCAATGGAAAAGCCATCGCGAAGTCCGTCCATAGCTTCGACAAGTGCATCGGTTCCGGCTGTTGTGTTAGCAATTTTGAATGTTGCGTTGATTGCGCCAGCACCGTCTAAAGACATTTCCATCGTCTTGCCAATTCTGCGAGTACGATCATGCTCAAGGTTAAGAAATACATTTTTTGGCTCAATGGATCCTTTTGCAAATACGACTTTGCCAGTAGATGCATTTGCTGGCTCTTCAAATGCCACAATGCGTCCGGAAATTGTGCGAGAGACAGAATCTGCCGCTGTGATTGTCATGGGTGTTGTTAGCTTCATCCGATCATGTCCTCTTCTTTTCTAATTTCTTCGATTGACATTGCGCCAATGCGATTAAGAATTTCATACACTTGAGCGCGCTCAAAAGCGTTACCACGCAAGAAATCGTCTAGGTCATAACGCACATATTGAGAAGCCGGAGTAAAATCCGTAAGTGAAAGTCTTTCCTCGATGATTGTCAGCACCGGACGGATTGAAAAGTCGATGAGATCGCGCCTTTGATTAATAGCGTTGGAATAAGTCGTACTTGATGGATCCGCTGATACGAACCATGCCGGAATGCCCATTGCACGGCATAATTCCAAAGATAGGTATTGCCGAGCTTCATTAAGCTGAAGATTTTTTGGATCGTAGCCAATTGTGTCCATCTTAATGTCTGCATTTAAGAATGTGACAGCCTTTGAAGCTTTATTCTTGAAAGCATTGATAAGTGAAGCAACACGATCTTTTGGAAGTTGAACGCCATTGGATGACAAAACAATTTGTGGAATTGGATTGATTGCAAAATCTAAAGCTGCTCTTTCAAGTGCGTGTGCTGCTCGGATTGTGCGACCTGCACGATTAAGCAAACCTTCTTGTCCGTTGCCAAAGACAACAAGATCTTCAAATGGGAATGGAATGCCATCTACAGTATAAGATTCAATTTCTGTTCCAATTGAGTTTGTAAATACTCCAACGCGCTCCGGTGCAATTCTTTGCATTGCTTGAATGCGTCCGGTGTCAGCATATCTAGCCATTACTTGACAATAAGCCGCTGGACGAAAAAGTAAATCTTCGGCTATCCAACTCCAAAATTCTGCGCCTGTAATTCGTGGATCCGGCTGACGGATGACGCGTGGCGAATAAAGCGTTTCGTTTGTTTGTTTATCTTTTGTCTCGATGGGCAAAGCTGCAACCGTGGATGTAATTATTCCGCGTGCGCGAGCGATTGTTGGTACGCCCATCGCCACGCTTCGAGTAGCTGTTTGATCTCCGCCAAAGAATGGAGCACCAAGAGAATCAAGAGAATTTACGGGCGCAAGAGAAGCATCAATAGCTGTATCAGCAATTTGCTTTGGAGCTGTAATAAAGAAATCTTTTAAACCCATACCACAATTTTACGGATCCGATACTCTTATCCAATCATAATGTCAAGATCCGTCTGTGGGCGTGTCGCGTAATGTGTGACGAGCGCACAAGCCACGGTCGCACACACAGTCGATTGAGAAGCTCTGCGTCCAATAGTCCATCCGCCATCGCCGAAAGGAAGTCTCGCAGCTGAAAGGATCTGTTTCGTCAATTCCGGCTGTTGTCCGTGTCGTAATCTCTTCGATGAAATCGCTCCTAATAACTCGTCGCAAGATTGACCGTAAAGAGCCCCGTCTATATCGGCGATTGGGATTCCGGCTGGCTGAAGTCTAGCGGCGATGGCTGAAGAAGTACGGCGCGAATACGCCAACACTTCGACCGGATATTCTGCAAAGTGATCCGCGATGTCATTTGCGATGGCTTTGTCATCGAGCGAAATTGGGTTGTGCCATGTACGAAGAAGCTTCACGAAGAATTCCTCATCGTTGATTCGCTGACCTATGACGAGAGCTGCGTCTCGGCGATCCGGTGAACAGTCCAGCCCCATCCATACGGTGTTCTCGGTATCAATCTCAAATTCGTCCATTCCACATTCAGCCCATTCGCCAGCTGGAATTGCAGAGCTAATTGTCTGCACCCATCGACACAAGACTTCGGTTCGGACGACATCCGCCGGATCATTCATTACAGCTCGGAGATTGTCGATGTGTACAATGTGACCGAGTGCCGGATTTGCCATCGCGGCTCCTGCCCAAAATTTTGGGGAATCGTCAATCTTGTCGTAATCGCTAGACCATTCGAAATATCCGATGTCATCGGTGGATCCGCCAGCTGCACCGATTCCGCGCTCGCGGATTTGGTTAAGCACAAGGCTGTGTTGATCTCCGGCATTGGAGTACGACCAAAGCTGTGGATTCTCGGCAGCCATCATGGTGTATCGCAACGAAGCCCATGTCGTCTCATCTTTGAGTTCTCGAGTCTCATCTATGTGAACCGTGGATGGCTTTGAGATACCGCGAGCAGCTGACGCGCCAGCCTTGACCATATAGCGATTTCCGTTGAGACATTCAATCTCTTCGGATCCATGAGCCCACCGGATTCGCTTGACTTGCTTCGCCAGCCCGTCATTGCTTTCGATTGTCTGCACAAGATCGCGGAAAGTCTCGAGAGAAGTCGTCAATCGATGAGCTGTGCCAATCTGAAGCTTGTTGTCCCACTCGAATAAGCCCATGAGGATTCTTTGCTTCATAAATGTCGTCTTACCTTGCTGTCGGGCAACGACCAATTGAACGAGCGGATGTAGCCATCGACCATCCGGCTTGACGCGATGCGCCTCAATCGCCAGCCATTCTTGCCACGGCATCAACGGGAATCCGATGCTATTGCTGAAGTCGATGAGCTCTTGTCCACGCGTAGGCAGCTCCGGATGCAAGCGTGAGTGGATTCTCGGAGTTACAGAGCCATAAAGCTTCTCTGTGATGGGCTCCAAAACCTGTGTGAGCCTATCTGAGCCTGTTTGAACCAACTCGAGCCTTCTCGTACCGTCTTGAGCCATCTCAATGCCTTTTTGATTCGTTTGGTGGTGAAAGAAAGCCTC
>Ga0209400_1002281_pt1 | contig 14670 bp, 17 predicted proteins | sample M_130807_EF_Meta_FD_187313 | JGI IMG/M metagenome (GOLD analysis project Ga0209400, IMG submission 187313) | Freshwater microbial communities from Lake Montjoie, Canada to study carbon cycling - M_130807_EF_MetaG (SPAdes) (version 2) | ecosystem: Environmental > Aquatic > Freshwater > Lake... | reverse complement strand
AGATATTAACCCTATATTTCATAAGGATTTGGCGGAACTGGCGCAAACTGGCCACGATATGCCGCGATTGGTTACGACCACCGCTAGTGGTCAAAAATCGGCTGTAACCGATATTGGGGATTTTGCGAAAGAGGTACTAGGGGTAGACCTTATGCCGTGGCAGTTAAACATTTTGCATGGTTTGACGTGTATGGATAGCAACGGCGATTACTTGCACCGTGTCGGCCTTGTGTCTGTTGCACGACAAAACGGTAAAACGGTTGCTATTGCGTCGCTTGTTGGTTGGTGGTTAACTACGCAAGGTAAAGCGCGCGGCCAGGCGCAAACCGTTATTACTGTCGCGCACAAACTTGATTTAGCTACCGCGCTGTTTACTTATCTAGCGCCAATATTGGAAACTAAGTTTGGTGCCCACGTGTCGTGGTCATATGGGCGCATGGTTTTAACAATGCCCGATAATTCGGTATGGTTCCCCAGGGCGGCCACGCCTGCAGCTGGACACGGCTACAGCGTTGACCTAGTAGTAGCCGACGAGGTTTGGGATATTTCGGAAGCTGCAATAGACGAAGGTTTACTACCGTCGCAACGCGCCCGCAAAAACCCGTTATTTGTAATGATGTCTACGGCGGGTACACAAGATAGTAAAGCTATGTTGCGTTGGCGTGAACAAGGGTTACGTGCTATAGATAGCGGCGAACAAACTAAATTATATTTTGCCGAATTTAGCCCACCGCCAAACAGCAATTTAATGACCCCTACCGCCTGGGCGTACGCAAACCCCGCGTTGGGGTATACGTTAGAAATGCCTGTAATCGAGGCAGAAAGCGAAGCCCCAAACCGCAACGCCTTTTTACGCGCGTCGGTCAACACGTGGACAGCAACCCAAAACGGTTGGCTGGAACCTGGCGTATTTGAAGCGCTGCAATCCGATGAACCTATACCCCCAGGCGGCATACTTGCTATCGAAGTAGACCAAGACGGCGCCCTATATGTCGGCGTCAGGGCCGTACAAGTAGGACTAAAAACGGCGGTTACGGTTGCGTTTGTGGCGGGCACCCTTGCCGAAACGTGGCGCCTAGTTGAAGCCGAAATAGCGTTAGCGCCAACGTTGCGCGTAGCAATAACCCCAGGCCTAGAAATACATTTACCGCCAAATATGGAACGACGCAAAACCATTGTTGGTTACCGCGAACTATTGAAATGGACTGCACCCGTAAAAAATATGATTATAGAAAACCGTATATATCATCACGGCGAAAATCAGTTAATAGAACACGTCGAACGCGCCGTACTAATAAAACACCAAGGCAGCGTAGCCCTATCGTCGACCCGTAGCCCTGGGCCTATTACGTTGGCTAGGTGCATGGTTTGGGCTGCCGCATTGGCGTCTAAACCGCAGCTAGTAGGCAAACCGCTAGTAGTTACGTTAAACCGCTAATATCGTGTCGGCACTATCCGCGACGGCTTACCTTTTCGTCGGGAAAAGAATAGACCGCTTCACCGTGGGTAGTGCCACCAAACTTTTAACAGATATGGCAGACTTATCGCATGGCGTTATTTAACAAGGTCAACAAGGCCGCAATCGGTACCACCGTTAAAGCGGCGGCTAGCGGTTCAAATGTTGGCGCGTCACAACTTGATAACTTTTATGCGTTTACCCAGGGCGCTACACGCCAACGCGCTATGGCCGTACCTGCCATTACTAGGGCGCGCGACTTGTTGGCGTCAGTAATCGGCTGTACGCCTTTAAAAATGTATAACGAAATGTGGAACCCTGTTAGCCGTGAACTTGAACAAATAGAAATAGCACCGCGCGCCTGGACTAGACAACTTGACCCGTCGCTACCAAATAGCACAACGCTTGCATGGTTATTTGATGATTTATTTTTTACCCAGCGGGCGTTTTTGTACGTCACCGAGCGTAGTTCCGACGGCTACCCTAAGGCTTTTCAACGTATGCCTAGCGCTATGGTTTTAACACAAGACCAGGCAGGCCCCGTATTTTTTGCGCCGTCTAAACAAATTATGTTTAGCGGTTTACCTATTGACCACCGCGACGTAGTGCAATTTATTAGCCCTATACAAGGTTTACTATTTACTAGCCCTAACGCAGTTTTAACAGCGTTGAAGCTGGAACAGGCCCGCCTACGCAATAGTAGTAGTTTGCTGCCAACGGGCGTTTTGCGGCAGGTGGCGGGCCAGCCGCTTAGCGCCGAGGAATTGCAACAATTAGGGCAATCTTTCGAAAGCGCGCGCCTAACAAATTCTGTAGCGGTACTAAACGAATTTGTTACTTACACCGAAACAAACAGCGACGCCAGTAAACAAATGTTGGTGGCAGCTAGTGAATATCAAAGTCTGGAAATCGCCAGGCTCGCAAATTGCCCCCCTTACCTTTTAGGCGTTGCAACGGGAAGTTACAGCTATCAAAACAGCACCCAAGCGCGGCAAGATTTGTATATGTTTGGCGCAAAATTGTTTATGGATTGTATTAGCGAAACATTATCTATGGGTAACGTTTTGCCGCGCGGTACCTACGTCAAATTCGATATTGACGACTACCTAAGCGAGAGCTACTTAACAGGAAACGATACACCCGCACAAGTAAACGAAGTAGGAGTAATGCCAAATGCTTAAATTAACCCAACAAGATTTAACGCTAGACGCCGCAGGCCCTAACGGTATGCCACGCCGAACCCTTGCAGGTTTAGCGCTGCCGTACAACGTTGAAGCAACGGTAAACGACGGCACAAAAGTTATGTTTATGCCAGGCAGCTTAAACAGCGGCGGAAAAATGCCCAAACTATATTTAGGGCATGACAGCACCCAAGCCGTAGGACTTGTAACCGCCATGGTCGATACACCTGGCGGCATGATGTACGAAGCCCGCATATCCGAAACAACATTAGGCAACGAAGCCCTGGTATTGGCAGCCGACGGCGTACTAGACGCTGTAAGCGTTGGCGTTAACCCAACCCGTTTTAGTTACGACGAAGCGGGCACAATGATTATTAGCGAGGCTACTTGGCAAGAACTTTCGCTAGTGCCTTTCGGGGCGTTTGCGGGCGCTTCCGTAGACCGCGTATCGGCGTCGCAGAGTATCCCACAAGAACCCGAACAAATAGATAATATAGAAACCGAAACACCTAACGAGGAGTTAGACACCATGACACAGCCAACAGAAACCCCAGCCGTTATTGAAGCCGCAACCGTCGCGCCAGTTATTTACGCGCAACCGCGAAGTTTCAAATTGCCAACAGCTAGCGAATTTATCGCGGCGTCGGTACAAGGCGGCAGCGTACTTGCAGAAATGAACGCACGTATTCAAGCTTCAGCGCCAAACATCACTACCGCCGATACCCCAGGTATTTTGCCCGAAATTATTACAGGCAGCGTGTATGACGGGCTTAACCCTATTAGGCCTTTCGTTACCGCTATTGGCGTATCTGCCATGCCGCAATCGGGCGCAACATTTCGCCGCCCAAAAATTACGGTACGGCCTGTAGTTACTCAACAGCCAACAGGTCAACTAAATACACTTGACCCGTCAACTGTTACCGTGTCAAACACCGATATTTCTAAACTTACTTTTGGTACATACGTCACTATGTCTGAACAAGATTTGGACTGGACAGACCCAGCAAGTATTAACATTGTTTTAAATCAGTTGGCTATTGCTTACGGACAAGCAACAAACAATTACGCCGTAGATACTTGCCATGGTGCAATTTCACAAACCAGCGCAGTTGCCGACACAACAGACCCCGCCGATTGGATTGCCGCCATTTACGAAGGCGCCCGCCAAATTTCGTTAAACACGAATTACCTACCTACGCACATGGTCGTAACACCTGGTACGTGGGCCGCGTTGGGTTCGTTGGTTGACAGCACAGGCCGCCCAGTGTTCCCACAAATTGGGGCTATGAACGCGCCAGGCCAGTTGTCGGCCGCTAATTGGAACGGCAACCCGCTTGGCCTTGTGCTAGTAGTTGACAAGGATACGCCAGGTTCATTTATGGGCCACGCTGCAGGCCCAGCCGCAGGCTTTGAATTTTACGAACAGCAAAAGGGCGCAATTTCTGTAGACGTTCCAAGTACCTTGGGCCGCACTATTGCGTATCGTGGCTATGCCGCTTCATTTATGGCAGACGCTACAAAATTCGTTAAGTTCGTCTAACCGAAAGGCGGCCTAACCGCCATGACGCAGGTATACCAAGTAGCGCACAAAACGCTACTAGACAACTACGCAGTAATAGAAACGCTTACACCTAACGAAGTGTATGTAGGCGCGTCTATTATTGTTGCGGGCGTTGACGCAACTTTTAACGGCACCGTAACCGTTTACGATATACCCGAATATTTGTTTATTGGCGTAGACGACAACGGCGATTTACTTTTTAATTACCAGGTGCCCGTACCGTTTCAAATTTTGTATGCAAAAACCGCTAGCGACGTTACGCGGACTACAGCAACGGGTACCGTAACGCTAGGTACCGTTCCTTGTACGTGGGTTACAGCTGGACAAATTGAGGATTGGCTAGGTATCGGTACCGCGTCGGCATTGGATACAACATTTCTTACACAATGCGCGGCAGCTGCAAACGATTTTTGTTTTACAAGACGTTTAGAAAGCGGCTACATAGACGCAAAAGGTACAAGCCCAAGTAACAGCGTCACCTTGGGAACTATTGCCTACGGCGGTTTTCTATATCGACAACGCGGCGCGGTAACAGATTTTGCCAGTTTTGACGGCTTGCCTGCAGGTAATAGCGTTGGCCTGTCGCCAATGATTAAACAGTTGCTAGGTATTCCCCGCCCGCAGGTTGCCTAATGCCTGTTGCTTTTACAGACCTTTTTAATGAGGCTCTAGACGACCTGGCAGCGTCGCTAACGACCATTACAAGTTTACAGGTAGTAACAGACCCCCGTAACCTTGTACCGCCTTGCGCGTTTATAGACGCCCCTACGTTCACCGTGTATTCAAACAATGTCGTAGAAATGACGTTTCCAATACGCATAATTACGTTGGGGCCTGGCAACCTTGACGCGCAACGGTCACTACTTAACTTGGCTAGTAAGGTAGTTACCAAGAAAATTGGCGTAACCGACGGGCGCCCAACTGTTGCAATTATTGGCGGCAGCGAATTACCTGCCTACGATTTGACCATAACCCTACAAGCCCAGGCAACCGCCTAGAATAGGTGCATATGAAATACGAAATAGTTAGCCCCCGTATTGGTACGCCTGGCGACACATACGAACCAGTAGACGGCGTTAATGTCGACGCGCTGGTAGCAGGCGGTTTTATTATTCAATCCCCCACCAAGGCGCCTAAAGGTGCTAAAACTAAGACAGACACAAACGAGGAGTAAAGCCCATGGCTACTAGCACTTATTTATCATCACCGAACGTAACCGTTAACAGCATTTCGCTTCAAGACCAATGCCACGGCCTTACTTTTACGCGCACTATCGAAGCGCTAGAAAGTACCGCGTTTGGTTCAGGTTCCCGCGTCTATGTTGCAGGCCTAGAAAATTCAACCCTTAGCCTTGACCTGTACCTATCGTTTGCAGCTTCCGAAACTTACGCAACGCTTAAAGCGTTGGTAGGCACGTCTACAACGGTATCGTGGTCGCCAAGCGCTACAAGCCCAGGCACCGCAACAAACCCAACTATGACGCTTACGGGCGCCTATTTGGAAGCGTTGCCATACGAAGCAGCCTTAGGCGCTTTAGGTCAAATTAGCGTGACATTTACGGGCGGAATTTATAGCGTCGTCGAAGTTTAATTAAACGCCTGAAAAGGCCCGACACAAAAGGCAGACAATGAAACTTACGCTAAAAGTAGAAACAGCCGATACCGCCTATGAGGTGGTAACAAACTTGTACGTTATTATTTTGTGGGAACGCAAATACAAACGTAAAGCTTCCGACATGGCCGCAGGTATCGGCTTAGAGGATTTAGCATTTATGGCGTACGAGGCGTCTAAGTTAAACAAAATTGTTGTGCCCGCCGAATTTGATACGTTCGTTAAAGGTTTAACAAACATTGAAGTAGTCGACACCGAGGCTGTAAACCCCACCTAAGGGGCACCCACGGGCGCCAACTTGCCGAACTGTTGGTAGCGATTTCGTGGTGGCCCCCGTCTATACCCTTTGACATAGACGACCTGGCTACTGTCGTTGCTGTATTATCAGATAACAACAAACAACGAAAGTAAACGCCGTGGCCCAATTACCGTTACAAATTGAGGGTATCCAAGAAACCTTAAAATTGTTAAACGAAATTGACCCTAAATATCGGCGTTTAGTGACCAAACAAATTAAGAACGCTGGCGCGTCTATTTTGAATGAAGCCCGCCAAATGGTCGCAAGTTTTCCTAATTCAAAAGGCAACGGCGCCCCACTATCGGGCATGGTTCGAGGCAACCTAGTTAAAGGCCGTGAGACTACGTGGCGTACTGACGCCGTACAAAAAGGTTTTAAAATTAAAGTTGGCGTACGCGGCAGTAAAGAACGTTACGTAAATTTTGATAGGGGCGGCTACAGCGAACAAGTTGTATTTGGCGCCAAGCCTTATCGTTTAATGACCGTACAAAGCGCCGACGCTGCAGGCGTTATTTATGACCATGCAGGTCGTAACACAAGTAGCCAATTTGTAACAAACTTAACCGTAGAGGAAGGCAAACAACCGCGCGTTATTGACGTTGCCGTAGAAAAAAACAGGCCTACCGTAACCGCCGACGTACTTAAAGTAGTTGAACAAGTTATGGCCGTTACTAATCGACAAATGAAGGTTCGCTAATGGCTGGTATAAATATCCCAATTATTACGTCGTTTGCCGATAAAGGCATTTCGCAAGCCGAAAAAGCGTTTGGCAAATTCGGCAAAACAGGCGTATTAGTAGGCGCCGCGTTTGCAGCTTCAACCGCTTTAGTAGTTGCAGGTTTAGGCAAGGCAATTAACGCCGCTATTGAAGATCAAAAAAGCCAAGCGTTATTAGCCAAGCAATTAGAAAACACTACGGGCGCGTCGCGTATGACTATTGCGGCAACCGAGGATTTTATAAGCCAAATGCAGTTTGCAACAGGCGTAGCCGACGACCAACTACGCCCCGCGCTAGGTTCGCTTGTACGTGCAACAAATGATTTAGCCGCAGGCCAAAACCTATTAGGGCTTGCCATGGATATTTCGGCAGGTACTGGCCGCGATTTAGAAAGCGTGTCGCTAGCCCTAGGCAAGGCTTACAACGGCAATTTGGCTGGTTTAACAAAACTAGGTATAGCGCTAGACCCCAACATTATTAAAACTAAAGATTTCGGGTTAGCACAAGCCGAACTAACCAAACAGTTTGGCGGCGCTGCAGCTGCAGCCGCTAAAACCTATGAAGGGCAACTAAAACGCCTAGGTACTGTTTGGACAGAATTGAACGAAACTATTGGCTACGCAATTCTTAACAACATTTACGTTAAAGACGCTATAGCTCGACTACCCGACGCGGCAGCGGCAGCTATAAAAGCGTTTGGTAAAGAAGGTTTAGGCGGCGCGTTAAACGCATTTCTAGACAACATGGGCGTAGTAGGCGCCTATGTCAAATTGTGGGCGGCGTCAGTAGTCCACGAATATAACAACATGGCAAAACACGCTAATAACGCGTTGCAATTACTTACCTTAGGTTTAATAAACCTGGTACCAGGCTACAAAAAAGCCATGGGCGAAGTAATGAACAATTTGGTTTTAACCGATTTACAAATGCAAGCAAGCCGTATGTATATCGACGATTTAACTAACGCGTTATATGAACAAGAAGCCCAAGCAAAACGTAACGGCGCAGCCGCCGACAGGTTAAGCGGCCAAGCCGAAGCGTTGGGCATTAAATTAAAACCAGTAGCCGACCAGTTAGACAGGGTAGGCGGGGCAGCCAAAAAAGCCAATACCGCTGTAAGTGACGCCGCTAAAGCATTACAAGACGATTTAACAAAAGCATTAGACACAGCTAAAACAGGTTTAAATGACGCCCAGGGCGCGTTTGACGATTTTGCTGAAAGCGTGTCAACAGGTATACAAGACGCGTTTAGTTTTAAAGACGCTAAAGACGCAGGCGACGACACAGGTAAAGGTTTTGTAGCAGGTTTACGTGACCAAGTAGAAGGAATAAAAAAGTACGGTAGCGACGTACAAACGTTGTTAGGCGCTGGTTTATCACAAGACGCATTAGCAGCGGTATTAGCTGCAGGTGCCGAAAGTGGCGCGGCTATTGCTGCCGAACTTATTAAAGGCGGCCAAACCGCTATAGATGAAACTAACGCGCTTGTAGATAGCGCCAAAACTGCAGCCGACGCAATTGGAAAGTTTGCAGCTAATACATGGTTTGCGGCTGGTGTATCTAACGCGCAACAATATTTAGCAGGCGTTGAAGCCGCATTTACTTTAGCCCAAGAAAGGTTAGGGGCTAAGGGAATTAACATAGCCGACATTAAAGGTATTTCGGCTGGGTTTAACGACGCTATTACTATGCCGATTGCCGCGCCTATTAGTCGACCCGATACAAATTTTGGCGGCCCAGGCGGCGGCGTAAACATAGTGGTAAACGCTGGTTTAGTTTCAACACCTGCACAAGTTGGGCAAGATATTATTCAAGCAATACAACAAGCGCAACGCCATAGCGGTCAGGTATTTGCTTCCGCATGACCGTACCAACAATGCAAGTGTTAGTAGGTTTTCAATCTACTACAGGTTTTGGAACACCATTTTTATTAGATAATTCTTTTTATGGAGTTTTAACAACCGCAGGCCGTGGCACTTTAGGCGGTGTAACAATGGTTGATTTAACTAGCCTTGTTGAAAGTGTCAACATTACTAGGGGTCGTTCAAGACAATTAGACCAATTTAATTGTGGTACCGCAACTATTGCGTTTAATAACGATACCCAAGTATTAAACCCTACAAACACGGCTAGCCCCTATTACCCGTTTGTTTTACCACGTTGCCCCGTTCAAATATTGGCTAACGGTATACCAATTTACACGGGGGTTATAACCGATTGGAATTTAAACTACGACATAAGTAATCAAGACACTATGTATGCGTCATGCGCCGACCAATTTACGGTACTTGCAAACCAAGCGTTAAACGCTGTTACACCTGCATTACAGGTTACAGGCGCACGAATAAACACTGTTTTAAATTATACGGAAATTAACTACCAGGGCGCTAGGTCTATCGCTACAGGTTCATCAACTTTAGGCGCATACGCCATAGAACAAGACACAAATTTTTTAAATTATTTGCAACAAATAACCACTAGTGAACAAGGTTATTTATATATGTCGGCCCTTGGTACATTGACTTTTAAAGGCCGTACAAACGTTTTAAACCCCGTTTCGGGTGCAACTTTTAACACAAACGGCACAGGCCTGCCATATCAAACGTTAATAAACCAATACGGCGACGAATTGTTATACAACTATATTGTTACACAATCGCCCGCAGGTGCAGCACAAACTACTAGCAACGCTACAAGTATTGCGTTATATCAAGCGCAAAACTATAACGTTTTAGATTTACTAAACAGCACTACCGCAGAAGTCGCAGGGTTAGGTAACTATTTACTTGGCAAATATCAAAACCCTATTTTAAGGTTCACGGGTTTATCGACGCAACTTACGGCCTTGTCATCAACAAACCAAAATATTTGCCTTAATTTAGATTTAACCAGTATTTGTACCGTTGTCAAAAACTTTGTTGTAGGTACACCAAGCACAGAAACCCAAACTCTTATAGTTTCAGGGGTATCCCATAATATTAGGCCTGGCAGCCATATTATTTCTTATACTTTTGAAAGTACGGACGGCAACCAATATATGACATTAGATGACGCAATTTTTGGTATTCTTGACACTAATCTATTAAGTTTTTAAAAGGGGCAACATGGCTACACCAACCAATTTACCTGCAGCGGCGGTTGCTGGCGATATTTTGACCGCGGCCTATGTAAATAATTTGCGTGGCGCGTTTCGTGTTTTGCAAGTCGTACAAGGCACAGCAACAACACAAGTAGACAATTCAACAACAACGCGTGCTGATACGGGTTTGACAGCGACTATTACACCGCAAGCAAGTTCAAGCAAGGTTCTTGTTTTGGTTAGTCAACCTGGTTGCAGTAAAAGTGCTGGAAATACACAAAATGCAATTAACTTGTTTTTAATGCGTGGCGCTACAACTATCCAGCAGTTTGCAGCAATTTCACTTTATACAGACAGTTTGCTGCAAAATCGTGGCGATACTTCTACAGCATTTTTAGATTCACCAGCCACAACTTCGGCAACCACATACAAAACCCAATTCTCAAATTTTGCAGCCGCGGCAAGTGTTAGCGTTTGTAATGGTTCTGCCGCAGTAGCAACCATTACCCTGATTGAGATAAGCGCATGAACGAATTAACAATTATCACAGCACTAAAAAAACTTGGTTTTGAAGCAGGTTGGGCGGCTAGCGAACATGGCATCATTTTGTGGGAAAACACAGAACCACAACCAACCGAAACCGAACTAATAAAGGCTGGCTGGCTAAAATTAAGCGATGAAGTCACGCCTGTTGAAAAGTAGTTAAAATTGCAAACGTTATGGGTTGCACTTGTCGCAGGCGGATTTACCGTCTTAGTCGCAATCATTAACCGAGCCGACAAAACAAGCCAAAAAGAACATGCCGAAACATATAAAGCATTAGGCCGCATAGAACAAAAAATAGACGGGCACGTGACAAACCATGAAAAACTTTAAAGCGCTTTTATCAAGTTACGGGCGGTCAGTAATTGCCGCCGTTTTAGCCGTTTATATGACAGGCAACACGTCACCGACAGATTTAGGTAAAGCTGCCATAGCTGCATTGTTACCGCCTTTAATGCGTTGGGCTAACCCAAGCGATAAAGCTTTTGGCCGTGACAATACCGCCAATTAAAAAACTTGTTTTACCTGCCACGTTGGGGCACGTAAACCCAGGCGAACTACCCGCCAATATGCTTATAGACATAAAGCCGTACGGCAAGCTGCACCCGCGCGCCGCTAACGCCTACAACGCAATAAGGGCCGCCGCGTTTGTTGCAGGTATAAAACAATTTAAACCAATATCTGCAGGCGATACGTACAGGTCATTAGCGCAACAAACCGCAGGGTTTTTACAGCGCTACACCCTGCAACCTATCGAAGGCGCGTCTACCCGAACATGGCAACGCCGCAAATATTACTTACGCCCTGGCAACGCCCCACTAGCTGCACCTGGTACTAGCCGCCACAATTTAGGTTTAGCCGTCGATTACGCAAACATGGAAGGCGAAACGTTTGCCTTTATGTGCGAACACGGCCCCGCGTTTGGCTGGTCATTAGAGGTCATGCCCCAAGAACCTTGGCATTGGTTTTACTACCCAGGCGACAAAGTGCCCGAACCTGTAACCCTGTACCTACAAGGGCTTAGGCCAGTATCACCACCTAGCGCCTAGGCGTCTACTACGGTTTTAAGACCGACGAAAAAAGGGGTATTGCATGAACTTTTTACTAGCCAAAATCTTTACGGCTGTCACTATAAGCATGGCGGGCCTTGCGTTCGCCTACGACGCTTACAACGCGCCTAGCGCCCTGCCTGTAACGCCCCCCGTTACGGTCATTTTGGCACCTAGGGCATTGTCGACAACTACAACGGCAGCACCGTTAACAGATTGCCAATATGCGTTACAACTAGCTAGCCAAGCGGGTTGGCCTTTAACTGAAATGGGTACCGTTGCCCGCATTATTTACCGTGAAAGCGGTTGCCATGCCGACGCGTTTAACGCTAAAGACAGTAACGACGGCAGCTATGGTTACTACCAAATTAACGGCTACTGGTGCCGACCTAACAAGTATTGGCCTACAGGTTGGCTACAAGCCCAAGGAATATTACAAACCTGTAACGATTTATTTGACCCTGTAGTTAATACAAACTCTGCATTAGCCATATGGCATAATTCGGGGTACGGCCCCTGGGCGTTGCCTAACCCATGACCGAATACCCGATACCCGACCCAGGCCTAACAGAAAGTACCCGACAAATGTATACAGAAAAGTACGCAGAAACTTTTAAAAATTTTGTAGATGAAGTATTTAGACCAAATTACATAGCAGCGCCTAAGCCCGTTGACCATAGTATTTTGTTAGACGAACTAGCAATATTGCGCGAAAAGTATTTAAACGGAACACCAAGCGACGAACACAAATTCGCGGGCGCTGTCATTACTGCAGCCATGGCCGTAATTATTGGTATATGAAATGCGACGCTTGCGGTCAAATACTCAAAGAAACACCGCACAAAACTAACCCAACCAAAAAGTTATATACGCATAAAGATTTAAAAGCCTGTGCCAAACGCAAACCATTAAGGAACCCGACACCATGGAAGCAATAACAAACGACCCAACCGTATTTGGTCTAAAAGTGACGTTGACGCTAGACGAACTACGTACAGCTGCCTACGCAGGCGTTGACCGTCGAATAAGCGGCAAGAAAAGTAATCGGACAGAAACCCTAAGTTTTGTAGCCGACCATTTAAAATTTGGTAAAGACATAATTGGCGCAATAGCCGAACAAGCCGTAGCAAAAGCAACTCAACAATTTTGGGGTGGCGCCGTAACGGAAGGGTTTGCAAAGCTACAAGGAGACGTAGGACAACTACAAGTAAGAGCTAGTGCAACGCGCGACGATTTATATATACGCCGCCACGATAAAGACAACGCCCGTTTTATTCAATGCCGCGTAGACGAACAAACCGTATACATTTTGGGCTATCTTATGGGTTCGCATGGCCGCGAACTGGGCCAAGATATGGGCGACGGTTCATTTAAAGTCGACGCGGCAGACCTAATGCCTTTAGGGCTTTTAGGCGTGCCGTTCTATCTATGTGATACCGTTGAGATATACAACAAGCAAGTTAAATAAACCCGACTAATAGAAAGATACCCGACATGACCGAAAAAGTGGAAACACCAAATACCCAACTACAAAAAGTAACGTTGCTAATCGCTATGCACGATTACAGCCCCGACGATTTAAACGCGGGCGACTGGTTGCTAAATGTGCTTATGGCGTGCGCCGAACAAAAAAATACTGCCTACTACGGCGCAAAAGAAATAACAAAAGTAATGCAAATTCTTAGCGTGCAAGATTGCGAAGTAGTGGTATCCAATGGCCTTTAACTTAGACAACTACGTAGACGTTCCAACACGTTTAGCGGAAGCGTTAAAGCGTTGGCCCGATTTACGCATACAAGAAACCGACAACCAAGTAATCACAATGCCCGACGGCTCGACGTTTATTCGTTGCACAGTTACCGTTTGGCGCGACGTGGCAGACCCAATACCAGTAGTAGCTAGCGCTGCCGAACCGTTCCCAGGTAACACGCCTTACACAAAACGCAGCGAATACATGGTAGGTATGACGTCGGCATTAGGGCGCGCCTTGGGTTATATGGGTTGCGGCGCGGCTAAGTCAATAGCTAGCCGTAACGAAGTCGAAGCTCGTTTAGACGGTCACGAAGCCACCATAACGCCTATGCGTACACCTAAAGACGGCAGCGTACACGCCAGTAGTAAACAGTTATACATGATTAAAGCGCTTGCAAAAGGTAAAGGGTTAGACGACCTGGCAGCATTGGAAGCCATGCAATTATTGTTAGACGCCGACGACGTAATACTAGAAACCTTGACCATGGGCCAGGCTTCAAAAGTAATCGAGGCATGGAAACAATGACACGCTATAACAGCAACTACGGAAGCCATGACCAGCTACAAGACTTACGCAAACTAAACATGGAATTACATCACGAATTAGACGCCATTAAACGTTTGTTAGATGAAACTACTAAAGCGTTGCACCAATCCCAAGACGAATTGCTGTTAGCAATCGAAGCTTTAGTACGCGCTAGGGCTATAAAACCATGACGCGTACAGCTTGGTTAGCAGTTGCGTTTATGGTGCTGTTAGCCGTGTTATTGTCGCAAACCGATTAAATACAGAACTTACAACAGGCTAGTAGCAATAGACCGTACGCCGTTCGCAGGGCGCGGGGTTAATCCATGGGAACATGGTTAGACCAACACGCGTTAAAGCTGTTAGACGAAAGTAATAACGTTAAGTGTTGGGGCGGCCTGTAAACATAATCAGGCGATAACAAAAATAGGGAACGGCTAGGGCTAACCGTGGGTGGGCATAAACGCATTAGGCTTTAATAACAGCAACAGACATACACATAACAAACCGATAAAAAAGGACTAGCCCGACATGGAACTAAAACACCGCAACCCGTGGGCAAGCGCGACAGCGCGCGCCAGTTCGTTAAGGTCATAACGTGGCAGCACATAACGGCAACGCAACCTACCTAGCAAACCGCAAACGATTACTAGCAGATAACCCACTATGCCATTGGTGCGGACAACGCGAAGCAACAGCCGCAGACCACCTAGTAGAACCAGGGCGCGGCGGTAGTCACGACTTAGAAAACTTAGTGCCCAGCTGCAAGCCCTGTAACAGTCGACGCGGCCAAGCATACGGCGTACACCTACAACGCGAACAAACCGCAAACCCAACGCCCATAAGAAAAAAAGAAGCAAACACTAACAGCGTTTTTTTGACAGACCCAGCCATGCC
>Ga0209400_1002280_pt1 | contig 14677 bp, 12 predicted proteins | sample M_130807_EF_Meta_FD_187313 | JGI IMG/M metagenome (GOLD analysis project Ga0209400, IMG submission 187313) | Freshwater microbial communities from Lake Montjoie, Canada to study carbon cycling - M_130807_EF_MetaG (SPAdes) (version 2) | ecosystem: Environmental > Aquatic > Freshwater > Lake... | reverse complement strand
GCCGTGGCCAACGAGCCGCACCTCGATCTTCGGCCGATCCCCTCCCGGGGTGCTTGCGATCGTCCACTCCATCGGGTCGACGCGCTGGTCGTTGCTGCGCACGTCCTCGATCTCCATGCCTGCCGGGAGGCTGACCGGCGCAGCGAAGCGGTCCGTGCGCCACTCCGCCGGAGCGGTGGGATCCTCGGGGTTCCCGTCCTTCACGAGCAGGTAGATGCGGCCGTCCGCGCCATCGCGCCAGATGGCCACCTGCTGCGATCCCAGCGACTGCCGGTAGGCGAACAACCGCATGATCTCCGCCACCTGGTCGACCGCGTTGTCGGCGTCCTGCCGGGCGGTGCCCGTGAACTTGGGGACGATGGCCGCCGATGCGATGGCCAGCACCACGACCACCACGATCAGCTCGATCAGCGTGAAGCCGCCGCGCAGCGCGCGTGGCAGGTGCGGGTGATGGGCGCGTGCGGAAATCATGGGAAGCGCACGCGAACGGCGTGCGTCAGTTGCGCTTGTCGCCGGCAATGATGTCTGCGGACTCGCCCTCGCCGCCCGACTGTCCGTCGGCGCCGAAGCTGTAGACGTCGAAGTCGAGGTTCACCTCGCCTCGGGTCTTGATCTGGTACTGGTTGCCCCACGGGTCGGTCAGCTGGTTCTTGTTGAGCAGGGCGGTGTCGCCCTCCGTGAGTTCCACCAGGCTGAAGTCGTCGGGGAGCACGCTCAGTCCCTTCGCCGTCATGTACATGCGGACCTGGTTCGAGATGGTCTCGGCATCGGCGCGCGCGGTCTTGGACTTGGTGAAGCCGATCCACTGCGAGACGCGCGGCACCACCAGCGCGGCCAGGATGGCCATGATGGTGACGGCAACGATCAGCTCGACGAGCGAGAAGGCGCGGCGGGATCGGCGGGCGGAACGGCGGGGGCGGTCGATTCGCATGGTTTCCACGGGTTTCGGAGAGGGGATACGGCGGATTCGGAAGATCGGTGTTCTACGACTGAACGCACCAGTACGGGCCATGTGACATCGGCCATCACGGCAATTCGGAGTAGTGTCCAATAACCTGTACGTAAGGGGACGGAATCTTCACCCGCCCAGCGACTTCTGCATCTCCAGGAGCGGCAGCAGGATGGCCGCCAGCACGAACGAGGCAATCAGCGCCATGAACACCAGGAGGACCGGGGGCAGGAGCTTGGTGAAGAGCTTCAGCGAGGTGTTCACCTGCCGGTCGAACGCGCCGGCGGCGTGGATCAGCATGGGCTCGAGGCGGCCGGACTTCTCGCCGATGTTCACGATCTGCACCAGGAGCGGGGGGAAGAACCCGCACTTCTCCAGGGGCTCCGCCAGCGACTGGCCGGTGGTGACCTTTTCCTGGACGCCATCGATGGCCTCCATCAGCACCACGTTGCCCAGGGTGTCGCGGACGATCTTGAGCGCGGAGAGGATCGGCAGGCCCGCCGAGACCAGCGTTCCCAGCGTGCGCGTGAAGCGCGCCACGGCCACGTCGCGGAGCAGCGGGCCGATGATGGGGGACTTCAGCAGGAGGAGGTCGAGCTTCCGGCGGTTCTCATAGACCGCGATCCAGCGGCGGAAGCCGATCACCGCACCGACGACGGCCACCAGCACCAGCCACCACCAGTCGCGCATGAAGTCGGCGAAGCCGAGCAGCACCATGGTGGGGAAGGGAATCGTGACTCCCGGCTGGCCCAGGATCGGCGCCATCAGGCGCGGAAGGAGGAACGTGACGGCGATGATGATGCTGACGCCGATCATGCACGCCACGATGAGCGGGTAGATGGTGGCGCCCACCATCTCGCGGCGCAGTTCCACGGAACGCTCCAGGAGGTCGGCGAGCTGGTGCATCACCTCGCTCATGCGGCCGGACGCGTCCGATGCGCGCACCATGCCGACGATCATGTCGTCGAAGGGCGGGCCGTACTCGTCCATCGCCTCGTGCAGCGGGCGGCCGCTCTCGACGCGCTCGATGATGAAGTCGAGGATCACGGGCTGGGCCTTGCCCACCGCCTGGCGGCGCACGGTCTTGAGCGCGTTGAGGAGCGGCAGGCCTGCCTCGATGGCGGTGGCAAGCTCGCGGATGATGTTCGCCAGCTCGGTGCGCTTGAGCTGCGGGCGGCCCGTGGTGTTGCCGGTGAATGCGCGCGTGAGTGCGCCGAGGTCGATGCCGGCGGGACGCGCCTCCGCGGGCTGCTGCCCGCGCGCTCCGGACTTCGGGGCAGCCTTCGCCGCCTTGGCCGGGGCCTCTGCTTCCGCCATGTCGAGCTGCATCGGCAGCAGTCCCTGCGCCTGCAGGAGGCGCATCGCCGACGCGCGGTCGGGCGCGGCAATGGTGCCGGTGGCGAGCGCGCCGCCGCGGTCCATGGACTGGTGTCGGAAGGAAGGCATGGGTGGAGGGCGCGCCGATCAGGCGTCGTCGATGTCCTGCGTGGCGCGGAGCACCTCGTCGATGGTGGTGAGGCCGGCCGCGGCCTTGTGCATGCCGTCGTCGCGCATCGACTGGAAGTCCTGGTCCACCATCTCCCGCAGCTCGAGCGTGGTGCGGTTCTTGCTGATTCCCTCGCGCAGGCGCGCGTTGATGCGCGCCAGTTCGTAGAAGCCCATGCGGCCGCGGAAGCCCGAGCCGTTGCACTTCTCGCAGCCCTTGCCGACGGCGGCGCCGTCCTTGAAGAGCAGGCGCTCCGCCGGGGTGATGCGCGCGGCCATCTCCTCGGTCATCGGGATGCGGGTCACGCACTCCTTGCAGAGGCGGCGCCCGAGGCGCTGCGCGAGCAGCCCTTCGAGCACGCTGGCGATGAGGAACGGCTCGGCGCCCATGTCGACCAGGCGGCCGACCGAGGAGATCGAGTCGTTGGTGTGGAGCGTCGTGAACAGCAGGTGGCCCGTGAGCGCCGAGCGGATGGCGATGTCCACCGTCTCGTTGTCGCGCACCTCGCCCACGAAGATGACGTCCGGGTCCTGTCGCAGGATGGCGCGCAGGCCCGTGGCGAAGGTGAGGCCGCGCTTCGGGTTGACCGGGATCTGGTTGATGCCGCTGAGCTCGTACTCGACGGGGTCCTCGATGGTGATGATCTTCTTGCGCGGGTCGTAGAGCTTGTTGAGGCACGCGTAGAGCGTGGTGGTCTTGCCGCTTCCCGTGGGGCCGGTCACCAGCACCATGCCGTGCGGCTTCTGGATCATCTTGTCCATCATGCCGCGCATCTGCTCGCGCATGCCGAGGCTGACCAGGTCGAGCGGCAGCGAGCTCTTGTCGAGGATTCGCATCACCACGCTCTCGCCGTACACGGTGGGCACGGTGCTGACGCGGATGTCCACCTTGCGCCCCTCGAACCGCAGCGTGATGTGCCCGTCCTGCGGCACGTAGCGCTCGGCGATGTTCATGTGCGCCATGATCTTGACGCGGCCGATGAGCGCGGGCTGCAGGTGCTTCGGCGGCGAGGGCTGCTCGATCAGCACGCCGTCGATGCGGTACTTGACCTTGAGCTCGGTCTCGAACGGCTCGATGTGGATGTCGGAGGTGCGGTTCTGGATGGCTTCCAGGATGACCAGGTTCACCAGGTTGATGAGCGTGGGCTGCTCGGCCATCCGGTGGACGTCATCCGCCTCGATGGCGTCGAGGTTGTGCTCGACGTCGCCGCCGCCCACCTCGCTGTCCTCGGCCAGGCTCTCGGCCATGCGCGCCGCCGTGGTGCCGTAGATGTCGCGCATCAGCTCACTGAAGAGCGCCTGGTCAAGGCCGATGCGCGTCACCGGCATGCGCGCGAGCGATGCGGTCTCGTCGACCGCGGCGATGTCGAGCGGATCCAGCATCGCCACCACCAGCCGTCCGCGCTCCTCGCGCAGCGGCACCACGCGGAGGCGCACGGCGGCGTCGGGCGCCAGCCGGGACGACGCCCCGGTGCTCGACTCCGGCAGCGCCTCGGCCCAGTCGATGCCGAACAGCTTGCACCGGTCCCGCAGCGATGCATCGCCGGCCATGGATGCGAACGCCGCGGCATCGAAGCCGTCGGCGGGGACAGGGGTGCTGTGCAGGTCGTGGTCCATCGTGTGCTGCTTCGGTGTTCCGCACTGCCGGCCGGCGGTGCGGGATGCCGGTCATTCCGGTGCGGTCGGCGCCGGCGCCGGCTGTGCCTTGCTGTCCTGGCCTTCGGGTGCGGGCTGTTCCTGGGGTGCGCCCGCGCCGCCCTTGGCTGCGCCGGGGGCGCTGCGCGGATCGCGGCGCTTGGAGTGCCGATCGCTGGCGATGCCGTCGGTATCCGCCACCGACTGCGAGGCTTCGAGGCGCACTCCCTTGGGGCTGGGAGCGCCGTCCTTGCCCGGGGGCTGGTTCGCGGGGTCCAGCTTGATGCCGCCGGGAAGCTCCGCCTTCTGCTCCGGGGTCAGGATGGCCATCAGGCGATCGCGGAACGGCTCGCCCATGCGTTCGCGTTCCACACGTGCCTTGACCACCGGATCGGCGGAGTTCGAGCCCTGCGGAACCGAGGCGGATCCGCCGTTTGCGCGGCGCTGTTCCGCAGCCTCGGCGCGCTTGCGCGGCGCCTTCGGTTCCTCGGCACGGACCGCTTCGTAGAGCTGCATGTTCTGTTCCTTGCACACGCCGGCGAACTCGGACATCAGCGCGTCGATCTGCTGCGATTGGTCGGGCGTGAGCGACGTGAGGGCGCGCGCCTGCTCCATCAGGATGGTCACCGGGTGCGGGCGGAACACGTCCGGATAGCCCGCGGCGAGCGCGACCGTGCGGAATTCATCGCCACGGTCGCCGAGCGCCTTCGCGATCGACTCGATGCCCGCGTCGTTCGCGGAGCGGACGGCAACGCGGAAGGGCATGTTGCGCTCCTGCGCTTCCAAGCCCTTGTCGCGGTTCATGGCGACCATTGCTTCCGTCAGGTCCGGATCGTTGGCGCGTATGCCGCGGTCGCGGGCGACGAGCGCCTCGTCGAGCGCCACCTCGTAGCTGGCGACCGCCTGCTTCGCGGCCTCGTCGTGCGCCGGATCGAGCTGCAGGCGTGCCATCGCGGCAAACAGGTCGACGCTCTCGCCGGACAGTTCTCCGTCGGGGAGCATGCGCTCGCGGCGCAAGGTGCGCTCGAAGTGCGGCCAGCGCTCGAGCTGCTGCGGACCGAGCTGGCTCTTCAGGTCGGCCTTGAACTTCTCGAGCATCTGGCGCTTCTCGTTGCGCCAGGCGTTCATCGGCTTCATGACCTTCTCGAGGATGGCGTTCCCGTTGGTCGGGTCCGCGTGCTGCGCGTCCTGCGATGCAGCCTTCATTCGGTCCTTGAGCGCCTCGGTACCGGTGTTGAACGCGGTCATGTAGTCGCTGAGCAGGGCCTCCACCACCGGCCGCTGCCATTCCTCGAGCTGCAGCGACGACGTCATGAGCGTCAGGTCGCGCTGCAGGATGTCGGGCACGAATGCCTCGGAGAAACCGCCGCGGCCGCCGAATTGCGCATGGGCCGGGGCAGCAGCAGCGATCGCGGTCGTCACGGCGAACGTGGCGATGAGCGTCCGCATGCGCGGTGCGAGCGTGGAGAGCGTTGAGTCGAGCATTTTGCGCATCATGGTGTTTCTCCGGGAAGGTGACGGGGGCGCATTCTCTCAGCCGGAAGGCCGTCGGTTCGGTCGGCCCAACGCGCCATGCGCCGTCTTATGCCAATGGATCGGCTCTCGGTGCGCGCGAGTCAAGCACGTTCTGCTTCGTACGGCCAATAACCACTCGCGGACGCGCGGAGGCGGGCGATGAACCGTCAGGCGCTCACCGTGCGCTGCTCGATCCGCTTCACGGAAGTGGTGACCACGATCCGTTGCACGAAGATCCCGGGGGTATCGATGCGGTCGGGGTCAAGCTCGCCCAGGCCCACCAGCTCCTCCACCTCCGCCACGGTCACCTTGCCGCAGGTGGCGGCCATCGGGTTGAAGTTCCGGGCGGTCTTTCGGTAGATCAGGTTCCCGGCCGGGTCGGCCTTCCACGCCTTGACCAAGGAGAGGTCGGTGCGGATGCCCCGCTCCAGGACGAACTGCTCCCCGTCGAACTCCATGTGCGGCTTGCCCTCGGCCACCACCGTGCCGACGCCGGTCTTGGTGTAGAAGCCGGCGATTCCGGCGCCGCCGGCGCGCATGCGCTCGGCCAGCGTGCCCTGCGGGGTGAACTCGAGCTTCAGCTCGCCGCTCATGAACTGCCGCTCGAACTCGGCGTTCTCGCCGACGTAGCTCGACACCATCTTGGCGATCTGCCGCGTCTGCAGGAGGAGCCCGAGCCCCCAGTCGTCGACGCCCGCGTTGTTGGAGACGCAGGTGAGCCCGCGGACGCCGGAATCGCGGAGCGCCACGATGAGCTGCTCCGGGATGCCGCAGAGGCCGAACCCGCCGACGGCGACGCTCATGCCGTCCGTGACGACGCCCGCGAGCGCGCGGGCGGGCGATTCGTAGACCTTGGTGGCGCTCATGCTGGTTTCTCCTGCGTTTCCTGCGTGCGGGCGCGCAAGTGTATCGAAGCCCCGGCTAGGCTTGCCGAGCCGTGACCCGCTGGTCGACCCGCCTCCTGATTGCGCTCCTCCTCCTGCTGTCGGCCATGCCTGACACGATGGCGGCGCCCGTCCTGAAGGAGATGTTCGTGGACCGCTACGGCGCCACCGTGCGCCAGGCGCAGGTCTTCATGGCCATCAACCTGCTGGGTGCGGTGGCGGCGGTGCCGCTTCTGGTGTGGGCGCGCCGGCGCGTGGGGCCGATCTGGCTGTTGGTGGCCGGCTCCCTTGCCGATGCCGCGCTTCTCGGCGTGCTTGCCGCCCCCATCGGGCTGTGGCCCTCGTTGGCCGTGCGCGCTGCGGAGGGCGTCACCGACGTGGTGGTCTTTGCGTCGCTCTTCGACCTGGTGCGCCGCAACTCCGGCACCCATGCCGCACGTGGCCTCGGTGCGGCCTCGACGCCGCTCCTCCTGGGCCTCGGGTTCGGCGCGGTGGCGGGCGGCATCGCTGCGCACCGGGTCGCCGACGGTGCCACGGACGCCGCTGCCGGCGGGGACGTGGCGCTGGCGGTATTCGGCGTCTCCGCGTTCGCCGGTCTCCTGGTTGCGATCGGCTCGTTGGTGTTCCGTCGCGCGCTCGGCGGCATCGCCGTGGTGGAGCCCGATTCCGGGCCCTTGGCCGCAAGCGGCGAGACCCACGCGGAGCTGGTGCCGCACGGCCCGCTCGACGACCGGCCGCGGCCGCTCGCGTGGAGCTGCGCGATGGCGTTCTTCGACCGCGCCACGGGCGGACTCATCACCACCACGCTTCCCTTGGTGCTTGCCGGTTTCCTCGGCTATTCGCAGCAGCAGCGCGGTTGGCTGATCGGCCTGCCGCTTCTCCTGATGGCCGTGTGCACCGGGCCCGCCGGCGCGCTCTGCGACCGGTTCGGCAGCCTGCGCGTGCGCTTGGTGGCCGGTGTGGTGTACGCGGTGGCCTTCGCGCTGATCCCGTTCGCCGCCGCCAACCAGGCCGCGATGGCGATGGTGATGTTCGCGGTGGGCATCTCCGCCGGCGCGCTGTTCTCGAGCTCGCTTGCCATTGCCGCCGAGACGGGCGGCTCCACGGTGGCGCTCGGATCGTTCCGCGCCGCGGGCGACGTGGGCTTCTTTGCGGGCACCATGCTCTCCATCATCCTGGTGGGCGCGCTCGGCAGCGACCACGAGCCGACCTACGCCGACTACACCGCGGTGATCGTGCTCTTCGGCGTGGTGCATGCCGTGGCCACGGTGGTGATCGCCGCCTTGGCAGCACGCGGCGGCACTGCGAAGCACGGCAGCTCCTGACGATCCAGCTCGCTTCGCCTGGTCGATGCAGTGTGATCGAGCGTTCGCCCGGATGGTGTATTCGATCAGTTCACGGCGATTGCGTGACCGCTGCCGTGCTCCCCGTTGCGGGGGTTGCCTTCGAGCGCAATGCGGATCTTCTCGAGCGCCTGGTTCTGGATCTGGCGCACGCGTTCCTTGGTGAGCCCGATGAGCTTGCCGACCTGCGCAAGCGTCGGCTGGCGACCGTGGTCCGATCCCGCGAGCGCGAAGCGGTGCATGACCACGGCGCGTTCCACGTCGTTGAGCGCTGCGCGGTTCGTCTCGACGATCTGCCGGACCTCGGCGGCGTCCTGGCGCTCGGAATCGGCGCGGATGGCTGCGACTCCCTCGCCCTGCTCGAGTGCGGGGTCGAACTCCACGGGGAAGCGCTGGCGGTGCTTGGCCAGCTTGAGTCCGTGGCGGCTGAAGGCCTTCAGGATCGAGCGGCACGCATACGTGCTGAACTTGAAGCCGCGACCGCAGTCGAACTTGTCGACCGAGCGCATGAGGGCCATGTTGCCTTCGCCGATGAGGTCGGCGAATTCGCCTTCGCCCAGGCGTACGCGCTTTGCCATGGCAAGCACCAGTGCCAGGTTGGTCTCGGCGATCTGTTCGCGGTAGGTCGTGGCGGTGCGGTGCCAGCGAAGGAGATCCTTCGACTCCTCGGCGTTCGGCACGCGGCCCCGCAGCGCCTTCTGGATCTTTCGCATCCGGAATCGCGCGTAGTTGAACTGCATGAAGATCACCCGCTCCTGCGCGGCCGTCAGCACGATTCCTTCGTGGCGGCGCGGCGACGTGGTGCCGATGTCGTCCATCATGGGGCGGTACCAGCCGACGGTGGGCCGCGGCACGGGCGGGGCCTCGTGGTAGATGCGGCGTTCCGCTCCCGCCTTGTGGAAGTCGGGGTGGTCCATGAAGTCGATTTCGTCGGAGAGGAGCTCGGTCACCAGGGCGGCGTCCTCCGCTCGGCGGCGGGTTCGGTCCGACTTGGGTTCCACCACCGGGGCGGGCAGGGCCGCGGGCCGGGATGCGCCGACCCCACCGCCAGTGGGAGTGACCTCGCGCCGTTGGCGGATGTTCGTCCGGGGCAACCGTGAGCCGTCGTCGAAGATGCTGTGAGGCAGGGTGGTCATGGCAAGTCCTTCGCCGGTTGGGCGCTCCTCAAGTCTCTACGTGGTCGTTCGCCGGAAGTTCGTTTCGGATTCAATGGAATCTGAAATGGGGGATGCCTCCGGAATCAGCATGCCCCCATACTCATGGGCCTCTGGAGGCCGTTTGGCGCCCGGGAAGGCGTAGATCCAAAGACACATCGCGGCGCGCACCGAAAAGGTACGCGCCGCGAATGTTATTATTGGACTTATTTAGCGACCAGCGTGGCTGTCTCGGGCGATTACTCCGGCTTGCCTCCGGACATGTCGTAGACCCAGGCATCGCCGGCGCGGGCAAAGTCGAGAACCTCGCCGTCCTTGAAGAACAGGCCGAGCTCGCGGACTGCCGCCTCGGGGCTGTCGGAGCCGTGGATCAGGTTGAAGCTGTTGGAGACGCCGAAGTCGCCGCGGATGGTGCCGCCGGCAGCCTTGGAGCCGAAGGTGGCGCCCATCAGGTTGCGGCAGATGGTCACGGCGCCGTTGCCGCGGATCGCGAGCACGAGCACCGGGCTCGAGGTCATGAACTTCACCAGGCCCGGGTAGAAGGGCTTGGAGGAGTGGTCGGCGTAGTGCTTCGCGGCGAGCTCCTGCGAGATGTGCATGAGCTTGGCGCCCACGATCTGCAGGCCCTTCTCTTCGAAGCGGCTGATGATGCGACCCATGAGGCCGCGCTGGACGGCGTCGGGCTTGAGGATGATGAGGCTGGTTTCCATGGTGATCTCCGGTTGGGGGTAAGGGGGCGGAGGATAGCAAAAATACCCAGTTCGCCGGACCTTTCGCCCGATGCTGCTACCGTACCCGCCCTTCGCCCGGACTCCGGGCGGGGGCTGCGCGGCCCTTGGACCCCGTGTTCGGGCCTTGGGAAGCATGGATCCGCGCAGGGATGCAAGGAGGCCCCATGGCAGCCAAGGAAGCCGTTGCAATGGCTGAACCGAAGAAGAAGAAGTCCGTCGCGCCCCGGGCAGACGCCGAGAGCATGGCTGCACGCCAGCGCGACATCAGCGTCAGCGAGTTCTTTGCCAAGAACCGCCACCTGCTGGGCTTCGACAATCCGCGCAAGGCGATGCTGACCACCGTCAAGGAGGCGGTGGACAACTCGCTCGATGCGTGCGAGGAGGCAGGCATCCTGCCGGAGATCGCGGTGATCGTCGAGGACCTCGAGCCGGGGCGTCCCGCCACGGCCAAGAGCTCGCGGTACCGCGTCACCATCATCGACAACGGGCCGGGCATCGTGCGCAAGCAGGTGGAGAACATCTTCGGCCGCCTGCTGTACGGCTCGAAGTTCCATCGCCTGAAGATGAGCCGCGGCCAGCAGGGCATCGGCATCAGCGCCGCCGGCATGTACGGCCTGATCACCACGGGCCGCCCGATGACCATCTTCACCAAGCCGAAGGCGGGCCAGCCGACCCACCACATCGAGCTGGCGATGAACACCAAGACCAACCGCGCCGAGGTGACCTTCGACAAGGAGGTCAAGGAGTTCCCGCCGAAGCGGTTCCGCGACCTGACCCCGGGCACGCGCGTGCTGGCCGAGCAGGGCGGGTTCCTCACCGAGAGCGAGTTCCCCACGGGCACTTCCGTGAGCATCGAGCTCGACGGCAAGTACCAGCGCGGCCGCGGCTCGGTGGACGAGTTCCTGGAGCTCACCGCCATCGCCAACCCGCACGCACGCTTCGTGTTCGTGCCGCCCTCGCGCGTCACCGAGGACGAGGAGCCCGACGTGCTGGCCGCCGCCGAGGCCGGCGCCGCCGCCAAGGCGACCGTCACCACCGAGACCAACGGCGTCATCGTCTACCCGCGCGGCGTGCAGGAATTGCCGCCGGAAACCAAGGAGATCCAGCCGCACCCGAAGGGCATCGAGCTGGGCATCCTGCTGCAGATGCTGAAGGACTACGAGCTGGCCGAGAAGGGCGGCACGCTCTACAACTTCCTGCAGGAGCGGTTCTGCCGCGTGAGCGCCGCCACGGCCAGCTCCATGTGCGACGCCATCGGCGTCTCGAGCCGCGCCAAGGCGGGGGACATCGAGCCTCCGCAGGCGGAGAAGCTCTACAAGGTCTTCCAGGAATCGAAGCTGGCACCACCGCCAACGGACTGCCTGGCGCCGATCGGCGTGCGGCAGATGCTGGCGGGCATGCTCAAGGGCGTGCGCGCGGAGTTCTACGCCGCTTCGAGCCGCGAGGCCGAGGTCTACCGCGGCCGCCCGTTCCAGATCGAGGCGGCGATCGCCTTCGGCGGCGAGCTGCCGGGTGACGAGACGGCGCGCGTGATCCGGTTCGCCAACCGCGTGCCCCTCCTCTTCCAGCAGAGCGCATGCTCGAGCTTCAAGGCGGTGGTGGAGACCGCGTGGAAGAACTACAACCTCTCGCAGCCGCGCGGCACGCTTCCCGTGGGCCCGCTCGTGATCATGATCCACATGGCCTCCGTGTGGGTGCCGTTCACCAGCGAGAGCAAGGAAGCCATCGCCGACTACGACGAGATCCGCAAGGAGATGAAGCTGGCGCTCATGGAGTGCGGCCGCAAGCTCGGCACGTACCTCCGCAAGCGCCAGAAGATGCGCCGCGAAGGCGAGCGCCGCGATGTCTTCGAGCGCTACATCGGCGAGATCGCCAAGGCCATCAACGCCATCACCGGCGACGATCCGAAGGCGATCTACGAGGCGCTGCTGAAGCAGGCCAAGTCGCGCACCGCGGTGGCCGACCAGGTGCTCGACGAGGACGGCAAGGTGGTGAAGGAAGACCTTGCCGAGACCGACGACGAGGGCGTCCTGATCATCCCGGATGCCATCGCCCCGGCGGTCGCGGCGGTCACCAGCACGCCGCTGGCGCCGCTCGACCTCGACGGCAAGGCCAAGGCCGCATCGAAGCGCGGGGCCAGGAAGGCCGCCGAGCCGAGGAAGGCCGCCGAACCGAAGGCATCCGCCGCGCCGAAGCGGGCCGCGAAGCCCGCGCCCGAGTCGGCCGCGCGTGCCGAGCTCCGCGCCCGCGCGGCCAAGGCCGCCGGCCGAGGCAAGGCGGGCGGCGAGGACGGCGCGCGCCTCTTCTGAGATCGATCACGGAACGCATACGCGGGCCTGCGGGCCCAGCATGAGGAAACCCAGACATGGCGAAGCAGAAGACCGCTGCCGCGACCGCGAGCAGCAAGAAGGACCGCGACGCGGCCACCGAGAAGAAGATCGTGGCGCTCGCCACCGACGTGGCCAAGCGCTCGCTCGGTGGGCGCGAGCCCATCGTGCGCGTCCCCACGCGTGCCAAGAGCAACACCATCTGGAACAAGAAGAAGGGCATCCTGCAGATGGGCGACGGCGCCCAGGAGCGGCAGCTCTTCAACCTGGGCCAGGCCAAGAGCTTCATGCAGACGATGCTGCACTCCTCCAGCATCAAGGACCTGATCGGCGCGGAGAAGACGCTCAGCCTCCGCGGAATGTTCTACAAGGGCCTGCACACGGTGGCCGGCACCAAGGAGAAGACCTTCGCCGACCAGGACGAGTCCGACGGCATCCTCGAGGACCTCGAGGTCTCGCTCGGCGCGCTGCGCGAGGAGCTCCACATCTTCGCCAAGAAGGCGGGCACGATGGTGGGCAACATCACCATCATCGACTCCGGCGACGAGATCGACTGCCGGCGCATGGGTTCGGGCGGCTACGCCATCCCGTCCATCGTGGAGCCCGACGTCATCAAGTTCAAGAAGTGCGACGCCAAGTTCGTGCTGCACGTCGAGAAGAACACCGTCTGGAGCCGCTTCAACGAGGACCGCTTCTGGGAGAAGCACAACTGCATCCTCACCGAGGGCGGCGGCCAGCCCCCGCGCGGCGTGCGCCGCCTGCTGCGGCGCCTCAACGAGGAGCTGGGCCTTCCCGTCTACTGCCTGCTCGACTGCGACCCCTGGGGGCACTACATCTACAGCGTCATCAAGCAGGGCAGCATCTCGCTGGCCTTCGAGAGCGAGCGCCTGGCGATCCCGGAGGCCAAGTACCTCGGCATCCGCGCCTCCGACTACCGCGCCTGCGGCCTGACCGACGACGTGCAGATCGCCCTCAACGACACCGACATCAAGCGCGCGCGGGAGATCGCCGCGTATCCGTGGTTCGAGGGCCACAAGGGCTGGCAGCGGGAGATCGAGGGGCTCCTCAACAATGGCTTCAAGATGGAAGTGGAATCGCTCATCACCAAGGACATCTCGTACGTCACCGAGACGTACGTGCCCGAGCGGCTGAAGAAGAAGGACTGGCTCGACTGATGGGCCGGGCAGCGGGCGGGCGTTCAGCGGGCGGGAGTGCCCGCCGCGGTCGCGTCTGCCTCGGGAAGGGTGATCCGGAAGCGCGCACCGCCTTCGGGTGACTTCATCGCCTCGATGCTTCCGCCGTGCGCTTCCACGATGCGCCGGGTGGTGGCAAGGCCAAGGCCGTTGCCGCCGGGCTTGGTGGTGCGGTAGGGCTCGAACCAGTCGGTGGCGATCTCGGGCGGGATGCCGGGTCCGGTGTCGTCGACCTCGATGACCGCCTGTGACGTGCTGCCGCGGGCTTCCGGCTGCTCCTCGCGGACCGCGATGCGCAGCGTGCGCGGACGGTCCTCCGGAAGCGCCTCCATGGCCTGTACCGCGTTCAGCAGGAGGTTGAGCAAGGCCTGCTTGAGGAGCGCGGGGTCTGCATGGACCTGCACCGGGCGGTCGCATGCCTCGACGACGAACCGGACGCGCGCCTGCTCCGCCTGGGGCATGAAGAAGTCGGCGATCTCGCCGGCGACGTCGCGCAGGTCGCAGTCGCGGAGGTCAAGCTGCATCCGTCCGGCGTAGCGGAGGAAGTCGGTCAGGATGTCGCGCAGGCGGCCGGCTTCGCGGGCAAGCGTGTCCACGCGGCGCGTCATGCCGGCACGGTCCTCCTCCGACAGGGCGGAGTCAAGGATCTCCTCGCGCAGGAGCTGCGCGTTGAGTGCCACGGTGGACAGCGGGTTCTTGATCTCGTGCGCCAGGCCGCGCGTCATGGAGGCGATCTCGGCGTTGCGCGCGCTCTCGGCGGCGGCGCGTTCCGCACGCTCGACGCGGCGTCGCAGCGAGCGGTTCCCCCACCACGCCGTCAGGCCGATGCTGGCCACGCTCGCGAGCAGTGCGTAGAGGATCGGGCTCGGCACCATGTGAGCGTTCGACATGTGAGCGCCCGACATGGAAGACTCCGGCGATGCTGATGGCACCATCGAGAGCGCGTCCGATGCGGGATGTATCGGCAAGCGGATCAGGTGCCGCTGCCGGCAGCCGGCACGCGGGTCAGCGAACGGGCCTTGGTGGCCGCCCAACCCTTGGCGCCCTGGTTCGCCGAGTACGTCACCATCTCGCCGTCGTTCAGGGTGCGGAAGCCGCCCTCCTGATCGATGACGGAGAAGTGAACGAAGATGTCCTGTCCTTCGGGGCCGACGATGAATCCGAAGCCCTTGCGGGGATCGAACCACTTCACCTGGCCTTCGATGTTCTCGAGTGTGCTGTTCGCCATAGTTGCGGGCTCCGTGGTGGAGGTTTCCTTGCTCCTGTTGACGCAAGGAAGCGCGGGTTCGTGACCCGAATGCCCCGAACTGCCTGGGACGGGCGGTATTGTGCCTCCGTTCCCGGACTTATGCAAGTCTGAACAAGGCAAGTCCTGGCTCGCGCCCAAGGTCTGGCTCCGGGCCCTTCTCCGTGGATTTCGCAGATCCCTATCCATGAGAGGGTTACGCCGCGGGGGGGGAG
>Ga0209400_1002279_pt1 | contig 14684 bp, 10 predicted proteins | sample M_130807_EF_Meta_FD_187313 | JGI IMG/M metagenome (GOLD analysis project Ga0209400, IMG submission 187313) | Freshwater microbial communities from Lake Montjoie, Canada to study carbon cycling - M_130807_EF_MetaG (SPAdes) (version 2) | ecosystem: Environmental > Aquatic > Freshwater > Lake... | reverse complement strand
CCGCACCCAAAGCCGACATTTGCACGAAGTGCTGCACGCCTGCTTCTTTTGCGGCGCGCGCCACGACACGCGCACCAAAACCCTGCACCGCGTCGAAACGCTGGCGGCCGCTTTCAGTCAGAATACCGACGAGATTGATGACCGCATCCGCGCCGCGCACAGCTGCAGCAACGGAAGCCGGAAAGCGCAGATTGGCTTGCACAGCGTGAATCTGGCCAACACGACCAGCCGGCTGCAAATGGCCCGCGAGATCGGGGCGGCGGCAAGCCACGCGAATGCGCCAGCCTTCACGCGCCAAAGCCCTCACGACATGGCGCCCGACAAAGCCAGTACCACCAAACACAGTCACCAGACGGCCAGATTTGTCGTTTGCATCGAGCATGGAAAAACCCCGTTCAGCCCAAATTCTTCAGGCCGCTGATTAAAGGAGCCTGCCAATCCTGTACAGGGGGCCGAAAGGCTCAGCCATGCCCTATTTGCGGCGCACCCGCACGGGGATGGGGATCAAGGCGAGCTTCAGTTCCCGCTCATCCTCACGGTGACCACCGCCCGGCCCATCGTCCCGGTCGTTCTTGGGGAGCGCCATAATCGCCGTTCCGCAAACTGCGCTGCCAAAGGTCACGGCAAAGCTGCCAAACAGAAGGAAGAGCGCAGGCAGGGGATTTTCAGTGCGGGCCAACATCGTGCCCAAGCCGCCAACATCCATGTAAAGGAGGAAGTCCGCAAAAACGCAGCCGAGAAAGGCGCCCGCAAGGGCGTTCCAGACTAGAAGGCGGATGAGGCTCTGCTCGATGCGCTTCGTCATGACATGTCCCAAACTCGGCGCGGGCAAGCCCCTGCGCTCTCCATGAATATGGGGTCAGTCTTTCGCTTTTTCAGCGGGCTGGGAAGAGGAAATATGTCACGGTTGCGAGATTGACAGCGCCACCCCCCACCCGTAGAAACCGCCCGTGCCCAGGTGGCGGAATTGGTAGACGCGCTGGCTTCAGGTGCCAGTGCCTGAAAGGGCGTGAAGGTTCGAGTCCTTTCCTGGGCACCATAAAAAACGCGGTCTTCGGGCCGCGTTTTTTTATTTTAAGGTGGCTGCATGAGCCTAAATTTCCTCTTCGACGGACCTGACAGCGCCAAGACTACGCTTCTGCTGGCCCATGGCGCAGGCGGAGCGATGGATTCCCCCGCCATACAGGCCCTTACGGAAACTCTTGCCGGAGAAGGCCTGCGGGTCGCCCGTTTCGAATTCTCTTATATGGCTGTACGCCGCCAAGGCACCCGCAAACCACCGCCCAAAGCCGAGACGCTGATCCCCGAATATCGCGCCGCTCTAACCGCGCTGAGGGCGAGAGGCCAAATCATCATTGGCGGCAAATCCATGGGCGGGCGCATCGCCTCCATGATCGCAGATGAGACGCAAGCCGATGGCCTGCTGTGCATCGGCTATCCGTTCCACCCCGTCGGCAAGCCGGAACAATTACGCACCGCGCATCTGAAACATTTGCGAAAGCCCACGCTGATTGCGCAAGGCACGCGAGACCCTTTCGGCACGCGAGACGAAGTGGCCACTTACGATTTATCGCCCGCGATCCAAATTCTCTGGATGGAAGATGGCGACCATGATCTGCGCCCGCGCAAAAGCGTCTCGGGCTTCACGATAAAAAATCACCTCGCGAGCCTGGCCCGCGAGGTGAGAGAATGGACGTCACGTCTCTAGACGAAATCAGCGCGCCAGCAATTCCTTCGCGCGGTCGGCAACAGCCTTGGGTGTGGCCAATGTCTTCTTGACTTCATCGGCCAGTTTTTCCGGCGCTGCATATTCGAGATCAAGATTGGTGCGCTTCATTTCCGCAATCATTTCGGGATCCTTCGTCATCTGAAGGAAGGCCTCCTGCATAGCTTTCATGACGGGCGCAGGTGTGCCGGGCGGCGCGATGAAAGCGCGGCCAATCGCACCACCGGAAGCATAAAGACGCAGCAATTGGCGATCGGCTTCATTATTGCCGAGTTCGCCCAAGGCCGGCACATCCGGCAAATCAGCCGCACGCTCGGGCACATCTTGCAAGATGATCTTGATCTTCTTTTCATCCAGCCATTGCTTCTTGCCGGTGCGGATGGTCGCCCAAGAACCAGCCGTGCCATCGACTTCACCACGTTCCATCGCGAGCATGCCTTCGGCAGATGCCGGGAAGCCCGAAATGATTTTGAACTTGGTGCCAATGGTGGCATTCAGCAATTTCGGCACAACTTCCGATATATTGCCTGCGCCCGCTGCGGCCACAGGCGTTTCAATCTTCTTGATGTCGTCAATCGATTGCGCTTTGGCCGTGTGCCACTGGAAGTGAATGTTGTTGGACGAAGCGATGCGGCCGACCCAGAGGAAATTGGCTGCATCAAATTGCACAGCCTGATTGCCCGTGACCTGCTCGACAGCCAGGGTTTCTGTGACGATGCCAATCGCCGTGCCGTCTTTGGGAGCCACTTTGTAAATGTAATTGGCTGCAACCAGCGTGCCGGCTCCCGGCATATTGGTGGCGATCACCGTCGGCTGACCCGGCAAATGCTTGCCCAGATAGCGCGCCACTGCACGACCATAAAGATCATAGCTGCCGCCCGATGTATTGCCGATGTAAATCGTGACGGTTTTCTTAGCCCAAGTCACGTCTTGCGCTTGCGCCGAGGCGCCGCCGAGAAGCGTGGTCGCCAGAAGCGCGCGAATGAGCGTTGTGCCCGAAAAAGCCATCTGTTTCCTCCTTATTTATGACGGGGAAACTAGGGCAAGGCGGGCGGCCTGTCCATAAGAGAGCCCTGCAAAATGAGGTCTGATTTTCAGCTTTTCGTGACGCTGGCGGCAATGCGCTCTGCGACCGCGGTATACCCCTCGTCACCAGGCTGGCGCCGCCAGATCTTCATGGTCGGATACCAGACATTTTCATGATCAATATCCAGCCAGCGCCAATCGGGCCAATCATTCGTGATCATCATATCGGTCGGACAATGCAAAGCACCCGCAAGATGGATGAGGGATGTATCCACACACACTAAACGGTCAACCGATTGCAGCAGTGCGGCTGAGTCCAAAAACGCATCAAGGCCGGAATCAAAACTCTCATCAGGGCGCAGGATTTTATCCTTGAAGGAGCAGGCGTCGATTTCCTCTTGCGATGCATTGATCTGAAAACAAACCAGCGTGACCCCCGGAATTGCCGCAAGAGGTGCAAAATCTTCCAATTGGGCTGATCGTTTCGGATCAAGCTTATGTTGCGGATTGCCACGCCATGCAAAGGCGATTACCGGCCCGTCACGCTCGCCAATATTTTCCTCGAGCCAAGCCCGCCAGCGCGCCACGCGCACAGGATCAGCCCGCAAATAAGGTTCTTTCGCCAGATAATTCTCTTCTGACAAATCGAGCAGACGCGGCAAATCCATCATCGTCGTCCAACTCTCGACATTGGTGACGGAACTTGGCATTTCACCGGCGAGTAATGGCGGGCATGGATCCAATGTGCGCAAAAGGCCAAACAGTTTCTGCGGGACGACGACTTGCACATCAACGCCGGTCTTCACAAGGAGCGGCAGAAAGCGTGCAAATTGAATCGTATCCCCCATGCCCTGCTCGGACATGACCAACAAGCGCTGGGGCACAGGCGGATGCGCGCTACGCGTAATAGGGCGCGGCGTCCCATTGGGATTGCGCCCATTCACTTGCGGGGGCACATCCATCAAGCGAAAACGAATGTCGAATGCGTCCCAAGCCTCTGTCCAACGACGCAAACAAAATAAAGCGCGTGCCATTTTCGCGCGCCCATCCACATAGGTCGGGATTTGCGCCAGCACGAGTTTGTAAATCGCCACTGCATTTTCGCAACGTCCCGCAGCCTGTTCGCGATCGGCCACTTGTATGGCTGTCGCCAATTCAGCTGCTACGGGCTTTACCGGATCATCGGTCATGCGCCACCTGAAAAATCAAATAAGAAAATATCAAACGAATCGGGGCAGGATGGCAGGATCAGGCAACCGAGGCCAGTGCGCGCCTCGACATATCGGAACATGCGAGCTAAACCCTTGAAAAAGCCATTGCGGAGCATGGACCCATGAAGCCCGAGCCACTTCCCGATGCCGCGCAACTGGCGGCAGAACTCGTCACGCTTCGTGATTTTCTGCGCTATGCGACAAGCGCGTTTCGTGCGCATGAACTCGTTTTCGGTCACGGCACGACTGATGCGCTGGATGAAGCAGCCTTTATCGTTCTCGAAGGGCTCAGCCTGCCGATTGACCGGCTGGAGCCTTTTCTCGATGCGCGTCTCATGCCCCAAGAGCGCAAGCGCCTCGCAGAGCTCATTATCGCGCGCGTTACGACGCGTAAGCCCGCCTCTTATCTGCTCAACAAAGCCTATGTGGGCGGTGTGCCTTTCTATGTCGATGAACGCGTGATTGTGCCGCGCTCTTTCATCGGCGAATTGCTGCGCTCTGGCCTCTTCTCGGGTGCCGACGGCAATCAATTGATCGAAGCTGAAAGCGTGTCATCGGCACTTGATCTGTGCACGGGCTCCGGCTGTCTGGCGATCCTTATGGCCCAACACTTCCCGCATGCGATGATTGAAGCGGTGGACCTGTCGCCCGATGCTCTGGAAGTCGCGCGCATCAATCTCGCGCAAAGCGGATTGGAAAATCGCATTGGCTTGATCGAGGGCGACCTCTTCACCCCGCTCAAGGGCCATAGCTACGATCTCATCATCACCAATCCGCCTTATGTCAGCGCGGAAGTCATGGCTGCGCTGCCCCCCGAATATGCGCATGAGCCGGAAATGGCGCTGGGCTCGGGCGATGACGGGCTCGATATCACGCGGCGTATTTTGCAAGAGGCCGGAAAGCATCTCAATCCAGGCGGTGGCTTGCTCTGCGAGATTGGCGAAGACCGTGAAATCCTCGAAGCCGAATTCCCCGATCTGCCCTTCCTATGGCTCGACACAGAAGAAAGCTCAGGCGAAGTCTTCTGGCTCAGCGCCGAAGATTTAGGCGTCAGTTAAGTAATTACTTTTAAAAACAAAGACTTGATTACTCCTTTGACCCCAGATCACGATATAAACATTTCTTTATATCCTCGTTGCCGGAGGGGGTTTCCCCTGCTATAGACCCCTCATCTCAAACTGGGGCACACCATGAGCGCTCATTTCAACGATTACGTCGTCGCGGATATCAAGCTGGCCGATTGGGGCCGCAAAGAACTGAACATTGCCGAGACGGAAATGCCCGGCCTCATGGCCACCCGCGCTGAATATGGCAAAGCGCAGCCGCTGAAGGGCGCGCGCATTGCAGGCTCGCTGCACATGACCATTCAGACGGGCGTACTGATTGAAACGCTGAAGGCGCTCGGCGCCGATGTGCGTTGGGCTTCGTGCAACATTTATTCGACGCAAGATCATGCCGCTGCCGCCATTGCAGCCGCTGGCACGCCGGTCTTCGCGATCAAGGGTGAGAGCCTCGAAGATTACTGGGATTACACGCATCGCATTTTCGAATGGAGCGATGGCGGCACACCCAACATGATCCTCGATGATGGTGGCGATGCGACCATGCTCATCCATCTGGGCATGCGCGCTGAAAAGGGCGACACTGCTTTCCTCGACAAGCCGGGCAATGAAGAAGAAGAAGTTCTCTTCGCCGCGATCAAGAAGCGTTTGAAGGCCAATCCGGGCTGGTACACGCGCAATGGTCAAGCCATCAAGGGCGTGTCGGAAGAAACAACGACAGGCGTGCATCGTCTCTACAATATGGAAAAAGACGGCACGCTTCTGTGGCCTGCCATCAACGTCAACGACTCGGTCACCAAGTCGAAATTCGACAATCTTTACGGCTGCAAAGAATCACTCGTGGACGGCATTCGCCGCGGCACGGACGTGATGATGGCTGGTAAAGTGGCCATGGTTGCGGGCTTTGGCGACGTGGGCAAAGGTTCTGCCGCGTCGCTGCGCAACGCTGGTTGCCGCGTGATCGTGTCGGAAATCGATCCGATCTGCGCGCTGCAGGCCGCCATGGAAGGCTATGAAGTCACGACGATGGAAGAGGCCGCTCCGCGCGCTGATATTTTCGTCACGGCGACAGGCAATGTCGATGTCATCACGGTTGACCACATGCGTGCAATGAAAGATCGCGCCATCGTTTGCAACATTGGTCACTTCGATTCTGAGATTCAGGTTTCGGGTCTGCGCAATTTCAAATGGAACAATGTGAAGCCGCAGGTCGACGAAATTGAATTTGTCGATGGCAAGCGCATCATCCTTCTCTCGGAAGGACGCCTTGTGAATCTCGGCAATGCGACGGGCCATCCGTCCTTCGTCATGTCGGCATCTTTCACCAACCAGACGCTCGCCCAGATCGAACTCTGGACGAAGCAGGGCCAGTATGGACTCAAGGTCTACACGCTGCCCAAGCACCTCGATGAAAAGGTCGCCGCACTCCATCTCGACAAGATCGGCGTGAAGCTCACCAAGCTGACGCAGGACCAGGCCAAATATCTCGGTCTGCCCGAGCAGGGCCCCTACAAGCCTGAGCAGTACCGCTACTAAGCGGCGCCAAGCCTCCAAAACAAAGACGCCCCCGCCAAAAGCGGGGGCGTTTTCGTATGTAAATGCTTTGTCCCGGCAAGGTTGCGCGGCTAAAGTGCCTTGATTCGGGAATCAGTCAGTCTTGCGTTCTGCCGCGCATCTTCCATGCGCAGCTTCAAAGCGATTCCTCACGACACGCGAAGGACAGGCTGCAAGCATGGAGAAAGGGACACGTGTCTGGCGTCAGGCCCTCTGCTCCGCGAGTGCGCTGTGGCCGATCCCAGCCCTTCTATCCGCGCCGGCCCATGCCGCTCCGGCAGGCCTGATCGATCAGCCCGAAATCCTCGGCGCTGCGGGCGTCCTGGCCTTGGGCCTTGCCGCCACTACCGGCACTTTGATCCATATGATCGGCAAACGCCAGGCTGCAAAGCGCGAAGCGGGACTTCGGCTCGAACTCGAACGTCTGCGCCAAAGGCTCGAACGTGCGGAGGCTTTTGCAGGTTCCGAAAGCCAGATCATCATTCGCTGGAGCGGCCCCTCGGACGAGCCCGCCATTGAAGGCGATGCGGAAGCCATCACCGGCCTCGAAGCGCAGCGCGCTTTGGCCTTTGGCGCTTGGCTGACGCCGCAAACCGCGCAGCCTTTGGAGCGCGCGCTGGAACGTTTGCGCCAACGCGGCGAAGCCTTTCGTCTTGCGCTGCTCACTTTGTCAGGCCGTCATCTCGAAGCCGAAGGCCGTCCTGTGACGGGACGCGCTATGCTGCGCATTCGCGATGTGGCAGGCGACCGCCTCGAACTCACCAAGCTGAAAGAAGCCTCGGCGCAAATCGCGTCAGAGCGCGATGGCTTGCGCACCATGCTGGATGCGGCACCCGGCCCCGCTTGGCTGCGCGACACGCAAGGTAAATTGACTTGGGTGAACCGCGCTTATGTGCATGCGGTTGAAGGCGCGCGGCGCGAAGATGTCATTGCCCAAGGCATCGAGCTGTTGGACCAGCCTGTGCGCGAGACTCTCGCGCAAGCGCGTGCGCGCATTGAAAATTGGCGTGGGCGCGTGCCCGCCATTGTTGCGGGCGAGCGCCGCATGCTCGATGTCACCGATGTGCCGACGGAGTTCGGCTCCGGCGGTCTGGCGAGCGACGTGTCCGATCTCGAACATATGCGCGCTGATCTTGGCCGCCAGATGGATGCGCATCGGCGCACATTGGACCAGCTCACAACCGGTGTTGCCATTTTCGATTCCACGCGCCGTCTCGTCTTTCACAACACGGCCTATGGCCAATTGTGGAATCTGGACCCGGCCTTTCTCGATTCTGCGCCGACTGATCCAGAAATTCTCGACCGTTTGCGTGCCGAAGGCCGCTTGCCGGAACAAGCCGATTTCCGTAGCTGGAAATCATCTCTCATGGGCGCTTACCAATCTGTCGAAACGCTCGAACAGGTTTGGTATCTGCCCGGCGCGCGCACTTTGCGCGTGGTCATCAATCCCAATCCGCAAGGCGGCGTGACCTATCTCTTCGATGATGTCACCGAACGCTTCTCGCTGGAATCCTCCTATAATGCGCTGATGCGCGTGCAGGGCGAAACACTCGACTCGCTCAAAGAAGGCGTTGCCGTGTTTGGCACGGATGGCCGATTGAAATTGTTCAATCCCGCCTTCATCGATCTATGGCATTGCGATGCCGCCTTCCTGGCCGAGAAGCCGCATTTCGATCTCGTCATGCGCGCCTGCATGTCGTTGCATGATCGCACGCAAGATTGGGATGATCTGCGCAGCCTGATCGCTGGCCTGCAAGATGCGCGTACCGGCTTTGAGCGCCGCATGACGCGCACAGACGGTTCCATCATCGATTGCATGACAGCGCCGCTGCCTGATGGCGCAACGCTCGTCACTTTCATTGATATGACGGCCACTGTCTCGGTCGAACGTGCTTTGACAGAGCGCAACCAGGCGCTGCTGGAAGCAGAAAAACTGCGCAATGATTTCGTGCACCATGTGTCTTACGAATTGCGCTCGCCCCTCACCAATATCATCGGCTTCATTCAATTGCTGGGCGAAGGCGCGGTCGGCCCGCTCAATGCCAAGCAGCGTGAATATACGGGCTATGTGCTGAAGAGCTCGGCGGCCCTGCTCGCCATTATCAATGACATTCTCGATCTGGCGTCCATCGATACGGATGCGATGGAATTGTCGCTCGAACATGTCGATATTCGCGAAACCATCTCCGCGGCAGCTGAGGGCTTGCAAGATCGCCTCGCGGAATCAGGCATCAGCCTGCATGTCGTGGCGCTTGATGACATTGGCGCCTTCCGTGCCGATGGCAAACGCATCCGCCAAGTGCTTTTCAATCTGCTCTCCAATGCGATTGGTTTTTCGGAGCCCGGACAAACCGTCACCATGGCGGCTTTGCGCCGGCCGGGTGAAATTGTCTTCAAAGTCTCTGATCAGGGCCGTGGCATTCCGCTCGAAGTTCTGGATCGCGTCTTTGATCGCTTCCATACGCATACAGTGGGTTCGCGCCATCGCGGTGTTGGCCTCGGCCTCTCCATCGTGCGCTCATTCGTTGAATTGCATGGTGGCGAAGTTCAAATCCAGTCCGCACCGGGTGAAGGCACAATTGTGACCTGCATTTTCCCTGATCATGCCGCAGACGTGACACAAGCAGCGTCAGCTTAAGGAGTCTCGTTTTGACGCAGCCGCAAACGGCCCGTTTCGAATTTGATCTTGCCGATGAAGCCGCCACCAATTTGCTGGCCCATCGCATTGCAGGCTTTACCGGCGCGGGCGATCTCGTGACGCTGTCGGGTGATCTGGGTGCCGGCAAAACAACCTTGGCGCGCGCACTCATTCGCGAGCTGGTTGGCGAACCACAGCTTGAAGTGCCAAGCCCGACCTTCACTTTGATGCAGGTCTATGACGCGCCGAAATTCCCCATCGTTCATGCCGATCTCTACCGCATCAAATCGCCCGATGAGCTGATTGAACTGGGTTGGGATGAAGCTGCAGAAGGCGCACTTCTTCTCGTTGAATGGGCGGAGCGCGCGGGCAATCAATTGCCGCAAGACCGCTTGGATGTCTCCCTTCTGCTCAATCCGCAAAAGGGTGATGCATTCCGCAAAGTTGTCTTAACCGGCACAGGCACATTTGCTGCACGTCTGTCGCGCGCCATGTCGGTCGACGCTTTGCTCGCACGTTCCGGCTGGTCTGAAGCCAAGCGAAAATTCATGCTGGGCGATGCCTCCACACGTGCCTATGAGCGGCTGGAAAAGCCGGATGGCACCAAGGGCATTTTGATGATTTCGCCCAAGCGGCCTGATGGGCCGCCGGTGCGATACGGCAAACCCTATTCGCAAATTGCGCATCTGGCCGAAGATGTCATTCCCTTCTTCGCCATCCAGCGCGGGCTATTACTCGAAGGATTTTCGGCACCCGATCTCTTCGCAAAAGATGCGACCAATGGTCTGGCGATTTTGGAAGACCTCGGCGGCGAGGGCATTGTCGATGCTGATGGCCCGATTCCGGAACGCTATGGAGCGGCAGCTCTTGCGCTCGCGGAATTGCACAAGCTCGATATGCCCAAAACAATCGATATGGTGCCGGCGCCCTATAAAATCCCGCCCTATGATATGGATGCGCTGCTCATTGAAGTTGAGCTGATCCTTGATTGGTATGCGCCCCATATTGCCAAAGCTTTTCCAGCCTCGGGTGCACGCGCGATTTTCGGCAATCTCTGGCGCGAGGCTTTGCAGGAAATTGTCGACGGGCCGCAGACGTGGGTTTTGCGCGATTATCATTCGCCCAACATTATCTGGCTGCCCGAGCGCGCAGGCGTCAAAAAAATCGGCATGATCGATTTTCAGGATTGCGTGATCGGCCATCCCGCTTATGACGTCGCCTCGCTCTTGCAGGATGCGCGCGTCACTGTATCCGATGCGCTTGAGATGAAATTGCTCGGCCAATATTTGCGCCAGCGCAAGGCCGATGATGCGAGCTTCGACTTTGAAGCTTTTGCCCGTGCTTACGCCATTATGGGCGCGCAGCGCGCAACCAAAGTGCTCGGCATTTTTGCCCGTCTCGACAAGCGTGACGGCAAGCCGAACTATCTCGCGCATATTCCGCGCGTGAAACATTATCTGCAAAAAGACCTCGCGCATCCCGCCCTTGCCGCCATTCGCGACTGGTTTGAAACAAACATGCCCTCCGTACTTGCCAAGGATGAGGCATGAACGGGCGGCCCGACACGGCCATGGTCTTTGCCGCAGGACTCGGCACGCGCATGCGGCCGATCTCCGACACAATCCCCAAACCTCTGGTGAAAGTCGCGGGCAAAGCCCTCATCGACCATTGTCTTGATCTGTTCGAAAAAGCCGGTGTGCGCCGCGCCATCGTCAATGTGCATTATCTGGCTGACCAGATCGAAGCCCATCTCAAAGACCGCAAGCACCCGGACATCATCATTTCCGATGAGCGCGAAAAACTTCTCGACCAAGGCGGCGGCATCAAAAAGGTTGTGACACTTTTTGACACCCAGCCCTGCTATCTTTGCAATACGGATGCATTTTGGCTCGAGGGTCCTATGTCGAATATTGCGCGCCTGACTGAACTCTGGGACCCGCAGCGGATGGATGCGCTGCTGCTGCTGGCTGATCGCAAAAATTCCGTCGGTGTGAATTGGGATGGCGATTTCCATTTGGCTGATGATGGCCGCGTGACCAAACGCGCCGAGGGCGAAGTGGCGGATTTCGTCTATTCGGGCGTGGGCATCATCAAGACAGAGCCCTTTGCGCAAGACCCGCGCGATGTATTCCGCCTCGCGCCTTTCCTGTTTGATGCGGCAGAAAAGGGGCGGCTCTACGGCTTGGCTCTTGAAGGCCAATGGCTGCATGTGGGCACGCCTGCCGCCATTGGTGAGGCGGAAGCTGCCATCGCACGCGCAAAGGCATGAGGTGAGACATGGCACGCGCTCCGCATGTCTTCACCATCCCGCCCGGTGTGAATTTTCTGGCGACTTTCGCTGACCAGCTGATTGCTGGCGAAATTGTTTCTGCCATTCGCACGCCGCTTGATCCGCTGGCGCTCTCTTCTGCCACCATTTATGTGCCAACACGCCGCGCTGCACGCGCTTTGCGTGAAGAATTGATTGCGCGCCTCGCTGGCCCCGCGCTTCTTCTGCCTAAAATTGTTCCGCTCGGCTCGCTGGAAGCCATCGAGACAGGCCTGATCTTCGACATGGAACTCGACATGCCCGTTGAGGGCGTGCCCGATGCGATGACGCCGATTGAGCGCCGCCTGATCCTCATGCAGCTCGTGCATCGATGGGCGATGCAATTGGGCACAGCCATCACGCGTTATGAAAATGGCGCCATCCAGACCGATGGACGCGAGCCTCTGCTTGTCGCACAGGCGCCGGCACAGGCCTGGCATCTGGCAGGAGATCTCGCGAGCCTGATCGATGAATTGATTGTCGAAGGTATTGATTGGGAGCGCTTGCAGGATCTCGCGCCGGAATCTTTCGATCGCTATTGGAAGATCACCATCGAATTTCTGAAGATCGCGTCGCAGGCCTGGCCGAAAATCCGCGATGAGCAAGGCCGTGTCGATGCTGCCATGCGCCAACAGCTTCTGATCAATCACGAGATCGAGCGGTTGGCGAAAGCAAATCCCAAAGAGCCTGTGATTGCGGTGGGCTCCACCGGCACGAATAGTGCGACAGCGCGGCTCTTGGCGGCCATTGCGAAACTTGAAAATGGAGCCGTTGTTCTGCCGGGGCTCGATAAAAATCTGGATGATGCTGCATGGTCCTTGATCAGCGGAGATCAGGAGAAAAAATTCGAGCCGTCCGGCGGTCACCCGCAAGCGGCTCTGCACCGGCTTTTGCCGGTCTTGCAAGTCGAACGCAGCGGCGTTGATGAATTGGGCAAGCCGGATGATGCGCTTCAAAAGCGCATGGATTTGCTGACCCAAGCTTTCCTACCCGCTGATACGACCGAATCGTGGCAGAGCTGGCTTGCGCAAGATGGGCGCGATCAGGATCTCTCTGCGGCGCTGGCTGATCTCACCATGATTGTCGCGGCTGATGAGCGCGAAGAGGCTTTGGCCTTGGCGCTCGCGATGCGCAAAGCCTTGGCGAATTCATCCGATCAAACTATTGCTCTTGTCACACCCGACCGCGCCTTGGCGCGGCGTGTGCGCGCTGAGTTGAAACGCTGGAACATTGATATTGATGATTCCGGCGGCGAGCCGTTGTCGAGTTCACCCTATGGTGTGCTCGCACGTTTGGTGCTCACCTGTTTTGGTGATGCCTGCAAGCCTGTCGAATGGCTGGCGCTACTTGCGCATCCGTTGGTGCGGCTTGGCCTGCCGCGTGCGGAGCTGGAGCGTCTCGCGCGTCTCTTGGAAATTGGCGTCTTGCGCGGTGTGGCCGAGAATCGCGACAATATTGATGCGATGCTGGCGCAAGCGCGTGTGGCCGCCGCAGATCGGCACGCGCATCCTGCCGTTCAACGCATCAGCGATGATGATTGGAGCGCCCTCACGTCGCTTGTGCATCATTTATGCGAAGCCCTTGAGCCTTTGCATCACATCAAAGGGGCTGCGCCGCTTAAAGAGCATATTGCAGCCCATCGCGCTTGCTTGGCCAAACTCACCATGCCCGCGGGCACAGAACGCCTGAGCCTGGACGAAAGCTATGAGAGCTTCGAGCAAGTGTTCGACGAATTGGCCGAAAAATCGACCGATGAACCAACATTGCGTCCTGAAGATTATGCCGCACTCGCCGATTTCATCATGCGCGAAGCCATTGTGCGCGGACCAGCGCGTGCACATCCGCGCCTCAAAATCTTGGGCCTTCTCGAAGCGCGTTTGATTCATGCCGATCTCATGCTGCTCGCGGGACTGGATGAAAGCATCTGGCCGCCGCAAGTGGAGACGGGGCCTTTCCTCAATCGCCCGATGCGAGCAGAGCTTCACCTCACGCCGCCAGAGCGGCGCATCGGCCAGACGGCGCATGATTTTGTGCAGGCCCTTGGCACGCGCCACGCCATTCTCTCGCGCGCATCCAAACGTGGTGGTTCGCCAACCGTGCCCTCGCGCTTCTTGCAGCGGCTTGAGGCTTTGGCAGGTGACCATTTCAAACCCGCGCGCAAAAAAGGTGATGCACTGCTGGCGCTCGTGCGCCAATTGGATCGCCCCGAACATAGCCAGACAATAGGACGCCCCGAACCGCGCCCCGATTTGGATTTGCGCCCGACGACATTGTCGATCACCGAGATCGAGACTTTCCGTCGCGATCCTTATTCGATCTATGCACGCCATATTCTGAAAATACTGCCGCTGGAAGAACTGGGCGCTGTACCCGGTGCACGCGAAGCCGGTACGCAATTGCATGATCTCTTCGCCGAATTTATCGAGCGCCACCCGAGCGGGCCACTGCCGCCCCATGCGCTCGACGATTTGCGCGCGCTCGCGCAAGAGAAATTGGCGAGCCTGCTGGTAGACGCCAATTATCGCGCCTTCAATTGGCCGCGCATTGAGGCTGGCCTCGAAGGCTGGCTTGCGTGGGAAAATACACGCCGCGCCAATCTCGCTGAGAGCAAAGTTGAAAGCTACGGCGTGCTGTCGATTCCGCTCGCCGATGGATCCGTCTTTGAATTGCGCGGCAAGGCTGACCGTATTGATCGCATGCAGGACGGCATGGCCGAGCTGATTGATTACAAGAGCGGCTCGATCAGTACGAAGAAAATGATCAAGGCAGGCTTTGCACCGCAATTGCCGCTCGAAGTGAAAATGGTCGAGGCGGGCGCGTTCAAAGATATTGGCCAACTCGATGTGCGCAATGCGATGCATGTGAAAGTCGGCGGCAAAGATCCGGTGAAATCCGATCCGATTGCAGACGGCGGCGACTTCCGCGATGTGGTGGAAAGCAATTTTTATGGGCTGATCGAACTGCTCAACCAGTTCCGCGATCCGGCTACGCCTTATCCGCCGCGCCCCTATCCGCAATATACGAGCCGCTTTGGTCTCTATGATCATTTGGCGCGCGTGAAAGAATGGTCGGCGGGTTCTGGCGAGGATGGAGGCGAGGCATGAGCACGCGCATCATCCCCAAACAAACGCTCGACGCACAAATTCTGGCGTCTGATCCG
>Ga0209400_1002278_pt1 | contig 14685 bp, 13 predicted proteins | sample M_130807_EF_Meta_FD_187313 | JGI IMG/M metagenome (GOLD analysis project Ga0209400, IMG submission 187313) | Freshwater microbial communities from Lake Montjoie, Canada to study carbon cycling - M_130807_EF_MetaG (SPAdes) (version 2) | ecosystem: Environmental > Aquatic > Freshwater > Lake... | reverse complement strand
ATGACCATCGGCAGCGTTTTCGGACGCATCGCGGGACGGGAGGCGGCCACCAATGCACGCAACTAACACACTGGCTGAAGCCGATCGTCTCATGACTTTGTGCAATAGCTGCCGCTATTGCGAAGGCCTCTGCGCTGTTTTTCCGGCCATGGAAATGCGCCGCGAATTTCTGGATGGCGATCTGAACTATCTCGCCAATCTCTGCCATTCGTGCGGCGCTTGCTATCACGACTGCCAATTCTCGCCGCCACATGAATTCAACATGAATGTGCCCAAAGTCATGGCGCAGGTGCGCGCAGATTCTTATGCCGCTTACGCATGGCCCAGCGCTTTCGCGCCCATGTTTGAAAAGAACGGGCTCAAGATCTCGCTGATCGCCGCTTTGAGCGTGGCGGTCTTCATTGCGGGCTTTGTGGCCTGGCATGATCCGGCTGCTCTCTTTGGCCAACATGCCGGCAATTTTTATCGCCTCATGCCGCATAATACGATGGTGGTGATTTTTGGCGCCGCTTTCCTTTACGCGATCATCGCCATGGTCATGGGCATTCGCAATTTCTGGAAGAACATCGGCGAACCCGCGGCAACTCTGACACAAGGCGGCTCGCTTTGGCAGGCGATGAAAGATGCATCGACTTTGCGCTATCTCGATGGCGGCGGTGTGGGCTGTATGAATGACAGCGAGCGCCCGACGGATAATCGTCGCCGTTATCATCACTTCACCTTCTACGGCTTCATACTTTGCTTCGCCTCAACCAGCATTGCGACGCTCTATCATTACGTGCTGGGCAAACAGGCGCCTTATGCTTGGTATGATCTGCCCGTCTTGCTTGGCACCATTGGCGGCATCGGCCTTGTCATCGGCCCAATCGGCCTTTTGATGGCCAAGCGCGAGCGTGACCCCATGTTGGTGGATGCAGCACGCAAAGGCATGGATGTCGCTTTCCTTGTGATGCTGCTGGCAACGGGCGCAACCGGGCTTGCGCTTCTGGTGCTGCGTGACACATCGGCCATGGGGCTTTTACTCAGCCTGCATCTGGGCGTGGTCTTCGCGCTCTTCGTGACCATGCCCTATGGCAAATTTGTGCATGGAATCTACCGCTTCCTCGCACTGGTGCGCTATGCGAAGGAAAAGCGGATGATTGAATCGGGTGAAGCAGGAACGGCCTAGCCGTTCACGCGCTCCACTTTCGAGACGACTGATTTAGCTTTGAGCTGCGTCATGATTGCATTGAGATGCGACAGGTCGATCACCTGCACATCAATGACAATGTCGCGGAAATCTTGCGAGCGCGACACAAATTCGATGTGATCAATATTGGCGCCCGCGTCGCCGATGACGGTTGAGATGACGCCCAATGCACCGGGCTCATTCAGCGCATTGACGATCAATCGTGCGGGGAAAAAATCTTTCCGCTCGTCGTCAATATCCCAACGCACATCGAGCCAACGCTCGGGCTGATCATCGAAATCCATCAGCGCGGGTGACTGGATCGGATAAATCGTAATCCCCTCGCCCGGCGTCAGAATGCCCACAATGCGATCACCCGGCACGGCGCCGCCATTGGGCGCAAAGCTTACTGGCAAATCGCCAGCCAGACCACGGATCGGAATGGCCTGCGCATTGTCGTCACCGTCGGCGCCCGGCACTTTGAAGACGAGGCTTGCTGCCTTTTTTAAACCAAACCAACCGCGCTCGGTCTTGGGTGCGGAAATGCCGGCTTTGCGCTCTTCTTTGAAGTCGGGATAGACCGCCTTCACCACATCGCCCGAAAACATTTCGCCGCGCCCGACCTCTGCCAAAACATCATCAATGCTTTGGCGCGCCAAACGCGGCAGCGCAGTTTTCAGCTTTTCATCCGAATAAGCTTTTTTGGCACGCTCAAAAGCGCGTGTGACAATCTGGCGGCCAAGGCCCGCATATTGCGAGCGCACAGCATCGCGCGTTGCGCGGCGAATAGCAGCGCGTGCTTTGCCCGTGACAACAAGGCTTTCCCAGGCTGCGGGCGGCACCTGATTTTCCGCAATGGCGATTTCAACTTCATCGCCATTCTGCAATTCGGACAAAAGCGGCGCGATGCGGCCATTGATCTTGGCTCCAACCGCATTATTGCCGACATCCGTATGCACGGAATAAGCAAAGTCGATTGGTGTCGCGCCGCGCGGCAGTGCAATCAGGCGACCTTTGGGCGTGAAGCAGAAGACCTGATCGTGGAAGAGTTCGAGCTTGGTGTGCTCCAGAAATTCTTCCGGTGAATCGCCTTCAACGAGCATTTCAATCGTGCGGCGAAGCCAGCGATAGGCGCGGCTTTCACGCGACAGGGCATCGGTGTCATTGGCGCGCCCATCCTTGTAGAGCGCATGAGCCGCGATGCCATATTCATTGATCTCATGCATCTGATGCGTGCGCACTTGCAGTTCAACACGCTGGCGGCCGGGGCCAACGACGGTTGTGTGCAACGAGCGATAATCATTTTGCTTGGGCGTTGAGAGATAATCTTTGAAACGGCCCGGCACGAAGGGCCATTTGGTATGGATGATGCCGATGACGCGGTAACAATCCTCAATCGAATCCACCAAAACACGGAAGCCGAAAATATCCGACAATTGTTCAAAGGCGATGGATTTTCGTTCCATCTTGCGCCAGACTGAATAAGGCGCTTTCTCGCGGCCCTTCACATCGGCATGGAAACCACGTGCGGCTAGTGCTTCGCGCAATTCATCTTCAATCTTTGAAATGAGCGCGCCGTTTTTTGTGCGCAAATCGGTAAGCCGCGCTTCAATCATCGCACAGGCTTCCGGCATCAGATTTTTGAAGCAGAGATTTTCCAGCTCGTCGCGCATATGCTGCATGCCCATACGGCCTGCGAGCGGGGCATAAATATCCAGCGTTTCTTCGGCAATGCGTTTGCGCTTTTCTGGCGGCACAAAATGCAGCGTGCGCATATTGTGCAAACGGTCGGCGAGTTTCACCACCAGCACGCGCACATCATCGGCAATCGCGAGCAAGAGCTTGCGGAAATTCTCAGCCTGCTGCGCTTGCTTGGAGACAAGGTCGAGCTTTTTGAGCTTGGTCAGGCCATCAACCAGCGCACCAATTTCATGGCCAAAGAGCTGGTCAATCTCTTCGCGTGTCGAGCCTGTGTCTTCAATCGTGTCATGCAAGACGGCGGCAACAATGGTCGCATCGTCCAGCTTCAGGTCGGTAAGGATGGCCGCGACTTCGAGCGGGTGCGAAAAATAGGGGTCGCCCGATGCACGCTTTTGCGCGCCATGGGCCTTCATCGCATAGACATAGGCGCGGTTCAAAAGCTCCTCGTCGGCTTGCGGATTGTACCTCCGCACCCGATCAACAAGCTCATACTGCCGCATCATTTTATTCATCAGACCAACATGCACCCACAAAGCCAAAGCGCAAATCACGCATTGCTACTATCGGGCAAAGCAGGCACCAGTGACAACCCGCAAAAAGAAAAAGGCGCCGGACACTTCCGACGCCTTATGAAAAGACAAAATGAGATGGCGAGAGATTACTCTCCATCATCCTCTGTTGCAGCCGGAGGCACGAGGCCTTCAAGGCCACGCAGAAGATCTTCTTCCGTCATGCGGTCGAACTGCAGGTCGCCATCGACGCTGCCGCTCATGTCAGCAGCTGCCGGCGTGAGCGCCGGCACAACTTCCGCTTCCGGCTCGTCGACTTCGACATGCTTCTGGAGCGAATGGATCAGATCTTCCTTGAGATCTTCCGGCGCCAAGGTCTCGTCAGCGATTTCGCGCAGAGCCACAACCGGGTTCTTGTCATTATCGCGATCGACAGTGATCTGCTGACCCGAGGAAATCATGCGGGCGCGGTGGCTAGCGACAAGCACCAGCTCAAAACGGTTTTCGACCTTGTCGATGCAATCTTCGACGGTGACGCGTGCCATGGGGCGACGTTCCCTAAAAGGAGAGGAGGACGTGGATTGACCACCTCCGTACACGAAAGCCCCCCCAGAGGCAACAAAAAGCACCAAGTGCCCACAGACCCCGAAAAGCCCCATCTTGCGACCCGGTTAGGGCCTGCTAAATGCAGCCTAAAGAATAGCCAAACCATTTAAATATAACAATTTTTCCGTTTAATTACTTGACGCAAAGGCCCCTGCGACAGATGCTGTCATCATTGCCCCGGGCGCTGAGTCTCTTGAAACAGCCTTTTTGCCCCGGCATGGGATTTTGCCAAACGGCGCGGCCGCCCTTTTGACGCGGCATTTTGAGCGGATTTTGAGCGGAATTCCTCCTTTAGATCATAGAAAGAAGAGTTTTTTAGCATGGCTCATGAACGCATCGCTCTCTTTATCGATGGTGCCAATCTTTACGCTACCGCCAAGTCGCTCGGTTTCGACATCGACTACAAGAAGCTTTTGAAGGAATTTCACTCGCGTGGCCGTTTGGTCCGTGCGTTCTATTACACAGCCCTGATTGAAGATCAGGAATATTCCTCCATCCGACCGCTGATCGACTGGCTCGACTATAATGGCTTCTCGGTGGTCACCAAGCCGACCAAGGAATTTGTCGATTCCATGGGCCGCCGCAAGGTTAAGGGCTCGATGGACATTGAGCTGGCCGTCGATGCCATGGAAATGGCCAATCATATCGACCACATGGTTCTCTTCTCGGGTGATGGCGACTTCCGTTCGCTCGTTGCCGCTGTCCAGCGCAAGGGCGTGCGCGTTTCGGTTGTCTCGACCATTACAACGCAGCCGCCGATGGTCGCCGATGAATTGCGCCGCCAGTGCGATGAATTCGTCGATCTTCTGCATATCGCCAATAAAGTGGGCCGTGAATCCAATGAGCGCTCACCTGTGCGCGAGCGCCGCCCGGCTGGCAGTGACGAGATGCTCGACACCTGACACTGAAGCATTAGTTTACGGGGCATGGCCAAATCATCTGCTAAGTCCGCCCCTGGACACGATTGTCCGCTTTGCCCGCGCCTCGTTGCTTTTCGCAATGAGGCGCGCGCCTCTTATCCCGACTGGCACAACGCGCCCGTCCCCTCTTTCGGGGACACGTCTGCGCGCCTTTTGATTGTGGGACTCGCACCGGGCCTGCGCGGTGCCAATCGCACGGGCAGGCCTTTTACCGGCGATTGGGCTGGTGATCTTCTTTACGAGACCCTCATCGAACAGGGCTTTGCGCAAGGCACTTATGATGAACGGCCTGATGATCGGCTCAAGCTGATCGATTGTCGCATCACCAATGCCGTGCGCTGCGTGCCGCCGCAAAACAAACCCACACCCGCCGAAATCAACACCTGCCGCACATTTCTTGTCAGCTCATATGGCGAGATGAAAAATCTGCGCGCCATTGTCGCGCTGGGCCGCATTGCGCATGAAAGCGTGGTGCGCGCACTGGGCTCAAAACTCTCCGCCATGCCCTTTGCCCATGGCGCCATATATGAGGCGGGACAGTTTCGTCTGTACGATAGCTATCATTGCTCGCGCTACAATACGAACACGGGCGTGTTGACGCCGAAAATGTTCAAGGATGTTTTTAAAGCAGTCAAAAAAGATCTGGCGCGCTAAGCGCAACTACTCGCGGTGGCGAAGCAGGCGGCCCTGCTCTTTCTTCCAATCGCGTGCTTTTTCGGTCTGGCGCTTGTCGGCGACATTTTTGCCGCGACCCAAAGCAATTTCGATTTTCGCGCGGCCCTTTTCATTGAAATACATTTTCAACGGCACAATGGTCATGCCCTTGCGCTCGACAGCTTGCGAGAGTTTTGCGGCCTCGCGCAATTTGACGAGCAATTTGCGCGGACGACGCGCCTCGTGATTGAAGCGATTGGCCTGCAAATATTCAGGGATATTCGCATTGTAGAGATAAAGCTCGCCCGCACGATCGACGCCGACATAGCTTTCGGCAATGGTCGCTTTGCCATTGCGCAGCGACTTCACTTCCGTGCCGGTAAGCATAATGCCCGCTTCCAGCGCATCTCCGATCTCATAGTCGAAGCGCGCGCGACGATTGTCGGCGACGATCTTGAAATCAGGCTGGTTCTTCGCGGCCACAATGTTTCTCCGGATCGACAGCTGAATGTCAGCCGCCGATCACCCCCGCATGAACCATAGCAGAACGGATCACCGCGCGCGTGGCTTCTGTGACAGGCAGAAGCGGCAGACGCACTTCATCCTTTACCTTGCTCAGCAAGGAGAGGCCATATTTAGCCCCCGCCACGCCTGGCTCCTTGAAGATCGCATCATGCAGCGGCACGAGACGATCCTGAATTTCGAGCGCGCGCTTGTAATCGCCCGCAAGGGTCGCTTCCTGCATTTGCGCGCAGAGCTTGGGCGCCACATTGGCGACAACTGAAATGCAGCCGACACCGCCTGCCGCATTAAAGGCAACGGCCGTCATGTCCTCGCCCGAGAGCTGGATGAACTCGCGACCCATGGCTTGGCGCTGCTGCGACACGCGCGCCAGATTTCCCGTCGCATCTTTCACACCCACGATGTTTTTCAGCTCGAAGAGCCGCTTCATCGTGTCGACCGACATATCGACCACAGAGCGTGGCGGGATATTGTAGATGAAGATCGGAATGCCGATCGCATCATTGATCGCCTTGAAATGCTGATACATGCCTTCTTGTGTCGGCTTGTTGTAATAGGGCGTCACGACAAGCGCAGCATCGGCACCAGCTTTTTCAGCGTGCTTGGCCAGATCAATGGCTTCGGCCGTATTATTGGAGCCTGCGCCCGCAATCACCGCTGCGCGGCCCTTGGCTTCCTGAATGCAGAGCTCCACCACGCGGTGATGCTCGGCATGGGAGAGCGTCGGGCTCTCGCCCGTCGTGCCAACGGGGATCAGCCCCTTGGTGCCCTCGGCAATCTGCCAGGAGACGAGCGCGCGAAACGCCTCCTCGTCGATCCGGCCATCGCGGAACGGGGTCACAAGAGCGGTCATCGATCCCTGAAAACGGGCGGAAGCGGACATGAGCAGAAATCCCTGAAATCAACGCGCCGCCATACCGACGCCGCACTTTATAGACCTGATGAAAGTCGGCCTCACAGATAGCCTCTGTGACAGGGCGAGAAAAGGGCCGACAGGCGCGATTTACACTTCATCAACCCTGTTCACGCAGGGTTAAAAGCAGCAAAGGGCCCGAAAAGGACAGGATCATGCCAATGTTGCGCAAATCCCTCCTGTTGGGTGTGGCGGTTGGGGGCCTCGCTCTGGCCTCCGCACAGCTTTGGCGCACGCCTGCACCCAAGGAGCCACCGCCCTTAGCCGCCCCACCGCAAGCACAACAAACAAAAGCGCCGGAGCCTGCCCCTTCTGCAGCCCCGCGAGCTACGCTGCCCACACCCGCCCCCGAGCGGGCCATCACGCTCGACGCGCCGGGACTGCGCGAGGCGTGGACGGCCTATGCGGCCGGCGAGATGGAGAAAGGCGACCAGCAGGCGGCTCGTGTCAACGATCCCCTCGCCCGCCTCGCGCTTGATTGGTTCGCCCTGCAAAAAGACCGTGGCCCTGCCTCGCTGCCGCGTCTCATGACTTTTCTGGCGGCCAATCCTGATTGGCCCACGCGCGCTGCGCTGGAGCGGCGTGTCGAAGAGATCCTCTTCTGGGACAAGACACGCGCATCAATGGCGGGAACACTCTTTACCACGCGCGCACCGCAAACTGCCGCAGGGCGTTTGGCGCTCGCGCGTTTTGAACGCAGCTCCGGTAAAGAGGCGCAAGCGCGCACACGTGTCGCACAAGTCTGGCGCAATGAGGATGTGTCGCAAGCCGTAGAGACACAAATTCTGAAAGAATTTTCAGATTGGCTGACGCCGACCGACCACCAAGCCCGCGCGCTGCGTTTGGCTTATCCTGGAAAATCGGGCGCACTGCGTACGGCAGCTCTGGCCGGCGATGACGTGACGGCTCTGATCAAAGCGCGTCTCGCCGTTACCAATGAAGAAGCTTCCGACAAATTGATGCAAGCCGTGCCAGAGGTGTTGCGCAAAAATCCGCTCTATCTGTTGAGCGAAGCCCAGCGCCTGCGCCGCAAGGGCGAGTTGGAAGCCGCATTCAAACTAATCCAGAGCGCACCGCGCGATCGCGTTGCTCTTGTCGAGCCTGACGATTGGTGGACCGAGCGGCGCCTGCTTGCGCGCAAATTGCTCGATGATAAAAAGCCCGACCTTGCTTATGCACTTGGCGCCGATCACAGCGCGCAAGGCCGCGAACAATATATTGAAGCCGAATTCCATGCAGGCTGGATAGCGCTGCGCTTTTTAAATGATCCAGCCAAAGCCATGCCGCATTTCACCCGCGCCGCTCAACGCGCCGAAACACCCATCTCGCGAGCACGCGCTGCCTATTGGCAAGGACGCGTGTCACAAGCTCAAAACAAACGTGATGAAGCACGTCAATTCTACATGCGCGCCGCACAAGAGCCGACGGTCTATTACGGCCAAATCGCGCGCGAAAAATTGGGGCTCCCAGCTCCACCCTTGCGCCGCGCGAAACCCGCAGCCCTTGGCGATGCACGACTGCCCGCGGTGCGCGTCACTGAATTTCTCTATGCTGTTGGCGAAACAGAACAAGCTACATCTTTAGCCAGCGATGCGGGGCGCGCCATCAGCGATGAGGCGCAACTGGCAGCGCTCGCTCTCATCACACAGCGCAACAAGGATGCGCGCGCGAGCTTGGCCATTGGCAAGCAAGCGCTGCAAAGAGGGCTCCCGTTAGATGAGACTGCCTTTCCCTTGAGCGGGATTCCGGCCTTTGAACCTGCCAATCTCTCAGCACCCATGCCCGTGGTCCACGCGATTGCACGGCAAGAAAGCGCTTTTCATCCGCGTGCTTTGTCGCCGGCAGGCGCAAAGGGCCTGATGCAGATGATTGATTCCACCGCTCAGCGAACCGCCAAACAAATCGGTGTGCCCTTTGAAAAAAGTAAATTGCTTGATGAGCCCGCCTATAATGCGCAATTGGGTGCGGCACACTTAGGACAATTGCTCGCCGATTTCAAAGGCTCCCATATTCTGACTTTTGTGGCCTACAATGCGGGGCCCCGCCGTGCACGCGAATGGATCGCCGCCTATGGCGACCCGCGTGATCCCGCCATTGATCCGATTGATTGGGTGGAGCGCATCCCCTTTTCCGAGACGCGCAATTATGTGCAGCGGGTCATGGAAAATCTGGATGTCTATGCACGCCTGATCGAAAAAGACGATAGCGCCACTTTACGCGCGGAATTGCGCACAGATGACAGACGGCTTTAAACTCATCCCATGAGCGCAAACATCATCACCTCACGGTTCCACACATCCGCTGATGGTCTGCGGCTGCATCTGCGTGACTATGTTGCGCAAGAGACCAGCGCCCTGCCCGTTGTCTGCTTGCCGGGCCTGGCCCGCACAGCCGATGATTTTGATGCTGTTGCCCGCGCCTTGGTGAGTGGCACATACAGCGCTCCACGTCGCGTGGTGGCGATTGATTATCGCGGTCGTGGATTGTCTGACCGCGACACTGATCCGAAAAAATATGATCTGTCTGTCGAGAGTGTCGACATTCAAATGATGTTGGCGGCTGAGGGCATTACAAAGGCAATTTTTCTGGGCACGTCGCGCGGGGGCATCCACACCATGCTCTTCGCAGCATTTAAGCCAGAACTTCTTGCGGGCGTCATTCTCAATGACATCGGCCCCGTGTTGGAACCAGCAGGTATCATCCGCATCAAAGGCTATGTCGGCAAATTGCCGAGCCCGCAGAATTGGGATGAAGCAGTCCGCATGTTCAAACAGGTGTCGGATGGGCAATTTCCGGCCTTAAGCGATGCAGATTGGCACGCCTATGCGCACCTGACGCTGGAAGAGAAAGAGGGCCAGCTCGTCGCGCGCTATGACCCAGCGCTGGCACGCGCGCTGGATGCTTATGATCCCACACAACCTATGCCGGATCTCTGGGCGCAATATGAGGCGCTGAAGCCTTTTCCGCTGTTGGCGATTCGTGGCGAAACATCTGACCTTCTGTCACCCGCCGTCTTCCAAGAAATGCTCGCCCGCCACCCACGCGCGCAAGCCTTGACGGTCCCCGGCCAAGGTCATGCGCCTTTGCTCTTGGATAAGCCCTCAATCGAGCGGATCTGCGCTTTCATCGGGACGATTGGCTCCTGAGAGGGCCAAAAGCTTGCCAATCACGCCCGCCTCGGGCATAGAAACGCGCGGCCCCTCAGGGCCTGCGGAGACGTGGCCGAGAGGCTGAAGGCAACGGTTTGCTAAATCGTCATAGGGGAAACTCTATCGTGGGTTCGAATCCCACCGTCTCCGCCATTTACGCTCTCAAATCCCAATTAAATCAAAAACTTAGAAAATTGCGTTCGGTTTTTTCCCCACACTGGGTCCCACATCCTGTATATGAGCGCTGATCGGCCTCTGCTACTTCTGCTAACAAGATAAAATGTAGACCGCGCTTGAGGATGGGTCATGAATTTTTGGGAAGCTTTAAATTCTGCTTTTAAAAATTATGCGACCTTCAAGGGACGAGCGAACAGGTCTGAGTTCTGGTACTTTTTTCTCTTCAGTGTCTTGATCAGCTTGATTGCGCAACAGCTGGATTTCGCCCTACACCAAAGTGAAAGCGGCGCAATCTCCGGCATCGTTACAATTGTATTATTGGTCCCGGGAATTGCACTTCAGGTGCGCCGCCTGCATGACATTGGAAAATCAGGGTGGTGGTTTTTCTTGAACTTGATCCCCCTGCTGGGTCAGATCGCCCTTATCGTCTTGAGCTGCATGCGCGGACACGCAGAGACAAACCAATATGGCGACAATCCGCTTACAGAGATTGTTCCGGACATTGGACATCCCAACCAGCAATAATGAGTGGCGCTGTCAAAAGGCGGCCAAGCCACTCCGAACTGCACAGGGTCAACTGGAAGACGGCACTTCCGACGGATCCCGTTTGGATAGCTTATAAAAATGAAAAATGCTTCTGAAGACGACGACAACAAGATTATAGAGAACGATCATTCCAAAGAGCGTGTCGACAACCGTCGTATCAGAAGGAAAATCTTTGATGACGAGTTCTCGAGCACCAAATATGCCCAGGATGATGGCGCCAACATCGATAATCAATTCATTAAAAGGCCGCGTCGCCATTGTATAAACGGACACCAGAACGATCATTAAAACGACCATCGTTACAATGATCTTGAGATGCATCGGGCGCTCAAATTTAGCAATAGCAGAAAACAAATACGGTTCTGCAACATTACGCGGCTTGAAGTCAGCGCCATTAACAGCACCGAAGCTCTGCAGCTCCATACGGGCCACGCTCTCAGAAAATGACACTTCAAAACTGTCTTCAACATCTTTTGGCGTCAGACGTTTTGCAGGCTGACCCGTGTACGTGCGTTCAATATTGATACCAACGCCGAATGTGTATTTATCAAACGGATATAAAAACAGACGACCTGTAAACGGAAGCTTGATCTCGCTTGAAATCGGCACGTTCGCGTCTGGGATTATGATTGAAGCATTTTTTGAGTGTGAGCGCTGATCTTTGGTCTGCTCATTAATGCCATAGAATGTTATTTTATCTTCAAAAGCACCACAGGGAGCTACACAGCTTCTCTCGCCCGAGATTTCGATCGTGACGACTTGCGTCATCTCGTCAACATCTTTGAGAGAAATCTCGATGTCAGTGAAATGTTGTCCGTGATCAGTGAGGTCTTTGGTTAAAAATTGCTGCTCGGGTATCAGGCCCCTGATGTCTTTCACAATGCTCTGAACAGCCATGGGAAGGAGAAACAGAATGATGAGCGATGAAAACGCTGCCGCGACAGAAAGAACCAGACTGAAACGGAAGGCCGATATTTTCATGATTATTTTCATCATGGCGTCTTCTAACTTTTTCGAACTGCACAAAAATCAAGACCGATTGATTTCGCCAGTTCAATAGGCTTTGCTTATAACATAATCGGTATTCAACGAATTACATGATTCAAAATAAAACTGCAAACAATTGAAGATTCAGACTTTCCGGAGAGACTAATTATATCTCATTTTTTGAAACATTATGTCTCGCTTTCGATATAAAAACAAAAGGGCATTTATCAGTGACTGACGCTTGAACATACCAGTTTATGCGTAGCTCATGGCACAGATGAAGCGCATGAAGCCAACACCTTCAGTCCTGATTTCATCAATATGAGAATGATAGAAATCGCTTCAAGGATCAGGACAAGCAAGTAAAATGACGAGGGGCTCTCTTTACACCCTGTCAAAACCTACTTTTTCTTCTCAGCTTCCTGCATCGTTGTGCGCACCATATCGATCGTCTTTTCGTCGAAGCGATAGGCGGCATCCAGCGTCTTCATCAGCTCGTCAGGCGAAACGAGCGAGACATTGAGACCTTGGCGAACGGCATCATCTTGCGTTGCCGCATCCAGCAGCGTGTCGCGAAATGCTTTTCGCAAGGCAGCCAAACGATCCGCAGGCACACCGGGCGGCGCGACAAAGGGACGGCCCATATCCGCGCGCAACAGGAAGAATTCTGCTGCCTTGCGTTCAGCGGGGGTGAGATCAAGATCATTCAAACCCGGTACATCTTTGATGCGCGGATCAGGCGTGAGACGTCCCTGCACCAGCAGACGACGCGTGCCATCTTTCAGGCCCGGCTCCCGCAGAGCCGTATCATAAGAGATGAATGTGCCATGCGCTTCGCCGCGCTCGACGGCCAGATTCATATCGCGCGAACCCGGATAGCCCTGCACGATGCGCAATTTCAGATGGAAGAGATCGCGCAAAATGATTGGATAGGTAAGACTGTCGGCGCCAGAACCGGTGGCGGCAACAATCAATTCCTGGCTACGCAATTCAGAGAGTTTTTGCACGGGACCATCCGTGCGCACATAGGCCACAATCGTGTCGCGGTCTGGCGAACCAATGTAATTGAATTGGCGCGGATCAAATTGCGCCGCCTTGTTGCCAAGCAAGGGCTCAAAAGGCACGCCACGATTGATCAGCGCCATGACCGTGCCGTCTTTCGGTGCGGTCTTGAAAGCTTGATTGGCGGCCACCAATGAGCCAGCGCCCGGCACATTTTGCGGCACAACGGTTGGGCCACCGGGCATAAAGCGGCTCATGTGACGGCCGAGCAATCGCGCCCACAGATCATCCGATCCACCGGCGCCATAACCAATCATGATCGTAATGCTCTTGCCCTTGAAAAAATCGGCAACTGCATCGGCGCGCGCGCTATGAGCGGATGCAGCCATCGCCGCACCAAACAGAATGACTTGGGCAAGCTTGCGCATATTCCCCTCCCCTGCGGCCGTTATTTTTTGAGGCTCATAGCCTCCATGGCTTGTTCATCCGGTTTCATCTCACCCGCACCTGTCCCATAGCCATTGCGTTGCAGAATGTAGGCGAGAATATCCGCGTAAGTCGTATCGTTCAGACCGCCGGGATTATCCGGCGGCATGGTGGTTTTGACATAAGAGAAAAGCGAGGCGACAGAGCCCGAACCCCAATGATCGCGAAACCAGGAACCGCGCAAAGGTGCGCCGCCAAAATCTCCATCATCCAGATTTTCGCCATGGCACATGCCGCAGCGTTGAATGTAGGAGTCTTTGCCGCGCGCCACTTGCTCGTCTGAAAAAACAGGGGCCTGCGCCGCAGCCGTGGAGGCGGCGGCGCAGAGAAGCGTGAAGGTGATAGCGATCAGTCTCATTGAACCGCAAAGACCCAGAGCGTGGCGCCGCCATCCGGATTTTTAATATCCGGCGTCAGTGTATTGAGAGACCGCAATTGCGATGAGCCATTGCCAACCGCAATGGCCACATATTGCTTGCCATTCACAGCGAAGGAGATCGGCGGTGCATTCAGCGCATTGTTCAGGCGCGCTTCCCAAATCACTTTGCCATTGGTGTCGTCATAAGCGCGGAAATAGCGATCCAGCGTTCCAGCAAAGACAACGCCGCCTGCCGTCGGCATCACGCCGCTCGACATCGCCGCACGCTGGCGCTGCACCCAGGCTGATTTCTGATTGCTCAGATTGACCGCTTCCAAACGACCAAATTTTCCATCGCTATTGGGGATCGGTACACGCGCATAAACCGCACGACCACCACCTGTATATTTTGTGCCCGGTTCCAGAGGTGTCGGCGTTGTATTCGAGCAATATTCAGCCATCGGCATGTAGAGCATTTGCGTCTTCGGGCTATAGCCCGTGGACGGCCAACCACGCGCACCCGGATCAGCCGGGCAATTGAAAGTTGTCTTGCCGATGTGCGGCATTGCCGCTTCATTGATCGTCTTGGCGCCGGTCTTGGGGTCAATCGACTTCACGACATTCTGGTAGACAGTTTCTTTCGCCCAGAGGAATTGACCATTGGTGCGGTCCAGCACTTCAACAATGGCAAGTTTGCCTGCTGTCACCACCGTCTTGCGCATTTTGCCTGCAATGGGCAGATCAACAAGAATGCGCTCATAGGCATAATCGAGATCGAGCGTGTCATTTTCCAAATGCTGGAAATGCCATTTCATCTTGCCGGTCTTGGGTTCGATGGCGAGCGTCGCATCGGTGTAAAGCGAGCTATTGTCGAAACCCTCTTTCTTCGGTGTCGTGCCGCGCATTTCCGCAATCCACGGATAGGGCTGGCCGACGCCATGATAGATCGTGTCGGTTTCAGGATCATAAGAGCCGGCAATCCAGGCA
>Ga0209400_1002274_pt1 | contig 14707 bp, 15 predicted proteins | sample M_130807_EF_Meta_FD_187313 | JGI IMG/M metagenome (GOLD analysis project Ga0209400, IMG submission 187313) | Freshwater microbial communities from Lake Montjoie, Canada to study carbon cycling - M_130807_EF_MetaG (SPAdes) (version 2) | ecosystem: Environmental > Aquatic > Freshwater > Lake... | reverse complement strand
ACGCGTCGCAGGTCGGGAGCTCGCCCGCAGTCGTAGCTCCGAACTTCACCGGCTGAGCAGCAGCGTCGTTCCTCACGACGAACGGTCCGGCCCGCAGCAGTTTGTGAAATCGGCTCGGAGCATATTCGGCCGGCACCCGAGTGTTCCCCCTAATATCGTCACGTGACGATATTAGGGGGAAGTGGTGTGACCGGCAGGAACGAGCAGCAACGCTGCTCCTGGTGCGGGCGAGGACTGCAGCGGACACCGGGGGCTGGTCGCCCCAGGAGATTCTGTCGGTCCGGCTGCCGGCAGCAGGCGTACATGGCCCGAAGACTCGCATCCGCCCATGGGCTCGGCGATGACGACCTAGTCATCCCGCGCCAGCAGCTCGAAGAGTTCCAGAGCCGCTTGTATTGCCTACAGGCAGCCTTGGAGGATGTTGAGCGTGATCTCGAGCGTTCCTCCGAGCCGCCGGACATCGCCGAGGCGTTCGCCTGGCTGCGATCGAACGCGCAGCCGGTGGCTGAGATCTGGATCGAGCCCCGCACCTCGGAGAGACCCGGGTGAATAATCCCCCCACTCACACACAACTTTACATAACGATGATTATCGGCGAATGAGGAGTCCAAATCTCGATCCATGACGGGTACCCCAGGATCAGGTTGGTGCCTCTGCCTCACCGCTCATACCAGCAGTGAGATGGTTCGCATCATTGAATCGGCGAACGATCCAGCGGTCACCATGGACAATCAATTGACTGATCGACGCATTATCCGCAGAAGCAAATGCGAGTGACCGCGCCCCGGTTGCCTCGGCGAGTACGGCACCGATCGCTCCCCCATGGCTCACGGCGATGACCCGCTGCCCAGGATGATTGGCATGAATCCGCTCGATCGCTCGGCGAACGCGGGTGCGGAGTTGTGTTGAGGTCTCAGCACCGGGAACTGCGCCCCAGTCCTGGGTTGCGTTCATCTCGGCGAAGGCTGGATGACGTTCGGCCGCCATCTTTCGATAGAGGCCTCCTTCCCACTCTCCGAGGTGGACCTCGCGCAGGTCGCGTTCGATTGCCGGTTCGATTCCGATCGCCACTGCCAGTGGTTCGATGGTTTGTAGGGTGCGCTGCAGGGGCGTGACATAGATGGCGTCGATCGGCACAGTGCGGAGACGAAGGGCCACCAGTTGGGCCTGCTCATGACCATGCGCCGACAAGGGTGGATTCCCTTGCCCATCGACGAGCTCGAAAGGTTGGCCCTCGACGAACGACGCGGATTGACCATGTCTCAGGAGAAGTATTTCCGTGGCGTCCGGCGGAGGTTCGTAGGGCCGTTGTCCGAAATCGGCTGCCGAGGCAGGGGTCATGTTTGTCTCTCCACATGGTGCGAGCCGCCGGCGGCGGGCGTCCGTTCGGGGTCCAGAGGCCATGAAGCACGCTGCAATGGACTGGACGGGAAGGTAGCAGCGACGCCGGCAACTTTCGCTCGTTCGCCCAGACCCTCGGAGCCGATTAGCGTTGCATACCTATGTCTCGTCGCATCGAAATCGAACTGACCAGCTCACGTCCCGATGGATCCTGGACCTGGCGTGCAGCCGGAGCCAAGCTTCCGAAGGGTGACCTCGATGGGTCACTTCTGTTCGAAGGGGCGAAGGCGGGCGACATCGTGCGTGCTGACGCCGATTTCATGATGGATGGCATCGTGATTCTTTCCGTGCTTGCGCCGAAGGGCGCCCGGAAGGAACCGGAGCGCATTGAGGTGGTCGGCACGCCGCGCAAGGATGACGATCAACTGGTCACCACGACGCTTGCTCCGAAGCAGAAGCGTGAGGATCGCGGCGATCGCCGGCCACGTCGCGAAGGCGATGGCCCCCGACCACGTCGCGAAGGCGATGGCCCCCGACCACGTCGCGATGGCGATGCAAGGCCCCCTCGTGACGGCGATGCCCGACCGCCCCGCGAGCGAAAGCCGCGTCCTGAAGGTGAAGCCGCTGGTGCTGATCGCCGTGAGCGTAAGCCGCGTCCCCCGCGTGCGGAGCGTCCAGCGCCTGAGCCGAAGCCGAAAGCCAAGCGTCTGCGGGCGGAGCGGACGCATCGCGATGCGGTGCTCGCCGGACTACCCGAGGAGCAGAAGCCGATCGCCGAGCAGTTGCTGCGTGGCGGCATCCCCGCTGTACGCACTGCTGTCGAGAAGCAGAACGAGGCAAATCTCGCAGAGGGTCGCCCGGAGATCAGCCCCGCTCCCCTGCTTGCGCTTGCCGAGCAACTGATGCCGGCACTTCGCGCGGCTGAATGGCGAGACAAGGCAGAGGCTGCTCTGGCCGGCGCCGCAGAGATCGACCTGCGTGATCTGCGCTCAGTCGTGGTCGGTGCCGACGATGCTGCTCGTGATGAGGAGACCCGCGAACTCGCCACTGCGCTCAAGACCGCTCTTTCCGAGCGTGTCGAGGCAGAGCACACCGCATGGATCGAAGAGGTCCGGGAGACATTGTCGGCAGGACGCACCGTTCGCGCTCTTCGTGTCAGCTCCCGTCCGCCAAAGGCCGGCGCACCCTTTCCCGCCGAACTCGGCACCGCTCTTGCAGCAGCCACCGCTGCATCGCTCACTGCGGAGACCGCGCCTGACCGCTATGCGACCGTCCTCGATGCACTCGCCTACGCCCCGGTGCGTTCGCAGGTGACACCGCTCGGGATTCCCGCCGAGCCCGGCGAGGCGCTCATCGCCGCAGTCACCAAGCTGGCATCACGGATTCCAGCAATTGCTGCCCTCTTCGGCATCGAGTCGACCGCACCGTCCAAGGCCGGTCGGGGACGAACACGCAGCGGATCCCCCACTTCCAAGCCGCTCCCTCCGAAGCCTCCAGTAGCTGACGCAGTCGCAGACGCGGCCATTGACACCCCGGCGGTCGAGTCACGTGACACTGATTCAAGTGACACCGAGGTAGTTGTCGTCGACGTGGTGGACGTTGAGGTCACCGAGGTAGTCGAGGTTGTATCCGACGGTGAGACGACCGTTGTTGTTGATGTCACCGACGTCGAGGTCACTGAAACCATCGAGATCGTCACTGACGACGCCGATGTCATCATTGTTGACGTCACCGAGATCGAAGTCACCGAGACAACCATCATCGAAGCAGACGGCACTGCGACGACGATCACTGAGACGACCATCACCGAGACCGAAGTGATCGAGACGATCACCGAGACCGAAGTGATCGAGGTCATCAACGTTGAAGAGATCGATGTCCTTGTTATCGAGACTGCCGAGGACCTCGGCTCAGAGGCCTAGAACCTCGATCAGATCCGAAGGGTGCTCGAGGACGATATCCCCGCTTGTCGCGACAGCACGGGGGTTCCACGCGGCGATCGCAAATGCGACTCCTGCGTCCTGAGCACACCTTCGGTCATGGTCTGTGTCGCCGACGAAGACCACCCGTGATGGATCGAGATCCAGGTCCACGAGGAGCGGGGCTAGACGTTTGGGGCCATTGAACACATCGGCGAACATCGCTGAACGCGGATGCCAGTCGAGACGGGCGAGTTCGGCGCGTCCCGACACCACATGCTTGTTCGAGCAGATCGCCCACTCGTCGAGAATGTCGATGACTTCGCGCACACCGGAGAACGGTTCCGCCGCTTCAGTGTCGTAGGCCTCGACATAGTCGTCGAGGGAGATTCCCAAACGCAGGCACTCATCGGCGATGACATGTCCGTAGCTGATTTCAGAGCGAGCGACTCCGAGTGCGAGGAAGGCATCGACAAGAGCAGTATCGGAATCGAGAAGCGTGCCGTCGAGGTCACAGATTGCGAATAGCCGCTCTGACATTCCGGCAAGGTACCAGTCGATCCACCTCGGGAACCGTGCTTCACCCTCCGCACAGGGCCATAGGGCGGCCCGATATCCGCGCACTGACTAAGGTCTCTTCATGGTTGAATACGAAGTCAAAGGCCATGTGGCCGTGCTCACACTGAACCGACCCGAAGCCCGCAACGCCATCAACGGCGAGGTTGCGCAGGCGATGGAGGCGGCACTCGACAAGATGGAGGCAGATCCCGAGGTTTGGGTCGGTGTTCTCGCTGCCAACGGTCCGGTGTTCTGCGCCGGAGCTGACCTCAAGGCGATCAACGCCGGGAAGGCCGGCGAACTCGCCACTGCCAAGGGCGGGTTCGGTGGGTTCACCACGTATGCCCGACGGAAGCCTGTAATCGCAGCCGTCGACGGTCTCGCCACCGCTGGTGGCTGCGAGATCGCCCTCGCCTGCGACATGATCATCGCATCGAGCCAGGCTGCATTCGGACTCGCAGAGGTGAAGCGCAACCTCGTCGCTGCGGCTGGCGGGCTCTACCGTCTCCCGAAGGTCATTGGTAAGAACGTCGCTCTCGAGGTGGCACTCACCGGCGAGCCCCTGTCGGCTGAGCGTGCGCTCGGTCTCGGTCTGGTCAACAGTGTTGTGGAACCTGGCCAGGCACTTGCCAGCGCTCTTGAGCTCGCCGAGAAGATCGCTGCCAACGCCCCACTCGCAGTCTGGGAGAGCCGTGCACTGATCATGGCCGCCGACTGGGAGGACGAAGCCACGCTTCAGCGCATCACTGGCGAGGCATTCGGACGTGTGCTCTCTTCGGAGGACACCACCGAGGGACTAACTGCTTTCATCGAGAAGCGTGCGCCGCAATGGAAGGGTCGCTGACCCAACCGAGCAGTTCAGAGCGTAAGGCTCACCGTCAGTTCTCTGGCGGTGAGCCCGAAGCCCTCGAAGAAATTCTTTGCATCTCGAGTTCCCGGAAGTACCGCAGCATCAATTGCGATCGCATTGTGTGAGCGTGCCCAAGCGACGCATTCGTTCATCATCGCCTCTCCGACGCCGACATGTCGTGCCTCGGGAAGAGTGAAGAGGTCCGTCACACGGGCGATGTGATTGCCGTCGTTCGTGGGCACGAGTCGCGCCGCTGCGAACCCGACGGTGGCGCCTACGTAGTCGCCGCAGAGGACGAGGGATCCGGGGGTTGCGATCGCTTCGGCAAAAGTCGCCTCGAGAGGTTCACTTCGGGCACTGGTTACAGCCCAGAGCGCACCACCCCGCTGCGTCCGAAGCTCAGCGATGCAGGTCCGTACGAGATCACAGAGCACGTCAAGGTCAGCCGGACCAGCGGATCGGGCGACGCAGTCGGTCATCGTGGTTCGTCGGAACCGAGTTGTTGTATCCGGTTGAGAATCGTCCGACGGTTCCGATTCGAGGCCTCGTACTCCCCGATCACCGACCGCTGTTCGGCGGAAAGCTTCGCGAGTAACGGAACGATCTCCGCAGCCTTGCGCTGGTCATACTCTGCGATCGGGAGTTCCGAGTCTTCTGCGGTGGTTCGGCCGTCGACCGGCTCATCGGTCGTCGCGGTTGGTTCCTGCTGTGTTGGCTCGCTAGTGAGCCTTGAAGCGGCGAGATCGAGTAGCGATCGCACGATGGTCTCGAGCTGCTTCTGAGCGCCGTCAGCGCGACCCTGGACCTTCTCGGACCCGGCACGAACGGCAAACTCCCCGATCGTTCGCGCCATCACTGCCTGTGAACGACCTCGTTCGATCAGACCGGGAAGAAGTTCGTCGAGTTGCGTAACCAACCCCAGAGGGGCGTAGACGAGGAGGTCGAGTAGTTGCTCGATCGGGTCGGACTGTCCCTTCTCATCAGCCATCTCAGGCCTTCTTCCTCGTTGTGGCCTTCTTGGTCGCAGGAGCCTTCTTCGCTGCGTTCTTCAGCACGGGTTGCGGAGTGGCCTCGAGTTGCTCGATCGCCGGGCACACGGCCTCGCCCACGGGACATTGCATGGCGCCGTCCGGTCCGAACTGACCGCGGTTCACGAGCAGGAAGCAACCGGTGCAGGTGAACTCGTTGGCTTTCTTGGGAGTGACGCCCTCGGCGACATCAGTCGCAGATCGGGTTTCGGGGACGACGTCTTCATCCTCGTCATCCTCATCGTCAGCGGCTGCGATGCGGTCCTTGAGAATCGCATCGAGATCAGCCTCGACATCGTCGGGATCAACCTCGTCCTCGTCGTCGTCCTCATCCTCGCGCTTCGGACGCGCTGCGAGAGAGGCATCGTCTTCTTCGGAATCGTCCTCTATGACGTCAGCCTCGAGTGTTTCGTCCACGAGCGCGTCGTCGAGTACGTCCTCAAGAACGTCGTCGTCGCCATCGAGATCAAGATCGATCTCGACTTCCAGATCGCCCTCGATCTCGAAGTCTTCGTCGTCAGTCGGTTTATCAGCCATGGGTTCCTTGCGGGTGGTACGGAGGTCGGTCAAACATCGCAGAGCCGATGTCGTGGGCGGATCATAGGCACGGATGAGGAAGTGTTTTCTACCGCCTCAGGAGGTACTCCGCGCGAATGGTGTTGAAAGCTTCAGGAACCGAGTCGCCGGCTTTCGGAGCGACGCTCCGCCTGAAGCCGCTCGAGTTCTGGCTCTGAGCTGTGATCAACGAATCTCATCATCTCAGCGATGGCACCATGCCCGGCTTGTTCGGCGATGAGGCGATGCATCTCCTGCCCGACAATTCGATATGCCGGATGACCCTGAGGCGTCGTCCGGAGCTCGATGAGATGCATCGCTTCACGGGCGTTCATGTCCATCGAGAACCTCACGCGATATGCAAGAGCCACCGCATATGAGGCCTGAGCAGGGAAATCAGCGAGCATTGCGTCGTGGAGAGCGGCTGAACGAGCCATCGCATCATCGAATCGGGGACCGACCCCTGCCTCGTCGACGGCTTCAGGTTTGGTGTAGCCGTGGATCGGCGAGAGCTTCTGCCAATCGATGGTCAGCATTCGGTGTCGTTGCAGATCACGGAAAGCTCCGTAGTCAGCAAGAACATCAAATCGATACCCCGGACGCTCCAGAGCTCGACCGGGCTTATGACGGCGGTTGGAGCGGTCGCCCTCGTAGGCCTTCAGGACGGAGAGACGTTCCTCAGTGGTCATTCGTCTCACCTGCTCCTCGATCTGGGTCTCGGGAAGCGAGAGATGCGGATAGAGCGCGCTTGCAACGAGCTTCACTTCGGCATCGGGATCGAAGTCGACGAGGGTGACTACCGGTGCCGGATCGATCGGGGTGCCGGCTGGGAACAACCTCCCTGCGATGTCGTCCATCGCATTCCGACTGGTCTCGAAGTAGCTGCTCCACGCGACGCCTCGCTGGTCGAGATCGACCCGCTTGAGGAACGACGGGATGACCTTTCGCAGTTCCGAAAGCATCAGATCGGCATAGCTGCGCGCCTCCGGAAGGGGATGAGAGCGCATACGAAGCAGCAGTTGCTCGTAGCCCTGACCTGTTCCGTAGATCCCTACATTGGAAAGTGAAGCGGCTGGAAGGAGCCCTCGGATGGAATCGAATGCCTTTGCCCTGATTGCCTGCCGGTAGACGAAGTCGCTGTCGCCGGCTTCTTTGGGGATGGTTTCGCGAAAATGGTCGACAACGATCGGGAGCAGTTCGGCATAGGTGTCGAACATCCTGTCCATCTCGCCGACGTAGCGGGTCCCGAGAGCGGACTGCAGAACCTCAGGAGGCCGATGGAATCGATAGCGACCGCCAATACGAGCGTCGTACGCGATGTAGCGCGTGGACTGCTCGAGGTAGGCCATGAGTCGGCCCCACTCCAGGATCTTCGTGAGCAGATTCGACGCTTGCTCACAAGCCAGATGAACGCCACCCAACTGAGCGACCGAATCATCGCCGTACTCGAAGAACACCTTGTCGTAGAGCTCTTCAGCCCTCCGCAGACCCACCGTGGCGTCGATACCGACGTCTCCCGAGATATCGAGTTCTCCGACGAACTCGTCGAGGAAGAGTCGTCGGAGACTCTTGGGCGAACGGGAGTATCTGGCGAAGAGTGCGCCCTTCACAACCTCGGGGAGATTGACGAGAGCGAACACCGGGCCATAGAGGTTGGTGAAATACCTACGAAGGATGTCGGCCTCTTCGGCATTGAACTCCTCAGCGACGTACACACTCACGAGGGGCGAGCGTACGGGTCCCGCGAGCGATCCACGCGGATAGTCAAAAGACCGGGAGCTCAGCGCCCGCTGAAGGCACTGTCGGCGGCCTCGAGGACCCCACTTGAGACCCAGAGATCGGCGATGGTCATGGCCATCGCCTTGGCCCCGTCGATGACTGCACGGTCCCCCGCCCCTGATCCAGCGTGGATCTCGAACTCGGGCGTGTGGATTCCCACACCGGACGGGGCAACGGCGATCATCGGGTGGATACTCGGGACCACGTGGCTGACATTGCCCATATCGGTGGACCCGATCACCGCTGTGGCCGCCTCAGGCGGAACCACCATTCGTCCCAGCCTGCGCGCATTGTCGACATAGAGCTGCGAAAGCACGCTGTTCTCGATGAGATCGGCGTAGACAGGGTCCCGCCACGTGATCTCGATCTCACAGCCGGCGGCAGAGGCGCCTGCTTCGAGGGCCGCAACGACACGCGGCTTGAGGCGTTCCAGGGCAGCGACGTCAGCGGCTCGCACGTACCAGTTCATGGCTGCTCGCGCCGGGACAATATTGGGGCGATCACCGCCGTCGGTGAAAATGCCGTGGATTCGTTCGGTAGGAGCAATGTGCTGGCGGAGAGCAGCAATGTTCATGTAGCCGAGCACAGCTGCATCGAGGGCGTTCCGGCCCTGCCAGGGGTGCGCAGCTGCGTGAGCAGCTTCACCGGTGTAAACGACATCGAGCCCGTGGTAGGCGATCGCGTTCATGGTGGTGAGGTCGGCATCAGCTGGATGAATCATCATCGCTGCGTGGACGCCGTCGAGCGCTCCCCGATCGATCATGAACACCTTGCCGCCACCACCCTCTTCGGCGGGGGAGCCGAGCATGGTGATCCTCCCACCAGCCGCTGCTGAGGTCGCTGCGGCGGCAAGCCCGGCTCCGAGGCCGGCAGCGGCGATGATGTTGTGTCCACACGCGTGTCCGAGGCCCGGAAGCGCGTCGTACTCCAGGAGAACCGCAATGTCAGGGCCAGTGGTACCAGTTCGAGATCGGAAGGCGGTGGGCAGATCGAATGCGTGTCGCTCGATGTCGAGACCAGCCTGTTCGATGGCTTCACACAAGCGGTCGTGGGCGTGGTGCTCCTCGAACCGCTCCTCGGGGTGTGCGTGGAGATCATGTGAGATCTCGAGAAGAAGCGGAGCGATCGAGTCGATATGCGCGCACATCGACTCCTTCAGAGAGTCTGCATCCATGATCGAACGCTACCGCTCGTGCATGTGGAACCGGGTTCCTGCTCAGAGGTACGCGATGAACGCCTGTGGAATGACGCTGATCGTGGCCGTCGAAACCACCGCTCGACGAACTCCGTCGATGTGCAAGGCGAGCGGATGATCCAGCATCAGGACCAATTCTGAGGCTCGCCGAGTTCTCAAGTGAGGATGCGGCAGATGGCTGCCGGATCGAGCTCGTGACCGAGCCGAGAGTCGCTGGCGCATCCCGAGGCGTCCTTCCGTGAGGTCGAGCAGGCCATCGCCGGGATGCGACCGGGGCCCGAGGTCAAGATCGCCGCACCACTGGGCGTTCATGGCGACGAAGAAATTTCCGGACCAGACGGGTCTGCGCAAAACCGCATGGGCGACGAAAAGCCATTCCTCGGTGTCCGTCGTGAGGATTCCGAGATCGACGGGGGCTCGGAGCCCGATGGTTGCCTGTGGACGAATCGCAGAATCGGACCGAAGTGCTCCACCGAGGGTCCTGTAGAGATCACCACCTCGGAGCAGCAGCGGAGGGAGCGGCCGACCCGAACGTCGAGCGAGCGCCAAACAACGACCGGCCTCCGCATCGGAACCGACCTCGATCGCTTCATCAGGCACCGATGACCGCTCACCGTAGGCATCCCCGGGACGGATCATTGTGCAGCCGCTCCCCCATCCCATACGGCTGCAGCGCTGAGAGGATCGATGTCGTCGACGTTCTCGATCGGCACCGACGAGGACGCAACAGAGGCCGGGGCTGATGCTGAGACCACGCCGCGGAAGAGCGAATCCGCCGCTACACGCGCAGCGGTCGCAGTGGACTCGACAGGAGCGGCATCGCCCATCTGGCGAAGCAGGTCTATGAGTTGTTTTATGGTGCGGACGAAATCGCCACCGGAGAGGTCGTCATCATCAAGGATTCGATCGAATGCTTCGCCGCTCGACCACGCGTGTGCGAGTGGGAAGAACGTTGCGTCGGGTTGTCTGGTGGGCGGCAGTCCGAGCCGGCGCTCGGTCCCATTGATGGCAACAGCGAGGTTCATCAGCGAATCGGCCCGTGAGGCGACATCCCGGCTGGGGAACCACTTGGTGATCTCCGGTGCCGAGTTCCGGTGCTCGTAGATGAAACACGAGGCGAGGCCGGCAACCGTCGGAGCGTCGACATCGTCGAAGAGTCCTGCGACGAGGGCCTCCGCGATCAGAAGATCGCATTCGTGGAAGATCCGCACGAGCTGCTCCCCCTTCTCACTCAGGGCCCATCCGTCGAGATGCCCCCATTCCTCAAGTACCTGGAGCACCCGGTCGAACACCTCTGCGAGGGAGTCCGCCCGGTTACGGATCCGCTCCTCAGTGGACTTGAGTTCGTCAGCAACCCGTGTCGCTCGTCTGAGCGCACGGAGGTGTGCATCCCTCTTCGGACAACCGTGCACCGGATGAGCGTCGATCCCCCGGCTTGGTCCGGCTCCACCGTCGCTCGACCGCTTTCTCGGACGACCTGTGCTCACTCTGGTGAGTCCTGCAACGACCTGCTTCTGGAACGAGGTCTTCGAGGGAGTGAACGGAACCGGGAGGTTGATTGTGCCTACGACATCCGGCGGCTCAGCAAGATCGGAAGCACCGATCGTGAGGACCTGCCGCCTCGGTGAGATCACCTTGACTCGTGTGCCTCCTCCCCTCCGTTGGGAGACGGACAGCACAGCGACATGGTTGTCGAGGTGGTCGAGCACGAGGACATCTCCCGGTTTCACCTTTCGCAATGCCTGCTCGATGCTGGAGGACGGGCCGCGAGTCGTTCCCCCGGCTTCCTTCCCGCCCCTGCCTCTGTCCAGAAGTCGTCGGTACTCGATCAGATCGCCACGATCGCAGCGCGCCTCGGCCTGAAGCTCCGCAAGGGTCTCGCTACGTGTTGCAAGATGCGCTTCGAGTCTCACGATGTCGGAGTCGGCCTGGTACTGGGCGAAGCTCAGCGACAGCAGTCGGTGCGCCTCGTCCGCCGAATGGCGCCTCACCAGATTGGCGGCGATGTTGTACGTGGGACGGAACGAACTGGTGAGTCGGAAGCTACGACTCGCGACCAGACGAGCCGAATCCTGGAATGTCACGAATGGAGACCAGAGCACGATCGCGTGACCGTGGGCGTCGATGCCACGTCGTCCGGCCCGACCAGTGAGTTGCGTGAACTGGGCTGCCGTGAGGAAGTCATGACCATCGCCGGTGTACTTGGTGAGCTTCTCGATCACGACTGTCCGGGCGGGCATGTTGATCCCGAGCGCCAAGGTCTCGGTTGCGAACACAACCCTGACGAGCCCGGCGATGAAGCACTTCTCAACTGCCTCTTTGAAAGGTGGGACCATCCCGGCGTGGTGGGCAGCGACACCTGACTCAAGTGCACTCAACCATCGGTCGTACTCGAGCACCCGCAGATCGTCCTCGGTGAGATTCGCGACATGGTGCTCAGCGATCTCTCGGATCCGAGCTCGCTCATCGGCAGTGGTGAAGGAGAGCCCAGACCGCATGCAGGATCGGACGGCGTCATCACAGGCTGCTCGGCTGAAAATGAAGTACAACGCCGGCAACATGTCCCGGGCGGCGAGCAGTTCGATCACAGCGGTACGACCCGGGGTGGCCCAACGCCGCTGGGGCCGCCCGCCCCGGGTGTTACGCGGCACGTCTCGTTGATCGCTGTCGAAACGGTGCCCGTCCGGATTCGGCTCGCCGTCGAGGAGTGTCTCGATCATGACGATTTCGCCGGTGTGTCGATCATCGGCGAGGAACCAGTTGTCGAGAGTCACGGGCCGCTGCGTCTCGACCACGACATCAGTTGCGCCACGAACTGTTTCGATCCATTGCGCCAGTTCCGGGGCGTTCGACACGGTGGCTGAGAGGCACACAAGACGAACGGATCTCGGAAGGTGAATGATGATCTCTTCCCAGACCGAACCGCGGTAGGCGTCCTGGAGATAGTGGACCTCATCGAGCACAACCCAGCTCAGACCATCCAGAGCATGCGAGCGGGTGTGGATCATGTTGCGCAGAACCTCGGTCGTCATCACGACAACCGGTGCATCCCCGTTGATGGAGGTGTCACCGGTGAGCAGGCCGACCCGATCAATTCCATGGATCTCGACGAGATCGTGGTACTTCTGGTTGGACAGGGCCTTGATCGGGGTGGTGTAGAAGGCACGCGTTGAGGATGCGAGCGCCACCCGGACAGCGTGTTCGGCGACGATTGTCTTGCCCGATCCAGTGGGAGCGCTGACCAATACGGATCGACCAGCATCGACAGATCGGATTGCCTCGATCTGGAATTCGTCGAGTTCGAATGGCTGACGATCCTGGGTCACGGGCTGAGGCTACGACTCACGCTGCCAAAGGTCAGCGACTCCCTGCTCACGCCGCCCGGGTTTCACTTCGTCGGCGACGTCGGCGGCGAATGGCGAGAAGCACTGCACCAACGCCTGCGGAAATGAAATACAGGACGAGCATCGGGACTGCCAGCGCAATCATCGAGATCGGATCACCGCTGGGAGTGATGACTGCGGCAATGATTGCGATGACAACGATTGCCATCCGCCACCACTGCATGAGTCGCCGGGGCGTGATGACGTTTGTGAGTTGGAGCGCGACAAGAACGACGGGGAACTCGAAGCCCACGCCGAACGCAAGCATCATCCAGACGATGAGCGTGACGTAACTCTCCGCTGTGTAGAACGGCGTGATGTCGTTACCGCCGATGGTCGTGAGGAACTCCAGCGTTGGGTTCAGTGTGAAATACGCAACTGCCGCCCCCATGGCGAACAGCGTGAGAGCGCTGACCATGAAGGGAATCGCATATTTCTTCTCATGCGAATACAGACCCGGGGTGACAAAGCGCCAGACCTGCCAGAGGATCACCGGCATGGCGGCGGCGACACCTATGTACGCGCTCATCTTGATGCGGAGACCGAACGCTTGCAGCGGTTCCGTGGCGATGAACTGACAGGTCGGTTGCACCTCGCAGAACGGGTGTTGCAGAAAGTTGAGCACGTACGGATAGAGGAACCAACCGGCAAGTGCACCGAAGACCACAGCGAGGATGACCCGGATCAATCGGGATCGAAGTTCGCCGATATGTTCCCAGATGGTCATGTGTCCGCCGAGCGCTGGCTCGGCAGACGCTTCGCTCACACTCATATCGCCGTGTCGTCGTCCGCCACGGAACGGTCGGAGAGATCAGCGACAAATGCCCGCTTCGATAGAGAACTCGCAGATGGACTGTTTATTGGCGGGGCAACTTCGTCACCAGTCGAACGAGGTCCGGTGAGTTTCGGACCATCGGTCGCCCGGTGAACAGCATCGGTCGCGGTGGAGACACCCTTGCTGTCGATGCCAAGGCTCTCGAGATCCATAGCTTTGCGGACCTCCTGCTCGAAACCTGATGTCATACGCCGGAACTCGTGGAGGAATCGGCCCACCTTCTTGGCGGTGGCCGGGAGCTTGTCGGGCCCGAGCACCAGCAATGCCAGCAGGAGGACAACGATGATCTCTCCTCCTCCGACATTGAACATGCCGAGATGCTAACCGGCCGGTGTGGGACTGCCATGTCGGTGCCACAAGGGGGTTCGCTGACATGGTGCGGTGTGGGCCATGCTCTTCATGTGACCAGATTGCCCTCTGCCCGTGATCCGATCGGATTCGCCCATCGGGGGGCCCGTTCACTTGCTCCCGACAACACCATGGAATCTTTCCGACTGGCGCTGCGGCTTGGGGCCTCCGGGCTCGAAAGCGATGTCTGGATAACTGCCGATGGAGCTGCGGTCCTCGATCACGATGGCGTCGTCGGAGGACGTCTCCGTCGGCGGCCAATCAGCTCCTGTCAGCGTTCGGATCTACCAGAGCACATACCGGGTCTGGCCGAACTCTTCGAAGTGATCGGATCAGAGGTCGATCTCTCACTTGATATCAAGGATCCCGCCGCTGCCGCAGAGGTCGTTGCGTGCGCGCGCGACGTCGATGCGGAGGACCGACTCTGGATGTGTCATCCGGACCGTGAACTCGTGGCCTCATGGGGTGAACTCTCACCGAAGATCCATCTTGTCGAGTCGACTCGTGTACGCCTGATGGATGGAAGCTTCGAGCGACATGTGGCGGCATCGGCAGCCCTGGGTATCGATGTCATCAATCTGCATCACAGCGAGTGGAGTGGCGGACACATCGCACTGGTTCATCGATTCGAAATGCTTGCGTTCGGGTGGGATGCACAATTCGATCGTGTTCTGAACGAACTCCTCGATGCCGGCATCGATGGAGTTTTCAGCGATCACGTCGACCGGATGCTGGCAGCCTTCGAACGGCTCTAGAGCCAAGCAACTCGATTGAACGGCCAGACAATCACGAATGCACGACCCACGATCGTGCTTTGCTCGATCGGACCGAAATACCGGCTGTCCTTGGAGTCGTTCCGGTTATCGCCCATGACCCAGACGTCGCCGGCCGGGACCAGACACGGTGCTTCGACGGT
>Ga0209400_1002269_pt1 | contig 14719 bp, 9 predicted proteins | sample M_130807_EF_Meta_FD_187313 | JGI IMG/M metagenome (GOLD analysis project Ga0209400, IMG submission 187313) | Freshwater microbial communities from Lake Montjoie, Canada to study carbon cycling - M_130807_EF_MetaG (SPAdes) (version 2) | ecosystem: Environmental > Aquatic > Freshwater > Lake... | reverse complement strand
GTACGGCCACGATGCGCACTTTGCCGGCCTTGTGGTTTTCGATGAAGTCCGGCACCGAGGCCACACCGGCTGCAATCTGGTTGCCCAGCATGTCGGCCATCATGGGGGCGCTGCCCCGGTAGGGCGCACTGTTCAAATCGAGTTTGTATTTTTCGCCAATCACTTTGACCAAAAACTCGGGCACCGAGGCGGGTGCGGGCACACCCACCGTGCTCTTGCCGCCACCGGCGCTGCGCACCCAGGCGCTGTAGTCGATAACCGACTTGGCCGGAGTACCACCAGAGACTGCCAGCGCATTGACAAAGGTCGCAAATCCAGCGACGGCCACAAAGTCGCGCGATGGTTCGAAGCCGGGGTTTTTAACGACCAGCGGCAAGATAGAAATGGTGTGGTCGTGCGACAAGAACACTGTGTTGCCGTCGGGCGCGGCGGCCTTGAGCGCTTGCGCGGCGATCTGGCCACCGGCACCGGCTTTGTTTTCCACCACTACCGGCACGCCCAACTGGTCTTTCAGCTTATCGGCCAGGATGCGGGCAATGGCGTCGGTGCCACCGCCCGGCGGAAAACCCACCAGCACTTTGACCGGACCACTTTGCGCCCACACCATGGGAGCCAAACACAGGGCCGCACCGGCCAGCAAAGCTTGCGACAGGCTGCGCAAGCGCGGGAAATGGAACATGTTCATCACTCCTTCAAACAGGCCATCCGCGCCGGGATGGCCCGCGTGCGGAGGTTTAGAACAAGCCGACCACTTTGCCGGAATCGTCGATATCAATGTGGTCCGCCGAGGGAACCTTGGGCAGGCCCGGCATGGTCATGATATCGCCACACACCATTACGATGAATTCGGCACCTGCGGCCAGGCGCACTTCGCGGATATTGACGGTATGGTCCGTGGGCGCGCCGCGGCGTGCGGCGTCGGTAGAGAAGGAGTATTGCGTCTTGGCCACGCAGACCGGGTAGTGGCCATAACCGGCCTCTTGCAGGCGCTTGATTTCAGCACGCACTTTGGCGTCGGCGCTGATGTCGCTGGCACCATAGATTTTGGTGGCGATGGCTTTCATCTTGTCCCACAAAGGCGCATCGTCCTCGTACACAAACTTAAAGCCGCTGCTGGGCTTGTCGGTCAAAGCCACCACCGCACGCGCCACCTCTTCGGCACCCGCGCCGCCATCGGCCCAATGGCGCGCTGACAGCACCGGCACATCCAAGTAAGCCAGCTTGTCTTTGAGCAAGGCAAACTCGGCTGGGGTATCCGCGGTGAACTGGTTCATGGACACCACGCAGGGCAGGCCGTAGTGGTTGCGGATGTTGTTGACGTGGCGGTCCAAATTGGCAATGCCGCGCTCCAGTGCTGGCAGGTTCTCGGTGTTGAGCTCTTTCAGGTCGCAACCGCCGTGGTATTTGAGTGCGCGGATGGTGCCCACCAGCACGACGGCCGAGGGGCGCAAGCCGGACTTGCGGCACTTGATATCGACAAATTTTTCTGCGCCCAGGTCAGCGCCAAAGCCTGCTTCGGTGACCACATAGTCGCCCAGTTTGAGCGCCATCTTGGTCGCCAGTACCGAGTTGCAACCATGCGCGATATTGGCAAACGGGCCACCGTGGATAAAGGCCGGGTTGTTCTCGAGCGTTTGCACCAGATTGGGCTTGAGCGCTTCGCGCAGCAGCACTGTCATAGCGCCATGGGCCTTGAGATCGCGTGCGCACACCGGCTTTTGATCGCGGGTGTAGCCGATCACAATATTGCCCAGACGCTCTTTCAAGTCTTTCATGCTGGTCGCCAGACAGAAGATGGCCATCACTTCCGAGGCCACCACAATGTCAAAACCGTCCTGGCGCGGGTAACCATTGCCTGGCCCGCCCAGGGACACGGTGATGTCGCGCAGCGCACGGTCGTTCATGTCCATCACGCGCTTCCAGGTGATGCGGCGCACGTCGATGCCCAAGGCATTGCCGTGGTGGATATGGTTGTCGATCAGCGCGGACAACAAATTGTTAGCCAGTCCAATGGCGTTGAAGTCGCCAGTGAAGTGCAAGTTGATGTCTTCCATGGGCACCACTTGCGCCATGCCGCCGCCGGCCGCGCCGCCCTTCATGCCGAACACCGGGCCCAGGCTCGGCTCGCGCAGGCAAATAATGGTTTTCTTACCGATGCGGTTGAGCGCGTCGCCCAAGCCTACGGTGGTGGTGGTCTTGCCCTCGCCGGCCGGGGTGGGGCTAATCGCGGTGACCAAAATCAGCTTGCCGTCCGGGCGGTCGTTCAGGCTGTCCACATACTCCAGCGACACCTTGGCTTTGTAGCGGCCATACGGGTCCAGCGCATCGTCTGGAATGCCCAAGCCTGCGGCGATCTGGCTGATGGGCTTCATGGTGGCTTTTTGTGCGATTTCGATGTCTGAAAGCATGGGATCTCCATTTGTTATAGGGGGGGGCGCATCGGAATGTAAGGTTGGCCCTGGCACCCGACTGCCCGGTTGGCGACCCGCCATTGTCACCACACGATAGGTCTTTAGCGCTGCAAGCAATGCGAAGAATTGCCGCCGCGTCGCCCATGGTGCGCCAAAACCGGCGCGGGCGCAAGAAGTTTGCGCGAAAGAACGGTATCCCGGTGCAGGGCGGCAGGCCGCTTCAGGGGTGTGCTGGCTGCGGCTGCGGCAGTCCCCGGGCAGCGGCGCTGGCCCGGATGTGGGTGCGCAAGGTTGCCGCGTTACAGGCCTGCAGGGCCTGTCCGTCCCAGTACTGGAGCGCGCTTTCGGTCAGCACATAGTCCATGCGCACATCGTGCGCCTGCGGGTCTATGGTCTCGATCCGCGAGACTTCAAACGCCGTGGCGATACACAGCGGCTTGCGCGCCAAGGCCGCCAGAGTGCGGTCAAAGTAGCCACCGCCGTAGCCCAAGCGGTAGCCCTGTGCGTCCAGTCCCACGGGTGGCACCAACAGCACATCGGGCAGCAGCAACGGCGTGTTCCGCGGCACCGGGATGCCGTAAACACCCGCCTGCATGGCCACGCCCGGCCACCAGGCGCGCCATTGCAGCGGCTGGCCTGCGCCTTGGACCACGGGCAATGCGGTGCGCAGACCGCGCAGGCGCAGCCAGGCGGCCAGATGGCGGGCGTCAAACTCGGCCTGGTAAGGCCAGCACAGGCCCAGCACCCAGGGCCCTTGCAGATCGAGCACCTGCTGCAGCGCCTGCCCGATGGCCGCACTCCAACGGGCATGGTCCTGGGGCGCGATGCCCGTGCGGGCGGCCAAGAGGCGCTTGCGCTCCCCCCGGCGCCAGGCTGTAGCCTGGTCGCTCAAAGCCATGAAGTCTGCTGCTGCGGCTTAGACCGCATAGTCGGCCACCGGCACGCAGCTGCAAAACAGATTGCGGTCGCCATAGACGTTGTCCACGCGGCCCACCGCGGGCCAGTATTTTTGCAAGAGCAATGCGGGCAGCGGGAAGGCGCCCAGCTCGCGGGTGTAGGGCCTATCCCAATCGCTGTGCACCACGCTGGCGGCTGTGTGCGGTGCGTGCACCAGCGGGTTGTTGTGGCGTGGCCAGCGGCCTTGTTCCACCTGCGCGATTTCTTTGCGGATGGCGATCATGGCGTCGATAAAACGGTCCAACTCTTCGCGGGTCTCGCTTTCCGTGGGTTCGACCATCAGCGTACCGACCACCGGGAAGCTGAGCGTGGGCGCATGAAAACCGTAATCGATGAGACGCTTGGCCACGTCTTCGGCGCTGACGCCCGAGCTGTCTTTGAGCGGGCGCAAATCCAAAATGCATTCATGCGCTACACGCCCATTGGCACTGGCGTACAGCGTGGGGTAATGCTTGTGCAAGCGGTGGCTGATGTAGTTGGCCGCCAAGATGGCTGCCTCGGTCGCGTGGCGCAAACCGCCCTCGCCCATCATGCGGCAATACATCCAGCTGATCGGCAAGACCGCTGCATTGCCCCAAGGCGCTGCCGAAATACTGCCGATATGCGTACCCAGCGCGCCGGTGCTGACATGGCCGGGCAAATAAGGCACCAAGTCTTCCACCACGCAGACCGGTCCAACACCGGGTCCGCCCCCGCCGTGCGGAATGCAAAAGGTTTTGTGCAGGTTGAGGTGGCTCACATCGCCGCCAAACTCGCCCGGCGCGGCCACGCCGACCAGCGCGTTCATATTCGCGCCATCCACGTACACGCGCCCGCCGTGGGTATGCACCAGGGCGCACAAGTCTTTCACTTGCGTTTCAAACACACCGTGCGTACTGGGGTAGGTGATCATGACGCAGGCCAAATTGGCGCTGTGCTTTTCGCAATGCTTGCGCAAGTCCTCCATGTCCACATTGCCGTGGCTGTCGCAAGCGGTCACCACCACATCCAGCCCCGCCATTTGCGCGCTGGCCGGGTTGGTGCCGTGGGCGGACGAGGGAATCAGGCAAATATTGCGATGGCCCTGCCCATGCGCCGCTTGGTAAGCGCGGATGACCAGCAAGCCTGCGTATTCGCCCTGGCTGCCGGCATTGGGTTGCAGGCTGATACCGGCATAGCCGGTGGCTTGGCACAACCAAGCGCGCAACTGTTCGTCCAGCATGGCGTAGCCCTGCAATTGGTCTGCGGGTGCAAAGGGGTGGACGTGCGCAAACTCGGGCCAGGTGATGGGAATCATCTCGCTGGTGGCGTTGAGCTTCATGGTGCACGAGCCCAGCGGAATCATGCTGCGGTCTAAGGCCAGGTCTTTATCGCTTAAGCGGCGTATGTAACGCAGCATGCCGGTCTCGGAGTGGTAGCTGTGAAATACCTGGTGCGTTAAGAAGGCGCTGGTGCGGCGCAGGGCTTCGGGAATCATGGAGCCGGGTGCTTGCGCAATAGCGTCCCATGGCGGCACGGCCTGTCCGGTTTTTGCGAACACGCCCCAGAGCAAAACCACATCCTGGCGGGTGCTGGTCTCGTCTAGCGAGATGCCGATGCACGTGCCGCGCAGCACACGCACATTCGCGCCTGCGGCTACGGCTTTAGCGGCGATGGCCTGTGCTGCGGCAGCGCTGCCGGTGTCTATCGTCAAGGTATCAAACGCACTGTCATACAAAGGCGCGCTACCAAGACTGGACAGACCCGCCGCCAGCGTGGCGGTGTAGGCGGCGATGCGCTGGGCGATACGTGTAAGGCCGAGTGGCCCGTGGTAGACCGCGTACATACTGGCCACCACCGCAGGCAGGACTTGCGCAGTGCAAATATTGGAAGTGGCTTTTTCGCGGCGTATATGTTGCTCGCGGGTTTGCAGCGCCAAGCGGTACGCCGGCTTGCCGTGGACATCGACACTCACACCGACCAAGCGGCCCGGCATAGAGCGTTTGAATTCGTCGCGGCAAGCCAAAAAAGCCGCATGCGGGCCGCCAGCGCCCATAGGCATGCCAAAGCGCTGCGTGCTGCCCACCACAATGTCAGCGCCCATCTCGCCGGGCGGTTTGAGCAAGGTCAGCGCCAGCAAATCGGCCGCCAAAATCAAGGCTGCGTTTTTGCTATGCACGAAGTCTGCATCGCGCTGCCAGTCGTCCAGCCAGCCGGTGCTGCCGGGGTATTGGTTAAGGGCGGCGAAGTAGTCATCGTGTGCCAGCGCCGCGTACCAGGCCTCTGGCGAATTCGCCACTTTCACGGATATGCCCAAAGGCGCGGCGCGGGTTTGAATGACGGCAATAGTTTGCGGATGGCAGTCACCACCCACAACAAAAGTGTTGCCTTTATTCTTCACGCTGCGCTTGGCCAGCGTCATGGCCTCGGCAGCGGCGGTGGCTTCGTCCAACATGGAAGCATTGGCGATTGGCATCGCTGTCAAGTCGCAGACCATGGTTTGAAAATTTACCAGCGCTTCCATGCGGCCCTGGCTGATCTCCGCTTGGTAAGGCGTGTAAGCGGTATACCAGGCCGGGTTTTCCAGGATGTTGCGCAGAATCACGCCCGGTGTGTGTGTGCCGTAATAGCCCTGGCCGATAAAGCTTTTGAGCACCCGGTTGTGCGCGGCCATGGCGCGCAATTCGACCAAAGCTGCGGCCTCGCCGATGGCCGGGGGCAAGTCCATAGGCGCGCTACGCCGAATGTTGGCCGGCACGATGCCCGCAATCAGGCTCTCGCGCGAGGCTTCACCGATGGTGGACAGCATGTGCGCTTCGTCCGCGGCCGTTAGCCCAATGTGGCGGGCAACAAAAGCATCGGGGTTTTCCAGGGTGCCCCAGGTGGGGCTTGCTTGCGTGCTCATAGCGGTGTTCCTTGCAAAGTGTCTGGGCGGGCGGCCAGGCCTGCCCTACAGGCTCATTGGGTCAGGGCTTGGTAAGCCGCCTCGTCCATCAGGGCGCTGAGTTGGGCGGGCTCGCTCAGCCGCACCTTGAAGAACCAACCGGCGCCCAGCGGGTCGGTGTTGGCCAGGGCGGGGTTGTCGCGCAGGCTTTCGTTGACCTCGGTGACCACGCCCGAGACGGGCATGTAGACGTCGGCCGCAGCCTTGACCGACTCGACCACACCGGCCACCTCGCCTTGCGCGAAGCTCTTGCCCACCTCGGGCAGTTCGACAAAGACCACATCGCCCAGCGCGTCTTGCGCATGGTGGGTGATGCCCACGGTGGCGCTGTCGGCGCCTTGGTCTACCCATTCATGGTCAGCGGTGTACAGGAGGCTCATAAATATCCTTTGAAAGTGGAGCTGAAGAAAGGAAAAAGGAACGCAAAAAGCACTACGCCCCGCGATGGTAGCGGTGGGGCACAAAAGGCATGGGGCAGACCTGCATCGGCACCTGCTTTGCGCGCACCAGGGCTTGCAGCAAGGTGCCCGGCGCGGCGCAATCGGCGCGCACATAGGCCATCGCGATGGGCGCATCGGCCGTAGGCGCCAAGAGGCCGCTGCAAACTTCGCCCACAGCTTGGCCGCTGGCGTCTTGCAAGGCGCTGTGCTCGCGCACCGGTACCCGCTCCAGGGCGCGCAGACCCACGCGCAAGCGCTCTGGGCCGGTGTGCATCTGGGCCAGCACTTTGTCTGCGCCGATAAAGCCACCCGCGCGCGCGCCGCCGCTGCGGCGCACTTTTTGGATAGCCCAGCCCAGGGCGGCCTCGACAGGGGTGGTTTGGGCGTCCATGTCATTGCCGTAGAGGCACAAACCGGCCTCTAGACGCAGCGAGTTGCGCGCACCCAGACCGATAGGCATGACCTCCGGTTGGACCAACAAAGCCTGGGCAAAAGCGCTGGCACAGTCCTGGTGCAGCGAGATTTCGAATCCGTCCTCGCCGGTGTAGCCGCTGCGGGTAACAAATATGGGGTGACCCTGCCACGCAAACTCTGCACCATCCATAAACACCATGGCGGCCACGCCGGGCACCAGGCGCTCTAGCGCATGGACGGCGGCCGGGCCTTGCAGGGCCAGCAAAGCCTGTTCGGGCAAGGGCGTGACGGTGCACTGCGCGCCAATGTGCTGCGTGATATGGGCTAGATCGGTCACTTTGCAGGCGCCGTTCACCACCACAAAAATGTCGTCTGCACGGCGGCTGAACATCAAATCGTCCAGGATGCCGCCCGCCTCGTTGAGCAGCATGCCGTAGCGCTGGCGCCCTGGGGCCAGGCCTATGACGTCCACCGGCACCAAGGTCTCCAAAGCCTGCGCTGCCTGCGGCCCGGACAAGCTCAGCTGGCCCATGTGCGAGACATCAAAAAGCCCGGCCAGTTTGCGTGTGTGTAGGTGCTCGGCCAGCACGCCGGCCGGGTACTGGACGGGCATGCTGTAGCCTGCAAAGGGCACCATGCGCGCGCCCAAGGCCAGGTGCAGGTCGTACAAGGGGGTGCGCAGGAGCGCGGCAGGCGAAGCGGGGGCAAAAGAGGTGTCAGACATCAGCAGGCTCCAAGACAGCAGCCCGCGCCTGGCGCAAGCCGGGAACCCTGTTGTCCGCTTTACCTGAGAGATTCAACGCCAGCACCTGCCAGCGCATTGCCCCTTCGGTGGGCGGCCGAGGTGGCCGCCTCTCTCCAACAGAATGAAATAGTCAGTCCTTTTGCCTGAGCGTTCAGCCTTCGGCGGTCTTGCGACTCTCTCCTGACGGCGCGATTCTAGTACCAGGCCGGTGCGGGCTCAGTCCAGGGTCACGCCAGCGTCTCGGACGACTTTGCCTAGGCGCACGGTTTCGCGTTTGATCAAGTCGCCAAAGTGCGCAGCCGTACCCCCGACCACCGGTGTGCCGATGCCCTCCCATTTCTTGGCGAACTCGGGGTCTTTAAAGATGGAGTTCAGGGTGGCATTGAGCTTGTCGACGATGGCTGGCGGCGTACCGGCGCGCACCGCGATGCCGTGCCAGCCGGTGAATTCATAGCCCGGCACACCGGCCTCGGCCATGGTGGGGACGTTGGGCAACTGCGGACTGCGCTTGGCCGAAGTGACGGCCAAGGGCACCAGTTTGCCCGCCGTGATGTAGGGCAGCGAGCTGCCCAAGATATCAAACATCACATTGACCTGCCCGCCCACCAAATCGGTCAGCGCTGGGCCTGCGCCCCGGTAGGGAATATGGGCGATATTGATGTCCATCTGCGTATTGAAAATCTCGCCGGCCAGGTGCTGCGGCGTGCCGTTGCCCGCCGAGGCAAAACTGAGTTCCATTTTTTTGGACTTGGCCAGGGCGACAAAGTCTTTGACGGTGCTCACGCCCACCTTGGGGTGCACTTCCAGCACCAACGGAAACGAGGAGATCTGAATTACCGGGGCCAGATCGGTCAGCGGGTTGAAGGTCATGGTTTTGTACAAGGTGCTGTTGACCGCCATGGGGCCACTGGCGGCCAGCAACAAGGTGTAGCCGTCGGCCGGCGCTTGCTTGGCCACGTCGGCGCTGCCGATATTGCCGCCGGCGCCGGCCTTGTTGTCAATAATGACCGAGACGCCCAGGCGGGTTTGCAATTCGGTTTGCAAAAGGCGCGCCATCAGGTCGGTGGGGCCGCCTGGTGGGTAAGGCACCACGAAGCGGATGTTTTTGCTGGGGTAAGCGTCCTGGGCACTGGCTGCTCCGGGGAGAACAGCGGCCAACATACCAAATGCCAGGGCGGCGATTTTCAGAAAATTGCGGATGTGCATGGAAGTCTCCTTGGTGTAGTAAGTCGTGGCGCCTGCGCTTAAGCCCCATGAAACAGGGCGCGGATATCGTCGGCCTTGGCAACCGGGCGGCCCAGGCACTGGGCCACCTCGACCGCCTGGCGCACCAGGGCCGCGTTGTCCGGTGCGCTGCGCCCATCTTTAAGCAGCAAATTATTCTCAAAACCCACGCGCACATGGCCGCCCAGCGAAGCGGCGGCGCTCACGCATTGGTGCTCGGTGGCGCCAAAAGCACACACCGCCCAAGGCTCGGCGCCGGTGTGGCCTTGCAAAAAAGGCAGCAGGTCGCGGGCATCTGACTGTTGGCCAGCACTGTAGCGGCCCAGCACAAAAAGCAAAAACCAGGGTGCATCGGCAATCACGCCACGAGTGCGCAAATCGTTCCAGCGCTGTAGGTCTTTGTCGTCATACAGGATGACTTGCGTCATGGTGCGCTCGCGCGCCAGCAGGCCAAAAAAATCAGCTAGGCCATGCTCGCCGATGTCCGCTTGGTCCAGCTCGCGCAGGCCGACCGAGACCGCCTCGGGGCGCAATTCGCGCACCATGGCCATTTGGGCCTGGGGGGCGTAAATGCGCGCCGCCTCGCTGGTGACTTGGAGGACCATGCCCTGCCCGACGGCAGCGCGCACGTGGGCCAGCGCGTCGCGGTAGCCCTGCACATCCAGGCTATGGCGGCCCTCGTTATCGCGGATATGCAAGTGCAGCATGGCCGCGCCCGCGTCACGGCATTGCACAGCGGTCTGCGCCAATTGCGCTGCGGTGATGGGCACGGCAGCGTGGTCGCTGTGTTGCTTGTAGGCGCCGTTGGGCGCAACGGTAATGATGAGCGGGCTGGCCATCGCTTGCGTCCTTAGCCTTGCCGCGCCAGCGCGCGTTCGTGAAACACAAAGCCCAGGGTATTGAGCAGCAATTGCGCGGCCAATATGGCGGTAATGCCGGCCGGGTCGTAGGCCGGCGCTACCTCGACCAGGTCGATGCCAACGATTTGGCCCTTGCTGCGTTGCACCAGCGCCTGGATGATTTCCAGCACCTCGTAATACAAAAAGCCACCATGGCTGGGCGTGCCAGTGCCCGGAGCAATCGAGGGGTCGAAACCGTCGATGTCGATGGTGAAGTAGTAGCGTGGTGCATCAGGGATCGCGGCCAGCACGCCGGCCGTACCCATCTGGCGCACCTGGCGCACCGAATAAATGTGCGATCCGGCGGCACGCGCCGCGTCATAGTCGTCGCGGTTGGAGGAGGACACATTGCGGATGCCCAACTGTGTCATGCCGCTGATGTGGTCCATCTCGGAGGCGCGGCGCAGCGGGTTGCCGTGGCCGTAGCGCACGCCGTGGCGCTCGTCGACAAAATCCAAATGCGCATCAAAGTGCACGATGTGGATGGGCCCCATGCCGTCAAAAGCCTTGATCACCGGCGCATGCACCGAGTGGTCGCCACCCAAGACCACCGGCATGGCACCAGCGGCCAGGATTTTGCGGATGGCGTACTCGGTGTTGGCATGGCTTTTTTGCATGTCGGTGTGCACGATGTCGGCGTCGCCCACGTCCACTATACGGGCCTGGTCGCGCGTGAGGTACATCGCATCGTCCTCGTGGTCGTACGCACCGGCATGGCCAAACGAGAACAAGGTGGAGGCCTCGCGGATGGCGCGTGGGCCAAAGCGCGCGCCCGGGCGCCATTGGGTGCCCATGTCGTTGGGCACGCCGATGACGGCGACATCGGCGTCGATGGCGTTCCAGTCCACGCAGGCCGGCGATTTGGCAAAGGTGCAGTGGCCGACAAAAGGCAAATCCAGACGGCCGCGTTGGTAGGCGTTGTCAGACATACAGGGCTTTCAGGCAGGAGTGAGCAGGCCGCGTTTGCGCAGCATGGGTTCGACCGCCGGCGGGCGGCCACGAAAGGCGACGTAGGCTTGCATGGGCTCTAGCTGGTTGCCCGCCGCGTACACATGGCGTAGCAGCGATTGGCCCAGGGCCGGGTCTAGGACGTCGCCTTTTTCTAGGAAGGCGTCAAAGCCGTCGGCGTCCAGCACCTCGGCCCACATATAGACATAGTAGGCCGAGGCATAAGCGTTGGAGGAAAAAAGATGCGAAAAATGGGGCAGCCGATGCCGCATGCCGATGCCCGAGGGCATACCCAAGGCCTGCAAGGTGCTGTGCTCAAAGGCTTGCAAATCCAGCGTGTCCGGGTCGGTGCGCTGGTGCAAGTCCAGATCGACCAGGGCCGAGGCCAGGTACTCGACCGTGGCAAAGCCCTGGTTAAAGGTCTGCGCCGCCAAAATTTTCTCCAGCAGCGCTTCGCCCATGGGCTGGCCAGTGTGGCTGTGGGTGGCAAAGCGTTGCAGGATCTCGGGTTGCAGCAGCCAGTTCTCAAAAATCTGCGAGGGAAACTCGACAAAGTCGCGCAGCACGCTGGTGCCGGCCAGGCGCCGAAAGCGGCATTGCGAGAGCAGGCCGTGCAGGCCGTGGCCAAACTCGTGGAACAAGGTGCGCGCATCGTCCAGGCTGAGCAAGGTGGGCTCGCCCGTGGCGGCCTGCGAGAAATTATTGTTGTTCACCACGATGGGGCGCACAGCGGTGGGCAGCTCGCTTTGGTCGCGGTAGGTGCTCATCCAAGCGCCCGAACGCTTGCCGCTGCGGGCAAAGTTGTCGCCCAGGAACACGCCCACATGGCGGCCATCGGCATCGCACACTTCCCAGGCTTTGACGCTGTCGTGGTAGGTGGCGATGTCGCTGCGCGGCACAAAGGCCAGCCCAAAGAGACGCCCGGCGACATAAAACATGGCTTCGGTCAGGCGCTCGAGTTGCAAAAACGGTTTGATCTCGGCCTCGTTGAGGGCGTATTGGCGTTGGCGCACTTTCTCGGTCCAGAAGTGCCAGTCCCAGGCCTTTATGTCTTCGCTGGCCCAGGGCTGGCCGGTTTCTTGGCTTGCCAGGGCCGCCAGATCGGCGCGCTCGCCCAGGGCTTTGCGCTGCGCCGGCGCCCAGGCGCGCATCAGCAAATCGCGCACCGCGCCGTGGTGGCCTGCCATGGTGTCGGCCAAAGCAAAGTCGGTGAAATGGTCGTAACCCAGCAAGCGCGCTTGCGCCAGTCGCAGCTGCAGTATCTCGCGCATCAGCGGCCGGTTATCGTGGGCGCCTTCGTTTTCGCCGCGCGCGCACCAGGCCTGCCAGATGTGTTGGCGCAGATCGCGCCGCTCAGAAAACATCGTGAAGGGCGTGATGGAGGAGCGCGACAGCGTAATGACATGCGCATCGGCGCCCGGGACGCCGCGCTCGGTGGCCGCTTGGCGGGCTGCGGAGACGACAAAGGCCGGTAGGCCGGCCAGTTCGTCGGGGGTGCGCAGCACCATTTGGAAAGCGGACTCGTCGGCCAGCACGTTTTGCGAAAACTGGGTGAAGCAGCGGGCCAGGCGCTCGGCGTTGGCAGCAAATTGGGCGCGCTGGGCGGGGGCTAAGCGGGCGCCTGCGCGCTCAAAGTCCAAGAGGTAGCGCGCCAGAAGACGCTGGCTTTGCGCGTCCAGCGCAGCGCTGTGGCGGGCGACGGCCTCGATACGCGCAAACAGGCCGGCATGCAGAAAAAACGCCGCCTGGTGGGCGGCAAGCCGGGGCGCTATTTCGCGCTCCAGGGCGCGCAAAGCGTCCGAGCTGTGCGAGGCCACCAAATTAGAAAACACCGAACGGCAGCGCGCCAGCAACTGGCCCGCCGACTCCAGCGCCAGCAAGGTGTTGTCAAAGTCGGGCGGCTTCGGATTGGCCGCAATGGCCTCGATTTCGGCCTGGTGGGCAACAAAGGCGGCGTCAAATGCCGGCACAAAATGCTGCGGCGCAATAGATGCAAACGGCGGAACCTGAAAAGGCGTTGACCATTCGCTAAGTAAGGGATTAGAGGTGTCAATCATCGGCCCACTGTAATAGATGGCGCGGGCCGCGCCCCGGCCTGGGGGCCAAAACCTTGCGCGCGGGCTTACTTTATGATGCCCGCTGCCTTGGCCCCCTTGACCGGAGACTGATCCTCATGCTGTGTTTGGATTTTTTTGCTGTGCACCGTGTTGCGCCCCGTAAGTGGGCCCTGGCGCTCGCCTGCATCGCCAGCCTGTTTTTGGGCAGCGCCCAAGCCGGGGCCAATCCGGCCGACCCCAACAAAGTGCTGCGTATGGCCTTTCCGGCGGCCGAGACTGGTTTTGATCCGGTACGCGTTAGCGACCTGTACTCCAACATCGTGAACTCGGGGATTTTTCAGCCCTTGGTCAATTACAACTGGATGGCCCGGCCCAGCACCATCGTGGCCGATGCCGCTGAGGCGCTGCCCGAAGTCACGGAAGACGGCAAGCTCTACACCTTCAAAATCCGCAAAGGGCTGTACTTTTCGGCCGATCCGGCTTTCAAGGGCCAAAAGCGCGAGTTGACGGCGCAGGACTTTGTCTACACATTGCTGCGCCATATCGACCCCAAGAACAAGTCGCCCCGAGTGGCCGACCTGGACGACAAGATTGAGGGCTTTGCCGCCGCCCGCCGCCAGGCGGCCAAAGAGGGCATGAATTACGAGCAGCGCCATCCCGGCATTTATGCCAGCGACCGCTACACCCTGCACATCCGACTGACACGGGCTGACCGCAACTTCCTCACTTTGCTCACCAGCCCCTACGCCGGTGGCATGGCGCGCGAGGTGGTGGAGGCCTATGGGCCCGAGGGCACCATGGCGCACCCGGTGGGTACCGGGCCGTATGTGCTCGATAGTTGGGTGCGCGGCTCCAAAATCAAACTGCGCGCCAACCCGACTTACCCTGGCTTTACCTGGGACTTCAAACCTGACCCGCAGCACGCGCAGGACATGGCCATTGCAGCACGCCTGCAAGGGCGCGGTATGCCGCAGATTGGCCGCGTGGAGATCAGCATCATCGAAGAGCCCCAGTCCATGTGGCTGGCTTTTAGCGGCAAGGAAATCGATATTGTTGAAATGCCGCCCAGCTTTATCGAAAAAGCCCTGGACCGCGAAAACCGCCTGCTGCCCGTCCTGGGCAACGAAGGCGTGCAGATGTACCGTACCGTCGAGCCCGACATCGTCTACCAGTTTTTCAATTTGCGCGACCCCGTCATTGGCGGCTACACACCCGAAAAAATCGCATTGCGCCGGGCCATTATCTTGGGCTACGACGTGGACGAGGAGATCCGCGTGGTCCGCAAAGGCCAGGCCATCCGGGCGCAGCAAATGGTCTCGCCCGTGATACCTGGGCACGACGCCGACTACCGCAGCATCGTGCGCTTTAGCCCCCTGCAGGCCAATGCACTGCTGGACCAGTTTGGCTACAAAAAGGACGCGCGCGGCTACCGCAGCCACCCCGACGGCAAACCACTGGTTTTCACCATGCATTCATCGACCTCCTCGGTCGATCGCGAGCGTGATGAGCTGTGGAAGAAATCCATGGACCGCCTGGGTATCCGCCTTCAGGTGAAAAAAGACAAGTTTGCTGAAATGCTCAAGCAGGGCAAGGCCTGTTCGCTCTCGTCGTGGGGCTTGGGCTGGATCGGCGCCTCAGAAGCAGAATTTGTGATGGGACTTTTGTCCTCCAAAGCCATCGGACAAAGCAATTACGCCTGCTTTGAAAACGCGGAGTACGACC
>Ga0209400_1002268_pt1 | contig 14720 bp, 20 predicted proteins | sample M_130807_EF_Meta_FD_187313 | JGI IMG/M metagenome (GOLD analysis project Ga0209400, IMG submission 187313) | Freshwater microbial communities from Lake Montjoie, Canada to study carbon cycling - M_130807_EF_MetaG (SPAdes) (version 2) | ecosystem: Environmental > Aquatic > Freshwater > Lake... | reverse complement strand
GACTCGACGGGTGTCTCCGCATCTCAGATGGCGAGGACAATCGTCGAGAAGCTCACGGCCCGCGGCTACACAACCTCAAAGTGGAGGCAAGTTCAGCGATGGCTGACCCAGGGCTGACAGGCGACATCCTTTCGGCCGCGGCAGCCGCCGCTTCGCCGAAGCCGGCCGCCGACGCAGAACAAGTGACGCAGCGGCGCGAGGGTGACGTGCTCGAGGCGCGTTCGACGAGCCGGCGAATCAAGACGGTCGATGATCTCCTCAAGCACATCGAAGCCGACTTATCCAAGATGGAGGTAGCTGCGAGTGAGGCCACGAAGTGGGAAGTCGCGACTGCCGGCGACAACGGCGAGCCGACGGTCACCGAGCTGCACCGTGTCTGGGTACGGCTCAAGCCCAAGGCAGGGCCGGGGATCAAGGAAGCCGTCGAGGCGATGATCGCGGGGGCTGGGCTCCCGCGGGCGAAGCAGAAGCCGATCAAGCCAAAAGGGCGTGGCGACCTCTGGCAAGTTCTCGTCGTCGCCGACGCGCACTTTGGTAAATACGCCTGGGCGAAATCGACGGGCCATGAGGACTACGATCTGTCGCTGGCCGAGAAGATGGTCGGCGATGCGGGGATGTCCCTGCTTGATACCGGCGACACATATCAGCCGGCCCGCCGCACGATCCTGTTCCTGGGAGACCTGTTCAACGCCGACGGCCCAGCGGGAAACACGACGGCCGGCACGCCGCAGGACAACGACGGTCGCTTCCAGAAGATGATTCAAGTGGGCTGCGACACGTTGCTGGGGCTTGTCGAGCGATCGGCGTCCACCGTTCCGACCGACGTGCTCGTTGTCAACGGGAATCACGACGAGACACTGACGGCCGCGTTCCGCAGGATTCTTCAAGAGCGGTTTCGCAACGACGGGCGGGTCGCCATCTCGCCGCACTACACGCGACGGCAATACGTCACTCACGGCAGCAACCTGATCGGAGCTGCCCACGGCGACAAGGCGAAGAAGCGGCTGCCGCAGATCATGGCCATGGAGGCGTCGTCCGAGTGGTCGCGGTGCTGGTATCGAGAGTTCCACACCGGCCACATCCACGCCCAGGCCGCCGAGCGGTCTATCGAATCGGTGGATTCTGTGGTGCTGCGAACAGCCCCGTCGATCACGCCGCCCGACGAGTGGCACTCGGCGAGCGGGTACATCTGCTCACGGCAGTGCATGGAAACCTTCATCTACCTCCCCGAGGGCGGCCTCACCGCCATGCACGTCGCGGGGCCGACACGATGAGCGACATCGACCGCCTCCACGACGCCTGCCGCTACGCCGTGCGGCACTCGCACGACCCAGACACTCAGAATGGTGCCGTGCTGGTGGCGGCCGGCGGCACGGTCTACGCCGCCAACTGCGTCCCGCCTGGGGTGGGACGCCCAGAGCATCGGCTCGCGCGGCCGTTCAAATACGACTTTATTGAGCACGCAGAGAGGGCGGCGATCTACAAGGCCGCTGAGATCGGCTTGGAGACGGCGGGGGCAACGCTCTACTGCCCCTGGTTCGCCTGCACAGACTGTGCCAGGGCGATCGTCTCGGCGGGCGTCCGCGAGGTCGTCGGCCTGATCGCCCTCCGCAACGCCACGCCTGCCCGATGGCTGCTCAACGTGGAACTGGCCGAGAAAATGCTTGAGGAGGCCGGCGTCAGCCAGCGGCTGCTGGCCGGCAGCGTCGGGGTCACAATTCGATTCGACGGGAGGGATTTGCCATGCTGATTGGACTCTGCGGGCCGGCTGGAGCCGGTAAGAATACGTTGGCAGATTTTCTTACTGATTCAAACGGCGGCCCGTTCGCTCAGATTGCCTTCGCCGACCCCCTCTACGAGTGCATCTCAACGATCACGGGCCTCTCCGTCTCCCGCCTCAAGGATCGCGAAGTGAAGGAGACTGTGATCCCCTGGCTGGGCAAGTCGCCAAGGCAGTTGCTCCAGACCCTCGGCACTGAGTGGGGGCGAGGCACCGTCCACCCCGAAATCTGGATTCGTATCGCGATGGAGCGCGCAGCCCAGCACTTGACCTTCAATGGCGTTGTCATCACTGACGTTCGGTTCGACAACGAGGCACAGGCCATCGTTGACGCGGGCGGCGAGGTCTGGCGGGTCGCACGCCCAGGCTGGCGGTGCCTTGCCGACGAATCGGCCGCGCACTCAAGCGAAGCTGGGGTGAGCGACCATCTGATCACCAGAACCATCGACAATTCGGGCTCCCTGGATGACCTCAAGCTGCAACTCAACGCTGCTACAATTTAAATAGGCTACCGGCCTATATTTTGTCGTCGCGGAGTCGCAGATGAGCAGCGAATCTTTCGTCGAGGCCGCGTTTCGCGTGGCCGAGCGTTTCGGCGTTCCCCTTGTCCTTCTGGCGGTTGTCCTATGGTTCGCAAGGGACGCGGCCGTGACGCTCCACAGCACGGTCTTGGTGCCGATCGTGAAGTCGCACACCGAGTTTCTGGACTCGACCCGAGAGACTCTGGACGAGATCGGAAAGACGCAAATGAAGCAGGCAGAGACGCTCCAGGCCATCGCGACCGACCAGCATGAGATCAAGGCCGCCGTGGTCAAAAAGACAGGCCAGCATGGCGAATCAGCCACGAACTGAGGTGATGCCGTGGCAGATTTCACATTACTTCCTGGTGAATTAAATTTGCGAGCTGTTCGCGGGGATGAATGGAATATCGCCATCAATCTCCAGCGTGACGTGTCGAATTATGCCTGGGAAAGCTACATCTACCAGAGCGACACGACCACGACAGGCGGCGGTGCGGGTTCTCTGAGCGGAGTCGGGACGACGATCACCCAGCCGACAGTCGGCATCTCAAACGCCTCCACCGGCGCGATGGTGATTGGTCTCACCGAGACGCAGACAAAGCTTCTGTCGCCGACGCAGACCTACCGCTGGTATCTCCGCTGGATCGCCCCCGGCGAGGTTACTCGCACCATCATTAGCGGCAGCGTGACGGCGGTGGCCCCATGAGCGAGATCAGCGTCGTTGTCGTCGGCTCGACGAGCGTCAACAGCGTCGTGGGCAACGGCGACACGGTCAACGTCAACGTCGGCGACCAGACTGTCGGCGGCGGCAACGGCCAAGCGGCGACGATCCAGGCCGGCACCGTCACGACGATCGACGCCACGCAGACCGCGACCGTCACGAACGTCGGTTCGGCTTACGCAGCCAAATTCAATTTCTCGCTCCCGCGCGGGTACACCGGCCTAACCGGGCCGGCAACTTCGCTGTCGATCGGCAAGGTAAGCACTGGTGCGACGGCGGCCGTGAGTATCAGCGGCACAGCGCCGTCTCAGACCCTAGCGTTCGTCCTCCAGCCGGGGCCGACGGGGCCAGCAAGCTCGCTGTCGATCGGCAGCGTGAGCACTGGCACGACCGCGGCCGTCAGTATCAGCGGCTCGGCACCGTCGCAGACGCTCTCGTTTGTCCTGCCCCAGGGGCCGGCCGGGCCGGTCACGTCGCTGAAGATCGGTACTGTTGTCACGGGCGTGGACGCCGCGGCGACGATCACGGGCACAGCTCCGACGCAGACGCTAAATCTTGTGCTGCCGCAGGGCGCGACCGGCAGCCAGGGAGTACAAGGGAGCGTCGGGCCTGCTGGCCCTGCGAACTCGCTGACCGTCGGCAGTGTGACCACGACCACAGCGACAACCGCGTCTGTGAGCATCACCGGCTCCTCGCCGTCGCAGCAGATTTCATTCGTCGTTCCGCAGGGGCCGCGTGGCTTGCAGGGAGACGCCGGCCCGTACATGACCGTTCAGGCCGGCACCGTCACGACCGGGGCAGCAGGGTCGTCGGCCAAGATCGACACGGTGAGCAGCGGCGGCACGGTCACACTCAACTTCACCATACCGCGAGGGGTCGATGGCACGGCGAACCTCGCCGACGAGACGCCGCAGCCGCTTGGTGTAGCGAGCGCTGGGTCGGCGACCAGGGCGGCGAGAGCTGATCACGTTCATGCCGTGCCGGTGATTGCCTACGGCAACCTAACCGGCGTGCCGACGACATTCACTGCTGCTGCCCACACTCACGCGATCAGCGAAGTCACAAACCTCCAGGCCGTGCTTGACGGCAAGCAGGCATCTGGCAGCTACGCCACGCTCGTGAACGGAACTGTGCCGTCCAGCCAACTGCCGTCCTTCGTCGATGACGTGCTCGAGTACGCGAACTACGCGGCGCTGCCGGCAAACGGCGAGTCTGGAAAGTTGTATGTCGCCATCGATACTCGAAAGATATGGCGGTGGAGCGGTTCTGGATACGTTGAGATCGCCGCAAGCCCTGGCAGCACAGACAGCGTTCCAGAGGGCAACACAAACCTCTACTTCACAACTGCACGCTCTTCGGCAGCCGCACCCGTCCAGAGCGTCAACGGAAAGATTGGCGATGTGACCATTGAGGCCGGCGGCATCGCGTGGTCATCGGCACCAACGGCGACCACCGCGGTCACGAAGGCCGGGGCGATCAGCTACGACTCAAGCTACATCTATGTCGCCAATGATGTGAACCAGTGGCGTCGAACTTCGATCGAAGACTGGACGACTCCGACGATCTCGATCTCGGTGCAGCCGAGCAATCAGACCGCAGTCAGCGGTGCTGCTACGTTCAGCGTCACGGCGTCAGCCACCCAGGGGGCAGAGCTTCTGTATCAGTGGCAGAGGCAGGCAGGCGGCGCTGGGTCGTGGACGAACATCGCCACTGGACTGTCGGCGACCCTTGCACTCGCAGACTTGAGCTACGCCGCGAACAACGGCGACAAGTATCGCGTTGTCATTACCAGCGGCTCTGCTGGAACCGGCGGAACTGCCGTGAATGGCTGGCTCCCGGCGGTTGTGGTGGAACTGACTCCGACGGCAACGCTGACCAGCGGCGAGGCTACGCTCACGATCTCGGCAGCGATCTCGATCATCACGCAGCCGCAGAACGTCTCGCTCACGAACGGTACTTCAGCCACGTTCAGCGTGTCGGCCACGACTCCAGGCAGCGGCCTCTCGTATCAGTGGCAGTCATCGCCAGATGGCACGAACTGGACGACGATCGACTCGGCCACGTCAGCCAGCTACGCACTCTCTGGAATCACCGAGACAGGCAACAACGGCTATCGGTATCGCTGCATCGTGTCTTCAAGCGGCTACTCGGACGCCACCAGCAACGCGGCGACTCTGGCAGTGGCCCCGATTACGGTCACGTCGCAGCCAGCCAGCCAGACGGGCCAGCCGGTTGCGGGAACGACGCCAAACTACTCGGCCTCGTTCACCTCGGCGGCGTCCTCGCCAGCGGGGGCACCGACGCTCCAATGGGAGATTTCCACAGACGGCGGGACGACCTACTCAGACTTGAGCGGCCAGACGAACTCGTCGCTCTCGCTGACAGGACTGACATCCAGCGATACGGGCAAGAAATACAGAGCGAAGTTCGCCAAGTCTGGCTGGAACACGGTGCGGTCGAATGCGGCCACCCTGACTGTTCCCACAGACGTTATCACCGTGTCGCAGCAGCCGAGCAATCAGACGGCAAGCGTGTCGCAGTATTCGGCGACCGCATTCTCTCTGCCCAGCGGAACATGGAACGGGATCAGTATCGCCAACGGCAAGTGGTTCGCCACCCCGAGAGACACACTCGGCGGCGACTATATCGCAACCAGCGACGATGGGGTGACGTGGACGAAGCGGGTTGCGGTGCTCCCATACGCCGGAACGTGGTCGCCCGTCGTCTACGGAGGCGGCGTCTATGTCACTGTCAAGTCTGGCAGCGCTCAGGCCGCCTCAAGCACAGACGGCATCAACTGGACGGGCAGGACGCTGCCGTCCTCGATTACCCCGGCGAGCGTCGTCTGGACGGGATCGAAGTTCATCGCGATTCACTCGGGCGGCACGGCCTCTGCTTCCTCTTCAGACGGCGAGACTTGGTCTGCGACGACTCTGCCGAGCGGGTACACATGGCAGGGTGCAATTGTTTCTGGCTCGACTGTTTACGCCTACGGCTCAAAAAGCCAGTACGACGCTGGGTTTTCCGGCTATTGGTCGAACAGCACATCAATCGCGGTTACGACAAACAGCGGATCGTCGTGGTCTTCGCGGGGTACATACACGCAGGACAACTCGTCGCAGTCGCTATGGTCGCCCACCTCGTCTGGCGTTATCGTCAACGGCACAACTGTCATCAACTACAATTACAGCAGCAGTGCCGCCCATACTGTCATAAGCGTCAACTCTGGCTCCACGTTCTCGGCCTTGTCAACGCCGTTCACGTTCATAGCGATGGCGAGGGGTGCGAGGTATGTAGCCGTCACAACCAGCGGCATCGCCAGCAGTAACGACGGCAGTAACTGGGTGCTGCGGCAGAGCGGGGATTCGTCATTCGGCAGGATCGCCGCCACGTCGAATGGATACATAGCAACTCTCGTCAGCAGCGAAGACAACTACACGAGGCTTTACACAAGCACCGACGGGCTGAACTGGACTCAGCGGACAACGAGCAGTACAGCGACCTCTGGCGTAGACCTCCTTGCTACGTTCCCGATTGTCGTCAGTGGGAATCTCGCGGCCACGGCAAGCTCGCTCTACGACATCGGCGGCGTCCTGTCAGCGACGTTCGCCTCATCAGCATCGACGAGCTTCGGCTCTCCTGCGATCCAGTGGCAGCAATCGTCCGACGGCGGTGCGACGTGGACGAACATCAGTGGTGCCGTCAGTAGCCCGCTCTCTTTCACTCCCGTCTCGGGCGATAGCGGCAAGAGGTATCGAGCGGTGTATAGCAAGGACAGCTATACGACAGTGAACAGCAACGCCGCAACTCTTACGGTGCCCTGATGCCAAAAATCGTAAAAGTAAAACGCTCGAATGTCGCTGGCTCAACGCCGACTCTCAGCTACGGAGAGCTTGGGTGGAATGCCGCAGACGGTCGTTTGTACATCGGCAATGCAGCAAATCAGCCGGTGGCTGTCGGCTCCGGTGGTGGCGGCGGCTCCGCGAACATCGTCGAAGCAGCGACCACGGCGGGATTCCCCGCAGTCGGGGCCAGCGGCACGCTGTACATCAGCACCGACGCGAATCGGGTTTTTCGATTCGATCCGTCTGGGGTCTACGTCGAGATAGGTAACTAGAGGTAATCATGCCATTTTCGTTTCCTTCTTCACCGGCAGTGGGCGCGACCAGCACGCAAAACGGGCGACAATATGTCTACGCCGGGAGCAACACTTGGGAACTCGTTGCCGCGAGCAGCGGCGGCTCAGTCGTCACTGCCGCGACGGTCTCGGCATTCCCCGCGACGGGATCGTCTGGCGTGATTTATGTGGCGACCGATACGGCTCGCGTCTACCAGTGGCAGGGCGCGTATGTTGAAGTTGGGGCGGCGGGTGGCGGCGCATCGACCGGCATGAATGAATTCATTCGCTCAGTTCTTTTTGGGAGCTAATTAGAAATGGCAAATCCTAACCTCGCCAGTTCGTCTAACTGCTACGCGAACAACGCCTCGGTATCGCTCACAAGCACATCGCCAACGCAGCTTGTCAGCAATGCGGCGAGCAGCGGCAAGGTGTTTGTGTTGGACGCAATCACTGTCGCTAACATTGATACAAACAATGCCGTGAACGTCACCGTGACGTTCTATCGCACTGCCGACAATTCGGGCACCGCTTACGAGTTGGCATCAACCGTGAGCGTACCGGCCAACTCTGCCGTGATCGTTGTCGATAAGGCGCAGGGTGTGACGCTCCTTGAGGCGCAGTCGATCTACGTCACTGCGGGGGCGGCGAGCAAGCTCAAGGTCAACGCCTCTTGGAAGGAGCTGAGCTAATGCGTCCACGCGGAGGTGTAATTGGAACTGCGCTCGCGCCGTCGCAGTCTTCTGCGAGTGGCGTATGGCCGATGCGTGCGGCCGAAGAATACAACCGATCAAGTGCGTGGCCTAATCCTGACTATTACTGGAACAGCGTCATTCTGTATCTGAGCATGGAAGGAACATCGTTCGCCGATTTGTCGCCGCGTACCAAAACCATCACGGCTTACGGCAACGCTGCTACATCTACGACGCAAGCAAAAATGGGGCAGCGCAGCGGGTCGTTCACAAGATCGTCAGGAGATCGACTAGTTGTTTCTGGCAGTTCTGCCTATTCTGATTTTACGTATGGCACTTCCGACTTCACGATTGAAACGTGGCTGTTTCTGAAAAGTATGCCTAGCTCAAACACTGTGCCCGATTATCCCGGCGGATACTGGATATATGGGCAAGGCGACCAGAATGCGGACTACGGAATCGATTTCTATGTTTTGAATAGCCGGATCGTGTTCAACGTCTCTAGCTACTCTAATAACAACTTCTATGGCAATCACGGCATGACCACAAATCAGTGGTATCACGTTGCCGCAGTGCGAAGTGGCACAACAATTACTATTTATGTGAACGGTTCGCAGGTTGCGCAGCAGACAGGAAACTCAACAGCCGCCGCAACCCCAAATGGCAACATCGTAGCCATCGGCTCCGGTGAACCAGCCGGAGCAACCGGGGCGAATTTTGATGGGTACATGGATCAATACAGAGTCACAAAGGCGGCCCGCTACTCGGGCAACTTTGTAGTCCCCAACTACTAATGACCCACCACGAACCCGTCACCGTCGCCCAGTAACTAGGAATCCCCATGTCACTCACCCTCCCCAGCAATCCGACAACAGGCCAGACATTCACCGCGAACGGTAGAACGTGGTCGTGGACAGGCGCGGCGTGGGAACTCGTTGCGGCGAGCAGCGGCTCTGGCGAGGACGCACTACTTCGCTCGCTATTTGTGCCTCCAGCGCCGACCAGCGTGACGGCGTCGGCTGGCAATGCGCAGGCGACGGTTGGATGGACGGCACCAACTGTTCTGGCGCAGACACCGATCACCGACTACACCGTTCAGTATTCAAGCAATTCTGGGTCTTCTTGGACAACATTCAGCCGGTCAGCATCAACGGCGACCAGTGCGACGGTCACTGGGTTGACCAATGGCACTGCGTATGTGTTCAGAGTGGCTGGCGTGAACGGCGTGGGCGTCGGGAACTACTCCACAGCATCAAATTCGGTGACGCCGAGTAACGCAGTGTTCCGCGCGATCCCCACTCTGACGAGCAACACGTCGGATGGCACGGCAGAGGCGAACACGGTTGGCGGCGGCGCGGTATGGAACCTGTTTGATGGAACTAGCAGCGAATACAACACGGCACGAAACGGCTCGGACACGCCAAAGAGGTATTTTCAATACACGTTCGCCGGTGGCGTGAAGTCTTACATCGGAGGCTACACATTCACTGGGATGGGCAGCGCGAGCTACAGCATCGGCGGCTGGGAGCTATCTGGCAGCAATGACGGAGTGACTTTCACGCTCCTTGACACGCGGCAAGTCTCGTGGACGAGCGGGGAGGTGAAATCGTTCGCGTTGGCCTCGCCAGCGAATTACTCCACATACCGCTGGACGCTCACGCCTGACGGCACAAGTGACGCATACGCTGGACTCAGGAGCGTGCAGCTTACTGCCGTAACGTAAAGCATGGGCGACAACGAAACCATCACCGTCGCCCTTGCCTACGCGGCTCTCGCGTTGGTCGGCCCCGTCATCCTTACGCGGTTGCTCCAGTGGGCCGAAAGCGACGAGGCGCAGAATCTGGCATATGAGATCGGCATGGCAATTGAGGGGGCGACACGATGAGCAGCACATACAGCTTGCTACCCGGCACAATGAATCTTGCCTTTAAGAAGTCTGGAGACTTCTCGACTCTGATCGACTTCGACGGTATCTCCACGCTCGTCGGCTACACCGTGACGGCGAGCATGACGAGCCTCGTCACAGGGGCGACTGTGGTGCCGTTCACAACGAGCATCGCCGACGCCTCTGCCGGTCAAGTCAACATTGCCCTCACAGACACGCAGACCGCCGCTCTCGCGGCTGGCACCTATGGCTGGCAGCTTGATTGGGTGGCACCGGGGAGCGTGCAGAGGACTGCTCTGAGCGGAACTGTGGAGGTCTACGCATGAGTGACATCACAGCGACAGTCAATTCGCAGCCGATCACGGCGACCGTCAACGCTTCGGGGGACATCTCCGCGAGTGTCGGCTCGTCTGTCGTCACGGCAAACGCTGGCGGCGGCATCGGGCCGCAGGGGCCGCAGGGCGTGATTGGCCCTCCCGGCAACGCACTGTCGGCGGCGAGCGACGTGCAGTTGAGCGGGGTCGCGGAAGGCGACCTCCTTCGATACGGCGGCGGCGGCAAGTGGCAGAACTACCCAGAGCGTGACGTGGTTGTCGACGCTGGCAACTTTTAAGGAGCAAGCATCGTGGCGAATCGAATCAGAATTAAGAGGCGGGTCAGCGGCCAGCCGGGGTCGCCAGCTACGCTCCTCAACGGTGAGCTTGCGTTCAATGAGGTGGACGGCAACCTCATGTATGGCAAGGGTCTAGGCCAAGACGGGAATGCAACAAGCGTAATCGTCATAGGCGGCGACGGGACGTTCGCTACGAAGAGCTATGTCACCTCGGCGGTCGCTGCCGTTGACGTGTCGTCGCAACTCGCGAACTACCTGACCACTGCGAACGCTGGATCGACATACCTGACGATCTCCTCGGCGAGTAGCACCTATCTGTCGCAGGCGTCTGCGAGCAGCACCTATGCACCGCTGGCATCTCCAGCACTGACCGGGTCTCCAACTGCTCCAAACCAGACCGCAGGCGACTCCTCGACGAAGATAGCGAACACCTCATTCGTCATGACGGCAGTGGCGAACCTCGTAAACGGGGCACCGGAAGCCCTCAACACACTGGCAGAACTCGCGACCGCTTTAGGGAGTGACGCCAGCTTCTCCACGACGATCTCGGCGAGCATCGGCGGCAAGCTCACCAAGGCGTCGAACCTCTCCGATCTGACTGACGCGGCCACCGCTCGCACGAACCTCGGCCTCGGGTCGATGGCGACTCAGGCGTCAAGCAACGTCAACATCACCGGCGGCTCGATCGACAATCTGGTTATAGATTCTGGGACATTCTGATCGTGGCAAACGTCGTTCGCAATCCGTACTCGAACACCGCTGGCAATACGCCCAGTTCGCTCGGGAACGGCCAGATCGGAGTGAACCAAGCCGACGGTCGGCTGTTCTTCCGCTCTGCGGCTGGTGCGGTGACGACGTTTTCTTCGATCGCCAGCTACGCGACAACGGCGTCGTTCCCGGCAGTCGGGCTGGGCAGTGTCCTCTATCTGGCATCCGATAGCTCTAGGGCATTTCAGTTCGCCAACGGCGTCTACGTTGAGATCGGCGTGACTGGCGGCGGCGGCAGCGGCGGCTCTGCGACGACATCGGCCTCCGACCTGACCAGCGGGACGCTCTCGCAGGCCCGCCTAGATTTCATCCCGATTCATCCGTTTCTATTGATGGGAGGCTGAGATGCCACAGACGCACAAGGTTCTTGGACAACTCAACCCATCGGCAACGACGCTGACGACGCTCTACACGGTGGCGGCGTCTACCAGCACCATCGTTTCGACACTGTCGATATGCAACCAAGCCGCCTCGTCAGCAACGTATAGAGTCGCCATTCGGCCTGCGGGTGCGACGGTGGCGGCGCAGCACTATCTGGTGTACGACTCAGCGATTCCGGCCAACGATACAATCACGCTCACTCTCGGGATAACTCTCGCTGCAACAGACGTGATCAGTGTCTACGCAAGCTCGGCCACTCTGTCTTTCGGCGCGTTTGGAGTGGAGATCACATGAGCAGGCGACTGACTAGCGGGACATCGCTGCGAGGTGCTGCGCTATCGTCGGCAAGATGGCCGTCTCGCATACCCGTGCAGTACCTCATAGCCGGTGGAGGTGGCAGCGGCGGGGCTGGCTCTCGCGGCGCGGCTGGTGGTGCTGGTGGTCTGCTTACCGGCAATTTCCCTGCCGTCGTCGGCGTGACATATTCGTTCGTTGTCGGCGGCGGAGGCACATTGGCGTATGCGTACACGGACGTTTCGTCCGCCGCCGTGCCGGGAACTGCTGGAACGAACACTACCGCGCTCGGGATGACGGCAGTTGGCGGCGGGTTTGGGGGGGGCGGAGGCGGCACTTCTGCGGGGGGTTCCGGCGCGAGCGGCGGCGGCGCATTCGGGACTGCGGCGGTTGGTTTTGGTTCACAAGGGACTCAAGGATTTAATGGGGGTTTTGGATACGGTGGTGGTGTCTATGCGACCGGAGGCGGTGGTGGTGCCGGGGGTGCCGGAGGCAGCGCAACAGCGTCCGCCGCCGGAAATGGCGGGTCGGGCGTCAGCAGCAACATAACAGGCAGTTCAGTAGGCTACTGCGGCGGGGGCAGCGGCGCGAACTACCTGTCTGCCACGGGTGGCACTGCAACGGACGGCGGCGGCAGCGGTCGAAACACATCGCCATCAAATCAAGCCGCCTCGCAGGGAGCGGCAAATCGCGGTGGTGGTGGAGGAGCGGGCGGTAACGGTGGCAGCGGCGTGGTCATCATCCGCAGTCCCTCGCCAGCGATTGCAACGACAGGCTCGCCAACCGTGACCTCGGCTGGCAGCGACTATGTCTACACATTCACAGGCAGCGGGAGCATCACGTTCTAATGGCACACTTCGCCGAGTTGGACGAGAACAATGTCGTCACATCTGTAGCAGTGGTCGCCAACGAGGTGCTTCTCGTTGACGGCGTTGAGGTCGAGTCGAATGGTATTGACCTCATGGAGTCAATCACAGGGCATCGGCGGTGGGTGCAGACATCGTACAGCGGCAAATTCAGACTTAATTACGCCGGGATTGGTTATCTGTGGCGAGAAGACTTGCAGGGCTTTGTCCCGCCATGTCCCGGCGAGGGATGGGTGCTAAATGAGGCTACTGGGACGTGGGTGGAGGCTTGAGAACAGTCCTGTCGAAGTGCCTCGCAGCCATCGCCATAGCGATAGCCATCGTCGCGCAGGCTCTCATGTTCTTGGCCGAGACGCTCGGAGACATGAGCGATGAGTGGCACTCCGATGCCTAGACCACGCGGGGCAGGACGCTCGGTGCCGGCACGCCCGGGCTGACGATTCGAGGGTCGAGGTATTTTTTCGTGACCGCGGGGCTTGAGTGATCAAGTAGTCGTTGCGCAGAGCCGCCGGCAGCCTCGTAGTAGCTCGCCGTCGTCTTCCTGATCCTGTGGAACTTGCACCGCCGATCGCTGGGCAGTCCAGCTCGCTGAAGGATGATCTTCAAGATTCGCCAAAGGCATGTGCGGTGCCGATCCCAAGGAATCGCCGTGTCGTCGGGGCCGCGGCGAATCGCCAAGAGAGCGTCGGCGCATTCGACGCTGATTTCGCGGAGGATGTCCCGCCGCCGCCCCTTGCGCTCCTCGGCGCGGAAGATCACGTTGCAGCCGCGCACGTCGGATGCTCGCACATCGACGACCGACGCTATCCTTTCGCCCGTGTCGTAGCACAGCAGTAAAATTCCCTTCCACACCGCCGCCGCGGGGAAGCCGCCGATGCGGCCCTGCTCCTGGGCGGCGGAAGTTATGATCGACTTCATCTCGTCGGTCAGCCATGCCTCGGGGATTCGCTCGGGAACGATAATCCGCGGCACTTGCGGCCAAGTGTCGCAGAGGCGGCGGCGGGCACAGAACTCCCAGAGGGCGCGGAGTTGGGCGCGATCCTTCGCCGCCGTGGCCGCAGACAGTTTGCGGACACGCTGGGCGAGAAAGCGAGCAACGGTCAGCTCCTCAAGATCGGTGGTCTCTGGCGGTCGCCCGAGCAAATCCCCCCAGGATCGAAGCGTGTAACCGTATAGGGTGATCGTGCGGTCGCTGACGCCCGTCAGCGGAGCGTAAAGATCACGCAGAACGTGGTGCAAGAGCATGGTGTGCATCTCCACAAAAAGGAGTACCACTTCCATGCGAGAAAAAAAGAACCCGCGCCCCCCCTTGGGGGGGCGCGTTAGGAAAGAAAGTTGACCTTATGAGAGTTCGGAAAGCTTTTCCGGCGTCATGGCAAAAACGCTTGTTAGGCGGCAGTGAGGCCACTGTGAGCCAATTGTTCGCAGCCACTTCTCGCGTGCCTTCTCCGCGGCCTGGGCCGGCGTGGGCGTCACCACGACGATCTCGTCGGCATCGAGTTGAGATTCCGACTCCCATTCGCAGATCACCGTGTAGCGGGGCATCAGCAGGCACCTCCATGTGTCTTCCTCGTTGGGGCTGGCTTTTTGCCGGCCCGTGTGGCACCATGCGTCGGTTCCACACGGTTCAAATCCTCTATCCTCCACTTCATTGTGTCAAGTGGGAAGCCGTGACGATTAGGCGAGAGTTGGCTTTTGGGCGGGACGCGCGGGTATTCTTCATCGGCGGCCAGATCGCCAGAAGGCAGACAGCATGGCAAAGAAGCAGATCGATCAGGCAATCGGCTCCTGGGAGGCCGCGTGCCTCCTCGGCGTGCATTGGACGACCCCGGCCCGAATGGTGGGGAAGGGGCTCCTGACGAGCCGCACGCTCTCCTCGCCCACCAGAAGCGACCCAGAGCGGGTTTTCACTGTTTACTCGCTTGCTGAGTGCGAGGCCGACTGGAAGGACTACTCTGAGCAACTCAAGCAGGGCGGCTCCGGCAAGCGGCCTCGTGCTGGCGTTGACCTCCGGCCGCCGATGGTCAAGGCATTGGCCGCGCTCGAGCACCAGATCGCATTCGGCGATGCCGTCTCGACCGG
>Ga0209400_1002267_pt1 | contig 14727 bp, 10 predicted proteins | sample M_130807_EF_Meta_FD_187313 | JGI IMG/M metagenome (GOLD analysis project Ga0209400, IMG submission 187313) | Freshwater microbial communities from Lake Montjoie, Canada to study carbon cycling - M_130807_EF_MetaG (SPAdes) (version 2) | ecosystem: Environmental > Aquatic > Freshwater > Lake... | reverse complement strand
CAACATTCCAAGAAATAAGCAGATTATTTGCTCCTGTTTGACTTGTTGGTGTAAATGTTAAAGCCCCATTTGATAATAACACGTTTGTGAAAGATACACTAGGCGGTAAATATGCTGCAACGAATGTAGTATATGATGAATATGCATTAGACGCTGTTAAATAATAAGCATATTGCACGCTTGATCTATCTTGGGTATACGATATTGTTAAAGTTTGTGAAGTTGTTGATGTTTGGCTAATTGTTGTAACGGTATAATTTGTTCCTGATGTTAATAAAGTTCCAGATGAATTTGCACCTACATAAATAGCTAAAGATATTGATGTTGGAGCACCACCACTGATACCAGACCATGTAATTTGTTGAGCGGTTGTTAATGCTGTTCCTGTTGTAGATAATGCAGTAATTCCTATAAGTGGTTGAATAGTAGTCGAAGAAGTTGATAATGATGCTGAACCACCACTACTATTTACAACTGTTATCGTGTAAATAACGGTTTGAGATGTACTAGTAAGATTAATAGCAGGTATACTATTTATTGCCGATGCGTATGCTACTGATGATAATATTGTTGTAGTAGCACCGTTTAAGTTTTGGGTTAAGGACATTGTAGATAATGTTCCAGAGTTTGCAGTGGCTGATATAGTCAAAGCAGGAGTATAAGTATTTGCACTTGAATTATATGAATCAGTAATTGTAAAAGTTGATATTGTTGGCGGTGTTGCTGTTATTTGAGCTAATGTTATTTGATTTGTATTTATTGCCGAGGAGTTACCTGAGCTATTTGTTAACGTTAATATATAAAATAGTGCAAGACTTCCCGATGACGATCCTTGTACATTAGGTATTGTTGGGGTCGTAGTAAATGCAGTTCCAGATGCGACAATATCACTTAGAACACCAGCTAAACTTCGTTGTATTCTCATTGTTGTATTTGTACTTGAAGCATTAGCTGATGTTATTACAAAACCTGAAATAGGATATGAACCACCAGTAGCTGTACCTGCAGAAATAGTAGATATTGATCCTGTAGGCAATGCTAGTGCTGGAATTGTAGCCGTTGTTGTTGATGATGAACTTGATCCAGCACTATTAATTACAACAATTGTAAATGGTATACTTAACTGTGTTGTAACGGTAGATATTGTATAGGTTGGATTGGAATTAAATGGTATTCCAGTTAATACGGTTTGATCACCTATTGGTCCATAAGTCACATTCATAGTTGTCGGTGATCCTGTTGCTGTAATTGTTAAAGTGACAGGAGTACCTAAAATAGTATTTGTTCCTACGGAATTTGTTACTGATGTTATTGTAGGTGGTGATACAGATAACGGTGTATTTCGCAATGCTAATTGATAAGCGTTCCAAAATCTTAATCCCATAACATAATAACCTATTACTGAAAAGTGAATAGAATTATTAGTTGTTCCTGTAACCGCTCCCGAATAAGTTGTATAATCGGTAGGTGCTGGAAAAGGGTTAATGCTATCTGCAAAACCTGTGTTAGCAACTCCTCCATTAGTTAAATAACTATTGAATAATGCGAAAGCATTTTGAAAGGAAGAAACGGTTGCACTTGTAACTGTTTGACCAAATGTATTACCATTAACAAAATCTTTCGTAAACCCACCAATAAGAAATGGTATAGACATTCCATTTGCTTGTCCGCTCTTTAATGCAACAGTTCTTAGGCCATTAATCATTTTTGATAAATAAAATATATATGTTTGTGCTAATGCAGATGCATTTAATGAAGCCAAACCTGTTCCACCCGATATAGCAGTTGTTTGTCCTGCTGTGTCTGATTCTCCTTGAGCCCATAGGAATGCAGCTATTTTATTAACAGAACCATTACCAAAATCATTTTTAAGAATGCTATAAATTTTTTTAAGTATAAACTGATAGACACAGCCTTTTGAGTTTGTGTTTCTTTGTAATTGAGCTCCACCTATATCATTTGCACTATTAATAGTAGTAGGTATCATAGATACACCATTTGCAGTATCAAGAGGAAAGAATATACTTCCTGCAGCATCATAATTTAAACTTGTTGATCCTACACCACAAAGTACTAATAACACTTTACGGTTTGGTTCTAACGCTCCGCTAGCTATATATTTTCGTGCAAATGTCATAGCTGGATTATTAGAAAATGGAGATCCATTAGCTTGAACAAATGGGGTCCCTGAACCTGTAATTGTAGAAGAACCATCTGGGAATGGACTTCCATTTAATGTTGTATAAGATGTTCCAGATTTGCCCACATATCCACTTGGCAGTGTCATATTAGCACCATAATTAACACTATATTTAAGTGTAGGCTCAGCGGCTTGAATAGGAACAAGGTCAGCCATAATGCTGTCATTATTGGATAGTGGCATTATAAATATAAGCGAATCATTGCTTAAATTTTCAGGTTCAACTATTCCAGATAATCCACCACCAGCAGCAGCTAAATTTACACTATAACTTTGACTTAAACTTGGTGATGCTTTTGCGGTAGTATTTGCATTAACATCATACTTATAATATTCCGTATATGTTGTTGTCGTTGAAGTAGCTCCTAATTGACCTGTATTTGATCCACATGCGTTTGATTGGCCCATAATGAAAATCACGTCATACCCGCTTGGTTGTGATGATGTGGATGATGTTCCTGATGATGCGGCATTTGCAATTGCATTTTTAACGGCTAAAACAGTAGGGACCGAAAGATCATCATTTGACGCTGACGCACTTGCATACGATGCATTTTGTATTCTAGTAGGGATCTGATTATTATTTACTAAAACATTACCAGTAATATTTATATTGTCTCCAGCGGCTCCAATATTTACATTATTAATAACTTGATTAGGTGCTGTAGAAATATTAATTGTTGCTGAACCTGATCCTGTACCTGTAGATCCAATATTAATTGTTGTTGATGCACTTGAAGTGTTATCACCTAAATCGCCTATATTAATCGTTGATGACCCACTAGAACCTACTGCACATTGTCCTATATAAAGTTGCGAGGAAGCGTTTCCAGTTAGCGAACATAATAGTAAATTTCCATTTTTATTTATTTGAGGATAATTATTACCGCTTCCACCATATAATTGAAACGTGTTACCCCATAATGAAGTGGTACCAGTTGTATTACCAATATTAACGGACATTTGAGACATTTTAGCTATATTTAAGGTGCCATTTGCGTTTGCATTGTTACCAATGTTAATAGTTGCCGTTGAAGTTCCAACTGGGTTATTTAGTGCTATTGATGAACCTTGAATAGTCGTAGCTGAATACGTTTGATTTCCGACATTAATAGTTGTTAGTGTCGCTGGAGGAGTTGGTGCCGCTGTCCCAAAATTTGCAGATGTCGCAGTCGATCCTGAACTTTGAGCAGAAATAGCGTTTTGAACGGCAAGAACAGAAGGAACTGCACTATCAGATGAGGAAGCTGAAAACCCTGATGTCGGAATAACTGTAACACCTGAACCACCTGATTGAGCTTGTGATACTGCAGTAGATATTGCATTTTTAACTGCTAAAGCAGAAATTGCTTTGGTATCAGATGGAGTTCCACCTGCTCCAATTACACCATTGTAATAGTCCGATGTTATTACATTGCCAACAATTGCATTCTTCATTGCTAGAGTTGAAGGAGGAATTGTATCACTTGATGTATTGCCATTAATACTATATTCGGCATTATTAATTACTTGACCACTTCCGCCTCCCCCATTTGCATTGACATATGCTTTTACTGCTGCAACAGTGGGGACTGTTAGACCATCCGCCGTTGATGGAAGCGTGCCATCATTTAAAATTTTAACCACTCCAGTAGAAATTGACGTGGCAGGCGGAGTACTGGCACCTGATGGAACGACACCATTGATCGTTGCTAATTTGATGTCGGCACACTCCACACTTGATCCCAGCCAAACCATGTAACTATAATATATAGACATTTAAAAAAAAATGGGAAGGATGAGGAGGGAGATTCCTAACTTTTGGTTTTCCCCTCCTCTTAGGGGAAAGTTGGGTTTTACCCTCCCCATCCCTCTCCTCAACTATACAATATGTTTTTACATATTTCTACATATTACATTAAAAATAATAATAAATTAAGGAGAAGAACCAAATAGGAAATCCAATATTGAGCTTCCAACTGATGAGGCTGCATTGGTTACTGGGGCAACTGCATTAGCAGCTGCATTCATCCCCGATGTGACTGCTCCAGCTGCTGATGACACTGGCTCGGAACTTGCCAGATCTTTCGTCGCCTCACTTACAGATGTGTTCATGTTATCAAAGTTTGATGATCCATCCTCATTCGTGTTTAGGAATTGCGTGGCCACGAGGTTGGCAGCTAACATCCCTGCCACACCTACGACCCCTTCAGCTATGCCCCCTAAAGTGGCTGCCTCACCTGCCATTAATCCCTCACCACCAGCAATTCCGATTTCCTCTCCAACAAGTCCTCCCTCCTCTGTGACACTTAATATTGCCTCATCGTCCTCCAACGGGATATCGTAAAATTCACCATCCCCTGTGACCTCCGCTTCTTCTTCAGCAGCATTTGTAGCCCTTTCACCAAGTCCGCCTCGTGCGCCCCTTCCACCAGGGGGTGGTACGGGGTCCTGGGCCCCCTGGTCAAACTCTGGAAACTCGTTGTTAACATTTTGTACTTCTGGCGTGTCTTCAAAATCCGGGAATGTGCGTACTCCATCATTTGCCCGATTATTAAGCATGTCATGCAAATTGTCTGAGTATGGTTTATAATCTAATAGCGACGAACCATCCCCGAATCGATTGGATTCATAATTGAACCCACTAAACGGGTCAGTGTGCTCGGAATATGCTGCATATAAATTATAACCGACTATGCTTGCTGCAGTCAAACCGAGCATGGCATGGATCCCTGGGTCTTTTTTCGCCTTCTCAAAATTGGCCTCCCGGTTACTGGTCGTGTTGAGGTTGTTATCCCCAAAAGAATCTCTTGGAACCACTATTTGTGTACTACTTCCAGTCTCCTCACTCGTAAGCATGCCTCCATGTTGGGTGATACTAAAACTCTGAAGATAATCTGCATAATCGTCTCCGTATCTATCCGCAAAGCTATTTGCTGTCAAATAATCGTCTTCGAAACGGCGATGCCTGTGGTGATGATGGTTGTGACGTCGATCCATTTATATTATGGGTTTATTTTTTTATGGAGCCACATCGTCATATGCACCCAGTGGAAAGAACAATGGTGAACGACGCAACTGTTCATAAGATATTTCATCCGAAACATCATTTGGAACTGGCAAAAGTGGACTTCTTGATGAGCTTTCCTCAGGCTCTTGATGTCTAAAAGGTGTATACATTGGTGGCAAACCGCCGCTGTTATAGTCCGCTTCATCATCGTCGGTGTCTGGTACGAAATTATACAATGCGTTATCATAAACACCCAAACCAGTTGCATTCATGTAATCATCTTGTGTCATTCCAAAATCTTGTAGAAACCCCTCCTCCACCATGTATGATCCATCAAAGTCACCATAATCTCCAAAAGTCAAAAGACGGCTCGCCGTTCGCACGCCTTCTGAGGTGTCCATGGGTTCCGGCTCCTCTTCTCGCGTCCTTCGAATGAAAGGGGAATCCATTGATATGTGAATTCTGCGATCAGCTGGTGTGCCGGGGTGATGTTGAGGATTATGACCGCTACCACGATGCGGGTTGCCAATATAATCAAAATACGTCCCATGATGTTTATCATGCATGTGTTTCTTCGCCTTCTTTTTCATCATCAAACGCACATAATTTGCTTCATTAGGCCTAATTCGGTTACTTGAAAACACTTGTGAGTATTCTTTCGTTCCCCAACGAGGAAGTCCGCAATCAAAGCAGTTCTTAATTTGAGCATCGTAGCTTTTCAAAAAGGACACCTCGCTCATAATCACCTATACTATGTAAAACAAAAAATCTACCGAGAAAAAGATAGTGGGCTATCCATCCATGGATAAAATGTATTCGGAGTTTTCTCCAATGGGGTGTTCACTGGATAAATGGGGTCATAAGCCAATCCTTTATCGTCACCACGTTGATTCCCTGTAACCAACTGATTTGGCAGGTGGCTATTGTATTGTCCGTGGATGCGTTGGTCTCCAGCATAGAGTTGATTCAAGTCTTTGCATGCAAGTGATTGAAGCATTTGTGGCCTATACACATCGCAAGCAATGACACCGGGAGCATCTCGGATGCCCGATATGTTTTGTTTCACATTTCCGACCTGAATGTTTTCAGAAGTGAATGGTGTTTCAAGATGAAAGTGAAGATGGCTTACCCAAGTGCTTGCCGTGCCTTTCTCTTTGCTCTGAGATAAATCATATGGGGTTGCTCCAATCGTTCCCATGGTGTTGTCTATACTATATAATAGAACTAAAAAAAAAGATTGGTAGTATTGTAATTATTATTTAATTAATAATCATAAGCTGACGACCAGCACCAATCTTAAGCGTAGAGGTGGTGTTGACAAGGACGTAAGCACATGCGGTGGTAATTGCAGAACCACCTGGTGGAGTGATGGAAGGCACGGTCATACCCTGGACGTTCCACAACATCTGTGCAGAAACCCCCCTCGAGTCAAATCCACTAACCCAGTTAGTGCGGTTCTCACCATCAATCGGATGATTGAGGCGAATACCTGCGGCAAACTTGTTATTGCGGAACTCCTGGAAGGAAAAGATCTGGTTGCCAGTAACTGCCTCCGTACCAAGCTTGTTTTCAGAGTTAAGTACGCCTCCCAAAGCCTCAATCTCAGCTGCCAAGTAGTTAGGGCGATTGACCGAGTTCACGCTATATTGCCAACGGAAAGAACCATCAGTGGCAAAAGAGCGGAAATTGAAGTACGATGGCTGAAAGCCCTCATTATATAGAGAGCTCGGATCATACTTCACAGCAGGCATACCACGTGAAATGTAGGAGTCATGACGGAAAGTGCCATAAATCTTGTTGATAGACTGCGAAGAAAGGGCGAAACGGATGCTCTGCTGTCCACTTGTAAGACCTGGCTGAACAAAGTTGTAAAACTCGTCGAAGTTCAGCTCAAGAGTGCGACCTGCTTCGAGGGTCTTGCGAAGTGCCATGTCGTACACACCATCATTGATAGAAACAGCGTTGATGGTTGCGTACACATTCTTTAGGAGGTAGTTGTTGGTGGCTGCGAGTGCGGCTTGAGTGGCTGAAAAGGTTGGAAGAGAGCCATTGACATTTCCAAGTGCGGCAAGGTTTACCTTGTTCATTAGGACGTTTGTGTCTGCAAGAGTGATTTTAATAGTGATTTGCCCAACAAGACCAGTGTCGAGAAAGCGAACTGAGCATCCACTCTTGTCAAGGAATCCAAGCCAATCGCAAATGATAACAGGAATGTTCTGGGCAACAGCACCACCATTGACGAGGTTGTTGCTGACAGCCACCTGGTTAGCAGCACCATTCCAGTTAGTAATGGTGGTCACAGTGTCATTACTAATGTCGGGAAAGCTATTTTGAAGTGCACAATCAATGGTAGCGTTTTTATCACCTGTCACACGAACATTGCGCATGAGTCGGAAAGCAGTGTTATACTCAGACAAGCCGTTGGTAATCATTGTGCCATTAATGCTAATGTCAACACGCTGAATCATTGCTTGAGCGAAAGGAAGACACGATTTAACACCTGGCTCTCCACCTACAGAAGCAGCAAGACCAGCCGAAGATAGAAGTTCTGGGATAACTAGGCGAAAAGTAGCAAGGTCAAGAATGGTATTCTCAGGCAGGTTTACCATGATAACTCCATTAGGGGCAACCTGAGCCGAAGATGTCGATGGAATAATCTGAATCTGGTTGCGATGGTAGCCAACGAGGCGATGGACGACGTAGCCGAGGTTCTTTGGGTAGACACTTGGCATAGACATTGTTCTATATAATGTAAAACATAAAAAAAAATATTGAAACGGATAATAATTACATGGCAGGCTTTTGCCTGTGTCCTGAAATAGTTGGCTTAAAAAATTCACCTGCTACTTTGGAATTCCATTTTATGTCCCTATCAGTAATAGTGCGGTCGTCTGATATAGCTCCTGTATAACCCACAGGAGTGACTGATTTGATGACATCTATCGATGATGGGATTATATTAGCTTTCTCGTCCTTTTGGATGATTTCAAACTTCAAGGTAAAGCGATAATGTTGCATTCCATCGATACCTTGGTTGGCCGAAACCCTCGGAATCGGTCGGCTCTTATCATCTGTGAGTGTAAACTGAAGAGTTGACATCTGAGTGGCATCGATGTCAACCCGATGTTCGCGCACCGAGCTATCAGTCCATGATATCATCTCATTAAGATCATCATAAACAGTTGAAACAAGAGGTATGCGAGCAAAGATAGGGGTTGGTTCTACTTGTCCCAAATTGAGCATGTTCCTGTCTATCGTTGGTGCTTGATAGTTGGCTGTTTGAATTCCGAATATACGAAGGTACAAAGCAGCAATGGTGTTAAGCTGTCCCACATATGGTGACACATATGTCGAGTTAGCAAAGGTGGGCGTCAAGCCTTGCAGACCATTGAACTGATTCATGGCGATAGCTTGAGGAGGAAGCGATGGATCCACGTTGACACTAGAATCTAAGGCAGGGCGTGCTCCTAGTACTTGATGACTGTCTTGAAAAGTCCAATCTCCATAAACAGATGGGTTGGTATTGCTAAAATACATGGATACCTGGGGGGTAATGTTTGAAAACTGTGTTTTGAGTTGTGGGAATATGAAAGCAAATGAGAACGTTTCGTTCGCTGCTGGTGTCGCTGTGGTAGGCAATGCGATAGAAAATTGGCGAGTGACAGTGTTCCACGTTACCGAACAACCCCAATTCACATCTCCCATGCCATTGGATCCAGTCGCCCAATACGATTTCGCTGTATAATTAATGTTCGAAGCGTTTTGATTCGCCCAATCTGTAAGAGTGCCCCCCTTTTGAAGGGCTGATAAAGCTTTATCAACAGCGAACTTAATAGCAGTGGCAAGGTCAGATTTGCTGTAAGGATAAACGCTTGGAGGCGAGCTTGCCACAGGGGGGACAGTTGAGATTGCCGTTCCTGATGCCACAGGTGGTGCAAAAGACCTATAAGTCCCAGGTGGTATAATACATGGGGCAAGCGAAACGGTTGATTGAATTTGAGAAAATGGTACATTTACTGCTCCGGTTGTGCCAACCATAGTGATTGGTTGTCCGTTTTGAACATTTGAGAACTGGAACGTCGACTGATTATTAGCAAAGGATGAAAATGTACTAACAAAGTAAAATGCTGATGTAGGGAATGTCACATTAGGTATGGCACCATTGATTGTAAACATGTCACCAATGGCTACTCGACCATTCACCGTCAATGTTTTGTTTACAATATTTACGTTTACTATTGAAAAAGGTGTTGAGACCACGGACTTCACATACAGAAAAAATGTGTTGTTAGTGTTGTTTATTTCATACCAGTTTTTTCGCATCTCAAAGCTCGTCAGGGTCAGCCTCATTTTTTGATTGTTTTTGCAAGAAAATGCATTGGTAGGCATCACAATATTGTAAAGGTCACCATTGTTTTGGCTCGCCTCAGTGTTAATGAAAACATCACGAGTTAGAACGACTTCACCAGCTTCCATGTTTACTATTATTGGTATATATTAATTTTCAGTTGGATATATCTTCTCTAATGTCCTCTTGGCCTCATCCAAAGCTGCCGAATCATTTACCACTTCTAAACCCACATAGGTGTCCATATTGTTTCGGGAAATCGGTTGGGGAACTTCCACCTTGCCCTCGGCTATGTCATCGATTTGCTTTGGATCGTCAAAATAGAGGTCTATGAGAGCCTTTGTTGCTAAAGGGTCAGCTTGAGGGTAATCTTTGACAAGGGCATTAAACCACTCGAGCTTTTTCTTGTCGGTCTCACTCATCTCCTTCGTCGGTGGGAGGCTTGGTTCGCTTTCTTCGCTGCTTTCTTCGGGGCTGTGGTGGGTTGTGTTCAGTTCGTCCATCTTCTATTTTGTCCTTAGATTTTATTTTCTCCGACAAAACCAGTTCTTCAGGAATAATAAATTTTGAAAACTTGCTTCTAAACATTGATGGGTGGTTAGGCTTCTTGTTGAAATCTACAAATAAAAACCCGTGGTCTTCTTTCATGGCCTCCTCATACACTTGTAGGAACGTTTCCACCCCGACCTCTCCAGCACATTCGGTAGCTGCTTCATTAAGTTCATTTTCGTCCTTTGTTTTGAATAAAATAAACCCTGTGCAATTCCCTCTAATTGCTCGTGGAAGGCCTCCACCAGCTGCTTTAAGGGACTGCATGCAGAAAACAACAGATATGCCCAAAGCTCCTTGGATCTCTTTGAACGTCCCGTGATGCCTGTGCTTGATAATAAACTGCATGAGCCTGGAACGAGGCATCATCAAAGGAGAGCCTTGAGCATCATCTATGAGCAAAACTAAACCTGGTCGCTTACCATTGTATTTATGTTCAGGGGGGTTTATTGTATCTCCATCGAAGAGATCAATCAAATCCGTTTCATCCATAGCCGAAAGCCCTCTTCCAGTCCGCATGTACTTTTCATACCTCTTGTACAGTGACAATTTCCTGTGGAAGTCCTCATAATCATGGGCTTCGGCCTCTACTTTGGCAAGCACATCATCCAAGGCATCTTTAGTAGGTTCATCATAAAAATCTTCGGGTTCAATTTTTATCAAGTCCAAAAGAGCTTTGTTTGAGTGAATTGTGGGGCTTATACAAAAGACTCGGTCAATACACTTTGCGTCCATATAATGTTTGATGAGCGACACAGCTGCATAGCTTTTCCCAGACCCACGACGTCCTGTACACACAAAAACCCCATGGAGGGCTGGAAAGTCATCAGGTGTATCTATTTTACTTCCTGTGTTTCCTTTGGGAATAATGATTGGCATCGTACTAATAGCCTTAGTCTTCATCGTTACATATGACGAACATATATTTTACCACCCAAATAGGCTGGCTTGGATTCGTCTAAACTGCATAGCCCGAATTTCCTCTCGTGATAGTTGGCCACGTCCTTGTTGAGGAGCTTCGGTAGCGGGAGGTGCTCGGACCATCGGTCGCTTCGGTGGTGTTGGTGGTGGAGCACTAGATGCAGTGTCTTCTTCTTCGTCTTCTTCTTCATCTTGCTCGACTTCAACAGGCTTGGTCTTTGGTGGCTTTACAATGGGTTTTTTCAATATTGGTGCGGCCCTTGGTTCCTCGTCGAGATCACCTATGTCTAATGAGCGTGGAGCCTTAACAGCTTCCTTTCCACCAAGTTTTGCCTGAGCAGCTTTTAGCTTTTCATTGTGCTCAAGTTGTTCAGCAAGCCGAATTTGTCGCTTTTCATCCGCCTTCTTTCGGCGAACTTCAAGAGCCTTCGCTCGTGCCTTCTCAAGCACTTCCAAGTATTTTGGGTCTGTCACTTTGGTGTCCTTGGCCGGCATTCTATATATTTACTCCAGATTTTTTTGTTGGGTTATTACAAATAAATGTATGAAGTTATCTTCAAATGCATAATCCAGGGGAGTTACACCAATCCGATAATAGTCACATGTGTGGATATGGAGGACGTCATCAAACAATCAAGGGCGTACAAGCAGCAAGGATATGAGATGCAGGTCATAAAGCTAATCGAAGGTTGATCTCTTCAATAATTTAATGTATTCGTCGTAGCGAGCTTGCCAACATTTGAAATGCCACTCATTTTTCAACCATTCGACTCTAAAGTTGGAGCCTTTTACGTCGATTAACTTATTGCAACGCTTACATCGGCTGTACATAATTTCATCTTGCATTATATAATTATGTTTACATAATAGTAAATGGATGCCTGCGACAGAATTAATGACTTGATACAACGCAAGCGAGAGGCATTCAAGCGATGGGTGGAGAGAACGAAACGTGAAGGCGTTTACAGCAAAAAAAGGAGAGAGTATAACGCTAGATACAAGGCACGAGTGTACCCGTTTGAAACACTTGAAGAGAAGCGAGACTTTGAAATCGCTTATCAAGTCACTATTTGAAATATTTTTATCTTTGAATATAATAGCCGATGCTTACATCATACTTAGCCACTATCGAGGTCGTAACCTTGGACTACATGCAAAGGTTTACCACAAAGGAATTCCATAAAGCACTTGACCGTAGGCGAAATCGGCTCTATAACTCTTCATTGAAACCCCCTCCAAAGGATAAATCATCTAAACATGAAAATAAAGAATCTTTAAATGATTTGTTCCATTAATCTTTTTCCCGGTTTTAAATGAAAAGTGCTTAATTTTTTTCGTGGCGCTTAAATGGTTTTCATTTAATTTTATTTTTTCTTACGTTTTCTTACCTGAGAAAAAGACTGTCATTTAAGAAACCCACGTGACCCATGCACGTTATTTTTGTTAGAATCGACCCTATTTTCTCGGGTCTCTTAGGGTTTCTTAAAGCCTTTTTGGGGGGTTGCGAGTCCTCGCTGATCGCCTTAAGCTATCTTTTTGCTTATTTACAGGGGGTTTAGCGGAAGTTTCGGCAAAATCCATCAAAGATTCCTTACGAGACATCTTTTTAATGGATTTGGGCTTAATAATTTCCTCCGTGTCACCCCCACTTTCAGCATCCTCTTCTATAGCCTTAAGTATTTTTGCTTTAACTTTTGCTTTCGTGATGCGTTTGGCTTTAGGCTTCACATCTTTTTTGTTTGACTTCGTGGTAACTTCCTCTCCTTCCTCCACAGTTCCGTCGTCGCCAAGCATAACGGTCGTGATGTGGTCATATTCCTTTTGAATGCTTTTTGGAATAAAAATCTCATTGCCTTCTTTATCTTTTAGGCGACTCTTATATGTATCTTGCTGCATTTTGACAGAGTGGAATGTCTTTTCAGCCAAATCAGTCAGCTTTTTGGCTTTATCGGGATCATCCGAGCGAATGTGCAGCAAAGCAGTTGAAACGATTGAATGTCGCAGGTATTTGATGTTTATGCCTTCCTTTTCGAACAAAGGGATGGCTTTCATGGTTTTAATGAGAAAAGAGCCTATCTTTCTTGCATCCTTGCCTATGCTTGGAGGGAATAGTGTTGTAGATGTGTCATCTGGATGCAGCTTTATAATTAAATCGCTAATCTTCTTGTCAAGAGTGATTACTTGATTTTTGTACGACCCAGACGTTTTATAAGAGTTCATATATAATCGGCACAGCCTCGCCTTGCGATCTAGATAGAGGTAGTTAACATCCTCTTCTAGCCCAGTTTTGACATCTTCTGGCTTATACACGAGCTTAGCCCCAAAGTCATCTCGACCATGAACTGCATTAAATAGTAGAATGAGAAGGGCTTCATATGAGGCATGCCCTGCTTTGTAGCCATAATGATTTAAAACTTCGTCTTTGATCACATCCCATGTGTAATAAATTTTATTTGCATTTGCTATATTCTGCTCGGCCTTGGATAGATTCACTAGCTTTTTATACTCGGCATCATAAGTATCCAAAACGTCTCGGCTAATGAAGCCTTTCAACTTTGGATAGTTTTCGCTCAAGAACAATACACCACTTAAAAACTTAGCCCTTGTTCCTGCTGCAGGCCACTGAGGATTTTGATAAGTCCTTTCGATGGTTACAGTGGGGTCGTTGAAGTATTTAAAAACGTTTTCTTCATCATTGTAAGGGACGTTGCGGATTTTGCATAAGTTCTCGGGAACTTTGGCATAAAGAGCTAAGGTTTGCTTGCCTCGCACTTTCATAGTCTTCATGGCGACCGATGAGAGGTCGGTGTAGATCCAGTCTCGAATTGATTTTCCATTTACTTCGGCTTTGCTGATATCAAATTTTTCTACTTGATTTGTGTCGTAAGTTCGGACAACTTGAATGACAGGTTGTTCTACGGGCTCGGGGATGGAGCTATAGTCAATCTCCGGTGGCTTGAGGTGGGTAGGAATGGTAACCTTGTGGGTTTTGGGATCATACAGGCCGTATTTTTCAAGTGTTTTGAGCGAAGGCTTGCGACCGACAAGGGGATTTTTTGCGAGCTTGTCCAAGGCTGTTATCAATCGCCTTCGTTGGATATCATGTTTCTTTGATTCGTAGTATGTTCTGGACATTTACATTCACTTGAGATAATTATTTGAACCATCGAACCCCATTTTTTGGTACAGAATTATTTTCTAATGCAAGTGTAGAATGGGCTGCTGCAAGAAATGCGGAAAGAAGCTGAGGTGCAAGGCCTTTGATTGGTCATCTCGTTTGTACCATGCATCGTGTTACAAGCAAGTCCAGATGGATTGGATGCATGCCGAGCTCATGGAGCAAATGAAGCAAGCATTGTGCACGTAATTAATATTTTTTTTCTCGGGTTATTTGTATAATAATGGCTGGTGGTTTCAAAATCACAAAAGTAAAGGGGGGCTACAAAGTGACTTCGCCAAATGGACATGTTTTGAGCAAGCACACTACTAAGGACAAGGCACAGGGGCAAATAAAGATTATAGGGGGAGCAAATAAGAAGAAAAAGGGTAAGAAGTAAAACCCCCTTTGTTTTTTTTTTACATATAGGTATTTATTATTTAATCATCGCACTCGGTTGTCGTGTTCGCAAGTCGGTACCCCTTGTAGGTCATAGTACCACCAAGCTTACTTGACTCCATGCTAAACTTAGCTCGCAACGTTTCAGCAAACTTCTTGTTGTC
>Ga0209400_1002266_pt1 | contig 14737 bp, 11 predicted proteins | sample M_130807_EF_Meta_FD_187313 | JGI IMG/M metagenome (GOLD analysis project Ga0209400, IMG submission 187313) | Freshwater microbial communities from Lake Montjoie, Canada to study carbon cycling - M_130807_EF_MetaG (SPAdes) (version 2) | ecosystem: Environmental > Aquatic > Freshwater > Lake... | reverse complement strand
GGGCCCTGATTATGTTTCAAATTCATGGTGGATAAGGCATCATACATATTCAAATGATCCAAATGTTAATTTTGCATTTAAACCTAATAGTGTTGGTGCTGATCAAATTGGTTTTCCATTTCCTACTCTAAGCACTTGGTCTTTTGTTATAGCAATAGTTGAAAATAATACCCTGAAAATTTATCAAAATGGAGTATTAAAAAATAGCCTAGCAAATGTTGCTGTTCCAATAAATAATACAAATATTTCAAATTTAACTATTGGTACATTGCAATATGGATTTAGTGGAAAAATCGACGACATCGCCATTTACAACCGCGCTTTGTCACAATCAGAAATTACAGCATTATATACTGGAACACCTAATTGTACACCAACAAGTTCAAATTTCAATTTAACTATACCATCAACCAGTTTACCCTATATTTGGAATGGAGTAACCTTTACGAATAGTGGTTCACAAACAGCTCATATTACAAATGCTGGTGGATGTGACAGTTCTGCAACTTTGAATTTGACTGTTAATTTCAATATCCCTTCTTACATCCCTAAAAATGGTTTAATAGGATGGTGGCCATTCAATGGCAATGCCAATGACGAAAGTGGGAATGGGAATCATGGAATACTACTTGGTGGTGCTAGTTTGAGTATTGATCGATTTTCAAAAATAAATTCATCATATGCAATGGATGGAATTGATGGTTCTAACAAAGGAATTAAAATTCCAGTAAACTTAAATGGTATCGAATACACTACTTCTCTTTGGTTTAGGCTTATTGATACTATTAAATTGGGTGGTAATTCTTCTCAGGTTTTAATTTGTGCAGAACCGTTTGGCGTGATGGCTTGTGGTTTTAATCATCCATATTATCCTGGTAATTTGGGAAGTTGTATAGGTGACTCTTATAATTGGAATATTTGTTCTGGTGGAATGACAAATACATGGCAACTTCAAAACAAACTTAATTGGCATTTATTAAATATTACCAAAACAAATACAGAATTTAAATATTATATAGACGGTAATCTAACAAGAACTCAATCTATTGGACTCTCAAATTCAGTTCCAATTACTGAGTTTTATTTAGGTGCAATTAGAATATCTTCAGGAGAGGTTTTCAAAGGCTCCCTCGACGACATCGCCATCTACAACCGAGCTTTAACCCAAGCTGAAATTACTACTTTATATACAGGCGTTGTAACAAAAGACATTGTTGCCAGTTCATCTGCAAACGGCAGCATAAGCCCTTCAGGCACTACTGCTGTCAATTCAGGTTCAAGCCAAACTTATACTTTCACACCAAATTCAGGTTATTGGATAGACAGTGTCATTGTAAATGGGGTTCAAGTTCCTACTGCTAGTTCTTATATATTTAACAATGTAAGCAGTGATCAAACTATTCGTGTGACATATAGGAGTTTGGCGGCGGCTTTAGCCGCCGCCAATATCTGCTCAAACGACACCATCGTTTCAACAGTTAATTTACCAGCTCTAAGCAATGTAAGAGCCACTACTTATTATTCTAATATTTATTTGTTCAACCAAAACAATACTAGTAATGCATATAAGTACAATGTGAATGACAGAAAATACACAACACTTTCAGATAAACCAAGCCCATGTATTGAATGTGGAGTAGCCGAAGCCAATGGCAAAGTATATTGCTTCAATACCAATGGCACATCAGAAGCTTATGACATTGCTACCAATACTTGGCAAAACCAAATTAACCAACCGAGTGGTTCAAGCAGCAGTGTGTATGCAGCCAGTATCAACAACAAAATATATGTATTGGGTTATTACAACAACCAAAATACCTTCCACCAATACAATCCTCAAACAAATAGCTATACAACCATTAACAGACCAGTTACAAGCAGTATCCAGAGCAGATTGGTAGCCTTTAACAATAAGTTGTATAAAATAGGAGGAACAGATAACAACAACCAACCCACAAGCAGTGTAGAGGTTTACAATCCAAGCAACAATACTTGGACAGGCATGCCTGATTTACCAGTTGCATTGACACAAGTGGGAGCCACCCATTACGACAACAAATTGTATGTATTTGGCGGTAAACAAGCAAACAATTCAAATTCAAACAAAGTGTATGTATTTGATTTCACAAGCAATGCTTGGTACCAACAGAGTAACACGCAAAACACCAATAGAACAAACATAGAAGCCAAAACAGCAAACGGTTTGGTGTATTTATTTGGTGGCACAGACATAACCAATAGTCAAACCAACCAAGCCCAACGATATTTTTGCAAAGACCAATTGTGTACCTGCAAATGGGTGGAGTATGTGTGTAATGGGGTATCATCTGATGTGCCTTGCCCAACCAGTAGCTTGTACAGACCTGGTACAGTATTCTGCAATGGCTATGCCACCAAAGTAGTAGATGTAACCAACCCTGTCACAGGAAGAACATGGATGGATAGAAACTTGGGTGCACAAAGAGCCGCAACAAGTTCAACAGACACCCTTGCATACGGCGACCTTTACCAATGGGGCAGAGGTGCTGATGGACATCAGTGTAGAAATTCTGGTACAACAACAACATTGAGTACAACTGACCAACCCAACCATGCCAATTTTATACCAGTAGCTTCTTTTCCTTATAATTGGCGAAGCCCAACAAATAACAATTTATGGCAGGGATTGAATGGAGTTAATAACCCATGCCCTTATGGTTATAGAATTCCAACAAGTGGAGAATTAGGAGCAGAAATGAATAGTTGGTTACAAAATAATTTTAATTCTCCCTTAAAATTTTCTATGTCTGGTGTACGTGGATACGGCGACGGCTTAGGTAACCATTCATTTAATGGATATTATTGGAGTAGTGATTTGGATGGAGATTTTGGGATTAATACATGGCACCTTTTAATAATTAGCGATTATGCTGAAATGGACAGAGCTCAAAGGACGAATGGCTTTTCTGTTCGCTGCATCAAAGACTAATTGTTATCAGATCATTCCATATAGAAATACAATTTCTACCAATCATTCTTTAAACATTAAAATTCTCATTTCAAATTCATGAAACATAAATTACAACTTTTACTTTGCTTCTTATTTTTAGGAGTCAATGCTTTTTCTCAAAACATTCCATCTTACGTTCCCACAAACGGCTTAGTGGGTTACTGGCCATTCAATGGCAATGCCAATGACGAAAGCGGGAATGGGAATCATGGAACGGTGAATGGAGCAACCTTGACGAGTGATAGGAGTGGGGTAGCAGGTAAGGCTTATAGTTTTGATGGTATTTCAAAAATTCAGACACTGAGTGCAGGACCAAGTGGAACAGGAATCTCACTTTCATTCTGGTATCAATCATCAAGTGCAGCACAAATGCAATTAATTTCATATGGTAGTAAAAACTGGGGCAGGTATTTTGGTGCTTACTTAAATCACTATAGTTCACAAACGGTTGGACCGTGTTATGGACCTTCCTTAACAAACGCTGGAACTTTAGTAAATAAAAATAATTCTATAATGCCAGATATAAATAAGTGGCATCATGCCGTGATAATTATACCAAATAATGCTTCAGATCTCAATTCAGTTATCTTCTATCTTGATGGTCAATTATTGACAGGTACATGTAGTTTTGCAAACTATGGTGCTCCATCACCAAATATTGACAATGGTAATCCCATTATATTTGGTGGGGGTTGGTATTCTGGAGTACCTTATAATGATTTTACTGGTAAACTAGATGAAATTTGTTTCTACAACCGCGCTTTAACGCAAACTGAAATAACAGCTTTGTATAATGGTCCAACATATACCATTACTGCTAGCTCTGGAAGCAATGGCAGCATAACGCCTTCAGGAATTACTACATTGAATTCAACATCAACTCAGCGTTATACTTATACTGCCAATAGTGGTTACATGTTAGACAGCGTTATTGTGGATGGTAACAAAGTAGATTCTGTTTCAGGTTATACATTTAGTGCTCTTACAAGTAATCATACAATACGTATTACATATAAAGCTTTGAATATTCCATCTTATGTTCCCACAAACGGCTTAGTAGGTTGGTGGCCTTTCAATGGCAATGCAAATGATGAGAGTGGGAATGGGAATCATGGAATAATTCATACTGGAACTTCTTTGAGTATAGATAGGAAAAACAATATCAATAGTTCTTATGAAATTGATGGCGTAAATTGTTTTACAATGAGGGGAATAGAACTTCCTGCTGAATTAAATCAGAATACTGATTATTCAATCAATATTTGGTTTAGATCAACTGATCCAAATAAAACTAATCAAACTATTTTCAATACGTTTCCACACAACGTATTGGATGTATCAATATTTTCTGCTTGGCCGCCAATAAACAATACTATGTGTACTTGGATTGGTAATGGAACTTATCCATGGTTAATTGGGGGTGAAAATTGTTATTGGAGTTTCAATGATTTTACAAATTGGCATCATTTAGTAGTTGTTAAATCAAGTACAAAAGTTGATTATTACATAGATAATACATTAAGAAAAACTCAAATTGCACCTGCAAATTTTCTTTCAAACCAGCTCTTTCATTTTATAATTGGAGGAATTAATATAAATGCAGACAATTCATCATTATGCTATGCAAGTTTTAAAGGTTCTCTAGATGATATAGCTATCTACAATCGAGCTTTACATCTTTCAGAAATAAATGCGCTATATAATGGCTCAACTTCAAACTATACTATTACAGCAAGCTCAGGAAGCAATGGCAGTATTTCTCCTTCAGGAATTACCACTTTTAACTCGACAGCAACACAGCGTTATACTTTTACTGCCAATAGTGGTTATATAGTAGACAGTGTCATAGTAGATGGAAATAAGGTTGATTCTGTTTCAGGTTATACATTTAGTTCACTTACAAGTAACCATACAATACGTGTTACATACAAAGCTTTGAACATCCCTTCTTATATTCCCACGAATGGCTTAGTGGGTTGGTGGCCATTCAATGGCAATGCAAATGATGAGAGTGGAAATGGGAATCATGGAACGGTGAATGGGGCAGTTTTTGGAGCATCAAATGACATAAATGGAATAGAAAGAAATGCGTATTCATTTTCATCTATAAGTGATAGGATTCTAATTCCAAATGTTCAATGTAACAATATTTTGAAGTATTCAGTTACAGGTTGGTTTAGAAAAAGTGCAAATCAAAATTATCCGAATGTAGATGGAACAATTTTTGCACAAAGTAATGGGTGTGGAGGTTCTGACGGATTAAGATTATTTATAGGTTCTGACAATCATATTTATTTTTTAGCAGAACAAGTTTCAGGAACATGTAATTCTATTGGGAAATACAGTATTGCAAATAATTATAATGATGGTAAATGGCATTTTTTTACAATCGTTTATAATGGAAATATTGGTGTTGTAAGTGTAAATGATTTTAAAATATTTGTAGATAATTTAGAGTTTCAAGATACTTGGCAATTGGGTTCTACTAATGTAGTTGCACCAATTGTTAATTTAACTAATTCAACAACTTTTGGAAATGTAAATACAGGAGTAGATGCAATGATTGGTTCCCTCGACGACATAGCCATTTACAACCGCGCTTTAACGCAAAAAGAAATTACAGCCCTATACACAGGCGTTGTTACAAAAGACATTTTTGCCAGCTCAGGTGCAAATGGAAGCATAAGCCCATCAGGAACTACTTCAGTCAATTCAGGCTCAAACCAAACTTATACATTCACACCCAATTCAGGTTACTGGATAGACAGTGTCATTGTAAACGGAGTTCAAGTTCCTACAGCTAGTTCTTATACTTTTAACAATGTAAGCAGTGACCAAAGTATTCGTGTGACGTATAGGAGTTTGGCGGCGGCTTTAGCCGCCGCCAATATCTGCTCAAACGACACCCTCGTTTCAACAGTGAACTTACCAGCATTAAGCAATGTAAGAGCCACTACTTATTATTCTAATATTTACTTGTTCAACCAAAACAATACAAACAATGCTTATAAGTACAATGTGAATGACAGAAAATACACAGCCATTACAAACAAACCAAGCCCATGTATTGAATGTGGAGTAGCCGAAGCCAATGGCAAAATCTATTGTTTCAATACCAATGGTACTACAGAAGCTTATGATATTGCTAGCAATACTTGGCAAAACCAAGCCAACCAAACCAATACTTCAAGCAGCAGTGTGTATGCAGCCAGTATCAATAACAAAATATACATCTTAGGTTACAACAATAATCAAAACACCTTCACCCAATATAATCCACAAACAAATAGCTATTCAGCACTTGCCAATCCAACAATAAACGCAACTCAAAGTAGATTGGTAGCTTATAACAACAAGTTGTATAAAATTGGAGGAACAGATAACAATAGCCAACCTATAAGCAGTGTTGAGGTTTACAATACCACTAACAATACTTGGACATCCATGCCTGATTTACCAGTAGCATTGACACAAGTGGGTGCCACCTATTACGACAACAAATTGTATGTATTTGGCGGTAAACAAGCAAACAATTCAAACTCAAAAAAAGTGTATGTCTTTGACTTTACAAGCAATGCTTGGTATGCAGAAAGCAATACCCAAAACACAAACAGAACCAATATTGAAGCCAAAACAGCAAACAATATGGTATTCTTATTTGGTGGAACAGATACCACCAACACACAAAGCAATCAAGCCCAAAGGTATTTCTGTAAAGACCAATTGTGTAATTGTAAATGGGCAGAGTATGTATGTGGTGGCGTTTCTTCGGATATGCCTTGCCCAACCAGTAGCTTGTACAGACCTGGTACAGTATTCTGCAATGGCTATGCCACCAAAGTAGTAGATGTAACCAACCCTGTCACAGGAAGAACATGGATGGATAGAAACCTCGGTGCAACAAGAGCTGCAACTAGTTCAATAGATTCACTAGCCTACGGAGATTTATACCAATGGGGAAGAGGAGCAGATGGGCATCAGTGCAGGAATTCAGGAACGACATACACATTGAGTACAACGGATCAACCTGAGCATGCAAATTTTATAATTGATACTTTTACTTTTAAGGAAGATTGGAGAATTATACAAAATGATAGTTTATGGAATGTAATCAACGGTGCCAACAATCCATGCCCTAATGGATATAAAATTCCTTCTGATATAGAATTAGAAAACGAGCGAGCCAGTTGGGGGCAAAACAATAATATAGGTGCATATAATTCTCCAATCAAACTAATTGGTGCGGGGATTCGTGATGATTTTGGTTGGTATTGGGGTAATGATGGTTCTTCAGGTATCTATTGGACTAGCTCAGTTATAAACAATCTTACAAAAGGCTTATTTATAGAAAATGGTAATTCATTTTTAAGTTCTTACAATAGAGTATTTGGGTTCTCAGTTCGCTGCATCAAAGATTAAACTCAAATTATTTATTATAAATTTATTTCCCCAAACTCCCTGCTTTTCAGCAGGGAGTTTTTTGTAAGTAAACTTTAAAAGAGGGTATTGCTTTATTGAATTGTTCTAGCCTTGGTTTAACATTTTTACCAATGAATTGAAAGATAGGGTTCATGTATTTAATTTCTAATTCATAAAAATAAACCCATAGGTTGATAAAATGAAAATTGTAACTATTTTTGAAAATAAATTATCTGTCTATTTAATTACTGGTGGAGCAATAAAAATGAGTCAAAAAATGGAATCACATCCAGATACCGCAATTGAATTGGTAAAACTTGCGAATGCAAGAAATTACTTGATGCAAGAAGATGTTATTGATGATTTGTCTTTTTACGAACTAATGATCAACTAAGCGATGAAAAACAAAGAGAAATTTTTAAAATTGGTTTCACCTGTCAAAACCAATTCAGTAATAAAAAATAAGCAAAAAATTTTGAATAGGGCTATGCTACATGAGTCACAAAAGATAGCATTGAAAGTGTTGAACAGGTTAGCTGAATTGAATTGGACCCAAAAAAGACTTGCAGAGGCAATGGAAGTTTCTCCACAACAAATCAGCAAAATAGTAAGTGGAAAAGAAAACTTAACCATTGAAACCCAAATCAAATTGCAAGAAATTTTATCTATTCCAATTTTAGCCAGTTATTATGAAAGCAAATAGTTGATTTAAAGTCGAGAATTACAAATTTTAAAAAGTGTTTTCAGCGCTATTTTTATTCAATAACTATTCTTTAATTTCTTAGTTTAATTTGAAAAATTTTCCATTATTAGTTAAATTGAAAACAATGAAAACAAAAGACACCCAAAATAAGCATACCACCAGTTTTGAAGCTCATTTGAACAAGCGCTATGGTAAAATTGGAACAGAAAGTCGTACCACTTTTGAAACAAAAGCAAAAGTATTTGCAATAGGTGAGATCATCAAAGAAGAGCGGAAATACTTCCATAACTCAGCAAGAATTGGCAGATAAAACGGGTACCATAAAGAGCATTATTTCCAGAATAGAAAATAGACATAGCGATATCCAAATTTCTACACGTTACAAATTATTGGAACAAGGGCTGGGTCGTAAAATCTCATTCATTAATTCTTGAACCAGCTTTTTATAAAATCAATCCGAATCAAATTTGAGTTTGTTACTTATTAAAAAGATTCAAGTATTCTTCAAATACAAATACCCTATTCCTTCTGTTTCCAGTCATTTCCGATAATATTCCTGCAGTTACAAAATCATCTACCAAATCGTTGGCTGTTTTGTACGTACTTTTAGTAAGGTCTTTCACTTGATTCACATGTATAACAGGTTTTTTAAATAACTGTTGTAATACAATGCTTGCATTAGGGGCTTTTTTTCCAAATTGTGCTTTTAAATTTGTTTCTAAACGTGCCTTCAATTCTAGTACATCAGATAATGTTTGAGTTGCATTTTCAGCTGTTTCAGCTACTCCTACTAAAAAGTATTTCAGCCATTGCTTCATATCATTTTTACTTCTAACAAAGGTTAGGTTATCATAATATAGTCCTTTGTTTTTTTCAAAAAAGGCAGATAGGTACAAAAGAGGTTTATTTAATATTTTTTGGTCAACTAAAAATAAAGTGATTAGTAATCTACCAATTCTACCATTCCCATCTAAAAATGGGTGGATACTTTCAAATTGATAGTGTGCAATACCAATTTTCACCAATGCAGGAACTTTTATATCATCATTGTGTAAGAATTTTTCCATATCTCCCATCAATTCGTTCACATACATTTGGTGAGGAGGAACAAATACAGCATCAGCTAGACTATTTCCGCCTATCCAATTTTGTGAAGTACGAAACTTCCCAGGTTGTTTATGATTACCTCTCACGCTACTCAACAAAGTTTCGTGAGTTTTCTTAATTAATCGAGAAGAGATAGGTAAGGTTTCTAATTCACTTATGGCTTGATTTAAAGATTTGATATAATTATTTACTTCCTGCCAGTCATTTTTTCTATCAGGAGTAACCTCATCTTCATCCAATAGTGCTTCATCTATTTGGGTTTGTGTTCCCTCAATTCTACTTGAAACAACAGCTTCTTTAGTTACATGAAGTTGTATGAACAAATCAATATTTGGTACTAATTTTGAATAAGAATTCAATTCGCCAAGTTTGATTGCAGCTTTTTCTAAGAGAACATTTAAACTTTGATCATCCCAAACCCAGGAATCATTAATTTGGTTGGGTAGGAAATACGAATATCCTGTCGGGTCTTTTAAAGTTTTGCCAGATTGGTAATTATCCAAGTTAATCATCCTAAATTTTATTTTAGCAAAGTAACATAAAAATAATCATATTTTACTTTAGGTGCATCAAACTAAAATATGAGTTTTCTTATTTTAGGCTAAAGCCCCATTCTTATTTTAAATTTCGGACTCTTTAAACGTATTCAAATTTGCTGAATTTGATATTTCTAAAATCAAATTCGATTGCTTCAATTAAAAACCCCTGCGGAGAATAGCACCCTTAATGTCCGCAAAATATGCGGAGAATAAATTGTATTTGCGGAGAATAACTTGTATATTCGTTGCAAAATATGCGGAGATTAGTCCTTTATATTCATGAACAGAAAGATTGGACCCATTTTTATTGGGATGAAACAACTGTGTCTTTGCAATTGGCGAAAACCAAGTATTTGCAGGGCAAGTTGATGGGTAAAATGGAATCTTTGGGTTTTGATTTGCAAGACGAAGCGCTCTTGAATACCTTAACTTCAGAGATTGTGAAATCATCAGAAATAGAGGGTGAAAAACTCGATTTAGAACAGGTACGTTCCTCTCTTGCCAAAAGATTAGGTATTGAAATTGCAGGTACAAAAGAATCAGAAAGACATATTGATGGAATTGTAGAGATGATGTTAAATGCCACTCAGGCGCATCAATTGGCAATTACAAAAGAGCGTTTGTTTGGTTGGCATGCTGCGCTCTTCCCAACTGGATGGAGCAACTTGTATAAGATAAAAGTGGCCAATTGGCGCGATGACTCAACAGGCCCGATGCAGGTTGTTTCAGGTGCCATGGGAAAAGAAAAAGTGCATTTTCAAGCACCCGATTCAGTCAAAATCCCTGCTGAAATGAAAAAGTTTTTCAAATGGGTGAACAGTGAACCGAAAATAGACCCAGTACTAAAAGCAGCTATTGCGCATTTTTGGTTTGTGACCATTCACCCTTTTGAGGATGGAAATGGAAGAATAACAAGGGCAATTACAGAATTATTGCTTGCGCGTTCAGACAACAGCATGAAGCGTTTTTACAGCATGTCTTCACAAATTAAATTAGACAGAAAAGAATACTATTTGCAGTTAGAGAAAGCGCAAAAAGGCAATTCAGATATCACCAGCTGGATTTTATGGTTTTTGAAATGTTTGGAAAAGGCGCTTGAATCGTCTAATGAAGCATTGGCAAGCATCTTGTTTAAATCTGCTTTCTGGAATCATCATGCTAAAACAATTTTCAATTATCGTCAACAGAAAATATTGAACCAATTGTTTGATGGTTTTACAGGAAAATTAAGCACTTCAAAATGGGCTAAAATTTGTAAATGTTCTCAAGATACCGCATTAAGAGATATACAAGATTTAATCAAGAAAGACATCTTACAAAAAGAACCAGGCGGTGGTAGAAGCACCAATTATGAGTTGAATAAAACGGCATTCCTGAAAAAGTAAATTAGCTTGAATAAAAGACTATTGTATTGATGCAGTTCTTAATTTTTTGCTTCCTTTTTTATCTAGAAAAAAGGGAGAACAACAATTATCTAGAGACGATTCACATGCAAAAAATTGCAAGAGACCATCCCAAAAAACAATTCAGATTATTTCTCGATAGAAAATATCTATTGCAGTAATTGTTTTGCATAATCCATTTTGAGAATATAATTCTAACATTTTATGATGTGTAATTGGAGGATTAATTTTACATGCTAACATTTCTAAATAAGCAGTGATTGCTGTATTTTGATTTGAATAAGTTAAAGCTGAAATGAAATCATCTGGTGTTTGTTTAGCAATGCCAAAACTTTTAAGATAGTTATTTGGAAAGTCTTTGCTATTATTGGTAACAATGATTTGTGCTTTGCTTTGTATGGCAATCGCTAATACATGATTATCTTTGGAGTCAGGTAAAATTAATGTCTTTTCTAATTTTTTATTGCAAATAACGAGGGCATCTGGAAAAGCAAATTCAACATTTTTAATTCTCTTTATTGCCTCCTTCTCGGGCACACCCTTTCTCAGCATCACTTGGTACCATTCCTCAAAAATTGTAGGACTCCATTTAGGTATGAACAAATCAAAATGGGCATACCATAAAAGTAAATCTCTTACAACTAGAGGAAATAAAACATTCGTATCTAATACCGCAATGGGTATTATATTAGGCATCATATAAACCAGCTGATTCGTCTTCTTGCATCATTTTTATGAGCCTTTTTTTCTGCTCCTGTTTTATTTTAGTTTGATATTTTTCTAAATCTTTTACCATAATCCTTCTGTGTTTACCAATTTTAGTAAAAGCAATTTTACCAGCTTCTAATAATTTGACCAAATATGGTCTTGAACATCCAATAATTGTTGCAGCTTGTTGTGTAGTTAAAAAATTTGGACCGGTATTTTTAGATGGTTTATTTTCTGTTGCTATTTCTTTTAGAATTTCGCTTAAACCCTTTAAAGCACTAAGAGGTATAAGAATTGGTTGCTTATACGAATCAATTCTAATTTCAGTAATTTCTTTATGAATATTTTGAGTAATTGAATCAATTTGTGTGAATGATTGAGCTGCTATCTCACGATCACTTTTCCTATTCACTTTTACTGTTTTTAAGGTTTTCATAAATACATTATTTCCTCAAAAATAATCAAAACAAAAGAAATAAACGAAACAAACGAAAATAATTTAAAACTTCATTTCTTTTCCAACAATTTGTAATAAACCAACAATATCGATAAGCTACATTTAAGAAAATAACTCACTTTAGCTAATTCATATTGAACCCCTAAAGGGGTTCTGCTTTCCATGATGATGCATTTGTCTATAAATATTCAGCTACTATGTAGTTGTTCAACTGTAGAAATGAAATGCATTTTATATTGAATACAAATACAAAAAAATTTCATCCACTAACAAATATTGATAGGAAGCCCCCGACCATTGGCAAGCGGCGCTAAAAATGAGGAAGTTCTTTTTGTGGGCAAGCCTGTGGAAGCGAATTCGACAAAAAGTAGCAGGAGCAAATTCAAAAAAATGAGCATGAATTTTTGCGTGTTTCGCGCTTAAAAAAAGGACGACCTGGCATTTTCAGCAGATTGGCGTGGGTCGTGATTTTTTGCTTCCTTTTTTATCTAGAAAAAAGGGAGAAACAAATTCAAAACTACCGCACGACTATATAAATTATGTCACCCCACTGGGGTTTTAATTTCAATGTAAAATCTTTTTCTATGATGATGACGCTAAAATGTAGCTGGGAATGCTAAAATTCAATTGTAGTTTTGGGGCTAACAATTGTATCAAGACAAAAAGGTACAAACAAAAAAACTCGTGCACGACTATACACGCACCATCAACTATCGGGAGAAGATACACGCAAGACTATTCAAAATCTCATCCACTAACAAATACTGATAGGAAGCTCCCGACCATTGGCAAGCGGCGCACAAAATCACAAGTAATTTTTGGGCTGGTTTGTGCAGAGCAAATTGCGTGAATTAGTAAGATGAAGAATTGGAATCTGAAATTTCTTCACATCAATTTGATTGTTAAAAATTACGCAGATAGATTTTCAGCCGATTGGCGTGGGTCGTGATTTTTTGCTTCCTTTTTTATCTAGAAAAAAGGGAGAATCAAATTCAAAACTATCGCATGACTATTCACTTGCGAAAATTATCAAACAAAAATAGATTGACAGGCTTCATTCACCCATGTAACGAAACCTTGCTAATTCATATTGAACCCCTAAAGGGGTTCTGCTTTCCTTAGTGATTATTGCTTATGAATATGCAGCTACGCTGTAGCTGAGAATTGAAAATACAATTGTTTTTTTATTGGTTTCCTTTTTTATCTAGAAAAAAGGGAGAATCAAACAACAATTATCTAGCGACGATTCACTAATGAATACTATCAAACCAAGCCATTCAATTCTTTTCATGAAATCCTTAAAATAAATCAGTATTTCAAATACTAGAAGAAAAAACATTTCATTCAAAGTCTGAAAACGGTTAGTTTTACCGGTAATTGAAATTTTAATTTTTGTAGAGTTATAAATCATGAATTATTTTTTAAATTTACAATATGAACAAAGTATCCATTACCCCAGCTAAAATTGATTTGGATAAAAGCCTTAAAAACAAATTGTCCAAAACTATTTCTGAAGCTAAGAAGATTAAACAAAACCATAATAAGAAAAGAGAATATGGTTTTGCAAAAGGTAAAATAAAACTTTGCCCTGATTTTGATGCCCCAATTGTTTTCGTAAGCAATAATTAATTTTGGCATTTTTATTAGATACCCATACTTTTTTATGGTTTATATCTGCCGATAAGCAGCTATCTAAACAAGCAAAGTTGACAATTGAAGATTTAAACAAACCTTGTTATTTAAGTGTTGCCAGTTTGTGGGAGATTACTATTAAGTTTCAGTTGAGTAAGTTAATACTTGGCATTTCACTTAAAGAACTTTTTGCATATTTAGATAGAAATCATATTTCAGTGATTCCAATTGAAACCAATCATTTATTAGAACTTTCTAAGTTGCCAATTCATCATAATGACCCATTTGATAGATTGATAGTTTCACAAGCAAAAGCCGAGAAATTCATATTGATTTCAAAAGACAAAAAACTCAAAGACTATAAAATAGATTTACTTTGGAACGAATAGATTGAGTTGATTTTTTGCTTCCTTTTTTATCTAGAAAAAAGGGAGAATCAAAGAAATACTACCGGGAGACAATTCACGCACCAACAACTCGTGCACGACTATACAAGCACCATCAACTATCGGGAGAAGATTCACACAAGACTATTCAAAATCTCATCCACTAACATATATTGATAGGAAGCCCCCCGACCATTGGCAAGCGGCGTAAAAAATGTGGGAGTGCTTTTTGTGGGCAAGCCTTTGGAAGCGAATTCGACAAAAAGTAGCAGGAGCAAATTCAAAAAAATGAGCATGAATTTTTGCGTGTTTCGCGCTTAAAAAAAGGACGACCATGCATTTTAAGCCGATTGGCGTGGGTCGTGATTTTTTGCTTCCTTTTTTATCTAGAAAA
>Ga0209400_1002265_pt1 | contig 14737 bp, 25 predicted proteins | sample M_130807_EF_Meta_FD_187313 | JGI IMG/M metagenome (GOLD analysis project Ga0209400, IMG submission 187313) | Freshwater microbial communities from Lake Montjoie, Canada to study carbon cycling - M_130807_EF_MetaG (SPAdes) (version 2) | ecosystem: Environmental > Aquatic > Freshwater > Lake... | reverse complement strand
CGGGCAAGGCAAACCAAGCAAGCCCAAGCAGAAGGACAAGCAACAAGGGTTCGACGAGCACGACTGGGAAGGTGCTCAAGAACTAAGTAAGGAGGAGCAAGAAGAACTAGCGGAGCAGATCGACACCGCCCTGCGTGAGACTGAGCTTATGGCTAGCAAGAATGGCACAGGCGGGAATCGCGTGATCAAGGACATCTTGCAGTCCAAGGTCCGGTGGGAGGACGAGTTGCGCGAGATCCTTACGGCTATGTGTCCGGGTACTGAGTATCAAACGTGGGCACGTCCCAACCGTAGGTTCATGGGTCAGCAGGTCATGGTCGGTGATGTGATGGAGGACGTGTATATGCCAAGCACGTACAGTCAGACCATCAAGGAGATGGTTATTGCAATCGACATGTCAGGCAGTATCGGAGATTCCTTGGTCGCTGTCTTTCTGGGGGAAGTGGCGAAGATTGCAGCAGCTATCAAGCCAGAGGCAGTGCGTGTCATCTACTGGGACACGAGCGTGTGTAGCGAGGAGGTATATCGAGGTAGTGAGGTGCAGGATATCGTCAAGTGTACTAAGCCCAAGGGTGGCGGGGGTACGGATGTGAACTGTGTAACACAGTACATGCAACAGTTTGGGATCAAGCCCGACGTTGCGATTGTCTTAACAGATGGTGATCTCTATGCCGGATGGGGTACGTGGCCTTGTCCGGTGGTGTGGGCGATTGCAGATAACCCGAGTGCGACTCCAACCGTGGGCCGCACCGTACATGTGGAGGTGTGAGATGAACGAGAACAGTGAAGAAACAGGCAAGTGGATAATCCTTAACTTTTTCCCATACTCTCCGGTGCAGGTGTATGGGCTGTTTGATACAGAGGAGGAAGCACGTGCGTATGCTGAAAAGCAGAACATGGCGATGGGTAACAACTCTTATTCCGTACACATGGTGCTTAACGCGCACTATTACGAAGACCCATCCAATTACGTTGGCATGGGTTGGGTCGGCAAAGATGGGAGGCCATGAGATGAAGATAGTAGTCAGAGTGAGGAACATATACGGGAACCGTACCGTATACCCCGTGTGTGATGACGCTAAGTTGTTTGCTCAAATTGCAGGGCATTCGACCCTGACTTCGATGACCGTGGATCTGATCAAACGATTGGGCTATATCATCGAGGTCGAGCAGACCGAACCCGTCACGTTGTAATTAAATATATGTTAGGGATTCCCTAACAACCTTGGAGTAATGATATGAAGACAGCATTAGAAGCAGCATTGTGGGTTAGCGTGGACGAGATCGAGCGTCAAGCCAAGATCTACTTTGCATCTACACCAGCATTACCAATGGATGGACATTGGATAACGACTGAGCTTGGTACGTTCAACGCACATACCCGTACCTGTGAATTCGTCCGTGCATTCAAGCGCCAGAGCAAGAGTGCGAAGTTTCTCCCATACTTTGGTAAATTCAACCAACCGTGGGAATACGTATACGTGTACTACGAGGGCGAACCGTTTGCACGTGGCATCATCGGCTACGGTACTTGGGGGTCAGTGAAGGGTGAAGGCCGGGATCGATATACCATTGCGTCCCGTCGAATTGCTAACAATAAATTCACTAGTGACAAAGCCCAACATTTAATGGTTGCTACAGAAAAGTTAGACGTAGCAATCAGCAATGCCAACACGTACCTGCTACAGCACAATGCCTTGGAGATGGGCAAGCATTTCAGGGAGGGTCTAATAAGACACCAAGAAGTTGATGTTGACTTGGCAGATAGTAACTTGCGGGAGGCGCGGGTAATCTCTTTGTTTGGTAAGCATGGTTATAACAGGCTAGAGGTTTCGGAGTTAAACCGCATCACCGACCAGCTAGTATCTGCTACGTTACCCGCATTGGAGGTTTACTTAAGCGGACAGGCCGAGAGTGATCGCAAGCCCGAGGCTGTGACGTGGTACGAGAATATTAAAATGGTGGCAGAACGCAAAAAAGAATACGCTCAAGCAGCAAATCGTTGTAAGGTAACGTGGTGTGTGTACGTCCAAGTAAAGGAGCGCGGTCCTACATATAAGGCGGCACGTATCCCACATGTCGAACTTAACGGTGTGTGGACTATGCCGGATGCGATGTGGGAGGACAAGAACATGACGCTTACGACTTGGGTTGCAGAGCACGAGGTTCCTGCGTGGTTGCTTGGCAAGATGGCAGTAGTTGACACGTTGCACACTAATCAATACGTGGTAAACATCGGGTACAAGGTTGCAAATAACTTGTTTTACATTGAGGAACTGGAGAGCGATAGCATTACATGACAATAACTTATCGAGTTGAATTCGATAGTGAGAGACGCCCACACGTGGAGTCTCTCAACTACGCCCTAGACATTGACCCACTACAGGAAGGTATATATGAGACGTTAGAAGATTTGCCCCAATGGGTACAAGATAGATTGCATGTACTAAGCACGTTCTCATCCACCCCACCAACAATAGACGTGGAAGGATTGGGACGCCGAATCGAAGAAAACATTTTTTGGATATACAAATGAACGAGACAAACGAACAAGCAGTAGTAATCAAACCCAAGCGCCCATACAAGCGGCAGACTAAGGCGACTAAGGTACGTAAGTTATTAGCAGCAGGTATGCCGGTCGCTGAGATCGCGGCAAAGACTAAGGTCACGGCAAGCTACGTGTATCACATCCGTTGGGTCGATAACAAAGCGGCGGGTATTGGTAGCTTAAAACGTGGAAGGAAGAAGAACGTGGTGGGGACGGAGCAAGTTCCGTATGTGCCATTACCCGACCCCGCGCATAACGCATACGTTGCCGCTCACACTCCGGGTTCCCCTACGTATATTTTTAGGATTGAGGAGCAAGCCCCTCCCCCTCGCAAGCCCACGTTATGGGAACGTGTGCGTGACTTCGTAGGTCTATGACTCCCGAGGCTAAGGTCAAGAAGAAGGTAGTCCAGCAATTAAAGTTGCTGGACGCCTATTACTTCTACCCCGTCACCGGGGGGTATGGCCGATCCGGTGTGCCTGACATAGTAGGCTGTTACAAGGGAAAGTTTTTTGGAATTGAATGCAAGGCCGGGACCAACAGGCCGACTCCATTACAGGAACTCAACATCCATCAGATCGAAAAGAACGGTGGCGTTGCCCTAGTTATTAACGAGGAGAATGTCGATTCAGTTTACCCAATTTTGTTAGGGACTCCCTAACATCTCCCACATTTAGATGCCAGTTACATACCTACTACACACATGACATTACCAAAACCAAAATCCAAATTGAAGCAAAACCGGAACTCACGCGAACTTATTTACAACATTGTTGTTAAAGCTGAACGTGAACTACCAATGGGGGAGATACGCCACAAAGAGTTAACCTCATCGACTACCGAATCAGTTCTTCGCCAGTTGGCCCTTGACGGTACGTTAGTACGCAGACAAGTGAGGGACAAACCAAAAGGAAGAGCGTTCTGGGTATATCGTGCGCCAGACACAGACATTAGCCCTGAGTTCACAGATGCAAATGATCCGTCAGTTGTACCTGTGGTTAGGGCACGTGGCCCGAACAAAGAAAAACCATCACCCAGTCCAGACTACAAGAAGGTCATAAAAGAGGAGCCAGAAGCGCATAAAATCCTACGCGATCTGCCCAAGGGTAGCGAGCAGGTAGTTGGTGAGTTATACCTATCTGATTATTACGATACGAGTAGCCCTAAGTTTCTAAAGGATTACAGGCCCATGAAAGAAATGCTTACCCCGGACGCTTCAAGCAACATCGTCCAGATCATCCGTGATGCGTCACAACTGCAAAACATAACAGCAACATCTCCACCTGATTGGGTAGCTATAAACTCTTTAGCACAGTCTCTATTGATCAGCGCGGCGGGTCTGATGCGCGATTCTTTGAGCAACATCTGGAGCAACCATGATCGTAAATAAAATGGGATCAACGGATGAAGATTACCCGGACTATGTGTATGAGCCGATCTTCATGTTGGGCGAGGCTATGTACGTGCCCCACTACGATATCAAACACAAGCATCATTGGGTTAGTTACGGCTATGAAATTAAGACGACCGTTGAACTCCTAACGCTTGGTGCAAAGCCCGAAATGAAACACCTGTGGAAGCGCAGTTGGACCGAGAAGGAAATCTTCAAAGGACGCGACCGCAAGTGTTCGTCAGAGGAATTAAAGTACATGCTGATGAACCAGCACGTATCCGCAGAACCAGCAAAAGGCAGGAAGAAATGAGTAGCGATACGCCTATTGAAGAAATCAGAAGGCTCACAGACAAGGAGATCAAGAAGCTACGTGACGAAGCCGACAAGGTATTTACAAAGCGAGTATGGGATGACCTAGCGTGGGCGGTAGAGTTTGCACGTAGGGTAGAAGCACTAACCATTAAAAGACTGGGGTGAGACATGGCAATCGTTAACGGCAAGATAGTAAAGGATTGGGACAAGTATAAAATTAGCACGGCATACGTGCCGCCCCCGCAGAATCAAATTATCTCGTGGGACATGGAGCGACTACAAACTCACCTGCTGTGGGGTAGCCCTTTCCGCCCATCTTTGCGTGATCGTCTTAACATATTTTTTGGAGGTGGTCGTGACTAAAGTTGAAGCATGGCGGCAATGGTGGACGGAAACGCATGGGCAACACATGCCTATGGGTGGATATCATCCGATGGAAGGGTTTATTTATGACGCATTTATCGCGGGGTGGGATGCGGCAAAAGTAAAGTGCTGTAATCATAACTGTAACCAAGGGCGGGACTGCCCTGAAAGGAAGTAACATGACTGACGAACAATTTGAACGCTTTATGGCGGTGTTTGAGAATATTGCAAGTGAGATAGAAGATATGTCTCTCAATATTGATTGCATAAACGACCACTTAGAAAAAATTGCTGAAAAGGAAGGCTCTATTGCTTTTTCTTTGCAGTGCATAGAATACAACCAAAAAAACCAAGTAGAGTTGCTTAACGGTGGGTTTGGCTTTGTCAAAGATATATCTAAAAACTCAGATGCTGGTGGCGCGGTGTACGAGTTGATGGATTCTTTTAATGGCAAAATGCAAGAACTAATTGATGTCATTACCCGAAAATAATCCAACGCCCCCAAACTGCCAGCAGTGCCGAGTACGACCAGCGACACATAAAGTCCCGACAGCAAAGGGTGATACGTTTCGCTGGAAGTGCCAGACCTGCTATGAGCGAAAAGGATTAAGCGGATTCCGAACAAAGAAATTACTAAGTGCAAGGGGTGAAGAATGACTAACGAAGGAATGATAGACGGACCTTTATTGCGTGACGCGGGGGCGGCACTCGCCCTTGCAAACGCTGGCGAAGACTGGCACGAAATGGCAACCACACTTACTCTTAAATACTTTGCCGATGTGGGTTGGGATGGAGCGTTGTTTGAAAGTGCTCGTGCATATGCAATGGAATGTGGAATTGGCATACCCCCGTCTCCAAATGCTTGGGGGGCAGTGGCTCTTTCCCTAAGCAAAAGGAAGTTGATTACTAAGACTGGAGTCTTGTTACCAAGTAAACGTATTAGTAGTCATGCTAGATCTCAGCCGGTTTGGCGTCTGACGAGTCTGCATAATCAGGGCGACGGGCAACCGACGAAGTACGCAGATATAAAAGATTTTTATGAGCGGTGCGAAACACATCCAGACCATCAGACTGGAATGATTTCGTACAGGATGGTTGAACGGCGACTGCAAGAAGAAATTGAAGAGTTGCGTCAATACATTGAACAACGTGAGTGGGAGAAGAACGGTGGATGAAATGACCTACACCGTCACGCTGACGGCTAAAGAACTTACGTTCCGAGAACGTGCTCGGAAGGCGGGGATACCGGCTATTGTGGTTTCAATGTACGCAGGAGCACTACAACGGCTGGTTGATAAAGAGCGCCCGTGGGTCGGGCTGACGGATGAGGACAGGCAAGAATTGGCGGCAGAGCAACACAGTTGGGAAGGTTTGTGTTTTGCCGTAGAAGCCAAACTCAAGGAGCAGAACGGTGGAGACTTTTGAAGAATGGTTTATTCGACAACTTGAAGGAGAAGTTTTTGTGAAATACAAACGTATCAGGCGTTGGACTGAACACTACGGTGATTGGCTAAAGAAAAACAATCAAGAGCCAGCAGATTACGTTACCAGACGGTGGCTACGGGATGAGATTGATGAATTACGGGAGTGTATTGAAGAGATTCTGTACCCTAGAGAAGAAACTCAGTCCCCTAGATGGGTCGGGCTGACGGATGAGGAGATCAAAGAAATTATAGGACCGTGGGGAGATACGCCAATCAAAGGCTACACCCGCAAACTGTTTGACCAGATTGAAGCCAAACTCAAGGAGAAGAACGGTGGCTAGATACGGAATCCTTGACGACGAAGGGCAAGTGGTGCGATGGGTGTGGACCGTGCCGCCATACCCTCACGTGGTTGAGCGCATCAAGCGCAAACGTAAACCCAAGTTGGACTTGTCCAACGTACCAGATGCTTTATTCTAATGAAATACAAATCTAGGATATGGCAGTTTGGTCAGTGCATTCAACCCGACAAGTGCCAAGAACTTATCGATCATTTTCGTAATTCAACTAGTGTGATGGACGCGAAGATTGGTGATATCACAAATCCAGTTGTGCATGAACACCGTAAAGCAAGGTTATGTTGGGTTCCAGAACAAGCGTCAGTTACACTGCTTCTTTTTACGCACGGGTTAATAGCTAACTTCAAAGGTGCTTGGGGTTTTGATATCGAAACCTCTGAACAAACACAGGTTGGCGAATATTTAATTGGTGGGCATTACGACTGGCATAGGGACGAAGAGTTTTTTAACAAGGAGAAAGGCAAACATCGTAAGGTATCGGTTGTTATGCAGTTATCTGACCCTAACGATTATGAGGGTGGGGATTTGATACTGGACTTTACACAGCAAACTCCCGCTTCACGCGAACGAGGGTCCATAGTTGCATTCCCTAGCGAACTAATGCACAAGGTTACACCTGTCACACGAGGTGTTAGATATTCAGCCACGCTGTGGCTTAACGGTCCATTGATGATTTAAAGGAAAGAAAATGACCCCCGAAGAGTTTTACATTAAAGATAGTGTTGAGACTGAAGGCATTACCGAAGATTTTATTTGGTACGAATCGGAAATACTACGCAAAGATATGCAGATGTGGTCACATCGATTTGAGAAGTTGGTTAAGGTTGCAGAAGCTAGGCATAAGGAGCACATAAAGATGTTGCAGGATGTCATGCAACAAAACCACCTGCTGAAAAAACAAATAGCTAAACTCAAGGGGGAAGAGTGAGCGAGATTATTACCCCGCAACAAATGATTGAATACATGCTGGCGCTACTAGATAGTGTGGTCGAAGATTATCCTGAAGAAGAGCGGGAAGCTATTAAAGCAAAAATACTGGATGCGTTTAGTGCGGCTATGTTTAGAGGACCAAAGGAATGAGAGCAGATGATATTCAGATCGGTGGTGACCACTACAAAGACCTAGCGATCCCGCCGTGGGATGTAATGGAAGCAGTATTAACGCACGAGGAATTTGTCGGGTTCCTCAAGGGCAACATTATTAAGTACTCGATGCGTCAGGGGCGCAAGGCCGGATCGACTGATGATGCGGAGAAGGCATTACACTACGCCGCCAAATTAAAAGAGGTACAAGGTGAGATTGATCACGATAGACTTTGAGACGTTCTACGATCAGGACTTCAGCCTGTCCAAGATAACTACGGAGGAGTATGTTCGTAGCCCACAGTTTGAGGTTATTGGAGTAGGTGTAAAGGTAGACAACGAGCCTACGCAGTGGGCCAGTGGTCCAAGGAAAGAGTTGGGTCAGTGGCTCAAGCAGTTTCCGTTTGCCGAATCGATGGTGCTTGCCCATAACACAATGTTCGATGGGGCCATTCTCAAGTGGCATTTCGGTATAGATGCGAAGATATGGGCAGACACCTTATGTATGGCACGAGCCATCCACGGGGTCGAGGTAGGTGGTTCGCTCAAGGCATTGGCCGAGCGGTATCAGGTGGGTGCTAAGGGGGATGAAGTTATCCATGCCAAGGGCAAGAGGCGTCTGGACTTTAGCGACGAGGAGTTGTCACGCTATGGGGATTACTGCCTCAATGACGTGGATATAACTTACGAGTTGTTTAGCATCCTGAGCAAGACGTTCCCCCGTGACGAGTTGCGCCTGATTGATCTGACGTTGCGGATGTTCATCGATCCCGTCTTGGAAGTGGACGAGGATCTAATGCGCGATCACCTGCGCGATATCCAGCTAGCAAAGCAAGAGCTATTAGATAACACCAAGGCGGAGAAGGCCGAGCTATTATCTAATCCAAAATTCGCTGCGCTGCTCAAAGAGTTTGGTGTTATTCCTCCTACTAAGATAAGCCCAACCACAGGAAAAGAAACGCTCGCACTAGCTAAGAACGACGAAGAGTTCAAAGCACTAGCGGAGCACCCGGACGTACGAGTGCAAGCCCTAGTAGCCGCACGGCTAGGTACTAAATCTACGTTAGAAGAAACAAGGACCGAGCGGTTCCTAGAGATCAGCAGTCGAGGGGCGTTGCCGATTCCGCTACGGTACTACGCCGCACATACTGGGCGGTGGGGTGGGGATGACAAGATCAACATGCAGAATCTGCCGAGCCGGGGCGAGCATGGTGGCAAGATCAAGCGGGGCATCCTTGCGCCTGAAGGGTACGTGATGATCGACTCCGACTCTTCGCAGATCGAAGCGAGGACGTTGGCGTGGTTGTCCGGTCAGGATGATCTGTTAACTGCTTTTACTAATGGCGAGGACGTGTACAAAATCATGGCCTCCGCTATCTATAACAAGTCAGTCGAAGAGGTTACGAAGGCCGAGCGGTTCGTCGGTAAGACTACGATTCTTGGTGCAGGGTACGGCATGGGAGCCGCTAAGTTCCAAGCGGCACTCAAGACTACTGGCGTAGAGATCTCCTTGGACGAGGCGCGGCACATCATCAACGTGTATCGGGCTACTAACGACAAGATCGTAGCTCTATGGAGTCAGGCACAGGCCACGCTCAAGGGCATGATCAACGGTGAGGAAACTCAGCTAGGTCGAGAAGGGGTGCTTAGGGTGCTCAACACGTCCATCAAGTTACCTTCTGGCTTGATGATGAGATACGACGAGTTGAAGGTCGAGCCGGGAGAGAAGGGACCGTCCTTTATGTATCGCACCCGCAAGGGGTTCACATATATCTACGGCGGTAAGGTCATCGAGAACGTGTGCCAAGCTGTCGCAAGGTGTATAATTGGCGAGCAGATGTTGCGGATTGCTAAGAGATACCGTGTAGTCATGACAGTTCATGATGCTATCGCATGTATAGCACCCGAAGCAGAAGCACAAGAGGCTATGGCGTACGTCATGGAGTGTATGCGGTGGACACCCACGTGGGCAGAAGGTCTACCGCTAAATTGTGAGGTGGGATTTTCCCGTCGATATGGAGAGTGCTGAGTGAATCTTCCCCCGTGGTCCTTTAGTAGTATTAAGGCATACGAGCAGTGCCCTAGAAAGTTCTACCACCTCAAAGTAATAAAGGATCACGAGGAGCCGAAGACCGAGGCGATCCTGTATGGGTCTAGTTTTCACGAAGCGGCTGAACTCTATATCAGGGACGGCACACCCCTGCCTCCACAGTTTAACTATGCGAAGTCAGTACTAGACAACTTCAACCGGATGCCGGGGGAGAAGCTGTGTGAGTACGAGATGGGTTTGACCGAGGACTTGCAACCTTGCGGGTTCAAAGACCCAAACGTGTGGTGGCGGGGGATTGCCGACTTGATTATCCTTGACCGTGACAACGCAGAAGCAAAGGTGGTGGACTACAAGACCGGCAAGTCAACAAAGTATGCCGACAAGGGTCAGCTTGAGTTGATGGCATTGGCTATCTTCAAGCACTTCCCTGAGATCAAGAAGGTTAAGGGTGGTTTGTTATTTGTAATAGCTAATGCTTTTCTCAAAGACAACTACCACGTGGACCAACAAGATGTACGCTGGGGTAAATGGATTGCGGATCGCAAGCGAATGGCGGCATCATATGCCAACGATGTGTGGAACGCGAGGCCGAGTGGGCTGTGCCGTAACCACTGCGTAGTTTTATCTTGTCCTCACAATGGAAGGAACTAGTCATGCCTTACGTTAACAAGCCACGCCCCTACAAGAAAGAGTACACGCAACAGAAGGAGCGGGGCGAGCACCCGTTGCGGATGGAGCGCCAGAAGGCGCGGCGAATGTACGACGCCGAGGGGATTGACCGCAAAGGTAAGGACATCGACCACAAAGTTTTGTTAAGTAAAGGCGGTAGCAACGACAAAAGTAATCTGCGACTCACTACCCCGCACAAAAATCGTAGCCGAAACGGTAAGTAATGCAGATCGTCAGCAACAAACACTTATTACTACGGCTACGTGACCCAACGAAGGTCACGAGTCAGATACCGAAGAGCCAAGACATAGGGAACAATCAAGTGCTAGTTAACTGGGGGCTGAGTGAAGCCCGGGCTTTGCGCCAACTAAATATTCGTAACGTGCCTAGTCCCATCTTGGGACAGTACAAGTGGCCCGGAATGTACAAGCCGTTTGAACACCAAAAGACAACGGCATCATTTCTTACGCTAAACACAAAAGCCCTATGCTTGAACGAGCAAGGCACGGGCAAGACGGGTAGCGTCATCTGGGCGGCTGACTACTTGATGAACATCGGTCAGATCAAGCGCGTATTGGTGATCTGCCCCTTGTCTATTATGGACTCGGCATGGCGAGCCGATCTGTTTAAGTTTGCCATGCACCGTACGGTAGATATCGCATACGGTAGCGTAGCCAAGCGCAAGGCGATCATCAACGGTGACGCTGAGTTCGTCATCATCAACTACGATGGAGTCGAAACTGTCGAGCAGGAGATTGACAGGGGCGGGTTTGACCTGATCGTTGTCGATGAAGCCAACGCATACAAGAACACCTCCACTAAACGCTGGAAGTGTTTGAATCGGCTGGTTGATACTCGCACGTGGTTGTGGATGTTAACGGGTACACCTGCCGCACAATCTCCAACGGATGCGTATGGTCTGGCTAAACTAATCAACCCTAACGGTGTGCCACGCTTCGCGTCTTCATTCAAGGAGATGGTGCTCCTGAAGGTTTCGCAGTTCCGTTGGATACCCAAACCGGAAGCTACGACTATCGTGCATCGTGTACTGCAACCGGCAATCCGGTTCAATAAAGAAGATTGCCTCGATCTACCTGAGATGACCTACGTACGGCGGCAGGTCGAATTGACCGCGCAACAAAAGAAATACTATAAGTTATTGAAAGATAAGCTGATTGTTCAGGCTGGCGGTGAACAGATCACGGCAGTCAACGCGGCGGTAGCAATGTCTAAGTTGCTACAAGTAGCATGTGGTGCTGTCTACACCGACGACAGCGAGATCATCGAGTTTGATATCAAGCATCGTTACAATGTGCTCAAGGAAGTCATCGAGGAATCAAGCCAGAAGGTGCTGATCTTCGTGCCATTCAAGAGCGTGATCAACCTTATCTCTGACAAGCTAACTACAGATGGTGTGACTAGCGAGATCATCCGTGGTGACGTGCCTGTGAATCAGCGCACGGAAACCTTTAAGCGGTTCCAAGAAACACCACACCCAAAGGTTCTAATTATTCAACCCCAGTCAGCGGCACATGGGGTGACCCTAACAGCGGCAAACACCGTAGTATGGTGGGGGCCGACTGCCTCGCTCGAAACGTACGCCCAAGCTAATGCACGAGTCCATCGTGCAGGACAACGGCATCCCTCTACAGTTGTTCAGCTTGCTGGCGCACCTGTTGAGCACCACGTTTATAAGCTACTAGATAATAAAATAGACGTTCACGCAAAAATCATCGATTTATACGACGATCTGCTTGCGTAGCAACGCAAACCCTGCTAAACTACACTTCCCTTTTACCTGAAGGAGCTATCATGTCCCCCGAAGATGCCGTTGGAAAAGAAGTAGCGTTCTTTGCTTTCAGAACCTACAAAGAAACCTCAAAGATCCTCCACGACAAGTTTGGAGATGACTTTGGGCTTAACGAACAGATGTTTGCGCTCATGGCTACCATGACCGATTGCGCCGTGTACTGCGAAGTTCCAATCGATCACCTGATAAGTAATTTGAAGATGATGTACACGGCAAAACTTGCGGCTAACCAAATAGATTGTGAAGGGGCCGCAAATGACAACACCCACTGACCTTACGCCTGAGAAGTTAGTGCGTATCTACCTCAAGATGAAAGAGGCCCGCGAGAAGTTGGCTGCTGAATTTAGGGAGGCAGACGAGAAGATCAAGACCCAAGCCGACAAGGTGAAGCGGGTTCTCCTGCAACATTGCAAAGACCATAACGTCGAGTCCGTGAAGACGGCAGAAGGCATGTTCTATCGCACGACGCAGAAGACCTACTTCACTAATGACTGGGAGTCTATGGGCAAGTTCATCGTGGAACACGAGTGCCCTGAGCTTCTTGAGAAGCGCATCCACCAAAGTAACTTAAAGCAATTCTTGGAGGAAAACCCGGAGCTTCTGCCCCCCGGGCTGAACGCTATGACCGAATACTCAATCACCGTAAGGAGAAACAAACAGTGAGTTTGCAGTTAGTACCAATCGAAGACCTAGCAAGAACCCTAACCGTGTCGATTACGACTGTAAGGGCGTGGGTTCGCACAGGACTGATCCCGGGTGACCTTTACGTGAAGATCGGTAACACTTATCGATTTGACAAAGAGGCGATCATCAACCACTTCAAGCCGAAGAAGCCATTTATTGAAGTTGTTGCCCCACCGCCCCCGCTTGAAGCTGAACCTGAGATAAAACAGCTTGAGTTTGACTTTAATGCAATTGATGCAGTTCTTGTAATTGACGTTGACCAAAACCTTTGAGGTAACCATGAACGAACTATCCCTATTCGGAAACCGCCGCTCTTCTGCCCGTCTTGCTGATGTTGCTGACGCTCTTACTGAAAACGTAAATTCTGGTAACGTCAATCGTCGCCTGAGTCTTGAGGGCAACTTGTTCCGTGAGATCATCAACGGCAAGGAACTGCGGGTCAACGAGGAGCGTGCTACTAACGTAGTTATTATTAACGCCGCTCCGATCTCCAAGATGTACTTTGCCGAAGCGTATGTCAAAGGCAAACCATCGAAGCCCACTTGCTGGTCATCGGACTCCCAGACTCCCGATCAGGCAGTGCCGGACGATCAGAAGCAATCTGCTCGTTGTATGGATTGCCGCCAAGCAATCAAGGGTTCGGGTCAGAATGAAAGCAAAGCATGTAAGCCCCAACAGCGCATTGCTATTATTTTTGAAGGTGCAATTGAGAAACGTGAGGTCTATCAGTTGACTCTTCCGCCAACAAGTATTTTTGGTGATCCATCGGAGCATGGCGGCAAGATGCCCCTGCAAGCGTATGCCCGTCACCTGAAAGCTCACGGCGAAAAGGCAATTGGGATCGTGACCGAGATGCGGTTCGACAAGGATAGCTCCACGCCTAAGCTGGTGTTCAAGCCTGTACGTCCATTGGATGATGCCGAGTTGGATATTGCGTTGGAGTTGCGGGATGCTCCTGATACCCAGCGTTATATGAAGCTCAATGTATCGCAGATGGATAAGGTGATTCCTCCCCCAATGTTGCCCCCGCTGTTTGAGAAGTCCGAGGTGAAAGCGAAAGCCAAGCCAAAGGTTGAGGAAGCCGAGGAGATTGTCGAGGAACCGAAGAAGGTTGTTAGCAAGAAGACTAGCACCGCTCCCCAAGCGGAAGCTATTGATATGAGTGATATCGTAGGCGACTGGGACGGCTGATCGCGTAGTCTTCAGGCGGTGGCGGTTGGGGTATGCGTACCCTAGCCGCTATTTTTTTCTTCGTATGGGGCGAAGATGCAAGCGAAGGAATTCCTAGAATCCGTGTTGGGGTCAGACGGGTTCTACTGTACGGTGGGGTTGAAGGGTCCGAAGGATAACGTCACACGAGTCCAGCGGCTATTCGACAATCTTGATGATGCAATTAGTGAAGTATTCAGACTGGACGCGCAGGGCTTCAACGCCTACCACGCGCAAGCTACGTTTGAGACTGACAAGAACCGGAAGCAAGAAAATGCCAAATACCTAAAATCGTTCTACCTAGACATCGACTGCGGTGACAGTCCCAAGAAAGATTTCCTTACACAAGCCGAGGCGCTGATTGCACTCAAGACTTTTTGTAAGGCTACTAAGTTACCCAAACCAACCATCGTTAATTCTGGCTATGGGTTGCATGTCTATTGGAGGCTGACCGAGCAAGTCCCGGCTGACGAGTGGTTGACTGCCGCAAAGCAGTTCAAGCAGGTGGTCAACAAGCAGGGGATGAAGTGCGACCAGACTTCCACATCCGATTCGGCCCGGATTCTACGCACCCCGGGCACACACAACTACAAAAACGGCACACCTAGAGTTGTTGAAGTCGTAGGCGAGATTGCAGCCGCCATCCGCTTTGAAGACTTTAGAGACATTATCGGAGCCATACCAACACCGCAGGGTAACGCCAAGGCCAAGGCCGAGTATGACCCGCTTACACAAATCTCAATAAGTAACTATCAGCACCGATTCAAGACGATCCTAATCAAGAGTAGTCAAGACAAAGGCTGTCCCCAGATCCTGAAGATTGCGACAGAACAA
>Ga0209400_1002263_pt1 | contig 14738 bp, 7 predicted proteins | sample M_130807_EF_Meta_FD_187313 | JGI IMG/M metagenome (GOLD analysis project Ga0209400, IMG submission 187313) | Freshwater microbial communities from Lake Montjoie, Canada to study carbon cycling - M_130807_EF_MetaG (SPAdes) (version 2) | ecosystem: Environmental > Aquatic > Freshwater > Lake... | reverse complement strand
ACCTTCTTCACCTTCTTCACCTTCTTCACCTTCTTCACCTTCTTCACCTTCTTCACCTTCTTCACCTTCTTCACCTTCTTCACCTTCTTCACCTTCTTCACCTTCTTCACCTTCTTCACCTTCTTCATCGCCTTCATTATTTTGTTCATCTTCGTCATCTTCGCCGTCTTCGAATTCAATATTTTCGTTATTTTTTTGATAATAATTATTAAATTGTTGTAATTTAACACCCCTTTCATCGTAAAGTTGTTCTTTTGTTTTGTATTCATCAATATTATCACGAGAAAAGTCTTCGTTTTCTTCGTCTGTATCGCCTTCAATCTCTTCTTGTTTATATAAATAATCTATATAATTCATTTTATATTCAGGATTTAGTATTGATTTTTTTGGAATATTTTTTTGAATAGGTTCATAATAAAATATTGCAAAAATAATATTGTGATTGATTCCTTTAAAGTCATATAACCCTCCTTTATTTGTTTCAAAACGCAAACTTAATCGAGATAATTTCCCAATTGGATGAAACTCTCGAACTGGTATTTTTGTAATACTTAATTTCTCACTATTAATACCTACACTTTCTACGCGGAATTTTGCAAGCCCTAAAGTATATTTTGAATATGAAAGTGAACGATATAAATGCTCTTCAATTTCAGGACATCGCAGAATAATATATTTATTACCTATAAAATACACAATACCCGGTGAAGTTATTATATATTTACTATTTATTGCAACATCATTATTTTTGCGACTATAAAACATTTTTATTAAACCACTATCAGATATATTATATGTTTTGTATATATATCTAGTTTCATTATTAAATGTAGGATATAAATCAAACCCTAAATTTTCAGATATTGTCGACCTTTTCATATCTACAATCATAGGTGTTTTTGAAAATATATCTATTAAACTTGTTAATTCAGGAGGAGACGATGTTTCCGCAAACGTTATTTCTAAATCATCTGGCGATAATTCATTAAATTTCTTTATAAATGATTTAAATGTATAATCACCAGGCGATACTGATATTTTTTTAAAAATATCTAGATAGTTTATTTCATAATGACTACCGTCATTTATAATATTATAATAAATTATTAGATTATTGCCGTCAATTGTTTTTTTATATATTGTTGTTGCATTCATTTTATACCATACTATCAACTTGTCAAACCCATAAGAATTATTTAAATAATCAATCATATTCTCGTTTTTAATTGCAATGTTATATATTTTCAAACTTTTTAATATTAATATATTGTTATTTACCCAACTGCTTGAGGAACCGTATTTTTTACCGATGTATTTCCTGGTATAAAATACATTATACATTTCATCGCAATTTTCAATAACACCTGTGTAAATCACATTATTCATTCCATCAAATATTCCAATATACCATGTAGTGTTCATTATAGACCAAAAAATGTTTAAGTTATTATTATTATTATCATATGTAATAGTAATCGGAACTATTTTGTTTCCTATTTTAAATGTTAATATATATGCGTTGTTTACTCCATATGCAATATCAATATTTATGCTACTATAAGTATTCGTTACTGTATATGTATGATTATAACTGAAATTAAGAATATTACAAGTAGTATTTTCAGTTAGTATTGGTTTAAAACATAAATTAAATGTAAGACCTACTGAGGAACCTCCAATATTTGTTGTATTATTATAGATATTATATATATTTATTGAATTATTTAGTATTGCATATCTACCATCATATATTTTTATATTTAAACCAGATGTATCAATCGCATTTAATTTCAAACCAAGAACATCGTATCTACCCCCTCCACTTAAATTAGAACTATCTATAGTTATTAAATTAGAACTACCTATAGTTATTAAATTAGTATTACTAATTGACGTTTTAAGTTCTAAATGCGCACTATTATTTATTTGAATCCCATTCTCTATAATTTCATCGCCGTTTTTATCTCCATTAAAATCATCGCCATCGTAATTACCAATATAATAGTATATATTATTATTGTCTATGTCTATTGTATACATCGACCTTGGAATACTTGCGTCAATTATTTCCATACCAATAATATTTTTAAAAGGTGTTGCAAAATTTACAACATAATTATTAGGATTAGGATACATATTACGGTCTCTGTCAGAACTATCAACTATAAAAGTATATGCCTGCTTAATACTATTTTCCTTCATATAATTAATATCTTCAATCGACATTGCAAATTACTTAATATACTATAATAATAAATTATATAGATTTCTTAAATATAAATTATCTATTATATATTATCTAATATATCGTTTGCTTTAACTTATTATTACCTTTATTTACAATAAGATGCGCCTTTTTACGTATTTGCGCATAATGTTTAATTATGAAGTCAGTTATATAAGTATCATTATGGTAATTGTATATTTTTAAAAACCTATTAAAATAAACATATAATATAGTTTTGAATACAATATAACAATACGAATGCGTTTTTTCAACCCATTTTTCTCCATTTTGTTTATCTAATATTTTTTTTGCTAATGTTATTGAATGTTCTTGGTCTTTCTTCAAGTTTTCTTTTAAACTTGACCCAGTCTCTATTGAAAAAAATATTGTATTCAAAACACAAGCATATGTTTCAATTATTGCTTCATTTGGGATTAAAAGCATACTCGCGCTAATATTAAAATGCGTCTTTAGTCTTTGTATATTATCTTCTTTCCAGTCCGTTTTATGTATAAACTTATTATGATGTAGTAATTCGTGTATAATAACCTTGCTATAATCCTCTTTGCGTATTATATAAATATCGTTTTCACTAATATACGTGAACCCACCATTTATATTTTCAACATCTATTAATTCGCCTTTTTTAGTAGGCAAAAATCTTTTTTGCGGATTCATAATAATATAATAATTAAATATCGAGGAGCCTGTGTTTGATATTTTGTATATATTTGTTAGTAAATATACGCGATATACATTTTTACATAATTGCATTCTCATTCGCTTTGTTAAATTTCCTCGTAGTGTAATGAACATATTTATTTCACCATCTTTGTATGTTACATGAAAACAATTATTACACTGTTGTAAATATTTAGAAGCAAACTTATAATTTAAATAATCATCTTTTGATAATTTATTTTTAAACTTATCAAAAATATAAATAGGTGCTTTATTAATTTTGAAATCCTTAATTTCAAAATTATACTGGGATTTTATAATATTGTATAGGTCATTAATGTTATTTATATTATATATATCTCTCATGTAATAAAAAATTGCTTGCACTCTTTAATTAATAAAGATATATATTTCGTTTCTTTGAGCTTTAAACTGATATTCAATAATTTTTTAGAAATGATTTCTGTATCTTGATATGTATTATCATGAGTATTTGATGACCAGTATATAGAACGCTCTGTAAAAGCCTTACATATTATTGTTTTTATAGAATATATTATATGTTCATTATTACTATCAATAGACCAAATATCTTGTCCTTTGTCAGAAGTCTTAATATATTCCCATATATTATTTTTAATATATCTGTGCTTGTCTTTCAGGTATTTATGGCATACTAATGCAATATCATAGTGCGAACTATTTAATACGCACATATCTATATATTTTGCATTATCAATATTATTATCAACATTCATCATTATTAACATACTAGGTAAATATTTTTGCGTTGTGAACGCCATTTTTTACGAGTATCTTGTAAGAATTATAAAAATAATAATCAATTTTTGTATATGTAATTTGGCAATACTATGGTGGTGCCAAACCTTTGCCTTTAAAATTAGTAGCAAAATTAATTTGTGAATTTGTAGTTGTTTGCCCACTTTCTGCCCTATATTCACTAATTGATATTTGGGCTGTCCCTTTTCTTCCAAAAACTGTTTCTAAATCTGTAAATTTAGTAGTAGGAGAAACATTTTCAGTCCATATTGCAAAATATGTTTCTCCTGCGGCTCCTAAAGTGAATGTAGAATTTGTTGCCCTTGCTACTATTTTATTTGTTGCATTTTGCACACTTGTTGCCCATCCACCAAAAACATATCCTACTGCTTTGAGTGGAGGACAAGTTATAGTTGTATTATAGTTTTGTGTTATTACCTTCCCTGTTCCTTGGCCATTTGCAGTAAATGTTATTGAATATTGGTTTATACTCCATATTGCATATGCATTATAATTTGAAGTTTGATTCCATCCACCATAATATTGGTTTTGATTATAATTTCCTAAATAGTCAATTTGCCAATAACTAAAAGAATACCCAGTTCGTGTAAAACTATTACCTGAAATGTAGTAACCATTATCATATACTGGGTTCTGATTATAAGCATTCCCGGTTCCCCCATTTGGATTGTATGTTATTGTATATGTATTTTGACTCCATATTGCATATGCATTATAATTGTTTGCTTGATTCCATCCACCGTAATACTGCCCCTGACTATAATTTCCTAAATCGTTTATTTGCCAATAACTAAAAGTATACCCAGTTCGCGAAAAACTATTACCTGAAATGTAATAACCATTATCATATACTGGGTATTGATTATAAGCACCTTGTGCTCCACCATTTGGATTGTATGTTATTGTATATGAATTTTGACTCCATATTGCATATGCATTAAAATTTCTAGTTTGATTCCATCCACCGTAATACTGCCCCTGACTATAATTTCCTAAATCGTTTATTTGCCAATAACTAAAACTATACCCAGTTCGTGTAAAACTATTACCTGAAATGGTATAACCATTATCATATACTGGATAGTGACTATAAGCACCTTGTGCTCCGCCATTTGGATTGTATGTTATTGTATATGTGTTTTGCCCCCATATTGCATATGCATTAAAATTTCTAGTTTGATTCCATCCACCATAATATTGATTTTGACTATAATTTCCTAAATCGTTTATTTGCCAATAACCGAAATAATATCCTGTTCGTCCAAACGGATTACCTGAAATGGTATAACCAACACTAAATTGTGGGTACTGATTATAAGCTCCTCCTCCACCACCATTTGGATAATATGTTATTGTATAATAAACGCCTCTTAAATTATATAGCATAAAGAAATAATCCCATGTTTCATTATTCCACATAAACAATGTTACTGTTGCACCAAGACCTATTACCTGATCATCGTTAAGGTATGTAGTTCCGTTTGCGCTTGCAGCATTATACCACGTATCAGCATTATTTCTTCTATATGCATAAAAATACCACTCGTGAACATATTGACTTGAGTTAAATTGATTACCTGGTAATGTCCAATTGGTCGTCCAGAAACCCCCTGCTGCCCAAAAAGAACGAATCGAGTATGGACCTGCCCATTGACGAGCAGAATTTTCCCATGCAACCCTTGTATCAGGCATAATCTATATACACCAACTAAAAAAAAAACTAATTTTAGGACTTATGAATATCAGTAATATTATTTTTATTAATATATAATAAATACAAAATGCTCAAATATCATAATAATCATGATAAAAAATGCTCAAATGACAAACCTGGTCAATTTAAATTAGCAGATTGCAACAAAAAATTATTAACTAATATAGTATCAACAACCAATTTTTTAATACAAGAAAGATGCATTTTTATGACATATGATGAATATAAAACTGATAAGGTGCATATAAATAACAATATGTATTGCAAGAGTTTTACTTTGGAAGAGAACACCATAAAGGAAACAATTGAAAAGGAATTAAACAATATCAAAAATAATTTACTATTTCCGAAGAGTAATTTACAGAATATTCCATTGCCGATATATGTGATGCTTGCAAAAAAATTAGTTCCTCAAAATACTACTCATGTATTTAAAGGGAACTATGAAGTTGTTTTATATATACCAAATTTGATGAAGTTAAGCGACGCGGAATATACATTGTTCCCATCCCTTGATTCTTTCTCAAAGCAAAATAGATGGATGGAATTAATGACAAGTAAGCATTCTAAATATTTAGCCATAATTGAAGTAAGTAATGCAAAGGATAAAGGGGGGGAAATAACGAAGAAAAATTATTTAAAAAGAGACTTGACAAACTCGTGTTTTAATTTAGGTTGTGTTTCTGATGTTAAAGAAACTGTTTTAATTCCGGATTATTCATCAGATAAACAGCAAATGATGGACAATGTAATAGCAAAGTCTCCATATATACCAAAAGTTTGCCTTCAAACACCATATTATACTGATAGTATGATGTTCTTTTCTGAAGAGGACATACTAAAACATAGCATTTCACCAATTTTATATACGGATGATGTTAATCTTGTTGAATATTGTGCAGGAAAAAAAGAATATGATAAAAAAGAAGGGACATTTGACGATTATTTATGCGATAAATTAAAATCATGCAAAGACCCGATAAATAAGCAAAGCGACGGCACAAAAATAATATGCGAAAAAGAGAAAGATGAAAAAATAGAACTTATTAATGCATTGTATGGTAGACAAACTTTCATGGCTGAAGATAAACCGACCGGATATTCAGACAAATATAACGATAAAATATTAAAAGAATTAGCATTTCGAAAGAATATGTTCCCAAAAGCAATACAAGAGATCGTATTTTCTATGTTTAATATAGATGAGCTTTTATTTAATGAAAACTTATTTTGTTATTTGCCTTGGGGTAATAAATTATTAACACAAGATTATGTTCTTAACGAAGGAGATAATTTAGAGATAGATAGAGTTTCACTAAAATCTTTTAATAATGTATTTGAAATTAGATTCGAGAACAATGGATTCTTATATTTATATCAAAATAAAGCAATAAGAAACAAATTACCAAATCAAAGTGGAAGTTTAAAGTGTTTTACGAATAGAGTTATGAAATTTGAAAATATGGCTATTAATATATACGGTAATGATAGTCAAGGAAATTACGATTTACGCGGTTTCATAGTTTTACCTATGAAATCTATGTATCGACCTCCCGCAAGTATTATATTATCAAATAAAGGCGAACTAATTATATACGATTTAGGACTTAATAATAAAAGTAATTAAAATATTAGTTAGACATAACAAACAATAAAAGGATTTATATTAATTTTTTTTATATATTATATTCTTAATAATAGAATAATAAATAATTAATAATGATTAATAATGAATGGGACATTATGGATTTATATTTCAAAAATCATAGGTACCCATTTTCAGGGCATCATTTAGATAGTTATCGTGAGTTTATCAAGAATCAAATACCTTCTATTATTAAATCATACAATCCTATTACTATGATAAAATACGATGATGACAAGGACGAGGTTTTCAAGATAGAAATATTTATAGGGGGCAAAGAAGGAACCGAGATTAGTGTAAGCAGACCTATAATATACGAAGACGGGTGCCCTAAATTAATCACTCCTTATGATGCACGAATGCGTAATTTGACATATGAAACCCATATATTTGCAGAAGTTCTTGTTTGCATTACGTCGAAGGACGAAGATAAGCAGTATATAGAGCCCCCTGTATCTTTCAAGAATGTTGCAGTTGGAAGTATCCCTATAATGCTTCATAGTGATATATGTATATTAAAGAATCAAGGCTCAAGTATATTAAGTAAATTAGGCGAATGTCCTTACGATACAGGAGGATACTTTATAATAGACGGAAAAGAAAAAGTAATTATTGCGCAAGAAAAAATAGTAACTAATAAATTATTTGTGTCGGCTTTAAAAGATGACAAGGATTTTAGCCATAAAGGTATTATTCGATGTGTTGCAGATAATGGAAACCTGCAGCCTACGAATGTGCAATTTTATTTTGTAAGGAACCCAATTATAGTTGAAGGCGATACAATGGAAGAAAACGTAGGCATTAAATATACTAATTCGAAAGGGGCCATTTACGTATCTATACCATCATTTAAAGAAAAAATCCCATTATTTATATTATTTCGCGCAATAGGCGTTGAAAGTGACAAGGAAATATGCAGAACAATTTTTGGAGATAAATGTAATGATATTGAAAAAAATTATTTTGATAATTTAATAAGACCAAGTATTATTGATTCTAAATATATAAATAATAAGAAGGAATATTTTATTGATAGTCAACAAAAGGCCATAGATTATTTAAAGTTCAGAGTTCAATATGGAACAATAGAGCATGTTAAAATGGTATTATCAAAGGATTTTTTTCCTAATATTGAATTATTTGAAAATAAGAAGAAATATTTAGGATATTTGACATTGCAATTTATTAAAACCGCAAAAGGATTACTGCCATTGAGTGACCGTGATAGTTATATATACAAAAGGGTTGATATTAGTGGTTTTATGTTGGCGGAATTATTCCAAGAGGCATATATTAAATTAAGAGATAATGTAAGAAATAAGATAGACAGCGAATACCTATATGGACCCTGGAAAAACCGTAAGAAAGACTTTCATCATTTTGTAAATAGTAATAATATTTATAAAATTGTAGACCACCTTATTGTAACACAGACTTTCGCAAAATCACTAAAAGGGCAATGGGGATTAATCAATAATAGTGACCCTGAATTAGGGAAAGTTCAAGATCTATCGAGAATAAGCTATATAGGCTCTTTGTCCCATATAAGGCGCGTTAATATGCCTATTGATAGAAGTATCAAAGTTACAGAGCCTCATAAATTACACTCTCAACAATGGGGGATTATGTGCCCATATGAAACCCCAGATGGTGCATCAATTGGATATTTAAAAAATCTTGCAATTTTGGCAAAGATTACAGCAGGTATTAATGTAGATAATATTAAGAAATGTTTGGAAGATATAGGCGTTATTCCATTAATAAATTGCAATAGTTATAGCAATAAAAATATTACAAATGTGTTTGTTAATGGGACACTATTTGGAATAACGGGGGACCCATTATTTATTACCAGATTATTGAAAGCATATCGACGTAATGGTTTAATAAATATATTAATATCAATATCTTTTAATATTAAAACGAATGAATTGCGAATATTTACTGAAGCAGGAAGACCTTGTCGTCCTGTTTTAATTTTGAAATATAATAAGGGAAATAAAAAGAACGAGATACAAGTATACAATAAAAATAATGATTTTAAAAATTGGTTTGATATGTTAAATGGTTCGCATTATAAGCTTGATAATAAAGAAAAGAATGACGATTATTATTACATAGACAAATATGTAAATCCATTGAAGAAATCTTTAAAAAGAGGAGGTTATGGCGGCATTTCACAGATTTATAACTCCATGTTTCAAAATAATGAAACTGTAGAGCTACTAAATAATGATGATGACGATAATCAAGAAACTACAACTAAAAACAATTTACTTGTAAATATAAACAAACAATATTCTGGTGGCGGAAACAGTAGCGATGAAAGTGACGGCGATGAAAGTGACGGCGACGGAAGTGACGGAAGCGACGGAAGCGATAGTGATATTGAAGATGAAAGCAAGCGTAACCTTTATTATAGAGATAAATATTCTAAAATATTAAATGATTTAGAAGATTCTGCAGCATGCATTGAATATCTCGACAGTGAAGAATCGGATACTTGTTTAATTGCAATGAACGAGAATGAAATAGGTCCGTATCATACGCATATGGAAATACATCCGTCTACTATATTAAGTGTTGTAAGCGGTAATATTCCTATGAGTAATCACAATTCTTCAGCGCGTAATGTTTTCCACGCAGCACAATCTAAACAAGCGATTGGTATATACGCAACAAACTTCAATAAAAGATTTGATACTATGAGTTATATTCTCCATTACCCCCAGAGACCTATTATAAACACCAGAATTGCTCAATATACGTCAAGTGATTATATGGCGAATGGCTTTAATACAATTGTTGCAATTATGACATATTCCGGTTTTAATCAAGAGGATAGTATTATGATTAATAAAGCAACAATAGACAGGGGATTAAATTCACTATCATATTATAAGTCTATTACTGCAACCTCCAAAATTGTTTCACAGAATGAAAGAGTAATATTTGGAAATCCTATTCTTATGCGCGACAAAGGTATAAAAATAAATGGTATTAAAAATAAAAACTATGAACATCTTGATGCTGAAGGATTTATCAAAGAAGGAACTTATGTTCCGGAAGGTCAAGAGGTAATAATTGTAGGGATGATAAATATTAGAGAGGTTATTAAAGAATATAAGAATGGTGTATTTACAGATGTCAAGAAAGAAATTATTCATACGGATGTATCAATATCTACGGATAATTCGTTATTTGGAAAGGTAGACAAAGTATATAAATCTGAAAAAATAGCAGGAAATGATTCTACAATCTGCAAAGTTCGCTTTTTAAAAATTAAAAAACCTGAATTTGGAGATAAACACTGTTCCAGGCACGGACAAAAAGGGGTTCTTGGAATGATAATACCCGAAGAAAACATGCCTTATACGAAGGACGGCATTCGCCCTGATATTATTATAAATCCACATGCAATTCCCTCGCGAATGACAATAGGGCATTTAGTCGAATGCATTTTTGCAAAACTATGTTGTATCGATGGTTTATTAGGAGACGCAAGCGTCTTTATACCTATTGAAAAAGAAACAATATATAATGGATTGAAGAAAAATAATTTTAATAAATATGGTAATGAAATATTGTATAATGGTTACACCGGGCAACAAATAAGCACCGAGATTTTCCTGGGCCCAACATTTTATTTTCGATTGAAGCATATGGTTGCAGAAAAGATAAACTCGAGAGGTGTAGGAAAAGTAGTAGGGCTTACACGACAACCAACTGAAGGGCGTCGTAAAGGTGGTGGATTGAGAATTGGTGAAATGGAGCGTGATACTGTTTTAAGTCACGGAATCTCTAATTTCATTAAAGAAAGTATGATGGAAAGGTCAGATAAGTTTTGTTGGTGTATATGTAAAAGATGCGGAACATTAGTTTCCTATAATATTAAAGAAAATATTAATATTTGCAAAAATTGTAATAATGATGATGTTGTGGTTATACAAACCCCTTATGCATTTAAATTATTTATCCAAGAATTAGAAACTATGGGAATACAACCTCGATTAAATACAGAGTTAATAGATATGCCTATTGACCAATTAGATTTAGTCAAAGGAAATAACCCTTATAATGACGACGATGATAATGAAGATGACGAAGATAATGACGATGTCGACGATGATGATGAAGAAATTGATTATGAGTTCTTTAATTCACAAATAGATAATTTTGCAACTAAACATACTATTATAGATGAAAAGGTATGGGCAGATACATATGATAAAAATTATGACAAAATGAAGGGTGGGCAAATAGGAGGACAAGAAGGAGAAAAAGAAGAAGGAGTTGAAGAAGACGGAGGAGAAGATGAATCAGGAGAAGAAGACAAAGTAGTAGGAGAAGGAGACGAAGAAGAAGATGAAGAAGGAGAAGAAGGAGAAGAAGGAGGAGAAGGAGGAGAAGGAGGAGAAGGAGGAGAAGAAAAAGAAAGAGAAGGAACAAGAGGAGGAAATAGTGATATTAAGCATTTAATTATAAATGAATAGTAAATAAATTACTATATGCAATAATATTATTTTATTTAAAATAAATATTATTATTAGAAAATAGGTATATTATATTAAATGGGACCCGTTGAATATCTTATATATACATTATTATTTTTAGTATTGATTGGGTTAATAGGCGTTATTGGGTATTATATATATGATAATTTTCAAAAAAATGAGGAATATAAAAAGGATTTAACATCAGATTTAAATACTAATTTTGTTGATATTAATAAAAATTTTGATTCTACATCAGCAAATATAGTGGAATTACATGATTCAAATGGAAAAAAAATAAATTTATTGGACGAACGTCTTCTATATAGCAGTAATTTATTCTCAAGTAATTTTGCAGATTTAAGGTTCAGTATTGTTGGAAATAGCAATTTATTATCAAGTAATTTTGCAGATTTAAGGTTCAGTATTGTTGGAAACAGCAATTTATTCGCAACAAGTAATGTTGTAGTAAAAAGCAATTTTGATACGTTCAATACTAATTTAAATAAATATTTTGTGTTTAATGATAATGCGACATCGCGGACACCATTTAATAATATGAATAATAAATTATTTGAATATGTAACGTCAGGAGAGCATATACCTATGTTAGATTTGATACGAAAAACAACAGCAACCGCCGGATTAAAAATAAATACAGACCCCGCCGAACCTAATAATGATTTAGAAATATGCAACAAAGATGGAACAAAGTGTTTTAATATATCAAGCGATAATGATAATTTATATATTTTTCCTAAAGGAACTGCTCGCGCAGATGCACCATTTAAAATTGTAGCTGCGACAGCTGGTGGAAGAGCTTATGCAAATATTAATGGTTCCGCTGGTAGTCTAACATCTTCCCCATCACCAGACACAGATGGTACAACTGCAAATGCTGGTAAAATATCTGCATCATTATCATCATCACTATTATTAAATACAATAAATTTTACATTACCAGGACCTGGAACAGGAGGTGCAGGATATATAGGACACCCTTCTACACCGTCTTTAACCATAAATGGTGGCGCCGGAACAGGTTTAGTAATAAACAATTTTATATACGACAGTAATAATGGAAGTATAACAGGGGCAACTATTTCAAACCATGGTTTGAATTATACTAGCGTTCCTACCATAACTATACCAGCACCCCCGTTAAGTAAACCAATCCAATTTACAGGTTTAGTATCAACTAATTCGACTGGTCAAATTACAACTCTTCCAAATATAATTGCACTGGATAATGGATATTATAAACCTTCGACTGTAATAAATATTACAAATAACCCTGTTAGTGCAACTGCCACAGCTGTAACTAACGCGCAAGGTGTTGTTACATCAATTACTATAACAAATCCATTGGATAATGGGTTTTATGTTGAGGCAAATGCAGTCATTGAATCAATAGGAAATGGCTCTGTAACGATTACAAAAGATGATTTTGTAGCAAAAAATTTCACTTATACTAAAGTTATTACAGCTGGTGTTTGGGTTTCTATAACTGTTACTTCTGGAGGGGTGGGGTTTCCACCAGGCACATTACTAGCACCTTTGACAGTTACGCTTTCTGTTCCAGAAACAGCAGTAGCCGCAACAATAACTCCAACAATAACAAATGGAAGTATTGCAAGTATTGCATTAGCGCCAAGTTCAACTGGTTCTAAATATTATAAGCCAACTATTAGTGTTTATGACACCCACCTTGTGACTCGTGCGGCAGCAACAATGCCTACATTATACAAAGTATCATAATACATCTTCAACATACCTTAAGCATACCTTGAAGTTATATGTCGAATAAATCGAATATCACCTTATTTTTATTAAATTATTAATGATTAAAATAATAATTATATATAGTAATATGAAAAATAAATTAATTAGTTTGCATGTAATTTTTACATTACTATTAATTATATCTGGTGCATTGTATCTAATATATATTTTTAGAAATAGAGAGAACTTTGATAGTGGAAGATATTCTTGGAAATACGGTGAAGGATTAAGTTGCAAAGGTGATTTAAATACTAATTCAGAGTTACAAAATATCAACTCGTATTTTAATGGTTTAGATTATGAAAAATATTCCACAGAAAAATATAACAAAACTAATATTAAAAATCCAAACCATCACTATGCATCTTATTGCGATATAATGAGTTACAATGATTTATTAGCATATAAATGTTTAAAAATATCACCAAAAGAATTATCCAGAATAATGGATACAAATAATATTAAAAATATCTTTGAAACTATCTATATATATAATGAAAGCAGTTTATACAGTTATTTATTATCCAAAATACAAGCGCTTAATACAATAAATCAAAAACTACAAGGCCCTATATATGTATGTATGTCACAATCACCTTATTTAAAATACTCGTATAACAAAACAACTCAACCCATATCTAAATGGTTAGATGCGCGAATAGATATATTAAATAATAAAAACTCATATTATTCCGAAATAATTGGTAGTTCTGGAATACAAAACATTATTACAAATACTTACGAACACGGAGATGAAGAAAATGATAGTATATCATCGTTATATGCGGAAATATTAATTATCTTTCCCATGTATGACAGAGATATGAAACTAAAAAATAACGAACAAAATAAAGTCAATGACAAAGTGATTATAGACAAGTTTTTAAAAGAGATAATTAGTCAATATCATACACATAATGATATGTGTTTTTTAAAATGCAATAAATCATCAACTATTAATTGCGGATGCCTAAATATGAATGATAGTAGTTCCGCATCAACCATTAATACATTTACATTTAATGAAAAAGGAACATTAAACACTGCAACAGATTTTCCAAGATATACGTCAAAATGTATAGACCATACTAGTAATAATACTAGCAAGGAGTTTAGTATGATGTATTTTGTTAATCCATATTCTGATAATTATATAAATATTATACATGACCCCGATGGAGAAGCGGTCGATGAAGATACAGGTGAAACTATTGAAGGAACGCCACCGCCACTAATTTATGATGGAATTCTACAAAAAGACACAACACCTATGTTGACAGCAGACTTTTATAATAAATTTAACAGCTCCTCAGGTGGAGCAACACCATTTGGACCGCAGCAATCTCCAAGTATGTCTATGTAAAATAAAAAAATTTAATATTTAATATTGTTGTA
>Ga0209400_1002262_pt1 | contig 14741 bp, 23 predicted proteins | sample M_130807_EF_Meta_FD_187313 | JGI IMG/M metagenome (GOLD analysis project Ga0209400, IMG submission 187313) | Freshwater microbial communities from Lake Montjoie, Canada to study carbon cycling - M_130807_EF_MetaG (SPAdes) (version 2) | ecosystem: Environmental > Aquatic > Freshwater > Lake... | reverse complement strand
CAACCGGCATACCATTTTTGCCTTTTTGTGGTATAAGACCTAAAGTTTCGTATGACTGATATCCATTAGGTGCAAAATCTAAAGCAATATCAGTTAAAACACAATTACCAATAGAATGTATATTTGGATTTAACTGACCACCGTAATAAAATTCAATTTCAAACTCTGATGGTGGAATAAGATATCTACCATAAGATGAAGTCATAATTTCTGGCGCTTGATGATACCTGAATAAATCAATAATGTCCAATACATCAGAAGCTTCTTTCTCACTTCTTGGATAAAACATAAATTGAAATCTAAAATTTCTAAATGATGGTGACTGATATATTACTTCTAATTGTGGATTTACCGCTAATGCACCACCAGTTGCACTTGTTAATGCAGTAAATAATGTATCACCACCAAATTTACTTTTTACTGCTTCAGCGGCAAAAGGTGACATATTACCGAGTTTTTCCAAACCACTTGCGTTACTTTTAAGTTGATCAATCAATGAAGCTCCAGCCTGTATTAAACCACCAGAAAGTCCTAAATCTTTCGTAACACTTGTAGTATTAAAACCTTGTTTGTAATCAAAAGTTAAAGTGTCTGGCATATATAACGCAATGGAATCTTTTGTTCTTTTAGTTGTTCTAAAAAAATTTGATCTTTTCAAAAGTCCAGATTCTGTGGTATGTTTTACTCCTTGAGCCATAAAACTTTTTGATTTTCTTATCATATCTACACTTGAAGATGATTGACCGTAAAATCCACCTTCTTGTGCATCAGCGTCTTGGCTTGTAGATGAAATACTATTATCAAGTTTTTCACCTATTTTTTGTGCAAAATCAACAGCAGAAGTGGCAATAGTTTTAATTGAATCAGCTAAACCATTATTACTTGGAACCTCATTTGTAGCGTTTGGATCTAAAGAATTCTTCAATGCTGGATTTTGACCTATACTTCTTTCTTGAACATTTATATAAAACATCATATAATGACCTTTGTCAGCATTACCAAGGTCTGATGGATAACGCCTATTATCACCAAGATAACTATCATTTGGGGTGTTAAACTTAAAATCAGGGTCATTACCCCTATCATTTTGAGGAGTAATTTTTATATCTGTTAATGAAAAAAATGCCATTTTCTGTCCTATAGTTAACTAGATATATTTATGTCATACCGAGGAACATTTACCCCTAAAAACACTTCAAAGTACAAAGGAAACGCAAGTAATATTATTTACCGTTCTTCTTGGGAGTTGAGAGTGATGAAATATTTGGATGAGAATCCAAACGTAATCTGGTGGGCGTCCGAAGAATTGCCAATACCTTATGTGTCACCTGTTGATAAGAAAGCTCATCGTTACTTTCCAGACTTCATCGTACATCTGAAACTAAAGGGCGGTAAGACCATTACCTATATATTAGAGGTTAAGCCAGAAGCACAAACCAAAAAACCCACGCAAAAAAGACGAACAAAGAATTACATTAATGAGTCAATAACATATGCTATCAATCAAGAAAAGTGGCGAGCAGCTGATCTTTTCTGTAAAGAACACGGCTGGGAATTCAAATTGATAACTGAAAAAGAACTTGGTATTTGACATAAATATACGATGGCATATCTTTTAGACAGAATAAATCAGTCCTTACAAAAAGAAGGACTCACACCTCGAACTAATAAATCGAGGTCTTGGCTTCGTGCAAAAATTTCAGAATTAAATCCATCAAAACAAAACTTGATGGCTGATCGTCAAAGACAGAAAAATAGTACTATTATTGGTAATATGTACTTTTATTTCTATGACCCAAAAACAAAGAATTCGTTGCCATACTACGATAGGTTTCCTTTGGTACTCCCAATAGAACAATACTCAGACGGTTTTCTAGGATTGAATTTACATTACATTCATCCAAAGCAACGAATACTTTTGTTAGATAAGTTAAGTCAATATGCATCGAATGATAGGTATGATAAGACCACAAAACTGCGATTAAGTTATGCAGCTTTATCTTCTGCATCAAAGGCGTTTGAAGCACAGCCATGTATTAAAAGATATCTATACTCACATGTGCAATCTAGATTCTTGCAGATATCTGCTGATGAGTGGGATATAGCATGTTTATTACCAATGGAGAGTTTTGTTGGTGCGAGTACAAGTAAAGTATATGCCGATTCAAGGAAAAAATTCTAATGGCCTTTTCACCACAATTATTTCTATCTAATATTAAAGGAAAAGATGGGTTAGCAAAACCATCTCGCTTTGAAGTCATACTTCCGATTCCAGAATACATTGACAAATTTATACAAACATCTGCTTTAGAAAAACTATTAAATATACCAAATACAATTGTAGCAGATATAACAGATTCTATTAATGACATAATTGGTAACAAACAACCAACTGGTCAATCTAAAACATCGAATGCGGCTATTTCAAGATACTTAGCCATGCAATGTGAAAGTGCAGAGTTGCCAGGAAAAACATTGCAAACAGCTGATGTTAAAATTTATGGACCCACATTTAAAGTTCCATATCAAACTGCATATGGTGGTGGTGACACAACTTTAGGATTCTTATGTACAAATGAATTCTATGAAAGAAAGTTGTTTGAACGCTGGTTAGAAGCTATTATGCCAAGTGATACAAACAATCTTAGGTATGCAAAAGGTACAAATACCACTTATTTAACAAATATTAAGATTGTTCAATACGATGATTTCATTAAACAGATATTTGCTGTTGAATTGATTGATGCATTCCCTATTGGTATAGCTTCACAACCATTATCATGGAGTGAAGATGGTTTTCACCGATTGTCAGTACAATTTGCATATCAAAGATATCGTGTTGTGTATGATGGAACGTATGACCTTGCTGCAGCTGCATCCGAGTTCTTTGGATCTAAAGCGGCTAAGTTTTTCGATAGTACGGGTAGCAAAGTTGGTAATTCTTTGATTGCACCCCTAACAAGAGGTTTATTTTAATTAACTGAGGATATAATATGGCTTTACCTAAAATTGATGTGCCAACATATGAAACGAAATTAATTTCGAATGGCAAAACTGTAAAATACAGACCCTTTCTTGTAAAGGAACAAAAACTATTTCTAATGGCAGCTCAGTCTACCGATGAAAAAGAAACAGTTGATGTTGTAAAACAAGTATTGAATAATTGTATTTTATCAGATATTGATGTTGATGATTTACCAACATTCGACCTTGAACACCTGTTCATGCAACTTAGAGCAAGATCGGTTGGTGAAGTTGTTAATTTAAAATACAACTGCAACAATACCGTTAAAGATGATAAAGGTGAAGAAAAAGCTTGTGGATCATTAGTTAAATTTGATTTGAATATCTTAGATATCAAGCCAATCATTGATGAGAAACATTCAAGTAAAATTGAGATTAGTGATAAATTGGGTATCATGATGAAGTATCCAACATTGAGTTTAATCAAAGATGCTGGAAATTTAGCAAATGAAGATGTTGATACAGTATTGAATGTTATTGTTAGCTGTATAGATTACATCTATGATGCAGATCAAATGTACTATGCGAAAGATTCAACAAAAGAAGAATTGTTAGAATTTATTGAAGGTATGGAACAAGAGGACATGGAAAAAATTCAATTGTTCTTCACTACTATGCCAAAGATTGCAAAAGAATTGGATTTCAAATGTAAGAAGTGTGGCTACGAAGAAACTATTACTGTGCAAGGCATACAAAATTTTTTCGTATAATATTTGGTTATGATACATTAGGTAATTACTATCAGACTAATTTTGCGTTGATGCAACACCACAAATATAGTTTGACTGAATTGGATAACATGTTACCTTGGGAGAGACAGGTCTATATTGATATGTTGGTGAAATTTTTAGAAGAAGAAAATGAGAGAATAAAAGCTCAACAAAAGGCAAGAAAATAAATGGCAGATAAACAATCCAGACTAGCAGAGATATACAAGGCCGAAAAAGAACGTGGCGGTGGTGTATTATCGACTCTTGGAAAAAGAGCTAAAGAAAAGTTTGATCCAAGACAGATGTTTAATCAAAAGGGTTTTGCAGCTGCTGCATTACCGTCATTATTTAAATCCTATGATGCTGTAGGTAAAACAACGAAACTAAAAGAATTATCTGGCACTAATGCGAGTGGATTTTCTTCAGCTGTTTTAGAAAATGGTATCAGTTCTTTAATTACAGAAACCAGACAAGTAAAAATACATTCTCAACTAGCTGCAAAAAATTCTGTTGTATTGCCTTCAATGGCAAGAGACATGAATGTCACAAGACAGAATATTGTCAAGTTAGTTAAACTGCAAGGTGGTACTGCAACAACAAAAGCAGATATGTTCTTTAAGAGAGCTGGTGATAGAGAAGCTGCTTATGAGTCTAAATTCAAAAAAGCAAGTGACACTACACCAACTAAAGCTGGTACAGCACCTAAAGAAGAAGAAAAAAAAGGTATTTTAGGTTCTATCATAGACGGAATATCATCTTTATTCACAATGAAGGGCGCTTTAATAGCTGGAATACTAGCCGCAATTACATTTGGTATTAATGAATATTTTACTAATGATGAATTCAAAACAAAAGTTGATTCGTTTCTTGGTGATATGTTCAGAACCATAAAAGACTATTTTATACAAAATTTACCAGTTATAATAGATTTTATGAAAGATCATTGGAAAGAATTAGCGCTTGCATTCGCTTTACTTTTTCCCAAAACAACAATGGATTTAATTGCTGGTGGTTTGAATATTTTATCTAGTGGATTGAATTTACTTGCATCAGCAGTAAAAGTTCTTCTCCCAATATTAGAAGTTACATTAGTTACAGCTTTTAGAAGTCTAATTGCTTTGTTAACCGGACCAGCTGGATTGATTATATTGCTCGGTGGAGCTCTTTTCGCAGCTAGAAAATTATTTGACCAAAATCAAGAAGAATATCTGAAGTTAGCTAAAGAGAAAAAAGAAAAAGGAACTCTATCTGAAAAGGATGAAGCTAGACTTAAAGAATTAAATTCACCCACAAATGAAGCAGCTGCTGAAAAACAATTAGGTTATAATCCAATTAGTGGTAAATTAGTTACACAACAAGAAGCCAATAGATCAATGGCTCAAAGAAGTCTTGATTCAAGAACAACTGACAATCAATTAAAAGATATAGCAACTGAACAATTAATGGACGAAGCCACTAAAGCTGGAAAAGATCCTAATAATATTACAAATAAAGATATTGAAACAAGATTTCAATTATTGAAGAAACAAAGAGATTCTCAAAATGCTAAAGAATCTGCACAAAAAACTGCGGCTGCACCAGATCAAAGTAATGCCGAAACTGCTAGATTAGCTGCAGCTGGTAAACCAACGCCAGCAGGTGCAACAACAGGCGCAACCGCTACCACAACACCAACTCCAACAACTACTTCACAAACACCAGCAAACGCAGAACCTTTAAAAGTCAAAAATTTAAGTAGAGAACAAAGTGCAATGGCAACTTTGATTCATAATAAATTTACAGCTGCAGGTTTTACAGAAGAACAAGCTACTGCAGCTGTTGTAAATTCGTTTGCAGAATCAAGATTGAATCCTAAAGCAGAATCACCAAAAACTAATAAAGAAGCTAGTTATGGTCTATTTCAAATGAACACTAAAGGTGGTTTGGGTGCAGGACATGATCCTGATAAATTAAAAGATCCAAATTACAATGTAGATTTGATGATTCAAGCAGCTAAAGGTAAAGCTGGTGAAAAATTCAGGTCAGCTACTACAGTAGAAGCTGCAATAACAGCATTTACAAAAGACCTTGAGAGACCAGCAAATGCTGACGCTGAAGCTGTTAAACGAGTAGCCCTTGCATCTGCTATCACAAATTATGAACCAGGAAATTTAACTGCTTCAACAAATCCAACTCAACAAAGTAGTCAAACACCGGCAATGGCATCATCTCTCGGTTCTATGGGATCTTCGTTGGCGGGTTTAGCTAGTTCAGTTGGAACATCAGCTGTTGCATCTGTGGCAGCAAATGCACCAAACATGGGTAATGTAATTGATTCAGCATCAACAGGTCTTTCTGAGATGCTAAGAATGTTTGATAATGCTATGGCTTCTGTTACAAACGTCACAAACAATACTACGCAAGCATCAGCTGCACCACAAGGTCAAGGCAAATTACCATCGGTGTATGATGATACATTTGCTAGTCTATTCCAAAGAGTTGCATAAAAAATCCCGCCGAAGCGGGATTTAATCACGGTGAAAGAATTACTCTTGTTCTGCGAGAGACTTAAAGTAATCTAAGTCTTCATCATCAGCATGTAGAGGTTTATTCAATACAGAAGTATCATCTTTCAATGTTGTAACTGTATCTTCAGCCTTTGATTTAACGATTGGTGCACCATCAAATCCAAGAACCTTTTCAAGACGGGTCTTGAGTTGGTCATAAGGTTTAAAGTTTTTCTTCTCTGTGAAATCTTTGAGAGAATATTCTTTCTTCCAAAGTTCTTCAAGTTTATCATCATCACCATTCAACAATGCAGACGCATCAGCAAATTCTGATTTGTCATAATTGCGATAGCCTTCGACATTACGAATCTTCAACTTGAAGTTAGCGCCTTCCCACAAGTCAAACGGATTGACCGGTGTTTCATCAGCGAATTCAGGATTCATTGCCTCTGTAATCTTATCAAAGATTTTCTTACCAAACTTGAACAGTCTGATTTGACCTTCATTTGAAGGATTACTTGGATCAGAAACAACAAGAATGTTTGCAACATAACTCAACTTGCGTTTTTGTTTACGAGCAATATCTTTGTTGGCTTCGATGCCAGAGTTCCATAATGTATTGTTGTGTTCACACACAGGACACTTCTCATTCAAAGTAGTCAGACAGTTATCAATAAACCATCCACCTGGACCTTGAAATCCATGAGAGAAAGTGCGAACCCAAGGAAGAGCATCATCACCATCAATAGATGGTGCAGGAAGAAAACGAATAACAGCCATGCCGTTACCAGCTTTATCTACTTCTGGTTGCCAGAAGCGTGTATCTTCTTTGGAGTTTGAGTCAGCAGTACCTGTTGAGGTTGCTTCAACTGCTTTAGAAAGTTTTTCAAAAGAGTTGCGATTGCGCTTGAGATTAGCGAATGAAGTCATATAATTTTCCTTTGTATAGACGTAGTATTAACGGAGTATAGTTGAGTATCCACAACAGCATGATATACATTTATTTAGTATCCGATGCAAGCAGAGTTCTCAGTTGGTTTAGAGTTTCACCGATATCTTTGTGAAGAATACCGATACCTCCAGCACGATTAAAAGAGACAATAACATCTTCTGTATCATCAATTAAAATCGTTTCGGGTGTAGCATAGTCTTTCTTGTGTGAACGACCAGGTACTACATTAGCTGTATAATCAATTAAATGATTACGCAGCCAATATTTCTTTTGTTTCTTAACTTCATTGTGATACCGTTCACCACCAGAAGAAGTTAGAATTTCAATTTTAATTTCGGGGAATTGTTTAACGAATGCCAAAAGTTCTTCGGCACCAGGAAACAAATCAAGTGTTTTAAAACTATCCGCTTCGATAAATTTTGGCCAATGTTCGGTAAAATGTTTGCGGTCACGATACTTGTTATTGATATCACCGAACAGTTCATTGAACCTTTTATCAAAGTCACAGAGAACACCATCCATATCCAAATAAATCTTCTTAATTTTCATTCAACACCTTTTTTAAAATCAACTTGTATTTTACATCATCCTTGGGGATAAATGCGGAATACTTGAGCAGTTTCATGCGATAGTTTGGCCAATGTATAGTATCGGCAATCTTCTTAGTCCACATTGGTACAAACCCAAGCATATTGTTTAATAGACACATAGACTCAATGTTCACCGACTTCTGTAGACCCTTTTTGAGAAGAACGGGATAGTCACCATCAGTCATCAATACTTCATTTGGATTAAGTATACAATCACTAAAAATAAGTTTACAATCATTTTCAAATGTATACGACATTGACTGGATTATCTTCTGGTGTTTACGATAATTCACTTCAGATTCTTGCATCAATAAAGAGCCAACCCAAGTCTTTTCATCTTCTACTAGATTTGCAACAATGAAATCAATCATGTCATCTTTCTGTGCAAGTCTACGAGATAATTTATAGAAATGGTATTTGTCTTTACGATTCTCAAATGTAGTTACAGATACATTTGTTTTACCATTGTATTTAAAAAAGTCGTATGATTCTTGTGTGAAGTGTAGTTTAAGAGCTTGATATAATCCAAATGTTTCATAACCAGTCATATTGGTAATCTAGAACCTTTTTCTTTCAACATATTATTATCCATTGCATCGTTCTCAATCTTTGCCTTTAGATTTGCATTTACTAATGTAGCTGCAACCTCAAGTTCAAGACCGGTATTCTTGCAATGCTCAACGATAGCTTCGATATAGTTGTAATTTGTAGCTGCAACTATCAAATCAATAGCTCTGGCAAATTTTGCCATTTCATCTCTAGTAGGCATGAGTGTGATTACTCTGAATTGGGCATTTTGCATCCCAACATTTATGGATCTTCATAATTGCTTCTGATAAACCACAGACTGCACACTTACCAGGAGTAGGATGTTTAATGGTGTCTGTATGATTTGCACTCATCAATGAAGATGCCATTGTATCGAACGCTTGATGCCCTGCTGCGTTATATTCTTCCATGCCATCATAGTCTTCATCTAGCAATGTATCAGAATCATCAAAAAAGTCTAAGTTGCCTTTGAAATTGAAAGTAGCACCACGCAAGAAGGCTTCAAAGTTTTCTAAAACATTCGGTAGAAAAACTTCATCACATTCGTGTGTGTTTTTTGTACCATCATCATGTTCACAAATAAAAGTAAATTTAGGCATTATTTCACCACAGTTTCATATAGAGTTTCGAATTGGTCATGTACAGCTACTTCTTCATCGTAGTTTTGTTTGTAATAGACCTTCACCATCTTGGCGACAAGACGTTTTGGGATTTCCAATTTTTTACTGATATCAGAAATAGATTCTCTAATCAAATCTTTCTCTGCTTGTGCTCTTGTCATTGCATCAGAACACTCACTAATAACACCTAAAAGTTTCTTTCTATCTTCTGGATTCGAAAGAAGGTTAACACTCAATTGCTGAATAGCCATAATATACTCCTTAAATTATTTCTTTGCCATTGAATGTGCAATACAAACTGAATTAACACTTGTTTCATATGCACACTTTACAGATAACGGGTCTACACCTTTGGCAATTGCAGCCTCAATGTTTTTCGCCATGTTGTTTCTATCGTTAACATTATACACGATTGCTCCGATAATTGCGGTACATAATACAATTACTGCCGATACGGCGATAGTTATGATATCTTTATTCATCTTAGATGATTCCTTTATTTCTGTCAATTTTGTCACCTTTGCTCTTGTAGAAAATATGCCTGCCAATTTGTGTCTCCTTTTGTAGTCTTGTCCATCCAGGACTCACATAATCAGCATGATAATACGTTGCTCCATTTGTTATATCTTTGATTCTGTCAAAGTTTAAAAACATGTCAGTTGACAACTGTAGAATCTCATTATACAATGGAGTGTGCTTGATTGTCAAGCGTTTAGAGGTAAAAGTGGTGTCACAATACCAAGAAAATTGGCATGTGCCATTTGTTTTCTGTTGAACAACTTCACATACAGAATCACCGTAGTTGCCTGATTGTATGCGGTTGAATGTTACAAATGCTACAGCTGCTTTACCTTCTCTCGGTTCATGTCCTGCTTCGAAATAGATATTCTCAGCAAGGCAAGTTACCTGTTTTTTAGTATCTGCCGTAAGTGCATTGTATGTGGTTTTGATTGGGAATATTTTATATGTGTCAACATTAATAAACGATAAAGTTAAAATTATTGTTGCAAATATCAAACTTAAAAGTATTGGTTTACTTTTCATCTTTCTCCTTGTGTGTGTTTGGAGGGACCGAAGTCCCTCATCCCCAATTAAGAAGTTTTCTTCTGAACTTTTTGTGGTTCAGAAGCAGTTACGTTAGACACAAAGCCGTTTAGAGCATGTGCTTTAGTAATGATATCTGATTCTGAGGGGATTTGTGGAAAGCCAGGATGCTCAGGTGGTGTTCCACCGTTGTGTCTAGCTGTTTCACATTGCATTTGCCAGTTATTGGAAATGCATTCTCTTGTACCGAAGTACTCATCATATAGCATATCTTTTGCCATTTTTAATAGCTCAAGACGAATTTCAAAAGGTGTCATATTTGACATAGTTTTCTCCTGTGTGTGTTATACTACCATTGTGTGTGTTGTGGTAGTATAGTTATTTAGTCATTCCAGTGCCTTAAAACTCCAGCAATGATTACAAAATTTGTAATAACATATATCAATAAAATGACTGTACGAATTGCGGCAATGATATCTGCCTCTTTATCTGAATCTCCGGACTTATTGCCTATAGCTTTAGCCCATCTTCTCCAAATTAGTCCCATAATCCCTGATAATATTTACCAAATAACTTGAAGCCGTTTCTAATTCTTTCATGTACAACTTTTAAACCTTCATAATCAGTTTCATGTGTGTGGTCATCATTGTACACCATTGTAAACATTTTTGCTTTACCATTTTCATCCCACTCACAAGCTTCACTTCTTGTACTGAATTTACCTTTATGATATTTTTCTTCCCATTCGTTATTGACATGGTGTTCGAATGCAAAAATCATTTCAGCCATAACCCAATCCCAGCGTTTGAAATGGTTCTCATCAGTATCCCATTCATTCTCTTTTGGTGGTGCTGAAGTTGATTTTAATTCTTCTGGTACATCTTCATCATCAACAAAAGGCGCACCTTGTTTCTTTGTTTGTAACTGTTTCAACATTGGCAAAGCCATCATACCAAGAGTATGATCCATAGACCAAGTATCCCAGTAATCAATCTTTACATAGTCAATTTTAGGGTGAACAAAGTCTAAAAACTTATGTATTGCTTTACAAATAGGGTCTAAACGATTGACCCACTTTTCATAGGGCGCATCAGGCTTATCTTCATGGTTATAAAACACATCATTATCTTTTTCCCAAAAACAAACAAACTCTAGGATATGATATGGTGATATCCAATGATGGCGGTAATTGTTAATATACACTTTCATTTTTGTGAATCTCCTGGCATTACACGATAATTATCTTCTACTGAATCAGGTGTGCTGACTTCAATGATTGTACCTTCTTCAAGGCAAATCAACTGATGTGGTTCAAGTGGTTCATTTCTCCACACAGAACCACTTTCAAGTATTTGAGATTTCATAGAAGCGTCTTGGGTCATAATATATTTCACTTCGAACTTTCCAGATAAAACATACCATGTCTCATCTTTCTGTGCGTGGAAGTGCATACTGAATTTGGCATCTTTGTTAAACTTCATTAACTTGCCACAGTACTTGTCATTAGTAGCCCAAATCAATTCCGAACCCCAACCTTTGTTAACGTAACCTTCTAGTCTTGTCATTTCTCACCTGTAAATAATAATGATTGGTTATTCTGTTACGAGGAAACCAATCGAAACCCTAAGCAGAGTTTAGGCTGCTAATGCGAACTGTGAGTCGTTTGCGTTTACTTTTGTTTAGTTTTAACATCTGCTCTGATGTGCTGTCCACTCTGTTACTCTTTGCCCTGTCGAATCTATATCAAGCCCATCAAAAAAAGACTATAAAGAATACTACTATCATTACGATAGATAGAACTCCGCATACGAGTTGATACAGATATTCACTATCCATACAATCCTCTTTTGGTGGACCTGGCGGGATTCGCACCCGCTTCCAGAACACTTTTCTCTTTGCTTCATACAGCAATAAATCACATTATAACATAACCTATTTAGTTTGTCAATCTGTTTTTCCAATATTTGCCAATGTAATAATAGAGAGAATCCATATAGTGATCGGTTTTCTCTCTGACAAATATTTGATTGGTGCCATCTGCAACAGCAATGGCGATTACCAATTTGTTGATTGGTTTACTTGTGATTTCTTCAAACATTGTTGCATAGGCGGTGCATTGCATAAAGTAATTTAAAATGTTTTCTTCAAGTTTTGGTTTAGTTGAAGATTTAAAATCAATCACAGCCAGTTCATTATCCCATTGTGCAATACAATCAACTCGGCCAGCTAAACGCAGTTCGGCAGAATACAATGCTTGTTCAATAGAATAAACTTCACCGATATGGTCATCTAGGTGAGGTTTGAGTGAAAGAAATAATTCTTTCGTATCTGGCATCATTGTTTGTAATTTTAAATCTGTCATTTCATTTAACAGATACTTCTCACAAACTGTATGTAATTTTGTACCACGGTTCGATGCACTTCTAGCGATTCTATTTGCTTCTTCTGCGCCAACTCTTTCACGCCATTCGAAAATGGCCTTTTTATTATATTCAGATAAAACGGTTGTTACAGATGGGTAAGAGTTACCATTTGGTGTTTGGTACTCTCGACCCTTTTCTGTTGTTACTGCTTTTAAATCAAAATCTAATTCTTTTAATTTAACATGTTTAAAATTCATTCAATTCAATCTAGGGTAATAATGTAATATTGTTGCATAATATGGAGACTGTTTGTGTATTAGCATATCGTATAATTCCTTTTCTACTGTTCTTCTAAAATTTGGTTTGTCAAAAATTCTGTGCAGTAAAGCTGATTTTTTGGTAATATCTTTTGTTTTAGCCACTTGGTTTTCCTCAAAAATTGATTTACCATAGCAAAGATAATTCACGTTGTTAACTGATATGCTTGTCAACTAATTGTTTAGTCTTGATCTCCTTTGATGATTTTTTTCCATGATTGTCCGCTACTGAACTAGACTTGTGGCTCTCAGCGACCTTTGAAAGGACTTCTTTGAAACCATCAGGCACTTTGCCAGTAATAGAAACACCACTAACAATAGATGCTGAGGTGACTATAGATTGTATATGGGGATTTTGTTTTAAATATTCTTCTCTTGATGAGAAGCTCATAAACGAATCAAACAACTCATTCGTTTCGTTGTTCAGAAAGCTGTAAGTAGGCACTTTTAATTCCTTCACTATACCATAAAGGTATTTCACGTTTAGTCCATTTTGCTATATGTACTTTATTATGTATATAGTATTTGTGGTAGGATTTGATAGAGTCAATTTCATATCGATCAGTAGCAACTTCACGCAAAACTTTCACTTCGTTAGGCATTGCAGGAGTCGGTTCTGTAAATCCTATGCCTTTTGGTATATGAATAGGTGGTGTATGCAATGCATCGATTAATCTTGCGGTTGCATGTATTCTACCATAACGATGTGTATATTCGTCTAATAGTGCAATGAATAGTTTATACAGCCATTCGTAATTTTCATAAGAATGTCTTACCCATACAGCAGATGGATGATTAACATGAGTAGCGGAATACAAAAAGTTATCACGCTCGCCGGCGAGAGGATAATACTGTTGTTTGCGACCAGACTTAGATAGACGAGTAGAAACAGTACCGTCAAGAACACGGTGGGCTGTAGAAAGTAATTGAGCATATTCAAGGATCATTTTAACGACATGTTTATCTAAATGCATTTCAGCGCAAATCTTTGGATCATTATTCAGATAAAATATATTCATTACCAATCACCGTTATCAATCCAACACGATATTCTTATAAACAAAAATGAAAACATAGTCCCATCCATTTCACCATCGGTAATGGTATCAAGAATAGGACTCATCTTAGGAATCCATGACCAATGAAACGGATTCAATACTATTGTAACAGTTAAACCTGAATATTTCAGGTAATCAAGAATGCGTTCAAAGTTCAACATTCTCACCTTCTTTCGTGAAGAAGGCATCCATCTTTTTATCATCAGACCAAGCTGAGCAATAAGAATTATCTTTATCGCACAGTACCAAAGCTTCTTCTAGTGATACAACACGGTGGGAAACAATTGTTTCACCAAGATGTTCTTGGCTAAATTCTTTTGCTTCATTCATGGTCACAGTATCAAGTGCCCACAGTTCTTTACCTTTAGGTACTTCGACCATATAGCGTTCACGGAATGTGCTGATACATTCAACAAGTACCCATTCGGTAGTAGCTTCTTTTTTAGTCATAGAAAATGTTCCATCACCATTATCATTCCAATCCAAAGTATCACCAGTTTTCCAACCAGTTTCTTCTAATAATTTCTCAGGCAAAGGCAATATTAAATCACCAGTTTCTGGATCTTTTTCAAGTGTAACAATATAACTCATTCTTTTTCTCCAAAAATACTAGACCATTTTTTAAGTTTTTCATATTTTCTATGTTGTGCGTCTTTAACTTGTAGGTAGTCTACAACACCACTATCATAGCACAACTCAATCATGCACAAGAGATCACCAAGCTCTTCTGTCAATCTATCACGATTTGTTTTATCGTTGTATTCAGCTTGAATGCCGAATCGAAAGACTTTAGAAATAGCTTGGGTAACTTCAGCACATTCCTCTTGAGTAATCAAGAGGATTTCTTTTTGTGATTCATCCATTACTGAGTAACTGGATTTTCAGTAACTTCAGTAATTTCCATCACTTCTGTTTTCTCAACAGTAGGCACAGCATTCAAATCTGCAAGTTTCTTGATTGGAGATTTACTCACAGGTTTAGCAACTTTAGCAGGTTTCACAGCCTTCGCTTTTACTTTAGCAACTTTA
>Ga0209400_1002261_pt1 | contig 14741 bp, 20 predicted proteins | sample M_130807_EF_Meta_FD_187313 | JGI IMG/M metagenome (GOLD analysis project Ga0209400, IMG submission 187313) | Freshwater microbial communities from Lake Montjoie, Canada to study carbon cycling - M_130807_EF_MetaG (SPAdes) (version 2) | ecosystem: Environmental > Aquatic > Freshwater > Lake... | reverse complement strand
GTCTCCAATTCTTGACCAGAGCAATAGCGTCTCGGTCGTCGGTTTCAAACTCTGCTCCACAGCTGCAGACTTCCCGAATCATGGTTTCTCAGTGATCTCAATTTCGACACCCGAATAAGTTGGATTCTCGGCATAAACCTTATGAGCGACCAAGGTAACTATCTGACCATCATTGGCTAGGACTTCACTCTCCTGGAGAGCATCTCCAACAGCTCGAACTAACTTGTCTAAGTCTGGTGCTGAGTTCGGATAACGTCGGCTGACTGATTTAGGTCTAGGCATATGGAAAGTCATTGTCACGCTGACCGGTCCAAGAATAGTCAAACCACCCTGCTCTGCTTTAGCGATAGTTGCACCCATGAGGACGGTTTCTCTCCACTCAGGTAAACGTTTATTAGCTTCGAACATGATGGCTCGACCATTGCGGACTATGGCAGTCTTAGACCCTTGAGGTGCTGGCTCTCCATAGATTCGGATTTTCATTTTAGAACGGTGGTTCGCTTGTGAGCTCAGTGACTGGCTTAGGTGGTAGTGGAACTGCTCTAGTGATGATCTGATACCTGGCATCGTTGATGAAGTGTTCAACTACTGCAATCTCTTGGCCATCCTTTTCGAACTTGCCATTCTTTGTGCCTAACTCTCCAGTGAACTCGACCACGTCATCTTTGCTGATGTCGGTAGGTAGTTCAAACCAGATAGTCCATTGACGTCTCTTGGTAACTGATTCGCCTTTGACCTTGATGCTGTAAGTTTCCCATCCATTGACTACTCGTCCACGGTAATCACCGTTCTGAGCAACGGTTGAAACATGCAGCTGAACTGATACTTTAGCCATAGTTATCCACAGGCCTCTCTCTTAATAATTTCTTTTGTTTTTATATGTTCTTTATATTGTTCTTTAAGTGACATAAGTGTCACCTATTGAGGGAGCAAATGTCACCTACTGATACCGTAGATGTCACCTACTGATACCCCAGATGTCACCTGTGTCGCAGAGTTATCCACAACCTCAAACATCGGGAGAATCTGATCTAAAGGGCGATGCCACATCGAACCATCACAATCCTCCGAGCACTTCAACATAACCCAATAGCGATTAGTTTTAGGACCCCCATAACTTTTACCGTTATGTCTATCCACATCCAACTCACCAAGTTCCTCAAGAGCTGCAAGTGCTCTGATGACCTGACGTTTGGAAACTCCAGCGTAAACCGCTAACCTGTCCATCCCCATCCATGCACCCTCATCCCAAGTTTCAGACATGTGCCAGGCGATTCCGATTAGCACTAACTTGTTAGATCCAGTTGCCTTTGAATGGTTCATAACCATTGCGACATCCCTAGCTGACATATTTGACCTCCGTGATTTGTGGTGTAAGTATTCTATCGGGACAGGTGGTTGTCCCTTTACGCTTAGGCGTTAGCCCTCCGGTGGATGAGCCTCTCTCTCTGCTGGAGGGCACTTTACTTCTTTAGACCAGTCGCCAAGTCTGCAATCTGTTGCAGAACGTCAGGTGAGATTCCCCTAGTAGCCTTAGCACGCTTGTAAATGCCTCGTAGAGCCTCTATGTCCCCTTTTTCATACTCTAGGTGAGCCGAAGCCATAAAGTCCTCTATCGGGCTTACAGGGCTTTTCTGAGGTATTTCGTTCCGAGTAGCGATTCGCTTAGTTGAAGTTCCTAGAACTGCTGAGATTGCTCGACCCCATGCTGAGGTTTCAGCGTTCATAACTTCGGAATCTCTCTTGAATGATGAAGTGCCTGGCACAGGTTCCCAAGCAGTTCCATGACCAGGTGTTAGATCATCTGGAGTTCTGTAAGCAGCTGCAGTATAGACAACCCATGACTTACCTGCAAACTCGATAAACTCGATTCTCACCTGCTGGAGTGAACCCTCTGGATGCTTCTCTTTGAATAGTTTTAGCCTCTCAGCCACGTCTACATATTCGTCAATACTAAAGCCCATGTCTAGCCTCTCTTAAACACAATAAATGGACCGCCAGAACCTCTGCTCTGGAGGGTTACTACCTTCTCACCTTCGAATGTTCCAACACGGATTCCATCCATCATGGCAAGCACTTTAGATTTCAACAGGGTTAGGCTTTCATCTGCTGAATCAAACTCCTCTTTCGCTCTCATTAGAGCAGGGTAAAGTTCCCCTAGTTCAATGTCACCGTCATAGATTCCCTCTGAGAGAGTTCTAACAGTTTCATAAGTTGATTTGGAGCCGTCCCATTCAGGTTCAGTTCTCAGTTCAATGCATGCTAAGAATTGCAGAGCCTTTTCCTCAAGTTCAGCTGCATAGTCAGCGTCATAAATAATTTCATGTTCAACCAAGTCACCGTTAGCAACAGCAACTAGAACACCACGCTTGAGACCTAGGACATGCAGATACCACATGACCTGATCTAAATAGTGAGGTGGTAGTTCATTCATCGGGTTGCGAGAGAACTTGACTTCCAAAATGCCTAGTGAACCGTCAGTCCATTCAATGAATGCATCAGGGTTAGCTTTAAACATCGGGTTTGCAACTGACTGCCAAGTGCCAGTGTTATGAGCTGTGAGCCAGTCTTTGTTTTCCTCAACCCAGAGGTCTTGAATAGGTTTCTCAAACGCTGTGCCTAATCGCATGGCCATAGATGGACCGGTGGATTCTCGAGGCAATTCGCCCAGGTATTCGTAGTAAGCGGTGTAGGCAGAACGCCAAGGGTTGTGACCCATAAGTGAGCCGATAAGTGAACCTGCTACGCCCTTACGAGCGTTATGCCATTCAAGGGAATCATGTTCAAAATAGCCGAGGAGTTTGGCAGAGCCAAGTGCCTCTATCTGGTGGTCGATAGTCATACAACTACTCTATGGCATTACTCAGACTTATTGCTACTGCCCAGCGTGTCTTTAGGGTTGATGATTCTGATTAGAACTGGTATTGCTGAGATCCAAACCGTGTTAGCGACCACTAACCAGTCAGCTGCAGTGAACAAGAATGGTAACTTGCCAATAGCGAAAACAGCGGTTAGAGATGTTGCCAGGAGAGAGCGGAGATAACTTGAGAGAATCGGGTTCATTTACTTTCCAATCTTAGGTAGATACTTTAGAGGGTCCTCGACTGGCATGGTTGCCAAATGTTCTGATGGTCCACACATGAGGTGCAGATGTGGTCCTGACGAAGTTCCAGAGTTACCGCTGTGAGCAATAACCTCACCTTGACGAACTTTCTTTCCAACTTTGACCTCAGCTTTGTCTAGGTGACAGTAAGCGAAAACCCTGAGCCGTCTATCATCCTCACCACCAACCCAGCATCTAAGTTCGACAACATGACCGAGGATTCTTGATTCATAAACTTTGACAATAGTTCCAGTGCCAACGGCTTTCAGAGGTGTTCCAACTGGCACAGCATAATCAACACCACGGTGAGGACCTAAGCCCATAGCTTTACGTTGCTCAGAGTGAGTTCCAAACAAGTCAGTGATCTTGGCTGGATTAACTGGATGAAGTAAAGACATCAGAGACCTAGCCATGGAGAGACGACCGTTGAAGATGTCAAAGTTGCAGTCCAAGTTGATGGCAGACTTGAACTACTAGCAAGATAGGAAAAAGCATTGGCTGACAGGTTGGTTTTTTTGATAAGGAACGGAGTATAAGTAGCACTTAAAGGACAATACAATTGCAGAGTTGTAGTGTGATTGTGAACCAAACCAATCCAATAAACTTTTTGACTAACCATAGGAATAGACAATCCTGTTGTTTCCTTTAAACCAGTCGTTGTTCCAGTTGCAATCGTTCCAGAATACAAAAGGGTGGTTGGCTGTCCATCAGAGTCAGAGTCATAAATTGCCCAGTTCACGTTTGCACTTGTAGCAATTGCAGTTACCACTTGAATTGCGACCTTAGTGAATGTCACGTCAGTGGATGGAATATAAGGCACAACATAAGCAAAGTTCTGAGTTATTGTTACAGCTGATGGATTTTGTGAGCCTCCATAATACTGACCTGAATAATATTGATTTGGCAATAACCAGATCTTAGGTGTGGTCCATTGAGTGTTGTAATCTGTGCCGTCAATCTTTGAGAGAACCTGATTTGCAGTTCCACCAGTAGGAACACCCTGACCGTTAGTTCCGTTAGTTCCATTAGTTCCATTGGTTCCGTTTGTTCCAGCTGCACCTGTGGCTCCAGTAACACCTTGAATACCCTGTGGACCTGTTGCCCCTGTAGGACCTGTAGGACCTGTCGCACCCTGTGGACCTGTAGCACCTGTTAAACCTTGAGGACCTTCAATGCCGACAGCACCATCTAAATTTACTTGCCAGGATGAATACGTGCCTGAACCTGTTTTATTCTTTAAAGCTACAACCAAAGAGCCTGTGGTCTGGTTGTATGAAACTACCTCACCGTGCATGTGATTACTTAAATCGTAGGCAACGATAACAGTCTGAGCGACAGAATAATCTAGGTTCTTATCGACTGTGATAAGAGTTATGTTTCCGCTAGAAGCAATGGTCAATGTGGATGTTGAAGTTGTGTGATACCTGTCACCCTCAGCACCAGTCGCACCGGTAGCACCTTGAACACCTTGAATACCTTGAGGACCAGTCGCACCAGTCGCACCAGTAGTTCCAGCAATCCCCTGAATACCCTGTGGACCTGTTGCACCAGTAGCACCTGTAGCACCTGTGTCACCTTTAAGACCTTGAATACCTTGAGCACCTGTAGCACCCGCTGAACCAGTAGCACCTGTAGCACCTTGAGAACCAGTAGCACCAGTCGCACCAGTCGCACCAGTCGCACCAGTCAAACCAATAGGACCCTGCTCACCTCTAGCGAAATAAACTCTGGCATAAATTGAATCTGGAACTACAACTTTTACGATCATTTGACTATTTCTGGAGTTACTTCGACCTGCCCTCTGGCAAGTGTCAGCACCTTTCCGGTTGATGTTTGAGTAAGCTCTAAAGCCCAGACGTAATCAGTCTTGGTGAGGGTTGCAGTCTGAGCAGGTGTTAGTGAAAATCGCACAGAGTTATCTGAGGTGTTCACAGTAGGGACGATGTCGATGATTGCAGCTATGGATGGATTCTCTCGAATCTGCAACTTAGCAGTCCAACCAGTCAAAGAGAATGCAACACCATCAGCGTCAGTAGGGTAGAACGAACAGTCACCAGCCACGCTAGGGAATGTTGAACCAGCCAAGATAACTAGGTCAAATTGACCGTCAGTTACCGTGTAAGTTTCACTCACTTACAGATTCCTCTGCTGGAGTTTCCTCAACTACAGTTTCCTCAACTACAGTTTCCTCAACTACAACTTCACCTGGAGCAGGAAACGCTTTCCAGTCGGTAGTTACTTTAGAGGTGATTGGTGTCTTAGCCATTTATTTATCCTTTGTTAGTTTGTCGAACTCTGCCTTTAGTTTGACATGTTCCTTATGTAGTGCCAGGTATTTGTCTCGCCAATGATCTAGCTCAGTTTTTAGTTGCTCGATTTCAGTTCTAAGTTTATCTATCTGAGTGAACATTTCAGCTCTTAGACGCTCCTCCACACCGATGGATTGTGTCCTCCTAGTGGATAGATACTTTAGGAAACTTGAGATGCCTGTGCCACCTAGGATACCTGAGAGGATTAGCAACCAGTTGCGGTCATCCATTAGATACCCCTCCATAGTCCTAAGTTTACTTCCCAATGTTCACTGGTAATAGTATGCCCGATACGACTGATTAGGTAGATTTCTTGAAGTGTCGTTCCACCTGCTGAAAACTCGACTTGCATCGGATAGCAGATGTCTTTATCAACTATTGTGCTGAGAGTCCCATCACGACGAACTGCTGGAACAGATACAGATTTCACTGAGCGAGGGTTAGCAGCTGCTGAAACCTGTGATGCCCATGCACCTAGAGTGCCTAGACCTGAGGTGTTCCAAAAGTTTACTTCAAAGTCCTGTGCCTGACGGCCATAGTTTGTTACTGAGGTTGAGTTAGTTGAGGTTGCTGTTGCCAGTCCACCGGTCTCGGTTACCTTGACTACGTTAGTGATGTCGTCCGAGTTGTACGAATAGTCAATAGCGTCCATGCAATAGTGATCTGCACTTGAGCTGTGAACGTTAGAGATTGTCGGGTTCAAACTGCTCCAGGTAGTTCCCTGAGCGGTGTTGATGTCCACTCTAGTTTTCCAAGTGCAACCTGCCGAGGTATTAGCCCAGAACCAACCAAGTTCGGCATCAAGCAACATGTTTAGAACGTCACCCGAAAGAACATCCACCTCAAAGTAATCATTCGCAGCTGTAGAACTTCCACCACTTCCAACCTGACTCCAAGCCACTCTAGTGTCCACTGCTCTAACAGCGTTCTCCAGGTCATCCATAACAGACCTAAATGATTTGGCGGTTGCTGTGCCGGTGATGCTAAATGATGACAGTCTGGTGTTTAGAGCAATACGAGTCTGGTCATAAGCGGTAATGGTAATTTCAAGTTTCTTAGCAGTCGCAACATAAGCCATCGAGACATTCTGGATGTAACCGTAAAAAAGCGTGTAACCGCCCGCAATAATTTTGAACGGCATGTTCGATTTGTATTGAGGTGTGCCAACTAGATCAGCGAGACTCTTTTTCATCAGTTTGACAGTTGCAGTGCCAACACTAGGACGAGCGAACACGCCCTCCTCAATGTCAATACCTCTGTCAATTTCAACCTCAAAAGAATCGCAACGAAGTTCAGTCCAAGAATCCTCAGCGTATTCATATTGAATGCTAATGTCAGTCTTTATGTCGAACGGCATTAGTTAACCAGATACTTTCGACCTGTTTTCTTTTCAAGAATCTGGATTTCACGGATGATGTCCGAGGCACTAATCACAGCTTTATTGATGTTGATTTCATAAGTAGCATTACCTGCTATGGATGACTGCACTTGAGCCTGAGCACCAACACCATAGATCTCACCCCTAAGTCCGAGAATCTCAGACAACTTACCTGGAGACTGCAACAAACTCTTAGCAACAATGTTTCCCTGAGCAGGACCCATGGCAACAATTTCGTTGATGAATGACTGGTCTGCACCCCTCTTACGGAGAGATGCCAAGTTCTCAGCGAAACCCTTAGCAGCTTGAGCAATACGCTTCATCTTGCCGATGAGGAAATCCACGTTGAAAATAGAGTTCTCATCCTCACCTCTAGTGCCAAACGCTAAACCAACAGCATCACGGAACTTCTCAGCTGTGGACTTGACCCTGCCAACCTCTTTATCCAAAGCCTCACGGACCTTTTCAGCGACCTCTTTAACCTCTTGAGATATACCTTGCCAAACCATTTTTTTGTTCACAAAGATAGCGTTCAAACCGAAGTCAATAGTGACTTCCTTGCCCTTGAACTTGGCGATAACATTTTTCATCTCTTTAGTGATACGAGAATCGGACAAAGTTCGCTTCAACGCTGAATCCCACATACCAGTAACTGGATCCATAAACGGTCTGTTAATGTTTGTGAATGTCACTTGGTTCGGATTGAGAGCTGCATCTTGAGCGTCAGCATATTCATTAGCACTCTCACTTGCCGCATACCACATAGCACCAAGAGTTGCCACAGCAACCACAAGAGCACCAATACCGGTGGAGATGATTGCAGTCCTCAAAGCGATGGTCTGAATCTTGGCCAGTTTAGTTGCCAGTTCATAGGCTTTGACAGCGAATGTAACAGCGAACCAACCGACCTTTAGAGCGACCAAACCAGCAACAATAGCAATGATTACGTTGGCATTCTGAATTAGGAAACTTGTAGCGTTAGTAATTAGTTTTCCAATAACACCAAAGATGTTGGCGATACTCTGCAAGTTTGATTGACCCTCGTCACTGGAGAGATAGTCTGAGAACTCTTGAATCGCTGGCAACAAAGTCATGCCGATGGTCTCTTGCAGTTCACTAAAGATGATGCTGATTTTCTTGTATGGATCGTTATTAGCTGCAGTCTCAGCTGCACCCTCAAAAGTCTTATTTAGTCTTGACATGTAGTCACCAGTAACGTCAATACCTGGAATAAGTTTCTTTAGTGAGGTGGTGTTACCTGTATAGGCTTTAGACAAAGCACCGACAACAGTGCCTAAATCTTTACCTGTTCCAGCCGAAACATCCAGAGCAGTGTCAAGTAGAGCCTGACCACCAGCAAGAGAACCTGTCGCTCTTACAGCCTGAGATAAGGCTGGACGCAGTTCATCGTCGAGCACCGCAGCTGAGAGCTGTGTTTTACGGATGTAACTTTCAGCAGATTTGATAGCAACATCACTTGCACCAGTGGTGTTCTTGAGAGCGTTAGACAAAAGTGCCTGGCTCTTAATGTCCTCAGATGCAGCTTTAGCAGATTGTTTTAGAACCCTAGTCAGAGCTGCAAAACCAACCGCTAAACCAGCTGCACCAAGTGCTCTATTCAAGCCACGTCCAACACTGTCGGCAGTTCTCTGAAACTTCTTTAGATCAGCAGATACCGCAGCTGTGGTCTTAGAGAGTTTATTGTTACCAATAAAATTGACGACTAGATTCTGAGCCATTACTGTTTCGCTTTCAATGCTTCAGTGATTGCCCGATACTCACGGAGAGTAACCGCTTTAGTGTCGCTGAGGGTCATCCCTGCATAGACAATCATGAACGCTACTCTTTCCGCCTGTTGGTCGGCAATTACTCTTTTGGGTCGGATTCACCTGTGAACAGTTTGTTGGCCTCTGATAGTGGAATACTGCCAGCCTGTTCTAAAGTGAATGATGGATCTTGTCTCTTTTGCATGATGTAGATGATGGCTTTAAGAGCTTTGCCCTTAGCCTGTCCTGCATCAAGTAACTGGTCTATAGATGAACCTGTAATAAGTTCAATCTGCTCAACCTCATCGAGGGTTAGTGATTCGAAATCAAATGTCTGGGTGGTCATTGTTTTGCTCCTGGTAGTTTGTCAATGGTTTCTCGCATGAGTTTCTCATAATTCTTGAGGATCTCATCTTGAGTATAACCTAGAGCCTCGCTAAAGAATGGTTGCGGTTTGATACCTCGATAAGTGCCAGGTCTCAGAGTTCCCCTGTGACTGCTGGATACGACTTTCCAACCCCAGTGAATAGGGTTAGCGTATGGAGCCATCTTTCCACCAGCCTGAACACTCGCACCATACTGAGTCCTACGAGGACGAACAGTTGATGCTAAAGTTCCAGTCTTTACGGGTATGAGAGGTCTCGCAGCTGCAATCAAAATCATAGAGGCTTGATAGCCTGGCTCAGTTAGAACTTGACGGCTTGCACCGAGTTCCTTCATTGCCTTGATTGTAACTCCGAGACCCTCAACAGACAGCCCCGCACCTTTTCCAAGGTTGGTCATTATAAAGACTAAGCTGAGGTCTTTAGAGTAACGCCGTAGTAAACCGGTGGAGTTGCAGATGGAGTGTGAACAGCGTTCTTTACAGTCAGCATTACAGAGAACTTCACAATGTCACCAGCGTTAAGGCTTAGAGGAGGCAGTTCATCAAAGATTACTGTTCCTGTGTAATGAGGCTGAGATGCTGTCGCTGTAGCGTTACCATTTGGTGCAATGGTGAATGCAACTTCGGTTCCGAAGTTAGACCATAGGATTCTGTAAAGTGAAGCTGCATCGCCTGAGGTTACACCGTCAAGTTGTAGTTTCCACTCTCCACCTGGACGAACCTCGCAGAATGTCTGAACATCGCCTGGAGCGTCATTCAAAGTAAGTTCTACTAGGTTGGCATCGCAGTTGTATTCGGTAGCACCGATTTTGAATGAGATGTTTGTTGCTTTGATTCTGGTTGATGAAGGCATCAGTTTTCCTTTGTTAGAGTGTTAAAGATAAGTCAAGGTTTAGATCACTGGCAAGATACTCAGCGTTATTAGCTGCCAAACGATATGGCGGGTTTACTTGGTTGAGCACAACGTAACCTAATGGATTGAGAGCCGAAACAGTTTGAGCAATCAAAGCGTCAAGAGCTTCAGTTGCTTCCTCATTAGTTGCAGTCATAGCAATCATGGTGAGGGTCAAACCAAGTCGGTATTCTCGGCCTACAGTTTCAGCAACCAGATACGGTGAACTTGGAGACATAATCACAATAGGTGGAACTATACGTTCTGGAACATAGTCCAAAACTTCTATCCCTGCATTCTGCAAGTCAAGAGCCAGTTCCGCTTTAGTTGCGGTTATTTCGTTGGTCACAGTCCCGGTCCTGTAAACGGTAGTAGCATCTCTCTAGCTGCGTTCATCGGGTCTTTCGCAATGCGAACAGTAGTCCCAAGGTCAGCGAACTGAGCGACACCATTTGGAGCGGAGCGACGGTGGAACAGTTCAGAGGCACATGACAGCACCGCTGAATCCAGAACATCACCTGGCACACGGGATGAACCCACGAACTTGGCGACCATCTGATTAGCAGATGCTAAACATGAGTCCACGAATGTAGAGACCTCTTTAGTCCCCACATACGCTCTAAACTGCTCCACCGTTACTGCCATGAGTTATTAGGCTCCAGTGTTGATCTTGACGATTGCACCCTCGAACGGAGTAGCAATAGCTGCATAACCGTAAACAGAGTAGAAATCGCTAAGAGTTGTGACATCTGATGTTGATAGACGTGCAGGGTTTCCAGCTGATTCGTAGGTAGTCAAAGCCAATGAGTTTGCAATGTAAGCAACCTTGTCTGAGATTGACGGATCAACGATAATCGGCAAACCTAGCAGAGAGCCCTTTAGACCAGGAACGTTTGCGCTTCCAATGTTGTTCACACCAGCACCATCCTGAGTTACTACTGGACGACCACTTGTATCAACAACTGAGACTAGACGCTTGTAGGCAATAGTTCCACAAACAATGAACTCAGGTGATAGACCTGTATTTACATAAATCATGGCAGCTGCGTCAGCGATAGCACCGACAACACCAGCTGCAGTTAAGGCAGAGGCATCAACTGTTTTGCCAGTGAAGTTTAGAGCTGCGAGAACAGCAACAAAGTCAGTGTTCATTTTCTTTGCGTAAGCCAAAGACATTGCCTGGAATGCTACGTCTAGGTAGTTCACAGTTGAACGCTCAACAGCTTGCTTTGACAGTTTGACGTAACCACCGTAAGTAGATACTGAAACTGAAACAGTGCTTAGAGCCACGTCACCAGTAGATAGTGCGGTGTTTTCTGTAGTCTGCTTGCCGATTGCGATTGTGTTGGTGTTGATCTTTGCGTATTCGACGCTTAGACCGGTTGCAGGTAGAGCAGCCATGCTGAATGCAGCAAGAGTTGGACGACCTGAGTTGATTAGGCTGTTTACGAAGCCTACGAATGCAGGACGTAGAGCAACGTCTGCTGATGTAGCTGCACGGAACAGTTCAACAGCATCGCTGTCGCCTGAGACTAGTGCCTTTGCGTATTCACCCTGAGAGCGGAACTTGCCCTCGGTTGAAACGCTGATTGCTGGAGTCTTTACCAATTCAAGTTCTCTGCGGATTTCAGCCACTTCGTCTTGAACAGCACGGACATCCAATTCCATGTTTTCAGACATGTTGGTTTCCTTTGTTCGGATTGAATCCGCTACCACCTCGGCAACGGTTGATTCCTCACGAACCTCGGCGACATTAGCACCTTGGAATGCGGGAAAACTAACTAGTGAAACCTCTTTGAGATCCACTAAAGTTCTGGTTACTAGAGAACCCTCTCTAGTCTGTTCTAATGGCATAAAGCCAACTGAGAACTTGTTGATGACACCATCCTTGAGGAGAGTGTAAGCCTCTTGCCCTCTAGGAGTGTCGCTAATCATGGCACGGATTTCAAACCCTGCCTCAGTGTCTCGACCCTCAAGAATCTTGCCGATAGGTTCTGAGTGTTGCCAGAACAGTTTGACATCCTCGACTGAACGAATAGCACCTGGAGCGAACTTCTCCTGGTATGCACCAATGTCAGCGACCTGACCATAAGGCACAGCGATACCAACTACTTCTCTAGTGTCAGCTTCAAGTCTTACCTCGAAACTTCTAATTTCCAATTCGGTCATTGTAGACCCTCCTTAACTCTTACTTCATCAGTTGTCATGAACCCTGCTCGAATAGCAGTCTCATACATGTTGAAACGGTTAGCCATGTCTGCTTTGAACAGACCCTCAAAATTGAACTCAGCTCTAGTGCCTCTAGGCAGACACTCACTTAGAGCGTCAGAGATTGCATCGGTGTAAGCCATGATGGTGTGACGGTAGAACACTTGGTTCTCGTCTTGCAGGTTGGTGTAGGTGTCACTAGATCCATCAACACCAGTTAGGAGCAATCTTGCTGGAACACCAAATAGTCTGGCAATAGCCTGAACCTGCTGAATCTGCACGTCAGTAAACATTGCATCTTTAGGGTTTAGTTGGACAGTCTGCCATTCAAAGCCCTGACCTAAAACCGCGACTTTACGCTCAGACTGTTTTGCATGCCATCTCTCAGTAATCTCATTGGCATCTTCACTCGAAATCGGTTTATCACTTTTAAGGATTCCAGTAGGGATGCCCGCTTGACCGAACCAGTTAGCTGCATAGTTTCGTAGGTCGAGAGCTGCAGAGATGTCTTTGTTGCATGCGTCGATAGGACCAAGTGCTCTTAGGTAACCTGCTCTAGGAAATAACTTTAGGTGCTGAATGTCAGTCGTAGTTGTCTTGACTACGTTCTGGTCAGTTACCTGATAGTCATAGTAAACCTTGCCATCTGGCTCTGAGCGAATAGTCACAGCGTTGGATGGAATCAAAGTCAAGTTATTTATCGCACCATTAGAGCCGTAAGACTTCAACCAGAATGCATTGCCATCAAGTGCCAGGGAGACAACAGTCTCAAACAGGAAGTTACGGCGAGTATCTTGGAAGTTAGGTTTATTTACCAGAACTGGATTCTCAATTGGAACTTCAATACCGGTCGCATAGCGAAAAGTATTCAAAGGCATCTTAGAGATTGGTGTAGCGATGATCTGTATAGACCTGTAAACCGCTGTAAGAGTTAGAGCTTGGTTCTCGCCAACAGAGTAGTCAGAGCGGGTAGGCCAAACTGGAGTAGTCGCACGCTTTTCACGGTCTCTACCCAAAATCCTGTCAATTATGCTTGCCATTGGTCGAAACCTATACCACGCTTATGACAAAGTCAAAACACTTGCAATTCAAAGTTCTGGTGTGTCGCACTAACATAAAGTGCCATAACAGTTGCCATCAAAGCGTCAATGTCTCCAAGAGAATCACGCCTCGAAATGAACCAAGTCTCACCAGCATATTTAGCAATACCTTTAGGCGACTGCAACTGCAATAGTGGATCATTACGGTGTTTGACACTACCAGCCGTGAACATCGCATAGACCGTCGAGCAAGCCGAACTAATCTCTTTAGTCCATAACTGCCAGACCGGTAACCCATCCATCTTTAGACGTTTCGCCAAGTTAGGCATCTGCCTGTCATCTATCGCAATACCTTGAATGTTTCCCCTGGCATACAATTCTCGAAGTGTCAGATAAAGTTGCTGTTCAGTAGCACCAGCGAACCCCTGAACTAACTCAGTTTCATAACTGCCGTCATCACACTTTCGAGCAGCTGCAATAGTCGCATACTCCCAATTCTTAGTTCTATCAACAGCCAGAATTACATTCTCTTGAACGGTGATACCATCACCCGCACTTCGAGCGAAAACATCGGATGGCAACCATGACTGAGCTGTGCCCTGAATAAACTGGTTTAGTCGATAGCGTCTAGCCTCATGTTCAGGGATAGAGCGAATGTCTGAGAGCACAGTATTGAGATCTAAACGTTTAGCGTCAATAGATGGATTGGCTCTTTTGAGAGCAGTAGGGTCATCAACTTGAGAACCCTCTGGTGCTTGCCAGCAAAAGAATCCGAAACGCTCCAAGTCCTCGTCACCCTGAGCAGCTGCAGTTCCAAGTTTGTAAAGGTCTAAAAGGGTCTCACTAGACTGGTCTCCAGCAGTAGTAATACCAATGACCATGCCGTCTTTCTTTTGAGCAGTTCCCAGAACAGCTGCAGACCACATACCTTTCTTGGCGAGGTGCAATTCATCGAATAGACAGAGAGACATCGGAATACCTTGCAGAGCGGATTCTTTAGCAGCTTTGACATCGTAACGGCCAGAACCATCCAGCGTAGTGATACCTCGTTGCTCTGTCGCTTTCTTAAAACGTTTCTTGAGATACTCATTGTTCTGGATGGTGAACAGCACTCGGCTATAAATAATTCTCGCTTGGTCAGTTGATGATGCCAGTGAAATAACATTTGCACCTTGCTGATGGAGCAGTAGTCCATAGACACCTAGAATCGCACCTAACAGAGATTTACCATTCTGGCGACCCATGCTGACGACCACCTGACGGTAACGAAGTTGTCCAGGATACCTAGGATGATTAGGAGGATACCGCTCCAGCACGTGCCTCAGCAACCACTTTTGCCATTCATCCAATTCGAGACCATCCGGTTGCTCAGGTGACTTCCACGCCAACTTGACTAACTCAATGAGCTTGTCACCGTCAGTAAAGAATTGCCCTCGAGACTTAGCTAACGGCTTAGTCCAAATTGCTGGCAATCGAACACCACTGACTAGGTCTCGGCTCATCGTTTGAGTAGAGCGTCTAATGGATCAGCGGAATCCGTGTTACCAATAGAACGCTTCAATTCCAGATAAGTTTTACGAAGTTCTGCAGCTGTGCTCGTATTCGCTTTAGCGTCAAAGTCCTCGGCCAGCGACAGACAGATTCGAGCAAGAATCTCCTG
>Ga0209400_1002256_pt1 | contig 14747 bp, 23 predicted proteins | sample M_130807_EF_Meta_FD_187313 | JGI IMG/M metagenome (GOLD analysis project Ga0209400, IMG submission 187313) | Freshwater microbial communities from Lake Montjoie, Canada to study carbon cycling - M_130807_EF_MetaG (SPAdes) (version 2) | ecosystem: Environmental > Aquatic > Freshwater > Lake... | reverse complement strand
ATTCTAAATAATTTTATTTGGTTTTTAATTTCCAGATAAAAATGAATGAGAAGAAGCATTTCCGCCCCCCACAGCTGAACTTCCTAATAGTATATCACAGTTTATTTTTTACCATCATAAATAATAATAGTACATAAAAAAGATTACTAATATTTAGATGGTTATACATCAGGACACCGCGCCCCAATAATCAGCGAATTTAACCGCCCGACCCCGCCGCCCATGTAATCAGCAATTTAAAATTAATTATTTTATTTTTTATTATACGAGTGAAGCATATAATAAAAGATATATTTGAGTATTTGGTGGTTAAGATAAGATGACCCCTTCAGGGGCTACTATATTATTATTATTATTCTTTTTTTTTAGAGAGAGAGTATAATAAAAATTATAAGGGCAAAAAGGGGCATAGGGGGCAAAAATAAGTTAAAAATGACTAAGTTGTTATAAAGTAAAGTAATATAGGGCAATTAAATGAAATCAAACATAAAAATGCCCCCTACGCCCTTATGAGATGATTATCATCACAAAATTAAAAAATAAAAATGCCCCCTATGCCCTTACCATCTAGACCATCTAAATATTATTATTCTATTTCAAAAATAAAAATATCTAGTTTTTTTAATTCTTAAATCTGGGTTAATTATTTAAAGAATAAATTAATATATATAGTATAATATAATGACCGAATATCCCACAGTAGATATCTATATTGAGACCCTCAAAAATCAACAAGACCTTGCATTACTTTTCAACGACTTCAACAACAACAGATATGTGCTTTCTAAAAAATATATTTTTGAATTTGACGGCGATTGCAACAAACCTTTATTATGGGTTGAAGTAAATGAAGAGACAATCATTTCACACATGTCAAAATGGTTAAGAACTATGCAACGCCATTATTTAGATGATGACAGCACAACCCAAAAAGATTTAGTTGAATTAACTAAATACACACAAAAGATGAGCGACTATAATGTATTATATAAAGTTTTCAAATTCTTCAAAACTGAAATAAGCGATGATACATTTTATGAAAAACTTAATAGGGCTTGTCCTCATCATCTACCAATTAAAGGCGGTAAATTAATAGACCTTAAAACTGGCGAGACAAGATACAGAAATAAAAAAGATTATTTTACTTATTTCTCTAATGTAGAATACACAAAAGAGAAAAGCGAATATTTTAAAAATTTCATTTCTTCTGTCATGTGTAATAATGAAGACAATATAAAGTATTTTCAAAAGATGCTTGGTTATTCTTTAACCGGTGATATTTCCGCCCGTGTATTTTTTATATGGTGGGGTGTTGGTGCGAATGGTAAATCAATTATTTTAAATCTTATGAAAGAGGTACTAAAAGACCAATGTCAAGCAGTTGCGAAATCAGTATTTATTAATAATGGTAAAAATTCCAATGGACCTGAAACAATGCAGTTAAAAGATTGCAGGCTGGCAACATTCAGCGAAACATCAGCAAAAGAATGTTTAAACGAGAGTTTAATAAAAATGATTTCTGGTAATGACAGTATAACATGCAGAGCATTATATAAAGACCCTATAACATTTACTCCAATTTGCAAATTAATTTTATGTACTAATCACAAACCCGATTTCAACGGCAATGATAAAGCAAATATTGACCGTGTCCGCTTTATTCCTTTTAATGCCCGTTTTGTTGATGAACCTAAAAAAGCAAATGAATATAAAAAAATCCTTGGTGTTGATAAAATTATTATTGAAAAATATTTAAATGAGTTTTTCAGTTTCTGTATTGATGGGGCTAAAGAATATTACAATAATCAAAAGTTTGAACCCCCGCAAGAAATCAAACAAGCACAAACCAAATACACACAAGACCAAGCAACAATTAGTAATTTTATTAATGACATTTACGAAATTAATGAAACACAAAAAATAAGAAAAAGCGATATTAAAATTCATTATGAAGCATACTGTAAAGATAATGATTTAAAAATAGAAAAGGTCAGCCTTGTATATGATGCTTTAATAGAATTAGTAGGAGAACCTAAAAAAATTAATGGTATTTATTATTTTAAAGGTGTATCTATAAAACAAATTGTAAGAGAAGAAGAGCCTAATGATTTAGATGATTAAATAGGGCTTTTAGCAAGTGAATTTTCAACTTTATTTTTTTCATCATATTTATTTACTAAATCTTTATTGACTTTTAGTAAATTAGTTCTGGTATATTCTTTCATAGGACCTGAAGACATTATCACGGTGTATATCCATGATTTACCTTTTAACCTACGTCCATAAATACTTTTAGGTTTTGCATCTAAGTATTCATCCATTGCCTTTTCTTCTTCATCACTAACATTTTTAATATCTTCTGTATCTACATCACTATCTTGTTTTTCTTCATCCGCTTTCATCTTGCAGTACAAGCCTATAATAGGGTTCTTATCTTCTACATCACTTAACTGAACGGGGAAACCTCTTTTTAAAAATGAATTCATAAGCATTACATATTTCTCACTACGCTGAAATAACACTCCGCCATTTCTTGCGAGTGGGTTTTCACTTGAACCGCCCCGCTTTGTAATATATTTAATATATGTTTTAAGTGCGATATCATTAATATTTTTAATTTTCTTATATCCTTGTTTTAACCATGTTTTATGGGTTTCATTAATATCTTTACTCATCTTATCATTCTTGCTTTCTCCTTTTTTTTCATAAGTCCAATTCTTAGACTTTGATGTATAAACATCTTTACTATCCATATATATATAGTATATATAGAAATTAATTTTTATAATATTAAAATTATATTATAAAAACTAAATTATTTTATGCCACAATTTGGACTTCACTTTTTTTAACATATCTATAGTATTTTTTAAATTTATCTTTATTATTATTATAGTAATTTAATTTCCTGTTTCTGGTACATACTTTACATTTGCCCCGTTGCTTCTCAAAGCAATCTATAGTTTTAATCTCTTTACACTCATTACAAATTTTATGATTAAGAATAATATTTTTTAATGCTTCCATTATATAATATAAAGTAGATATTTTTTTAAATGTTTTTTTGGGTTAAATTTTTAAAAACCATTATGAGAATTAGAATTTAAATGCATCTTCTTGTAAAATTTCTTATTAATATAAAACTCTCCACAATCACACATAATATATACAACTTCTTTAAAACATCTTTTGCATTTAATATTTACTTCTTCAATACATTTTTCACATTTAATTACTGTTTCTTCTTTCATAGTTATAGTTATTTCATGTCTTTTCTGTTTAGGATTGTTAAGAATTTTATTAACTTCTTCTTCAGTCATTTTATCAGTCATTATAATATATATAATTAATAACCCTTTAAACTGAGTTTCAAAAACTGCGTTTTTTATTAATCACAAGTGATGATTTAAAATACATTTCTTAATGCATTCTCAAAGTGATTAGTTGGGCGACTTTCAGGAACTGATTGTAAAACATTATTAATCTTTTGAACTTTCTTTGCTAGACGTCTAACAGTGCGTGTGTCTTCACTAGTTTCTCCCGCTGTTGTTGGTTCTGTCTCTTCATCAGCGGTTGTATCTTCAACTTTATTATCAACATTAAAAACTTTTTCTTTTTTCTTATAAAGTCTCTTTGGTTTAATCACTGTTGTCATTTTTACTAATTTCTTTTTCTCTCTCTTTTCATTTTCCTTTGCTTCACATTCAAGGCGTACTTTTTCTTCTAATTCTAATTTTGCCTTTGCTTGTTCTTTTTCTTGTTTCTTCATTTCAAATCTAATTTTATTTTTCTCAACAAGTTTTGCAATATTCTCTTTTTGTTTATCACTCATAGGGCGTTTAGGTGCGTCCTTCTTTGCAACTGAATAAGCAACTTCTTTTTTAATTTCAACTGGTGCTTCTTCATTGTGTTCAACAACTTCAACTTTAGTTTCTCCGGCAGGATTTATCTTGCGTGTTGAGCGGGTTTTCTTAACCTTCATTCCTGCGGAATTACTAAAAGCTCCGCTTTGATTCTCTGGTTTGTTTTGGTAAGGGTCATCATGAGACATTTTATATATATATTTACTTAGATATTAATTTATTTAATTAAATAAAAAAACTATAGATTTTATTTTCTAAATTATAATATATACATGATCCCTACAAGACAATTCACACAAAATGAAACACTCAAAACACTTGAGCCCGAGTTTGATGCAATTGAGACCCTTAAAGAACACGTTTATTATAAAGAAGCAATGAATGAAAAAGAACGCCTTGCAATGATTGACAGAGTAGAAGCAATTAAAAATGAAACTAGAATTGAAACCATGAATAAAAACCTAAAAGAATTGAAATTAAAGGTTAAGAGAAAAAAGAAAAATTAAAATCTAATTAATAATATATGAGTGAAATAATATTAAATAATTATAATTTGTTTTTTAATACTAAATACAGAACTAAAGGAACAATAGACTACGCACAATTTCAATTAAGTAAAGCGATATTAATTACACATCCACATGCATTTTTTAGAGCAACAATAACATCTTTAGCATTACCACTTGCTTATAATATGTTAAGAGCCCCAAATAATACTTATTATTTTAATTATAATAATGGAACAAGTTATGATTTATCATGTGTTATAGTTGCGGGTAATTATAATATAACTAATTTTTTAGCAATATTATCATCATCAATAATTGCGTCAGTTCTAACAGCAACAGGCAACACTATAGTTTTAAATTTTACTTATAACTCTTCAACCTTTTTAGCAAATTTAGCAATAACAACAACATCAAGAACAATAACAATAAACACAACAGATTTAAATAAATCATTATTCATGAATACCATGTTGGGTTTTACATCCGCTTATTCTTTTAGTTCTGTTAGTTCTGCAACAGGAAACACCGCCGTAAATGTAAATCCCGTAAGTTGTATATATTTACGAAGTGATACATTAGGAAGTAAAAATATGGAGAGTTTATCAACACAAAATACATATAGTGATGTTTTAGAATGCTACCCCTCCAGCGTTTCATTTGGTTGTTATCTCATGTCAAGTGGTGAAAGTGTCCCGACTGTATCAAGATTAAATAATAATTGTATAGATGTTATAAGTGTATATTTGAGTGATAATGCAAGTACGATAAGTGGTAATGATGCGTATGATAGTATCCCTCAAACATTAAATTGGAGTTTCAGCATCAATATAAAAGAAATTATATATGATAACCAATTAACAGACCAACGACATCCAGAACAAAAATTCACAGATACTATGTTGGAACAAACAGCACACCAAAATAAATTAATTCAACAAAAACAAGATTTATTAACAGAATTAAAAAATAAAAAGGATGAGATAACAAATAAAATTAAAACTATTAAACCTGATTTTAACATTAATTAGCATAAATTAAAAACTTAAAAGTTTTTTTATTTTGTTTCAAAAAGACAAATTATATTTGTTTTTTTCAATATTGATTAAATTTAATAAATTATATATCCTAAATATATATACAATATGGTTTTTGGTTCATTATTTAATAAAGCAAAAAGTTTCTTTGGTAATTTACCATCAGTTGCAAAGAATTTTGGTAATACATTATTCAATTTAGGTGAAAAAATAAAGGGTATTCCTGTAGTTGGTTCTCTACTAGGTAAAGCGGGTGAAGCATTAGGAACACCAGCATTTGCAGAAGGTATAAGAGACATGAACCCTAATAAACTAGCACAAGGATATGAACAGTTTAATAATGCATTGACAGGTGGTACGGCAGGAATAGATAGGTTCAGAAGATACTTTCAAAGAGGGTAATAAATTTAATTAATTAAGCAAAATATAAAATTTTAATAAATTTTATATTATGTTTCAAAAATAAAAATTCATACGAATTTTCTTTTTTTCAATAATTTTTTATACAAATATTATTTAATTTACAATTATAAAAACAATTAACGAGAAACAGCCATTTGTCCTGATGCATCAATCTTAAGAGATTGAGAATGAAGGATAAATAAGAAGTCTTGTGATGCGACTTGAGCGTTTTGTTTAAGGACTGATAAGTTTTGAACTTTACGACCAGCGAAGGCAATATCACTTTCATTGAACTTACGTAAATTCCAAGCCTTGAAATAATAACCGCCTTGATAACCATCAGTAGAACGTACGGCGACAGTGGCGGCATTGTTATAGGTTGGGTCAATTGGTAATCTTGCAACACTTTCAGCAAGTGTCATTGGAAGGCGATATCCTAACTGATTGACACGAGGAATAATACCAAGGGCGCATGTGGTAACAACAGCATTTGCATTAACTGATGTAAGACCTGAAAACTGAATATTAGGACAAGCATTGCATGTATTTGTATCCCACAGATTTGATAGCGCTCTTTGACTTTCAGCAAAACTGATGGTTTCATCTCCGCTATATTGAATTACTTGCATGCCGTCAGTATAGAGAACACATGTAAGTTGAGCAGATGCAGATGATGTTGCACCACTGAAAGTTGAATTTTGAACAAAGGGGTCATCACTTGTTCCACTATTAAGACCAGATGAGACTTGTTGAACTAATACGATTGCATCAACTGAATTAATACCAACACCAATATTGTATGTAGAAGAACCAGATGCGGATGAATAAGTTGAACCTAAGCAACAGTTAGGAAGGTTCATGTTATATACGAAACCATCACGAAGTTTTTGACGGATAGCTGCCTCATACATTGGCGAAACGTTTAGGTGCTCATACACAATGAAAGGATTGCTGATAACATAATTTGATGGGGCAGTGCCAGCAGCACCAGTTGAAGTAAGAGAATATAAAGCACGAGATACAGGGTTTAAATCAACTTGTAATAAAAGACCTTGAGAAGAATTGCAAAGGAAAAGAGGGAATGATTTTTCATTGGTAAGAGTTGATAATGCAATGGGAATTTGACAATCAACAACAACTTGAGCACCAGCAACAGTTTGACCACCTAATACTTGATTGTTCCACTCCATAATACCAGCATCAGTTGCATAATAATTTTGAGTACATGTTTGTTCTAGTAAAAAGCGATGGTATGCATCATACTGATTAGTAGTTTCTAAAAGTGTTGAACCATTACCATATAGAGTTACACGATTAATAAGAGATGCGGCGGATTTCTTGAAATATACAAAATCACCATTAGTTGCTGTGATGGTGACACGGAACTTTAAATAAGCACTTCTTGCTTTCATATAACCAGCACCGCCGGGAATACCTACCAGTATGATACCAGATGGATTTTGAGATGCGCCATTGGCTGCGGGCACAACACGTATGACACTTTCACAACCACTCATAGGGAGTTCCATTTTTTGGGGGACTAAAGAAGCGGGTATATTCATACCTACTTCAGCATTAGTAATTTCAGGGTTTGCATTATTTGCGGGATAACTTCTTAAGGGAACTGACATTTATATATTATAATCTTAGATAATAATTATAATTCATTTTTAATTTAATTAAATTAAAAATTACTAAAAACTTTGTTTTGAATATTAATTAATTAAACTTTTTTCTTAGTTTTTAGAAACTTTTTAAATGCTTTACTTTTTGCATCTTTTTTATTAACAATATATTCACCAACTTGTAATATTGCGGGTATGGTATCATGATTTTTAGAGTATTTATTTTTTTTACCTTTTACTAATTTAACATTACCACCAGATTTATATACACCATGCGACATATCAACATATGGGATTATTGCTTCTCTTCTTGGGTATGGATAAGCAACACCACCATCACGCATTGCAACAACATTATTTAAACTTGGCATTGGTTGAAGTCTCATAACTTGTCCGCCTGTTTTCATTTTTGTTAATGATTGACCTAATTTATTTAATAATTCACCACCCATATCTTTTGCTGTGTCAGTTTGAACAAACTTTTTTAAACCAGCACCAGCGAGACCAAGACCCAGATTTTTTGCATAAGAAATCCTGCTATCTCTTTTTTCTTCATCAGTTGCGGTTTTCATATTTACTTGTTTCTTCCCTTTATCAAGAAAATCTTTAAATTTAAATGTATCTCTTAAAACATCCATTATATACTATTATTTAGATTTAAGTTTTTTTATTTTATTAATTAATTTTATTGATTGTTTATAATCTCTTTTGTCAATAGGTTCTTTAGGGTCTTTAACATGTGTTAATAAATGAGTTAATACAGAACCGTAAGTTTTAATAACATCTTTTTTAGATATCTCACCACCCTTTTTTTTATTTAATAATAACTTTGTTAATTTATCAGGTAGATTAACCATATCTCTAAGACTAGGCATTATATATATTATTTAGATTTAAGTTTTTTTCTTTTTGATTTAATTTTTTTGACTTTCTTTTTCTTTTTTAAAACAAAACCCCCTTTTTTCCTAGGTAGTAAATCTGTTAATTTAATAGGAATATCAAACATTATATATAATTATGATTAGATAATTATATATATTTTAATTAATTATTTCTTTCTATTTGCTTTTTTTGCTTTTTTAGGGCGACCAACTTTACCGCCCTTACGCATTTTTTTGACTTTACCACCCATTTTGAATGGTAAAATATGACCAAGCATCTGTCCTAGCATCCCACCAAGCACTCCCATGTATATACAACTAATTAGATAATAAATGAAATTTAATTTAAATTAATATTTTATATTGTTTCTTTTTAATATTTCTTTTATGCCATTTAAATCTTTACTTAACTCTTGTATTGATTTAACTAAATAAGGGATTAAATCAGTTGTCCTTATGCCTAAATATTTTTCACCTTTAATATCATAATCTTCTGTTATTTCTGGTATTACTTCCTGAACTTCTTGTGCAATAAAACCAATATTATTATTTGATAAATTTTCATCTTTCCAATTATAAGTAATAGGGTTTAATTGATTTATTAATTCTAAACTATTTCTCAAAGGTTGAATATTCTTTTTTAATCTAATATCAGATGCGGACGCCCAAGATGTAGAACCGTATGTAAGTTGAACCCCAACAGATGAAGCGTTTATAATTTGGTATGTTGTCCCATTTATATAATGTAAATAATAATTCCCGACGGTTGATGTCTGCATATTAATACCATAATAACCAGATGAAAAATAAGGTAGATAAATTTGATTTCCTGCAACATTAAACCGTGTAATATATGTACCCGCAAAATTACAAACTGAAACACCACCACCTGCATTTAATGCTATATCATTTAATGAATTAGAATTTTGAATATTAAAAGTGCTTAATGATGATGATAAACCTGTAGAAGTTATAGAAGAAATAACAGAACTAGCAATTTTAAACCTTATATCCTTTGTTGATGGTGTTGAAATAATTAAACCCGTTGTATCTGTAAATAATTGTGATTGTATTAATCCTGTTGAATAATCTAATAAATTTAAATTGCCCCCGTACATAGTTAATGATGAACTAGTTGTGATAAGTCCTGTTATTGAAGATAAAACTAAATCCATCCCACCGATAGAATTAACGTTATTTACTAATAAACCTGTTGAAGTCATGGATGCGTAAGTAGTCCCAGCTATATTAAAATCTATTCCTGCATCAGCATTCAACGTTAAATTAGTTGATGGTTGGGCGAATATATTATTTACTATTAAACCAGTTGAATTTATTTTTAAAATATTTATAGCACTTATATTTGCTTGGATATCTGTTGGTGATACAGTAAAATTATTATTTCCTGCTCTTAATCCAACCGTTCCGCTTCCAGTATTTATATAATTTATCCCTGTTCCACTAAATTGAATTGGTGTGTTAGTTGTTGAGCCTAAATTAGGAAAAATTAATCTTCCTGTTGCTTGGTCTATCCTTGCAACTTCAACACTATTATTTAAAAATGATAAATATCTTTGAAAATTTATATTTATATTACCTGCACCAGTCCCCCCAATTGTTGATAATGCCGTTATATTAACATTATTATTTGCTGATGATAATGATAAATCATGTGTAGTATCACTAGCAATATTATTAACTGTTATTGATAATGGAATGGTTGGAAGTGGTTGGTATGTTATTTGTCCTGTTGTTGTATCATAACCTAAAATATTTGTTTGAGTTGCTGAAGGTAGAGATATAGCATATATACTAGTATTATTAACATAAAATTTTGTTGTATTATTTATATTAAAATTAATTTGTTGTCCTGTTGGTGCATTTAAAATCAGATTTGTCCCAGCAACTGATTGTATTTTATTTGAGTTTTTCATGGTTATACCATTTACAGCGTTTGCGGTGAATACTTCCACATTATTATCTTTAAAAACAATTTCACCAGTCCCCGTTGATTGACCATAAGAACAATAAAAAACGACACCGCCTTTAGTATAATAAACACATCCCGCCGTAGCGTTTAAATTATAAAAATAAAAATAACTTGTATCTGCTCTCATTAATGCTTGTAATGTCCCATTTGCTAGATAAAATAATACTTGTCCTGTTGTTGTTGTTCCTGCACATTCAATTTCAACAAATCCATGTATTCCGTCATTATTAAAACGTGTAGTAAAACTGGCGGGTCTTATATGTAATGTTGTTGAAGTGGTTGTTATTGCTGGTGTGCCTGTTAAATTTACACGGTTAAAACTTGGGGTTGCTGTTGTCTCAACACTTTGACCGATTGGCGACTGTGATAAAATACCCGTTGTTGAATCATATGATAAAGGATAAGACCCAGAACTACTAACACCATTAAAAGGCGTTGTCCCGTTTATAGTATTTACATTTATATCCTGTAATCCTGTAATATTATATGGAACTATTTGACGGGATAAATTTGAAAAATTACTCATATTAATTTAATGTAGATAATAATATTTAATTTCTTAACATTTATATATATGAGTTTTGAAACAAAAAAGAATATAATAACTGATAAAATAGTTTCATTAGATGCTAAATTAAAATTTGATGAAGATAAACCATTTGCGCTGAATGGTCATATAATAGCAATTTTTAGTGGGCGTCGTGGAAGTGGTAAATCAACTTTAATTTTAAATATTTTAAAACATGTCTATAAAAAACATTATGATCTGATTATTTTATTCAGTCCAACCGCAACAAGAGATCCAAAATTTAGTAAATTGATAAAAGAATTAGAACATGATAACCAATATTTTACAACTGTTGATGAAGAAAGTATCCACGCCGTAATGGATTTAATAAGGGATAATAATGATAAAATATTAGAAGAGAAAAAAAGAGAACCCTATAATTTAATTTTATTTGATGATTGCATACACGATTTAAAAAAGAATAATCCAGCATTTAATGAACTGATAACAACAAACAGACATTTAAAAACTGATATATGGATAGCAACCCAAAAATATAATACTTATCTTTCAACATTAGTAAGGTCTAATGCAGACATCATTTGTACTTTTAGATCTGATGTTAAAAGTGAAATTGATACACTGAAACACGATTTAAATATTAATGAAAAGTTATTTGACGATTTATATAATTTTGCAACAAAAGAACCAAATAGTTTTTTTATGATCAATTTTTTAACAGGCAAACCAGTATTTTATAAAAGATTTGATAAAATAATATTATAGATCATTCTTTTAGAATTAGTAAAAAATTGTTTAATTTTTGAAAATTAATATCTAATTATATATATATAATGGGTTTTAAAAGTGTAGTTTTAACAAGCACATCACAACAAGTATATTTAGGTCATACAGGCGAATACAATATTAAAATAATGGGTATTTATTTTTCAACAGTTGCAGCCGATACAAGCATAGGAACATTAGTAAATTTAAATATTGCTGAAGTTGTTAATGATAATCAAACAAATTGTGTATCATTTTTACATGCAGTTGGTGGGGCAACACTACCACACATAACACAAATAATATTTAATGGTCCTCCAGTCATACAAGCAAACTTAACAGGATTTTTAACATTTACATTAACTCAAAACGGTATTAATGGTATATATTCCACCGCATCAGTTCCAGTTGCAAATTTTGGGATGTGTGTTATATATTTAGATGTACAACAACGAGACTGTGGAAGAATTATAAATAGTCTTGAATAATTAATTAAATCATATAATAATTTTATCTATATATTATTATATAATGCCTAAAAAACCATGTTGCACCAAAGAGGAAAAAGCACTTGGAAAACTAGCACAAAAAATTGCTAAAACTGTTAAATTAAAACCTAAAAGGAAAATAGCACAACCAAAACAAACTTATATGGAAAATAATACATGGACATCAAAGGGTTCTTATTTTGAACCGCAACATATACAAATGACTAAAGCACCGCTGAACCCATACGCCCCAATGAGTAAAAATGCATTATCATTAAGTGATATACAAAATCTATTTAATGGACCGCCAACAGCATCAAGTCTAGATGTACAAGATATGATGTTAGAAAGTAGATTAAAAGAATTAGATAAATATAAACTACCTAAAAAATCACCAGAAGAAAAAGCACTTGAAAAATTAGAAGAGAAAGAACGAGAGGTTAAAAAAGAACCAACCACAAAAGAAAAAAAAGAAATTAAAAGATATGAAAAAATACTTGAAAAATCCGCACAATTTCCAGTAGAAGAAAGAGACTATCCAGATTATAATAAAGTATATCAGGAAAATTTAAGATTGGTAAATATGAAAAATCCTAATGCACCTGTTGTTTCATCATTCCCACATAAAACCCCTGAAGATTTAGAAGAGGAAAACTTAGGACAATTTAAAATAAGCGATGATAATACATATTATAAAACAAAAGTATATTACGATGATGATGTAAAAGAAGAAAAGAAAGCAGAAGATAGATATAATATTAAAATGGTAAATGGGAAAAGAAGAATGATAAATGGAAACCCTATAAATATATCACAATTAACAAGTGCTGACAGAGATAAATTATTAAAAATATATAATATTAAAACAACAAAACAAAATAAACTTGGGGGAACTTCAAAAAAGAAAAAGGAAGAATTAGAAGACGATATGAGATTATACGAAAGAAAAGAAGGAATAACAGAATTAATGAGGATACATTTTTTATTAGATTAATGAAAATATAAATTAATTTATGACTTAATTATATATAATGTTTGGTTCTATATTTGACAAAGCAAAAAATTTCTTTGGTAATGTTTATGATGTTGGGAAAAGAGCATATAAAGCAGTTAAATTTGGGGGTCAGTTAGGTTATAATTTAGGACGCTTAGGATATGATTATTTAAGTGGAACAGATATAAAACCCGCAAATTATTATTGGGCTAGTGATACACGGCAAACAATACCAAACCCACCACAACAACCGCCAAGACTACCCAACCCAATACGACCACCACCACCAAGAAACCCACCAAATGTACTACCAAAACTACCGCCAATTAGTAGGCAGAATGATAAGAAACCTGAAGATTTAGGTAATCCTTATGACTTTTGGACAAGGGGATAAAAATATCTAGTCTTTAGTATATGACAAGTACAGAAAGGCGTAAAGAGTATTATAAAAAATACTATGAAGAACACAAAGAATATTTTAAAGAGAAAAACAAGACCGCATATAAAAAAGAATATTACAGAAAATATTATCAAGAAAATAAATATAAAAATAAAATTAAGAAACCACCTAATATAATAAAAATTACACATGAAAAAATTATTGTAAGATTTGATTGAAAATAAATATCTAAGATTATATATATAATGGTTTTACAAGCGGTATTATTTGATAGGTTTAAATGGAGCACACCAGACGCTAAGAAATGGTTGAAGGAGCATTCATTTCATCCAATTAAAAAAGTTCATATAACAGATAAGTTTAAACGGTTTAGAATTGCAGAACCAGATTATAAGAAATATAAATATAGAATATCTCATGGCGATAAAGGTATATCTTTTATTGTTGGGATACTTCCAAATCCTTTTGATTAAACTTTTATATAATATCTAAATAATATTATATAATGGAACAAGTAGAAAACAAAGTAGAAGACTTTAAAGAAACTGTTAAAATGGATTGTTTTACACGTATCTCAATGTATATAAAAAATATGATTAATTGTTTTTGTGAAAGTTCATGTAATAAAAATAATTAATTTCTAATATTATAATAATGTATAATATCACAGATTACAGTAAAAGACAGGCTAAGGCTTTAGGAGTTGAGATTAAACCTTCAACTAATAAAAAAAAGAAAATAGATGTGTTTAAAAATGGTGAAAAGATTGCAAGTATTGGGGCGTACGGCATGAAGGATTACCCAACATATATTAAAGAAAAAGGCAGAGCATACGCAGATGAAAGAAGGCATCAGTACTATATACGGCATTCAAAAGATAATGGATTAAATGGATTTTATGCAAAAAAAATTTTGTGGTGATAAAAATAAATATCTAATACTTTATTATATGGAAAACAATATAATAAAATATTTGTTAAAATGTGTAAGAGTTTTACAAATTGAAAATGCTAAAATGCAATATGAATATGACTATCTATTAGAATATATTGAAGATGATAATAAATATTTTGATGAGAAAGAAGATGAGGACTATTTATTTAAAATTAAACAGTTCAATGATGAGATTGACAGTATAAAGCGGGAGGATTAACCCAGATTTAAGAATTAAAAAAACTAGATATTTTTATTTTTGAAATAGAATAATAATATTTAGATGGTCTAGATGGTAAGGGCATAGGGGGCATTTTTATTTTTTAATTTTGTG
>Ga0209400_1002250_pt1 | contig 14767 bp, 9 predicted proteins | sample M_130807_EF_Meta_FD_187313 | JGI IMG/M metagenome (GOLD analysis project Ga0209400, IMG submission 187313) | Freshwater microbial communities from Lake Montjoie, Canada to study carbon cycling - M_130807_EF_MetaG (SPAdes) (version 2) | ecosystem: Environmental > Aquatic > Freshwater > Lake... | reverse complement strand
GGCGCGCCGATCATCGTCGACGGTCGCGTGATCGTTGCTGCTCGACGAACCTCGCCGCGGCTCGAGACGGTGAGCTGGCTGCTGGCGCTCGACCTTGAGCAGCCCAGTCCCGCCTCCTGGGCGCGCGTCATCGCCACCAGCGGCAGCGCGCGCATGGGCGGCGGCCGCTCGGCCGACGCACCCGTCCTGGCGGGCGGCGTCATCTACCTCTCCACGTCCACCGGCGCCGTGGCGGCGATCGATCCCTGGGATGGCCTGGTGCGCTGGGTCCGCCGCTTCCCGGTGCCGGTGCGCGATGTTGCCATGGCGACCGAGCCGTCCGATCTGCTCACGCCTGCCGTCGTGGGCGGTCGGGTGCTGGCGGTCTCCCCGGATCACTCGCGGATCCTGGCCCTCGACTGCCGCTCCGGCGCGCTCGTGGCGGAAGTCCCCACCGGTGCCGACGGCGGCCTCGGCGCGCCGGCCTACCTCGTGGGCGACGAAGCCTCCGGCCTGGTGCTCGCGGTCGGCTCGCGCGTGGCGTGCTTCGCCGCCTCCGCGCCGCAGTCCACCCGATGGTCGCTTCCTGCCGCCGATACAGCCCTCGACGCCGTGGTGCATGGCCGCGTCCAGTTCGCACGCACTGCCGATCCGCAGGCCCCCGTCGTCCTGATGCCGGACGAGTCGGACATCGTGATCCGCGACGCACGCGATGGCACGGAGCGCATGCGCCTCGCAGGCGCCGGCAATGCCAACGCCATCCTGGTGGGCAACCAGCTCCTGGCCGTCGGCACCACGTCGCTCTCGGGCTGGATGCCCTCCGCGGAGGCCGAGCGCATCATCCGCGGTCGCATGGCTGCATCGCCGTCCGCGGACGCCGCCATGGCGCTCGTGCACCTTGCCCGGCAGGTCCGCTCCGGTCCGCTCGCCGCGCAAGGTGCCGCCGAATCCGTTCGGCGGGTGTCCGCCCTGCCGACCGACGCCGCGGAACGCACCGAGCTGCTTGAACTTCTCCTTTCGATCGACGCGCTCGACCTGGCGTCCGGTGCCGACCGCGCCGCGCTCGACGCCGCCGTCGACCAGGCTGCGATCCTTGCAAACAGCCCGGTGCGCGGCGGCTTCGCCCGTGCCGACCGCGCGCTGCGCCGCCGCGATCCGCTGGCCGCCGCGCGCCTCGCCGTGGCCACCGCCATGGACTCCGCCGGGATGAGCGTCCCGGTTCCCGGGGCATCGCTCTCCGCCGACGCAGAGGCGCGCCGCATCGTGAGCGCAGCCATCGCTGCCGATCCGCGTGCCATCGACGGTGTCCAGGCTGCCGTTGCTGCCGCGGTGTCCGGCGCATCGGGCGACGCCCGCGCACGCATCCTTCGCTCCGCCGCCCGACTCGGCGTGGGCACGCGCGCCGGAGCCGACGCGCTGTCCGCCCTCACCGCCGCTGCGTCCGGAGTCCCGGCACGCATCGATGCCGCACGGCTCGTGCGCGAGTGCGGAGCGATGTCGACGCCTTCGCCCGCATCGCAGGAGTTCCTCCGTTCGCTCGACGCGCGCTGGGGGCCCACCCTCGCGCGGAACGCGGCACCCGCGCTGCCGCGCATCGAAGGCACCGCGCGCCGCATCGTCGAGTTCCCCGGCCGCCTTCCGCGCGCCCTGCGTGAGGCCGGCAGCATGCCCGGCGGAGTGCTCACCGTGCAAGGCACGGAGCTCGTCCTCCGCAAGCCGCCATCGTTCGCGCCGCAGTGGCGCGTGCCGATCGGCACCGCGGACTGCACCGTGCTCGCGACGCAGCCATCGATCCTCGTCTGCGACGACGGCCCGGGCGGCACCGGTGCCATCAGCTGCATTTCGCCCGAGGGCGCCGTGCGCTGGAAGACGCGCACGGTGATGCCGGATCCTGCGGCGGGCGCTGTACCGGACGCCCTTTCCGACGAGCCCCTGGACACCGTCGATGCACGCCAAGGCCCGGCGGTGGTGCCCATCGTCACCGCCCCGGTCGTGGCCACGCTCCGCCGCAACGGATCCGTCACCGCGTTCAGCACCGACCGTGGCCTGGAGGCGTGGAGCCGCCCGGGCGACGGAGTCACGCCGGTCATGTGGACGCACGAAGCGCTCGCAATCGTCATCGCGGGCGAGGTGGACGACGGCTCCGGCCCGGTGATCCGGATCTCGGTGATCGATCCCGTCGATGGCCACACGGTCCGCTCCTGGCCGCTCGAGGGCGCCACCGAGTTGCGCTGGCTGCACGTTGCGGACGGCGGACTGCTGGTGGCCGGCACGGACGTCTGCATCGAGGCGCGGCGTCTCGCCGGCGGTGACGAGTCGGCTCCCTACTGGTCGATCGATGCCGTCGACGCACGTGCTTCCACGCGTGGGTGGCATGTGGGCCATTGGCTCCTCGTCCTCGATCGTTCGGACTCGCTCCTGGCCATCGACGCGTGGACCGGCCGTGTGGCGCCCAGCGCCTTCGCTGTGTCCGGGGCCGTTGCGCACTCTCCCGTCCGGGAGATCACGGTCGGCGAGGGATGGATCGCTGCCGTCCGCGACTCCTACACCGACTACTTCTCCGTGGAAGGCGCCCACCTCGGCCGCGATGCCCCCGGTTCCGAGCGCGCCTACGTGGCTGCCGCCGCCAGCACCTCCCGGCTCTTCGTCCTGGACGCCGGGTTTGCCGGCAGCGACCCGGTCCCGCTGCGCTTTTCCACCGTCCTGCATGACCTGGACGTCTCCCACGGAGGCTTGGAGTCGGCCCCGCCCCTCCTGGTCCGCTCCCTTGGGCAGCGTTCGCGGGACATGGCCGTGTCCGATGGGATCGTGGCGGTCTCCAACGGATCCGTGGTCCAGGCCATCGAATTTTCTCCTGTTTCCCCGCCTGCGGGCCGATGAACCGCCTTCGTTCCTCGCCGGATGGCCATTCCTTCACGGGCTGGAATCCGATCGCTACACTTCCGCGCGCCGCAGCCACCCGCTGCGCCAACTTCACGCAGAGAACCCCCATGACCTTCATCGCAACATCGTCCAGCATCATCGATCCGTCGTTCGAGGACCTCGGCTCGACGACGCTTCTTCCGTTCTCCGCCTCCGCGTCCGCCGCCGTGCTCGCCGCGTCCGACGAGGACGACGATTTTGTCTTCGACGATGACGATGAAGACGAGGATGAGGACGAGGACGAGGATGAGGATGAAGACGAAGACGAGGATGAAGACGAAGACGAGGATGAAGACGAGGACGAAGACGAGGACGAAGACGAAGACGAAGACGAGGACGAAGACGAAGACGAAGACGAGGAAGAGGAAGAGGAAGAAGACGAGGACGAGGACGAAGACGAGGACGAAGACGAGGATGAAGACGAAGACGAGGACGAAGACGAAGACGAAGTCTGATTCCGCGTCCCCATCACCAAACACACATGCGCTGCCAGGCCCTGCCGGCAGCGCATTTCATTTGGCTCTTCCGTTGATGTTCGCCGCGCCGTCCGTCAGCGCGGCGCCGGCGCCGGCGCGGGCGCATCCGCGGGCGCTTCCGGATTCAGCACCAGTCGCGCCACATCTAGCCGGTTCCGCGCGGTCCGGAACGCCACCAGTTCTCCGGCGGACATCGTCGTCGGCCGCGTGATCCACGCGCCGCTCGCCATCAACTCGGCGCGGCTCTTGCTGGCGCCCAGCCGTTCCCGCATCAGGGCGTCCGGCATGGTCACCAGCGCGTTGTCGGCATCCACCACGGTGACGGCGAACGATCCTTCGAGGAGCTGTTCCACGCTGCCGCCGGGTGCCCACAGTGCCATGCGGCCCGTGTCCGGCATCCAGAACGCCACGCGTTCGCGGGTGGGCGGCGAGGCTGCCAGGCCGGAGACCGGCGCCAGCGCGCGCACCACCCACGTGAGGTTGGCCTTGAGCGAGACCACCGCCAGCATCGCAGGTGCCCGTGTTGCATCCACCGCAGGCAGCCCGTCGGCAGCAAAGGGGAGCCATGCCACCACCAGCGACCCTCCGTCGAGCCGGAACGCAAACATGCCCGTCCCATCGCCGCCGAACACCGGCATCAGCCAGCTGCTGTCGGGCGTCGCATCCAGGACACGCGTCACGCCATCGCGCCGGCACACCAGCTGCCAGTCGCCACCTTCCGGGTTGCGCCGGCTCCACGCAAGCGCGCCATCCCGAGCCACCGTCGCGAAGGCGTTGCACCACTCGTCCTGCACGATCGGCAGCAAGCTCCCCGACCACCGCTGCATGGCAATGTCTCGCCCGCCGTCGTTCCTCGGTCGCTCCACCAAGTAGCCCTCGTCGCTTGCCCCGCGGCCCAGGACCCACGGCCCGTCCAGGCGCGAGAGCGGCAATCCCGGCGTGTCACCTGCCAGCGATACGGCCTCCATGCGGCTCGTGAATCCCTCGGGCCCAAGCGGATCGCCCACCCGTTCCGCCCAGGTCGCCGTCCCGGACGTCTGCACCACCATCTTGCGTCCATCCGGGGAGACCAACGGCAGCGTCTGCCCGTCCCACGGCATCTGCGTCACGGGCGTCAGCGTCATGCGGGTGCGCTTGACGATCGTGCTGCTTTCGTCGATCACCACCGTGCGCGTTCCGTCGCTCGCGGCATCGGACGCCAGTGAAAGTCGCTCCTTGGTGGAAAGTCGCTGGCGCTCGCAGCCGACCGCGCTTGCCCATGCCGCTGCCCCCAAAACGAACAGGGCGGCCGCGTGAGCCGCCCTGTGCGTGTTGCCTGTCTCGGTCACGTTGCGCGCCCTCAGGAGAGGCCGTTCACTTCGGCGTCGCGGGAGCGGGGTCCGCCGGCTTGCTTGGCGCCGATCCTTCGGGCGCTGCTGCAGCCGGTGGCGCCGGGGCAGGGGTCGGAGCAACGGGGGCCTCCTGGCCAGCCTCGATCGGCGCGAGCGGGTCCTTCGGCCCTGCCTGCACCGTTTCGTCGTCGCTCCTCACGTTGCGGCTCTTGATGAGCTCCTTCGACATCTCGGCGACGGGCTTCTCCAGCTCACGCAGGCGCTTGCGCTCGTCCTTGTTGTAGTTGGCGTCGTTCTCGTCCGGGTTGTCCACCACGGTCGGGGTCACGAACACCAGCAGCTCGGTGGTGGCCTTGGTCTCGCTCGTGCTGGCGAACACCCAGTCGAGGACCGGGACTTCGCCGAGCAGCGGCACCTTGCTCTTGATCTTGTTCTCCGTCTCCTTGCGGATGCCGGAGAGCACGATGGTCTGCCCGTTCTTCACGGTGACCGAGGTGTTCGTCTGGCGGCGATCGATGACCGGGTTGCCGCCGACGCCCACCGGGCTCGTGTTGTTCACGTTCGAGAGCAGCACCTCGATCTGCATGTTGACGTTGCGGTCCTTGGTGATGCGCGGCCGCACGTTGAGGCCGATGCCCACCGGGATCTGGTCGAACGTCGCGTTCACGCCGCCGCCCGTGTTCAGGTCGCTGAGGCTCGAGCTCTGGAAGGGCACGTCCTGGCCCTGGAAGAACTTCGCCTCCTTGTTGTCGCTCGTGAAGACGCGGGGCTCCTGCAGGATGCGCACCGTGGTCTCTTCCGAGAGGGCCTGCAGGATCACCTGCGCGCTGGCAGTGAAGGTCAGGTCGGAGGTCGAGAGGTCCGGTGCGAAGATGTCGGTCTTGGCGCCGACGAACTTCGGGTCCACCACGATGGCGTTGTTGCCGTTGGTGAGGTTCAGGTCCTGGCCCCACTTGATGCCCAGCTGGAAGTCGTCGCCCAGCTGCACCTCGGCCAGCACCACGGCGATCATCACCTGGCGTCCGGGCTTGTCGAGGTCCTGCACGATCTTGGCCAGGCTGTCCTGGATCTCCGGCGGCGCCAGGATCAGCAGCGAGTTCTGCCCGGCGTTCGGCACCACGCGGCTCTTGCCGACGAGGGCGCTGACCTCGGTCTGGTCCTCGCCTGCGGCGCGGCCCGACTGCCAGGGGAACTGGATGCCGCCGGAGCCGCCGCCTGCGCCCGCCTGGTTCGTGTTGCCGCTGGTGAACGCGTTCGTGTTGGTGGTGCCGTTCTGCCCGCCGCTCGCCACGTTGAAGTCGATGCCGGTCAGGCCTTCCTCGGGGCTGCGGATGGTTGCCGACGAACCCGACTGCGCGAGCAGCGCGTTGAGGATCTCGGCGAGCTCCACCGCGCCCGCGTGCTTCAGCGGGATGTTCCGCGGCATGCCGGCCTGGAGCGGCTGGTCGATCTGCTCGATGAGCATGTCCAGCCACTTGAAGTTGTCCGGGGTCTTGCTGACCACGATCAGGCGGTTGGAGTCCGGGTACGCCTCGATGCGGAAGATGTTGGCGATGGCGACGTCCGCGCCTGCCTCACCGCCGCCGCCGCCGCCGATCCCCTGCACGCGCTGGATGCCGGTGGTCCGGCCGCCTGCGCCGCCGCCCGTGGTGCGTCGCGCGCCGCCACCGCCGCCGCCTTCGAGCAGCGACTGCAGCACGGTCTGCACCTTGAGCGGGTCGGTGTACTTGAGGTCGTACAGGCGATAGATCTGGCCGCTGCTCTCGGACGATGGCTTGTCGAGCTCCGAGATCAGCTTCTCGATCTCGTGCATGATCGTCGGCTCGGCGCGGATCGTCAGGCTGTTGGTGGTGGGCAGCGTGGTCACCACCAGCTGCTCGCTGGTGCCGACCTCGACGGTGCCGCCACCGCCCGGCGCAGTGGGCGTACGGCCGCGGTTGTTCTGCTGTCCCTGCGGCTGGCCGCCGCCCTGGCGCGGTGTCGAAGCGCCGCCGGTGGGGGCGCGCGCCGAGAACAGGTCGGTGATGATGCCGGAAATCGTCTGGGCATCCTGGTACTTCAGGCGGATCGTCTTGGTCTGCACGTCCACGTACGCCTGCTGGTCGAGCAGGTCGATCAGGTGCTGCACGCGCTTGGCGAGGGCAATGTCGCCCTCCAGGATGATCTGGTTGGAGTTGTTGTCCACCTGCAGCGTGGCGTAGCCCGGCAGCGAATCGCCGAGGCGTTCGTACACCTGCGATGCCTTGGTGTTCTTGATGCGGAACACCTTGATGACGATGTTGCCGTTCTCCGGCAGGTCCGCGATGTCAACGTCCGGGCCGAGCACCTTGGCAGGCTGCAGCGTGTTGAGCTCGGTGAGGTTGTCGATGAGGATCATGTCCTCCGTCTCGACCACGCCCAGGCCGTTCAGGCGGAACGCCTGGAAGATCAGGTTGAGCGCCTCGCTCTTGGGCATCTTGCGGTCGCTGACGATGGTGATCTTGATGGGCGACAGCGCCGTCTGCTTCGGGATCACCACCTTGCCGGTCCACAGCGAGATGGTGTCGATGAGCGTCTTGATCTCCTGGTCGCGGAACTGGAGGCCGACGAGCTCGTCGCGCGTGTCCGCCTTGCGTCCCTTGGCAGGTCCCTGGTCGGGCGACTGCGCGGCCTCCTCGGGGGGGAGCTCCATGGGCTGGTTCATGGCGCCGCCGTCGTTTGCAGCAGGTGCTGCGGCCGGATCCTGGAACGCTGCGATGGCGGCGGCTCCCGAGGGGTACGCGAGCATCGCAACGAGGAGGGCGAGGGACGTGGGCTGGCAGGTCTTCACTTGGGGTCTCCGCGGCGGGTTGCCGGGGTGTCGAGGGGGTCAAGGCGCGCCGGGCGCATCAGTCCTTCATCGGCTCCGGATGGGGCCATGGGCGCAATCTGCTGCCTCCGGGGAAACGCCGGGGACCGGGCATGATTGCGGGCCGCGAAGGGTAGCGGGGAGGAATCCTGGGCACCCCCGTCCGAGGGCAGTCCGCAGGCGCCCTGGAACCGTCCCGGCGGTCAGCGGCCCAGGGTCTCGAGCCGCTGGGTCAGCCACTGCTCCTCGTTTGCGAGGCGCTGGCGGACGGCCGGATCGAGGTCCTGGCGGGTCTGGGCAGCAGCGACGGCCGCCAGGGCGCTTCTGGCGGTATCGATCTCCATCTTGGCCACGCCCTCCTCGGAGAGCGCGTTGGGCACGGGCGCCGGCACGGCGGGGGTGGCGTTCAGGACCGGGGGCTTCGCCGGGGCTCCGGCGGCCCCTCCGGCGGTCCCGGCCGCTGCGCCCGGGGGGGTGCTCCCACCGCCTGCGGCGGCACCGGCAGAGACGGTCATGCCGCTCGGCGTGGTGGCGGTGGTGATCGGCTTGAAGAGCGTGTCGTTCGGCTTCTGGCCGACCGCCACGTCATAGACCTTGCCCTTGTGCTTGATCTTGAGCTCCCACGGCGAGATCACCTCGAGCACGGTGACGCCGTCGGACTCCTTGCCGACTTCCATGACCTTGTTGCCTTCGAAGTAGACGGCGCTGCCGAGCATGCCGATCGGCTTGGGCCCCATGTACTCGACGGGCGGCGGCGGTGGTGGCGGCAGAGGCTGGGGCGGCGGCGGCGGCGGTGGCGGCGGGACCTTCCGCTTCCAGTCGGGCGGCGCAAAGAAGAGCGATCGCCCCTCGAAGCGGCGTTCGTAGAGTCCGTGCGTCTCCTCGTGCTGGGCAAGCAGCGGGGTGGTCACGTCCACCGACTCCACCGTGGACGAAGAACGGAACAGGTCCACGAGCAGCGGAACGCCGTGGTCCAGGACGGTCACTGCCCCGGCTACGCCTGCGATCGCCGTCGCGATCAGCAACGGCGACCAGCGAATCCCCGAGGGGAGGTTGATCCGGAAGTTCATCGTCCGCCCCTTCCGCCGGAGGAGACGACCCATGTCTCGATGGTCGCCTGCACCACCAGCTTGCGGCTCTGCTCGTTCTTCTGGATGCGCAGCGACGTCACGCCGTCGATCACCGGGTGTGCCTCGAGGTCGGCGACCAGCCGCGGGAATTCCTCGGCCGTGGTCTCGAACTTCACCTCGGCCTGCAGGCGGTCGATGGCCGGCCCGAGCACGCCCGCATCGCTGTCCTTCACGCGCTGTCCGTTGCGCGCCTCGTAGCTGTAGCCGGCCACCTTGTGCTTGCGCAGCACCTCATCGATGGCACTCGCCAGTTCCTCGCGCCCGGTGGCGGCGGCGCCGGGGGGCTCGACGGCACCGAACGTGCCCACGGCGCGGCGCAGGTCGGAATTGACGCTCGACTGCCGACGCGCGCCCCGGTCGAGCGCGGCCTCGATCTGCGCACTCTCCGAGCTCCACGCCCGTGCGCGCGACCAGACCAATTCGTCGGCAGCCATCCATCCCACCAGCACGATCGCCGCCAGCACCAGCCACTGCTGGCGCTTCGGCAGAGCGTCGTAGCGAGCGCGGAGTTCGGCTACCTGGGTGCGCAACGGCCGGCGCGGAGCCCGCGCAGGGGCCCGTTCGGCGGTGTCGGCGTTGGCGGGGAGGTTCGTCATGGTGTCAGGTGAACCGTTCAGTCTCTCTTGCTGCGCTCGATCAGGAGGTCGAACTCTTCCTTGAGGCGCGCACGCACCTCGTCGGAGAGGTCGGCGCGGTTGCGTGCCTTGGACACCGGGCCCAATGCGGCACGCGCCTCTTCCTTGCTCATCTTGTTGATCTCGTTGGCGCTCAGCGGCGCCGGCGGAGGATCGGGTTCGGCGCTTCCGCCGGGCTTGCTCCTGGTGGCCAGCGCGCCGCGTCCGCTGCCGGAACTTCGCGCCGCGCGGGCTGCTGCCTTGGCGTCGTCGCCCTTCGCGTCACCGGACTTGGCGTTGTCTGCCGGGGCATCCGCGGATTTCGCATCCGCGGTCTTCGTATCCGCGGTCTTCGCATCCGCGGTCTTCGTGTTCGTGGTCTCCGCCTTCGGCGCCTTCGGTTCGGAGGTCTTCGGTGTGGCGCTCGCGGTTGCCCGCGTCGCCTTGCCGGCTGCGGACTTCTCGGAAACCGCGGACTTCTCGGAATCGCTCGATGTCGCGCCGTGGGCCGCGTCGCTCGCATGTGCCGCGGGGGCCTCGTGGGAATCCGACGCACCGGTCTCGCCAGCGTCCTTGGCCGCCTCGATGTCCTTCGGATTCAGTCCGGATGCCACCGCATCGACGTCCGCCGGCGGCGGTCCGTAGCGGCGCACGCGCATGGACTTGGTCGCGAAGTCCTGGGCCTCCGGGAACTTCACCACATAGGTCGGGCGAACCGCGGTGGCGTTGAGGGTGAACTCCTGGTAGCCGCGCGAATCGGGGGCTTCGGAACTGCGCTGGATCGAGTCGAACGCACCGGACTCGCGCAGCTGCCGCTCCATGGCGATCATGACCTCGGACCCCTGCTGGCCGCCCGCGGGCCGGGCCCTGCCACGCAGCGTCACGGCCTGTCCCTTCGCGGACTGCGCGACGTTCATGAACTCGATCTCGGCGCCTTCCGGTGCACATGACGCGATGTCCGACAGGGTCTTCGTCATCGAGGCACCTTGGCGCCCCAGCACGCGGTACATCGCCTGCTTCTTGCGGTCGGTCTCCTCTGCCCGCTGGTAGGCCTCGAGGTCGGGCAGCTTCCAGCGCAGGAGGAGGAGTCGCGCACCCTCGATCACCACTGGGCCGAGCACGAAGCACAGCACCCCGGCCACCAGCACGCGTCGCGCGGTGCTGGGCTCGGAGAGTCGATTGATGAACACGCTTGCGCGGTCCGGACGTGCGCCAAGGTCGGTGGACTGCAGGCGCGTGAGTGCCAGCATGGGCCCCGTTGCCGCCGCCGCCAGGCCGACCGCCAGGCCATGCTCACGCCACCAGCCCGGCGCGTCGGAAGCCGCAACGCCGGACAGCATCTGAGAGAGCCGGCGGAGGTCGCCTTCGCTGCAGCCGAAGCCGCCGCCCAGCACCCGCGATGCAGACTGCACTGCTCCGGCGATGGCCGCGGGAATCTCCGAAGCGGGCACCGAGGCGTGCACGCATGCCTCGCCGACGGCGCGCGCCACGTCGCTTGGTTCGATGGATTCGCCCGCGCCGCCTGCGCGTACCGTGCGCATCAGGAGGCCCTGGCTCGTCGGCACGCAGATGGAAAGCACGCCGTTGGCTGCGTCCACCGAGACAAGGGTTCCCTCGGTCCAGGCGGAAAGGGCAGCGAGCCCCGCGACCGCGGGCGCAAACGAGGTGTTCCTGCCTTCGTGGACGCCGCCGGGCAGGTGCGGCCGCTCGGCATCCTCGGGCCACTCGGTGACCAGGCCGGTGCGGATTCCGTCGCCGCGCTCGCGCGGCAGCAGGGCAGACGCCACCCGCCAGTCGGGGGTGCGCCCGAGCACGAAGGTGGTGGCGTTGAGCTGCAGCGCGCTTTCGAGCCGGCCCTCGTCCGCGCTCGGCAGCTGGACGGCGCGCACGATCACGTCGGCGCCCGGGAGCGTCACCACGGCATGGCCGGCGCGCTGCCCATGGATCCACTGCGCGGCCCGTGCGTCCTCGGCGGCGAACCGTTCGGTGGCCACCAGTTCCAGCGCGGCCGCGCCGGAGCGGACGGTCATGAGGTCCCACCCGGCACGCGTCCGGCATGCGATCGCCACGATGGCGGGATCGCGCTGCGGTGCTTCTTCGGTGGGTTTCCTGCGGAACGGGTTCATGCGTATCTCACTGCTCTCGGTACGAGAGGATCTTGGCGGGCAGCTCGGACTTGTCGATGACCACCTCGATCTCGACCTCGGCGCCGGTCGATGCTGCGCGTCCGCGACTCGTCACGGTATACACGCTGCTGGTGACGTCGAATTGCGTGGCGATCTGGCTGAGAACCTGGGGATTCACGCCGGACATGCCGGACAGGTCCGCGAGGCTCACGATTCCCTCGGGCTTCGACTTGCGACGGGCCACGATTGCATCGGCCAACCGGGGGTCGAAATCAAGGACTTCCTTGAGCAGTGCCTCCGGCACCGTGTTGATGTTCATGCGTCCAGCCACCGGCTTGGAGAAGTCGTCGCTGGTGGTCTCGCGCAGCACCGCGCGCAGCTGCGCCGGGTTCAGGTCCGCGACGGAAGACGTGCCGCCGGTTCCCGAACGCCCGCCGGACGAGCGACCGCTGGTGCCGCCGCCGCTGCCGCCGCTGCCGGTGGATCCGCCGCCGGTTCCGCCCTTGCTGCTGCCCGAACTGGCGCCTCCGCCCTTGGAAGAGGTCGAGCCGCCCATCTGCACGCTGACGCCCACCGCATTGTTCCCGTTGCCGCCACGGCTCCCGCCACCCGTGCTTCCGCCGCCGCTGCTTCCGCCGCCCGTGCTGCGGGTTCCGCCGGAAGTTCCCGTGCCGCCGGTTCCGCCGGTTCCGCCGGTTCCGCTCGAGCCCGCCGCAAGCTGGCTCAGCGGCGTGACGAGCAGGTTCTCCGGCTTCGCATTCGCCTGTGCGCCGTACGTCGCGAGTGCCTTCGCCTGGTCCTCGGTCACCGAGAGGCGCTTCATCAGCGACTCGGCGTCCGTGCCCTTGAGCGGGAGCTTGTCCTCTCCGCTCAGGGACATCTTGCTCTGCTTGCTGATGGCCGTCAGGTATCCCGCCCACCCGGCATCGAGCTTGCCGTCCGGCTTGTCCTCGGGGAACGACTTCGGTCCGTCGTCCTCGTTGGGGTCCAGCCTGCCGTTCAGGTTCCAGTCCTCGCCGCGCACGTACTTCGGCCACGCTCCCGCGATGAGCTCGAGCTCGGCAACGCTGTGGAGGTTCGCGTTGCGCGGTGCGTAGCCCATGGAGCGCCCGGCGTAGTAATCGCGCTCCGCGCCGAGCTGGCCAACGGTGTCGTCGGCGTCGCGCCAGTCGATGATCGCGTCGACCACGTCCGGCGTCATGTTCGGCAGGTTGGTGAGCTGCGTGCGGGTGGCCGTGTTGATGTTGAGCTTGGCGCCTTCGTCGAGCGGGCCGGCCCACTCCACGCCGTCGAGGAAGTGGCGGATGTCCCAGGTGCCGGTCGCGGTGCTGCCGAGCGCGTGCTCCTCCATGTCGCGCACCGGTGCCATCGGGTCGTCGGGATCCGCGTTCTCCAGGTGGAACTCCATGATGGCGATCATCTGCTCGACGCCCGCGCGTGCGGCCCATCGCGCCTGCACGCGAGCAAGCGTCTCGCGGCCGACGACTGCCTGGCGGAACGTGACGATCTGCGTGGCCGCCACCAGCACCGCGGCGATGGCCACGGCCCAGACGACCACCACGACGACGCTGCCTCGATGCGTTCGGCGCGTCATCCCTGGCCTCCTCTTCCGCCGCCGCCGCGTCCGCCGCCGGTTCCGCCGCCGGGGAAACCGCCGCCGCCACGACCCGGAGGTGCAGAGCCGCCGCCCGGGAAACCGCCGCCGGCTCCGCGACCGCCCTGGCCGCGACCGCCACCCTGGCCGCGGCCGCCACCGGCAGCCGGGCCTCCAGCTCCGCCAACGGCGTCCGAGACCGCGCCGGTTGCCTCGCCGGGAGCTGCCGCATTGCCGCGGCCGCCACCGCCCCCGCCCGCCGCTCCGCCGGCGGCGCCGGTACCGCCGTTCTGCGCCGTTGCGCCGTTCGCGCCGTCCGTCGTCGGAGCCTCCTCCTCCGGAGGCGGATCCTCCTTCGGGGCAACCACGCGGTCGATCGCGACCGTGGTGCGCAGCGTCACCTCCGCGGACATGCTGTTGCGCTCGCCGCCGAGCGGCACGCCGGTGGACACCACGGTGATCCGGACCAGCTTCGGCAAGCCGTCCACGTCGGAATCCCACTCCGTTCGCCAGCCGCCGTCGCCATCGCTTGCTTCCACCAGGAACCCCGCAACGCCATCGGCCAGCGGTTCCGCGGTGCCGCCGCCGTCCGGCGTTTCGTCGGGCATGAAGTCACGGCGGCGCCAGATGGCCGAGCCGAGCTCGTCGTCCTCCACCCGGAACTGCGTCTCGTACTCACGGCCCTCGCCCTGGTACTCGATCGGGTGAACGGGGCGCATCGACGTGTTGAAGATCAGCAGGTCGCTGCGTTCGTATCCGCCGGTCCGCGCACTGGCCTCGCGCGTGGTCAGCAGGAAACGCGTCTCGAACAGGTCGTCGGTGCGGATCGTCGACGCAACCTCGCGCCGCACGGTCTCCAGCCCCGTACTGGCCCGCTGGAATGCCTCGACACGGTCGCGCGCGATGTTCCTTGCCTTGCTCAGCTGCGAGAGCGCGAACGTCACCGCCGTCAGCACGAACGCCGCGATCGTGCCGGCCACGACCAGCTCGATCAGCGTGAAGCCGCGCCGCGGCCCGCGTTCACTGTTGGGTCTGGGTCTGCGCGTCATAGCGTGCCTGCCTGTCGATCGGGGTGGTGGGCGCTCGGGTCGGCTCCTCGGTGTTCTCCGGTCGCGGTGCCATCAGCGTGTCGACGCGGTATTCCGTGCCGCGGACGTCGCGGGCGATGGCGGTGACCTCGTACGGATCGCCCAGGCCCTGCTTGCGGATGTCGAGCTCCCACTTCCATTCCTGGAACGGTGCGTCGAACGTGCCGTCGGACGCGCGGCCCATCTGCCACTCGACCACGCCGGTGGACAGCACCTCGTTGAGGATCCCGTCGAGGAGCTGCGCCGCAACCAGTTCGCGCTCGGAGCGCTGCTGCATGGCGAGCGACCGCTCGGCGATGGAGATCACCGCGGCCATGCCGATGCCGAGGATGACGCCGCCGATGATCACGTCGATGAGCGCCCAGCCGCGTCGCGAGCGCGCTCCGTGGATCCTCGCCATTCCGTGGACTTTCACCATGGCTCGCGGTCCCGTCCCGACCGGTCCAGGTCGATGGGCGCGCGCGCGAACGGCGCCGGCTTGTCCGCATCCACGCGGACGACGCTCGGCGATCCGGTGGGGAGCACCACCGTGGAATCGATGCCGTGGCCAACGAGCCGCACCTCGATCTTCGGCCGATCCCCTCCCGGGGTGCTTGCGATCGTCCACTCCATCGGGTCGACGCGCTGGTCGTTGCTGCGCACGTCCTCGATCTCCATGCCTGCCGGCAGGCTGACCGGCG
>Ga0209400_1002249_pt1 | contig 14772 bp, 22 predicted proteins | sample M_130807_EF_Meta_FD_187313 | JGI IMG/M metagenome (GOLD analysis project Ga0209400, IMG submission 187313) | Freshwater microbial communities from Lake Montjoie, Canada to study carbon cycling - M_130807_EF_MetaG (SPAdes) (version 2) | ecosystem: Environmental > Aquatic > Freshwater > Lake... | reverse complement strand
AAGTTCAGGACATACCTACACAACCACAGGTCAAAGACATGGGTTCTGCAGTCTTTGTAGAACCTTCTGCAAACGATTCTGCAGAAGCGCAGAAGCCTGACCATCCCTTTTCACTCTTTCTCTCAGACGGCACTGTCTACCAAGGCTACCCGGATTTCCCCGATTACATGGAAGGCATTAGGTCTATGGTTGCGAAGATAACCAACTCCTCAAAGTTCACTGAAGAGGAAAAGAAGCAGAAGATCACCAGTCTGCTTACTGCCAATAGCAAGCAGATAGATTCACTGCCTGCTCTGTCTAAGGTTCAACTGAAGGCTGCTCTTATCGGGGAGGGATCGAACCTCCCAAACGCAATACGGGAACCGTCCGACCCGGAGATATCAGAGGGACTGTGAGCGGTTTCCATCGTATAGGCCAGATCAACATCAGAGGTTTCAATGAGCTACGACAAAAAAGAATATCCAGTGACCCCCGGCAAAACAATTCTTTTCTCGAAAGATCCCTCCCAAAAGAAGAACCCTAATTCTCCAGACTGGGATGGTGATTTAGTTCTAACCAGATCATATACAGAAGGTCAGACTCTCAAGCTATCTATCTGGAAGTCTATGGCTAGGAACGGGAAAGAGTACTTCACCGTCAAAGAAAACACCTACTTCAAAGACAAGGAGATGACCGATAATGCTCCCAAGGAAATTCCTGCTCAGTACAAGCCTTATGGCGGGAGTTTCAAAAAGCCGGTTGATGACGATTCAGACGTACCTTTTTGATGACTCCTACCCAGAGGTCTTTAGAGTACCTGCGTGAGCAAGGCTATCTCTGCGCCATAGTCGAGAAGTGGAATCCACACGCTCGGATACGGCAGGATCTCTGGGGTTGGTGCGACATCCTGGCTATCCGCAAGAATGAGGTTCTGGCAGTCCAAGTCACTGCATCTGGGGTGTCAGACCGTATCAAGAAGATCACGGCATCTGAGACGGTAGGGCCGGTCAGGGAAGCAGGGATCAGGATAGAAGTACACGGGTGGCGGAAGAACTCCGCTGGTAAATATGTAATGAGAATCGAGGATATATCATGATAGAAGGAATAACTTTGAGAGATTGGTTTGCTGGTCAAGCACTGGCTTCAATGGCTGTTTATATAGAAGTTGGTGGAACATTTCCATCTGATATGGCAGAGCAGGCTTATATGTATGCTCAATCAATGTTAGATGAAAAAACAAAAGAAGATGCAATATCAGCGGAAATAGATATAATATTATTAAAAGCCAAAGAAGACGCAAGAAAAGCAAGAATGGGTTCAAAAAAATGACCAGTCTATTTATCGCCACACCTATGTATGGTGGGATGTGTACAGGCTTCTACCTGCAATCAATGCTATCACTGGTAGCTACCGCTAAGGCAGCAGAGGTGGAAGTCTCTTGCAGCTTCATGTTTAACGAGAGCCTGATCCAGCGAGCCAGGAACGGTCTAGCACACCAGTTCTTGAAGACCAACTGCACTCACCTGATGTTCATCGACGCTGACATCCGGTTTGATGCCAACGACATTCTGTCAATGGTTGCAGCAGATAAGGACATCATCTGTGGTCTCTATCCTAAGAAAGAGATCAACTGGCATCAAGTAGCGTTATCAGCCGCTGCTGGTGTGCCAGTAGATCAGCTCAAGAACCACACGGGTGCGATGGTGGTTAACTTGGTAGGTCAGGAAGGAGAGGTCATAGTCCCGCAGAATGAACCGCTAGAGATCGTCAACGGTGGTACTGGGTTCATGCTTATCAAGCGTGACGTATTTGTTGGCCTGAAACCCTTTGTAGCCACCTATCACAACGATGTGCTGGACACGGCAGGTGAGTTCAAACCGGACCTAATGCACGAATACTTCCCCGTAATGGTGGAGAATTCAAGACTGCTCTCAGAGGACTTTGCGTTTTGCACAATTGCAAGAAAGCAGGGGTATAACATCTATGCCGCACCCTGGGTACGCCTGGGACATTACGGCAGCTACCTTTTCGAAGGTTCCCTAATCCCCGCACCTTAACGGAGTTTGTTATGAAAGATCAGATACTTGACGCAATCGGCGGCTCAGAGCCAGTTGATGCACTGAACTCACTTTTCTCGGTTGCGTTCCTCGTCGCCAAGGCTTCGAACATCAACGAGTTCACCTTGGGAAGCCTCTTTTCCTCCACTATGGACGCCCTGTTCCAAGCGCATGAGGAAGATGACGACGAAGAGGACGAAGAAGAGGAAGAGGAAGAAGAAGAAGAGATCGACGAACAAACCGTCTGATCCTTATTTCTTAGCCGTCCTGGCAGATCTGCGGAAGGCTTTGGCAGTTGGGTAACCCTTCTGCCCCGGCCTTTTCGCAGGAAGTCCAAGTTTTCTACGCCGGTTGATGTTGTAGTACAGACCTTTATTCGCCATCTCTGATACCTATAACGTCTGGGTTTACATAAGCCACACTACCAGTGATCAGACGATCACCTAGCACCGGCTCTCCTTTCTCTAGCATCACTATCGAGTTCGTAAACTCTAAACGCCTAACCTGATGGTTTGTCTTCGTCTGGGCGTTGACAGCCGCTACGAAGCCCGAGAAGAATCGTATAGCGTTATTCCCATACCCAGGCATCCACATCGTGTGGAAGTCCTCTACAACGTACAAACCGCCGTTGTTGAGTTTGGGCCACCAGACGTTCCAGTTCTCGATGATATCGTCTGACTGGTGAGATCCATCGTCAATGATGATATCAAATGTGCTATCAATCTGAGTTGTCTTGGAATCACCAACGATGACTTCAATACGCTCATCCTCAAACTTGAGGTCAGCGCACTTGGGGTCTACGTCAATGCCGTAGATCTTCTCGGCATTCCAAAAGTACTGAGCCCACGTTTCTAGTGAGCCACCGTTCTGAACGCCGATCTCTAGAATTTTTACCTGAGTGTCTTGTAGGTAGAAAAACCTGTCGTCATAAAAGTCTAGATACGATGACCACTTGTCAGAAACTTTACCTGTTTTCTGACGATGAATAGTTGCTAACGACATCCCCATCTTCTCCTGGCTGCTTTCCCGCGCTCCCCCGTCCACCCTCTTGAACGGGCACAGAAACTCTTGTGGCGCGGTCCTGACTTGGTAGGGGCTTGCAGGTTAGATCCCGCAGCACGAGCCTTAGCTCTACCCTTGGCAGTCAGTCCAGCACCACGGCTGGCAGGCAACTTCTCTCCCCTGCCAACGCTTAAATTTGGAAACTTCTTTCTCACAGTGTACTCACATCAATGAGCGACCCCCGAAAGTCAATGATACCCTCGTCGCGCTTACTCACCAACTCAGGCCACAACAACTTGTTGTCTTTCATGGTTAGGACAGCAAAGCCAGACCTCCAGTTGACCGGACTGTCTTCCAAGTAATCCAAGAACTGGGGGCCATCTATCTCTGCCAATGTCCCGGTGTCTACCCCCCATCTAGTTCCTTTGTAGTCACCAAAAGGCGTGACCTTGAGCGAATGCAGGTGGCCGGTGACGATGCTAGTTCCAGAGTTCACGGTGTTGTTGTGCGTCGCATGGATACCGTTTTTGTATCTATGCTTGATCACCACGTTGTCAGACAGCCAGCAAGTCCAGCAGGGATGCCATTTCGGAAAATGGTCCTTGAGATTTGTACCCTGCACGTTCTCAAACTCTGGGGCAGCTTGAGCCAATCGCGTCTCAAAACGGCTATCGTGGTTCCCCAGCGGCCATACCAACTGAGTATGGTGTCTTGCCTTCTCACAAGCATCCTCAATCTCTTTCATGGCCTCCTGGCAGGCATCTAACTCCTGCTTGACGCTTGGCCTATGCGTCCAGCCTATGCGTGGAAATCTAGATATAGATGCACCATCGAAGATATCGCCGTTGGCAACCACAACGTGCGGTTTAAGGGTGCTTATCGCCCATAGCAAGCCCTTGAAGGCAGTTGTTCTAATCCCCGGCCAGAAGTGTGCGTCTGAGAAGACTAGGGCTATCCCGTCTGTCAGACCGGCATGGTGTCTGGCCTTTTGTACATGGGACTTTATTCCTTGGCTGCTGAGTTCTACCTTCAGCCTTCCTTCTATTTGTCGCCTTCTGGTGTGAGCGTGTCGCTCAGAGATGCCTAATAGTTTTGCCACCTTCATGGCACTGTTGTGCTGACCCCATAACTCAAGAAATTCTTGGTCAGAGATCATTGGCTTTGTTGCCATAATTCAGTCCCGTAGTACGGAACCTGTCAAATAGCACACAATTATTACAGAAGATCGGCTTCTGCTTGTCTGCGTTTTAATAATCCGGGTAAGACCTTACCGCCACCTTTGCACCACTTGAGAAGCTCCACCTTGGCGTCTTCCCAGTTCTGCTCGTTAATCTTTTTCTTGAGCGTGGATGTCTGTAGTTTGCCAACGCCCAGGTTGTAGCAGAAGTCGACTATGGCGTTAAGTCTTCTTGTGTCCGTTATTAGACCAGGACAGTGGCGCAAGGCTCCCGGTAAATATGTGTGCCTTAGTTCGTATTCCAATAGCGCCTGGGCCTCTGCCTGCGTCATTGGCGGGTCTTCCAGAGTCACTTTCTTTCCGTTGCTGTACCGAGTCGACCCGAAACCAATTGTGGGGATCGAGGCAGGACAGAGGTACGGCGACCCTCGGAAACCTTCGAAACGCTGGCATAACGCTACCGCTATAGAGAGATCAAAGTCCACGCTTGGCGAGCGTCCTGTCGAGGAACCAATAGTTCAACGTGCCAGACACGAGAGCAGAGAAGTCTGCACTCATCATTAGCTTGAAGACCTCTGTAGGCTCCATCCCGGTTCGCCATGAAGAATATGCCATCCAGAGATGTACGCCCGACCAAACAAACAAGATCCAGTAAGTGACAACAGGGCGCACACTAGCAGACAGGGAAGCAGCCCATCCGCCAGCAGCTTTAGCCATCTCAGTCTGAGATTCAATTGCTGCGTTAAACGCATTCATTACTCCTGCATCAACCGTAGCCTCGTGTTGTGCGCCGATCTCAGCCATCTTCTGCTGGCCTCTCTGCGCCTCCAGCTCGCACTGGCGGTTGAACATCTCTAGTTCATGGCCGCGCTCGTTCTTCTTGTCTAGGAACTTCAGAACCTCTGGCGCCAGACGGAATAGACCGCCCAGCAGGGAACCAAAAATTCCACCAGACAAGAGTTCAAGCATTACCTCATCCCCTCGCCGGGAGTGACATATACGTTAGCCGTGCCAGTAGCGGTGATGTAAGTGATAAATACGTTTGAACCAGAAGAACACTGAGGTCCACTCAAAACCAGAGACTCTGCTGGACGGATAGGAACACCGTAGTTGCCAGATGTAGCGTTGGCTACAGCAGCATTGTTACCGGCAGTGGCAGAGATCCTGACGTAGACAGGCTGACCAGTAGATGCAACCTCGTGATTGACAAACAAGTACTGTCCAGATGGACTGTCAGCGTAGATGTTTGCACTCTGGTTGGTAGTGGTCCCAGACAGAACAAACGTCCTGCCCATAGGGTAGAAAGCACCATTGATAGCCATTAGTAGATCCTCTTGCCTGCGCCGCTGGTAGGACTTTGCTTGGTGTCATACGGACCCTCGCAGAATGGGATAATGGACCGGAAACCACCTTTTGGCAGTTGGCCTGGCTCCCAGCGAATCATGTCCCTACTACCGTCACGCGGTAATTGTGGGCGCACAGATTTTGCAATCTGCTGGTTGATGTCATGGTCCCGTTGGTGGAGACGGCTCTTCATTTCGATACTCCTTGGCAACAATCGTTAGGTAACAGAAAACCACATAGATGCCAAGTGTTGCCACCCGCTCCCACGTTGGGTCCCACATTGTCCAGCATCCTAGCCCACACGAGGTCAGCAGGGCTAGGACGGTAATAAGCCTGTCCGTCACCACGGTCAAGGCTAGTTTGATCAATTGAATAGCTTCCATATAGATTACTCATCGTCATCGTTCATAAAACCCGTACCCCAGTCAGAACCCTCGTCTTTCAGACGCAGAGCTTCCAACTTCAGCGCACGGTCGATAACCTTCATCTTAGCATCCAAACTGGCTTCCGGGTCAGAGATGGTCACGCGCAGCATATCTGCAATAGCTTTCTCCAACTCTGTGCTGATGCCACGCTTCTTGCTCATTTTTTCTCTGCTTTCTTTGCTTCTTGTTCAGAAGCATATCTTTGGAGATCTCTTGCAAATTGAGTTCTACCACCAACAATTGATGACAACGCTCTTTTCCCTCTTCCAAGAAGAGCGGCAGTTGCATCATATTTAGGAAAACTTTCTCCAACCGCTCTTGAAACAAGATTCAATTGCTGGCCTTCATATCCAAGTTCATACAAAGGATGAGTGCTGGTTCCAGCGCCATACCCAGTGCCTTGGAGTTTTCCTGCCAAGTATTCGCCAAGATCTTTTAAACTCACCTTGCCTTGAGTTACAAAACCTCTTGAAACCCCGTCTGCAAGGGTTGCCGTTGCAGCATATCTTCGATTGGTCTCTTTTAACTGCTCAAGCAAACTGGGGTCAAACCTCCCAATTGCGTCATCAATTTTAGAAACGTACTCACCAGCAACATTCCTAATCTTGCCGTCTGAGCTTTCTCTAGCAAGGGTTTGAATTGCAGATCTAAGTCTTTGCAGTTCTAGTCCTGGTATTTTTGCTTCAATGTCTCTATTTGGAATAACAGGAAATCCAGACTCCGATTTCAAAACACCGCTTTGAGTTAAAGCGTCAGAAATCAAATCGCCTTTCCAGTTTGACCTGAAAAAGTTGTCAACTTCCTGAACCATTGGGACATAACCAACAACTCTCTGATAAATTGCTTTCCAAGTATCAGCTATTTTTGCAAAAAATTTTTCTACAGAACTTGTCGGCTGCTTCGTTGTGGTGATCCACCTAGAAGTTTGTTCAGCAAACCATTCGTTGAAATTTCTTAAATAACTTTTTTCAAATTGCAAATCTGGAATTGCACCCCTAGTTGTTGGATCGTACTTGGCAGCAGTAATTGGCCTGTACTGTTCAACGCTTAGTTTTTGCAGTGGCAAATCTTTGTTTTGTGTCTCAAAGGCTCTGACAATTTCTTTTTTAACTTTGTCATCTGCCTGCCAAAACATTTTAAATTCTGCTTGATGACCAAATTCATGCAAAGCCGTTGCTATTGCACCTGGACTATCAAGTTTGTCAGAAATTACAATCCATCCGTCTGGGTGGGCAGCGCCATAAAGACCCCGACGAGGAGTTGCGACATACAACTGCGGCGGTTCAGCAATGCCTAATTTTTGAGATAAATCATCAATTGTGTTTTTTGTCGAAGCATACCAATCAGGAAGATTCTGATCCCCTGCTGTTCTTAAATTAGGAAATTCTTTTTGACTTCTAATCAAAGACACGGGTTTCCCTGATGGTCCAACCGGAGTTGTCTTGGGGACTTGCCTTTGAATTTTTTGAAGCTGCTGTTTGGTTACTTCGTCAATCCATCTATTGACAATGTTCATGGAAGCACCATAAACCTTGCCAGACCCAACTGGGGATACAGACCTTTCAATGTCTGCAATGGTTTTGAGATCGTTTACAAGTTTTGTGTCAATAGTTATGTTTCTATTGAAAATCTTGTTGTAATCTTTTCCTAGATCGTCAAGTCTTCCTTTGATAAAATTGGGGGTAATGTTTGATGTTTCTACCCCTGTTTTTGCAGAAACTTCTTTTGTTGCCAAATCTTCATTGATATTTTTTGCTTTCTCCATAAAACCGGGAGACGCAAGTGGTCTGTCTTTTTGAAGCTGGGAAGGTTCAAGTATGTACCCCCTTTTTTCCCATCTTCTTGCTATATCACTTATTTGTGGTTGAGTTGATCCTACACCATATCTTCCAACTAATTCACCAGTTTTTCTAGCGGTTTTTGAAAGAACAGAACCCACACCTGCGGTTCCCAAACCGCCTGCCAATCCACCCGTCAATTCGGCAAGAGCTTGACCACCTGCTCCAGCGCCACTCTCTTCGGCCAAACTTCTAAGTTTTTCAGCAGGCACAGAAGCTGCTGCTGTTAACGATGACGTTCTTGCTAGTTCTTTTCCTGTTTTAGGAATTACAGTCTCTGCCAATCGTGCTGCATACGGAGCATATTTTGTACCCGCGCTTGCCAATTGTGCTCCACGAGCCAGACCCGCTGTTACCGGGATTCCACCCAAATACATAGCAGCACGTTCTAAATATTTTGGTTCGCCAGCCATTTCCTCTGTAGGAATAGGAGGAACAGCAAACCTAGCTTCTTGACCAGGGATTTGACTTACAAGATCTTTAGAATCAAAAGATTCTTCTTTTTTTGCAATTTGATATGCGTTAACAACAGTATCAAAATCAGGGGTTCCTTTTTTCCCTTGATTGTCAACTATCCACTTTGCGTAATCATCAGCTTTAGCCATTATCTTTTACCACTAATTATTGCATCAGCAGCATCTCGTATTGAAGGCTGTTGGCTTTGCACTGGTTGTGGAGCAGACGGAGCTGCTGCTGGTTTTCCAAAAATAGGTTTTGAAAATATTGCAGTAGCACCACCCAATGTTTTTTTGCCAGCAAACTCTGCTTCAACAACATCATTGGTTGTGAATGGAATAGCCTTTTCCATTCTTTCAATTTGTTCTTGAGCGGCTTTTGCTTGTTGCCCAGGAAGCAAACCAGATTCAACCATAGCAGAAATTGCCTCTGTTGCGATACGCCTTGTATCAGCAATTTTTAAAGCAACATCGTAAACACTGTCTCCCGTTTTGGGATATACAGTTTTCAACTGCTCAGACAGCCCAGCAAGACCAGTCGCTGTTCCAGACGCTTCAATCTGAGCCAAATATCTTGACATACCAGAATATAATGTCTCAACTGCCTTTTCTTCTTTGGAAGACATTTTTCTTCCTGCAGCATTTTGAACAAAATTTGACATTCCTTCTTTTGTAGAAAGGAAAGGCAAAAACCCAACTCTTGCATCTTTCGGCAATTTCATTACGGTTTCCATTGTTGAGGCCGCGCCCCTCAATGCGGTAACCGCTCTTTGTGCAATAAAATTTTGTTGAGTTGCTTTTGAAGAACCTTGCGCCTTCAATTCTGCTATTTCAGATTTTAATTCTCGATTGGCTTGTTGGCTTGCAAGTTGACCTTGTGCAATAACACCCCTAAGAGCGCGATCAGACGCCGCTTGTCTTTCTCTACTTTCTATAGATTCTGCTGCTCTTTGTTCTCTTCCAACTTCCAACATTTGCTGAATTGACATTTGTTGGTTTCTGGTCAATTCAGATTCGTGAGCTTTAAACCTTTGTGCTTCTAATTCTTTGATGGCAGCACTTTTCTTGGTTTCCATTAACCTAGCCCAGGTATCATTTTGTTTGATCTGGGTCTCAAGTTTAGTGATGCTATCTTGCAATCCAAACTTGTCCTTGTTGACTTTCAAGAAATCAGCACCAGCTTCTGCAAACGCTGCGTTAGCCTCAAGATCGGCAGCATCAGCGTCATACTTCATCTTTTCTCTAGCAACATCAAGTTTGGATTTTAAGATTCCCATACGCTGAGTCATGGCCTTGACGTTTGTGTCAAACGTCTGACGCTCTTGTTTGTACAAGTCTTCTTTGCCTCTGGTGAACCCTTCTGCCATGCCGTTCATAGCAGACAGTGCTGCTTTTGCATTGCCTTTGCTCAAACCACCAAGCAACATTCCGGTTGCACCAATAGTTGCAAACACAACACCCAACAAAGGTGCTGTGGTTTGACTTGGAACAAACATCATCTTGTCTGCTGATTCATCAGCAAACTTTTTAAACTCTTGCATATCAGGAGAGTTGTAGTACTCCTCTCCCAGTCTGTCTCGGATACGCTTTCTTTCTCTGCTGTGTTCTGCTTCTAACTCTTTTTCTTTTATTTTTAGAAGGTTTTTTCCTTCTGCATCCTTGATCATCATATCGCCAAGTTGACGAGTTAAATCAATGTTAGAAGTTAAAAACTTTTCTTCTCTTGCGCCAAAATCAGCAGCCTCTCGCTCAAGCCGATTGTCTGTCTTCGCAGGCGTTCCCATGCCAGCCGTCAAAGGCTTAGTGAGTTGTTCTGTGAAGAATAAGTCGGCCATGATTACGCCTTGGGAGGTTGACTTGCTTGGATGACGGTAGGAGCAGCCAGTCGAGTCAGGTTACCAAAATACTGACCGTACAGAGAAGAAATCTCAGAGTCAGCACGGATGCCCTCTTGAATGGCTTTCATAGTGTACTGATCGCCAATACCAGACAACTTTAACCCAAAGTCCTGCTGTGCTGCTAACAGACGATTACGCAGATCTTCTTCTGCTCTCTGCTGCTGGGCGATTCCCACGCCACCACGGGCAACACCAGCCTGGGCAGCACGAGCACGTTGTGCCTCTAAAGCCTGTTGGTTAACCGGGGTCAACTCACCTCTTGCAGCGGCAGCCTGTTCTGCCAAACCACGCTGTTGATAAGGTGCTCCAATATCACGGATCTGCTGTGCTGCCTGCTGTGCACCCTGACGAGCCTTGCGAGCTGTCAGTGCAGTCTGTAGACCACCGAGTGCACCTAGCCCTAGTCGAGTCTTGTCACCACCGGAGAGAGATTCTAAGAAACTTTTCTCTGCTGGTGCTCGTGATGGCCCTCCTTGAGGACCAGCCATAGGTTCTCCCAAAGCAGTAGGAGGACGCATACCAGCTAGAGAGTAATCAGTCGGAGTAGCGCCTAATGCTGCGCCTTGAGCGGCAAACGCTTGCTGTGGCGCTTGAGCGGTAAGGTCAAGTTCAGAAACAGGAGCAAAACCAGTTGTTGGGAATTCGTACTGCGCTCCCTCAAACAAACCTTCTGGAACGGCGTCGTATCCGGGCGTGGATGCAGGAGCCTCGGCAGCAGACAGACCAGCCGTATAGTCTTCGTCAGCAAACTCCATAAGGCCGGTCTCTGGGTTGATATCACCAGAACCGCCTTGCTCACGCAGGAGTGCAGCCTCACGGGGGTTGATGTGCGCCAGGATCGTATCTCCGTTCCTGCCCTTGTCTTGCAGCAGACGGGCAATCTTGCGGAGATCTCCACCCATACGGGTCATCTTGCGTAGTTCACTCATTTACAACCCCAGAGCGTCTTTGAGACGCAGTGATTTCTCATTCCAGACATTTTGCCTTTCTTTCCCAGACTCTTCACCTTCTATAGCACCTGCTGGCCTATACGCAGCCAGAGCGTCTGCCAGTAATCGTGCAGGACTAACACCCGTGATTATAGGTTGTCTTCCCGGTCTTGCAGGAGGAGGAACGCTAGTAACGGTTGGATATAACTTCTTGGCTTCTTTTTTAGGTGCTTCTTCTTTTTTAGGCTCTTCTGCTTTTACTTCTGGTGCAGCAGGAGGGGGAGGAGCAGGCGGAGGCTCCATAGTCTTGGCAACAATGTCTGTGATTGTTGGAGCAACTTCTTCTTCACGTTTTGCGGTCACAGTAACAGGAGGCAACTCAGTAGCACCAGGAGGTATATCTGTAACCGTTGGAGCTATTTCTTCTTCCCGTCTACCAGTAACCGTCACTGGAGGCAATTCGTAAACTGGTTCTCTTTGACCAGTAATTGTCACTGGTGGCAACTCAGTTACGGTTGGAGCAACCTCTTCTTCTCTCCTAGCGGTAATAGTTACCGGATCTAATTGATACGTTGGCTCTGGTTGACCCGTTACTGTGACAGGTGGTAGCTCAGTCACGGTGGGAGCGACTTCCTCTTCACGTTTTGCTGTGACCGTAACGGGAGGAAGTTCAGCCGTTGGTGCTGGCAAACCACGGGTTGTATCTGGCCTAACCTCTGGAATATCAGTAACAGTAGGAGCAACTTGCTCTTCTGGCTTGGCAGTGACAGTTACGGGTGGCAATGTTGCTGTAGGCTGTTGTGCAGCGACCTGCTTCATCACATCTACGTCAGTGACCGTAGGTGCAATAACAGGAGCGGTAACAGTAACGGGTGGCAGAGTAGCGGCAGGAGCAGGAGCAGGCTCTTGCCCTGTGAGGTCTAGAGAAATACTGGTTGGAGGAGTTTCTTCTGCTGCTGGAGGAGAAATAGGCTGTCCTTCAACAATAGGTGCTTTCCGATCTCCAGCCTTGTTCCACGAACCAAGTTCAGCAGCCGCTGCGTTAATAAGCGTCCGATCTGAAACTTCTCCGGTCTTGATTAGGTCACGAACAATTGTTCCTGCTGCTGGACCTAGAACGCCTTGTACACCAGCACCTGCGCCTGCTGCGAGAGCGTTTGTCAGGACTTGATCAACTCCACCACCTTGTATTGCAGAGCCAACAAACGATCCTGTGGCAGCACCGGCAACTCCGCCGCCCATGCCAATGTTGATACCAGATGCAAACCCAGCGGTAGCAGCATTCTTTAGTACGTCATCAACGCTTCCACCCTGTGCAGCAGTAGATCCAGCAGATAGCGCAGCAGCTCCAACACCGGCCTCTACAGCGGCAGTCGCACCAGTAACACCAAGTCCTTCAAGGATTGATGCACCAATCATCTCTCCCAAACCGGGAACTGCAAGCGTAGCTACAGATAAAATTATTGATGTAACTTGATTAAATGTATTGAACCCTGGTGGCGGAGCGGCCTGCTGAACCCTGAGTGGATCAGGAGTTACATAAAAGGTTTGTGCTGGACCAGGAGTAGGCTCTTGACCACGGGTTCCTTCCTCCATCTCATACTCATACGTCCCCGGTGAGTATGGGTTGTAGAAGTTGCCATCTGCATCTATAGCCATTACTGACCTCCTGCCAGAGCGCCCATAGTCGCAAGCGCGGCCAAGGTCATGTAGTTAACCTGCTCTGGCAACTCTTTCTCTGTGAGAATCTGTGCGCCCAACAACTGTTCACGCAGGAGTGCATACAGGCTCTGGTCCCGTATTGCTTCCTGTGCCATCTGCCCCACAGACGCCATAGTCCTGGCATCCAGCCCATACTGCTGCATGAACTGCTGGGTAGCGGCCTGTGCTTGTTCCAGTTGAGGGTCCATTACAGTCCTAATACTTTGACAATCTGTTGATGGATGCTTAAATGTACTCCTATCCAATCATAGAAGTCATCTTCTACGTTCCAATCTGCGTTGATCAACTGAAACGGATTGTCTAGGTTCAGTTGACTTGCCAGTCTTTCATGCTCTTGGTTGTGAACAAACAACCAGTCATCTAGGTTATCCGGGTCTGCGTCTATCAAAGGATACTGAGGTATCAGAATCCCCTTGTCAGCCAACTGCTCATAGAACAAACGGTGCTGTACACCGTTCTCAAACAACATCCTGCCTAACCCGTCTACGTCTCCAAACTCCACATACGATAAATTATCCATATCCATAGCGTGTCATTTCTTCAGTCGTTCTTCCAAAATGACAATACGCTCACGATTGACGTGGATAAGATCTCTGTTGACTTGGATTTCTTTTTCAAGATCTTGACGCAATTTTTCTCTAGCCAGTTCCGCACCACTGTTGGCAGCTTGTTTATTGTCGCTAGTAACTACAAGAGAGATCTTGGCATTCAACACTGTTACGTCATGCGTCAGTTTGTCTAACGCAGACATCAAGTACACAACGCAGGTGAAAAGAATAGGAAACACTGCAAACGCAGTTTTCTCAATAAGTTGAGACTTGGCTTCCAGTTTTTCAGTCATAGTCCAAACAACTTCTTGACAAAATCTGCTGCAACACCTGGACCAAACAATACCGCTGCAATAACTGCGTAGAGAAGATACTCGATCTTGGTCATCCGCTTGTCGCCAGCGGCCAACGTATCAGAGATTTGTTTGTACCTCTCGGCACAAATAGCTTCGTGCACGGCTAGTTTGGTCTCGGTATTGTCTGACATTTACACCGCCGATACTTGAGCCTGATACGCCGACACAACTTCAGGGGTCCATGCAGCATTGCAGATTGCTTGCACGTTTGCAGGTACTGCGCTGATGTCTTGACCCGGAGTCAAACTTGACCGATGGTAAGTCTTGCTCAGTTCCACGCCGTCCTCAAGAATGCGCGTTGCCTCACGGAACAGCACAATCCCGTTCTCGGTGACAGTGATTTGATCAACAACGGTTGACTTGGTAAGTGACATTATAATTTCCTTTAAAAGTGTACGACTACACTAATCCGGTGTAGTTAAGTTGTTGTTTGATACCATCCAGCCAATTCTACTGCCGTTGAATTGGCAAAAATTGCATTTGCTGAAACACTGCCTGCGGCAGCCGTCAAACTTCTAAGTCTAATTTCGCTATTAATGGCAAACCCGTTCATAAAAACAACGTTTGTTGCACTGCCGGAAAAGTTGGCAATAGATATTGCTGATTCAACATCCACTTGCCCTGAAGTGGCAAACGGTAGTCCAGTTATAACTGTTGTAGATCCACTCCCAATCAGCAAAATATTTAAATCAATTTGAACGTACACCATTCTGCCGATTTTGGTATATCTTCCAGATTGAGCTAAATAAGTCGCCGTTCCGCCAACGCTTCCTGTCCAAGTCCCTTCTTCGTAGTCATCAAGCGTATTAACGTCAGTAGATGCCGATTGAGTTGCGGGGAATGAAATACCAGATCCGCTAGTACTAGGAGTGGTCCCACCGACGCCGATAGTCGTTGCAACAATAGGACCAGTTAAGTTGTAAGTTAAATTTGCAAAACCACCAAATGCACCCGAGTTATTGTATTGAATTTGACCAGAAGATCCACCTGGCGACCCGCCACCACCAGACGCCGCGATTGTGATAGATCCAGAACCGTTAGT
>Ga0209400_1002248_pt1 | contig 14776 bp, 11 predicted proteins | sample M_130807_EF_Meta_FD_187313 | JGI IMG/M metagenome (GOLD analysis project Ga0209400, IMG submission 187313) | Freshwater microbial communities from Lake Montjoie, Canada to study carbon cycling - M_130807_EF_MetaG (SPAdes) (version 2) | ecosystem: Environmental > Aquatic > Freshwater > Lake... | reverse complement strand
GTGAAGATAAAGTAATAGTCCAAAACAGTGGATTTGTTAAAGTGTCAGTAAGAATAGGTCTTTTCCCTTCCCCTTTGCACCGAGGGCTTACTATTATCTAGCAAGCCCATGGCCGACGAACATTCCAGTCCCGACTTCGTACACTTACACGTACACACGGACTATAGTATGCTCGATGGTTGCAGTCGAATCGACCGATTGATGGAACGCGCCTGCGATATGAACATGCGCGCGGTTTCAATCACCGACCACGGAAATCTTTTTGGCCTTTTTGATTTCTGGAACGAAGCTCAAAAAAAGTCTAAAAACGGTGGAAAGCTAAAACCGCTCTTAGGTTGCGAACTTTATTTAGTTTGGGACCACGCTCTCACCGATAAGCCCGATCGCCGTGAACATAAATATTATCACATGGGCGTCATCGCTCAAAATTTTAAGGGTTACCAAAATTTAACTAAATTGGTTTCCGATGCCCACGTGCGCGGACTGCATTATAAACCTCGCACCGATATCGAACAATTAACCAAGCATGCTGAAGGTCTAATTGGATTCAGCGGATGTCTGCAAGGCGTCATCCCCCAACACTTACTCAAAGGCGACTACGAAGCAGCACGTAAAGCCTGTGGACGTTTCGTAGAGATTTTTGGACGCGAAAACTTTGTCATCGAACTGATGGATCACGGGCTCGAAGAACAAAAGCGCATCATCGCCGATCTACTTAAATTAGCCGAAGAATTTAAATTACGGGCCGTCGCCACCAATGACGTTCACTACGTTGACGCCGGTCACGCCGTCGCCCATGATGCGATGCTCTGTATTCAAACAGGTGCACGCCTCGCCGACGAAAGACGCATGCGCTACAGCGCCCAAGAGTTTTACTTAAAAAGCGAAGCGGAAATGTTGCGGATATTCTCAGAGGCGCCCGAAACGATTAAAAACACCGTAGCTATTGCCGAAATGTGCGATGTGCAATTACCCGTAGGAAAAAATAATTATCCCGTCTACATCTTTAACGAAGGTGTAAAACCGAAATCAGATAAAAAAACTGATGAGATTCTCAACGGTTATGAAAAACTTAAAAATCAAATCATCGCCTCTGAAGGTAAAGTGGCTGATTTTACGATTTCCGAATCGGTACGTGAGGGCATGCGTAAAAATGCCTCTTACCTTTTAGACTTAGTTAAAAAAGGACTTAAAGAGCGCTACAACATAGACTACGATGATGTTAAAAATTGGAGTAATGAGAAGAAGCCTGGTCCCAACCTAGCAAGCCCAGCGGAATTATGCCGTCGGGTAGATTATGAAATGGGTGTCATCGCAGGTACTGGCTTCGTTGATTATTTTCTTATCGTTTGGGACTTCATTGACTGGGCTCATCAACAAAGCATCCCGGTCGGCCCAGGACGTGGATCCGGTGCCGGCTCGATTGTTGCCTATTGCTTAAAGATTACTGATATCGATCCCATTCGCTTCGGTCTTCTCTTTGAAAGATTTTTAAATCCTGAGCGTGTATCGGCGCCCGACTTCGATATCGATTTCTGTATTCGCGGACGTGATGCGGTCGTTAATTACGTTCGTAAAAAATACGGTGCCGATCGCGTCGCCAATATTATTACCTTCGGAACCTTCGGAGCGAAGATGGTAGTACGTGACTTAGCGAGAATTCGTGATTTGCCTTTTATTGAGTCCAACCGACTCGCGAAATTAATTCCCGACGACATTAATATCTCACTGGAGGATGCGATTAAGAAATCAAATGAACTACGCGAAGAGGTTAATGTAAATCCACAGGCTGCGAGCATTATGGAAACAGGCCGGGTCATTGAAGGTATGGTGCGTAACAGCGGAAAGCACGCTTGTGGTATGATTATCGCCGACCGACCACTCACCGATATTATTCCTGTTACCGTTCAGGAAGGCGACCTCACTACCCAATACTCCAAAGACCCCGTAGAGAAATTAGGTCTACTCAAGATGGATTTCTTGGGACTAAAAACCTTAACGATTATCGATGATGCTCAGAAGTTAGTTCGGAAACATCAGAAGAAGCCCGACTTTGATATCGATAAGGTCGGATTCGAAGACCCAATTACTTTCAATCTGCTGAATGAGGCGAAAACGGTCGGTGTATTTCAGCTTGAATCGACCGGCATGCAATCACTCTGCCGTCAGTTCAGCATTTCGACAATCGATGAAATCGTGGCGTTGATTGCACTCTACCGTCCGGGTCCAATGCAATTTATCCCGGAGTTTATTAAGAGTAAAAAAGATGCCGCTAATATTCGCTACGCCCATCCCCTACTTGAACCAGTCGCTAAAGAAACCTACGGTATTTTAGTTTACCAAGAACAGGTAATGGAAGCGGCACGAGTCATTGCTGGATATTCACTCGGCGGCGCGGATCTTCTTCGCCGTGCGATGGGTAAAAAGATTAAGGAAGAAATGGATAAACAAAGATCTATCTTCGTCGAGGGCGCCGCTAAGACTCATAAAATTGAGAAAAAGAAAGCGGAGGAAATTTTCGCGACTCTGGAAAAATTTGCGGAATACGGATTTAATAAATCTCACTCCGCCGCTTACGCGATTCTCTCCTACCGCACCGCTTACTTAAAAGCGAATTATCCGGTTGAGTTCATGTCCGCTGTTTTAACTTCGGAACAAGGTAATGCAGATAAACTGGCTGAATTTATGTCGGAGGTTGAGAACCTCGGACTCAAAGCACTCGGCCCTGATGTTAATCAATCAGACACCGACTTTACTCCTGTCGTAAAAGATAAAGCGATTCGTTTCGGATTAGGAGCCATTAAGGGTGTGGGTGAACAAGCTGCTCGTGCCATCGTCGCCGAGCGCGAGAAGAATGGACCCTTTAAAGACTTTGCTGAGTTCGTCGAACGCATGGGTGATGAAAATATTAATGGTCGGACGCTCGATTGCCTATCACGATCGGGTGCTTTTGATTTTAGCGGTGAAGACCGGCAACACTTAGTAGACTCTATCGAATCTGTACGAAAATATTTCAGCGCTGAGAAAAAAGAACGAGCGAGCGGACAAGGCAGTCTCTTTGACATGTTGGGCGCAGAAGACGCAGGCGCCGCTCGTCCCTCGGATTTAATTTTAAGAAAATCGCCCAAGATGCCTAAGCTTGAAATGCTTAATAGCGAAAAACAACTACTGGGCTTCTATTTAAGCGGTCACCCCTTAGCGGATTATCACGGACTCGATGAAATTATTTCTACCTTAACGACCACACCCGATCGTCTTGAATTAAATAAGGAAGAAAGACATCTCGTTAGAATTTGCGGAATTGTTGGCGGACTAGAAAAGAAATTCACCAAGAAAGATAATCGTGCCTGGGCTTTATTTACGATTTCCTCCCGAAAAATTACCTTTGGTGTGAATATGTTTTCTGAAGCTTATGACGCTTTCGCTAATATCAAAGACGGAGAACTCCCCTTACTCATAGATGGTTCACATATCATCGCTGATGCACGTCTAGTCTATCGCGAAGAGCGGAGTGAGTGGTCCGTAAATGTTCACTCCGTTCAGCCTCTACGGAATGCACCGAGTTTAATTAATAAAATTCTCTTTGCGTTAAAACCAGGGCCCGAAGCGGCCGAGTTTATGGAAAAGATTGTTGCGCATACTCGACGTGTAGATGGACGCAGTGTAGTACAAATTGGTTTCCTCCAACCTGATGGTAGAATCTTAGTTGCAGAAGCTGCCACCGCCATGAGCACACGCTTTGATCCGACCACCTATGCCTTTTTTGCAAAGCACCCAGCTTGTGTAGGGGTGCAGGTTGAAGCGACCCCGCCCTCGCAACCCCCTCAGCGCAAATTCGGCCCTCGGTAGAATTATAATATCATAATATGTTTACTTAAACTAAAAGGTAAATTAACTGGATACTTTCATGTTCAAAAAAATAAAAAAATTCTTCCAACATAAAAGCCCGAAAAAACATTACTACGGTCTAAACGGTCTTGATGAAAAGCTAGAAAAATTCGTTAACTACGATAACGGATTTTTTGTCGAATTAGGCGCAAATGATGGCATCACCCAATCTAATACTTTATTCTTTGAGAAATTCAGGAACTGGCGCGGCGTGCTCATAGAGCCAACACCACACAACTATCTCAAATGTATAACAAATAGGTCTAAAACAACAAAAGTATTTTGTAATGCCTGCGTGTCATTTAATTACACTGAAAAATTTGTGGAGATAGTTTATTCAAATTTAATGTCTACACCAACTGGACTTGAGTCTGACATTCCAGATTCAAAAAAGAATGCTAATGAGGGACTTAGATTTCTTGACCCTGGACATGTAAATTTTTCTTTTGGTGCAGTAGCTAGGACACTAAATTCGATTCTTATAGAATCACATGCGCCAAGGTTAATAGACTTACTGTCGTTAGATGTTGAGGGCGCGGAAATTGAAGTGCTTAAAGGGCTAGATCATAATCAATTTAGGTTTAATTTTATCTGCATGGAATGTCGCAATGAGGAAAAAACTATCTCTTACATGAATGAAATAGGCTATGAACTCGTGTGTAAGATTTCGCATTTCGATTTACTTTTCCGTAATACAAACGTAAACACGAATTAGTTCCTTTTATTTAGATTAATGAATACTTAATAAGTAAGCCGTTGATGAAACTTCCTTTTACATATGTCATTAACCTAGATCGTGATGTTCAGCGACTAAATGCAGTGACTCAAAATCTCAATATGCTAGGTCTGCCCTTTAAACGTATACAAGGTATAGTCGGCAAAGAACTTCCAAACTGGGAGAAATACGTCGACTTAAAGGCTTACGCTAAAAGAAACCGTCGCACTATACCGAGACTCGGAGAAATTGGTTGCTACCTGAGTCACTTAAAGGCCATGGAAACCTTTCTTCAGACAAATGACCCCTGGTGTATTATCTTGGAAGATGACGCCGAAGTTTTACCGGGGTGTCTTGATGTAATTAACGCTTTAGCAGCTGAGGATGACTGGGACTTAGTTAAGTTTTTTAACTTCCATCATGGGCTCCCATTCAAAAAACGTTTGTTGGGATTAAACCAAAGTTTAGTCATACATTTAACGCGAACCACATCCTGCGCCGCCTATGCCATTAACCGAAGAGCTGCAGAAAAATTACTTAAGTCGGCGCTTCCGATCACGGAACAGATTGACCACGCCATTGATCGCCCCTGGGAAACTGGACTTCGCATAAGAGGCGTGCGACCCATGCCAGTTAAACTATCGGTAGGCTCACAGGTTAGCACTATTGGCTACGAAAAAAACCGTGAGAATTTTTCAATTATTAAGTCGGTTTTACTATTATTGGTGCGCGCCAAAAAAGAAATCCGAAGATTTACTAATTCGGTTAAGGAATGCTTCGCTAGGTAACTATACTTGCCTAAATAAATATGCAGCCAATCCGAATAGCCTTCAGTGATTTTATATTTAATAAAAACACACGAGACCGACTAGCCTCGTTTAATCCGAATAACAATTTTTTGGTCCAGCTATTAAGCATTAATTACAGAGTAGAGGTCGTACAGCCCATCGCTGCTGATATTTTGTTTTACTCAACATTTGGGAACGAACACAGGAAATTTATTGGGAAAAAAATTTTTTACACATCTGAGAATGTCTTACCTGACTTTAATGAATGCGACTTTGCCATAACTTTCTGCCACTTAGCGAATAAGCCAAGGCACTTACGACTACCTCAATACATTCACTATATTCAAAACCCTAATTTCCTAATTAAAGGCGCTGATTATATCCCAACGGAGATACTAAAGCAGAAAAATAAATTCTGTAATTTTGTAGTTTCTAATCCCCGCGGACCTGAAAGAAATAAATTCTTTAAGATGTTAAATTGCCGAAAAGCGGTCGACTCAGGGGGGCGGCACTTCAATAATACAGGTAAAATTATTTCGGATAAACTTTCATTTATTAAAGACTATAAATTTACTTTAGCTTTCGAAAATTCTTCATCGGGCGGATACACGACCGAAAAACTCGTAGAGCCAATGTTAGCCCAAAGTTTACCTATTTACTGGGGTAATCCAGAAGTTGCTCGCGACTTCAATCCGAGGAGTTTCATTAATATTTCTGATTTTCCCAACTTTGAAGCAGCCATTGATTACATCCTCGAAGTCGACCGTAACGATGATCTCTATTTATCTTACCTCCGCGAGCCGTGGTTTCATAATAACGAAATACCTGATTTATTTAAAACTGATTATTTATCCGAGGCACTTAAGCGGTTCGTCCAAGAACCATGGGTAAATCGTCCACGCGTTTATACCAATCGCGGCTTACGTGATCACGTTCTAGGTACGGGTTTAAAACGCCATCTATCTAGCTTCAGCTGTAAATTAGATGGCCTACTTTGGAAGGCCGGCTGGCGATAACAGCTTATTTGTTTATTCTATTTAAGTACTATAGATATTATTTTCTCTAAGATACTGTGATTTAAATTAATATAGTTAGTGACATAACGACGGGCGGCATCGCGCTTAAGCTTAGCAATTTGCGGGTTACGCAATACTGATTGAAGGCCTTCTACTGTGCCCGCCCAATCTAATGGATTAATCTCGAGGCGAGCCTCAATGGGAATTTCAGACGCGTAAGATGACTCGTGAGGGAAGACTGCCACAAGCCCATTATGAACTAGAGATTTGAGAATAGCCCCTTCTACTGCAGCAGACCACGCGGACGGACAAATCACTAAATCTGCATTAGTTACAAGATTTTGGAGGCCCTGGTCCCAGCTCGATGGTCTAAATAATAAATTTTCGGGAAGAGCCTCATTAGACTTATAGTAATTTCTGTAATCTTGTATATTACTTGGGACGATGAAATCGCATTCGGGCATCATTCGGGCAAGCACGACAATCAAGCTAATGCCCTTAGCTGGCTGGCACGTTCCGTGAAAAACAATCTGTGGCCGAAGACGAGATAAATGCTCCGATTCAATCCGAGGTGAATCTAAGTCCGGCACAAATAATGGAACGACAATAATAAATGCATTTACGCCGAAATGTGTACGCAGAAGCCGCGCTTGTGATTCACTCTGAACGATTAACCTTAGACGCCCCGAATTAACCCATTCAGGAAAAGAAGAGTGAAAGGGGCCTGAGTTAAACCAATCAAAGCAGCCCATCTCAATTGAAGCCTTCCCCTCATTTCCGACGCACCTAAGGCAGGGCTGATTTTCGCCAATAATATAATTATACGATCGCCGGCAAAAAATAAAGGAGTCCAAAACATAGATCCACGTGCAGGACCTGCCTAAAATTATTTTTTTAAATATTTCGAAACCAATCGTCTGGGGATGCATTAAGACTACCACATCGGAATATTGCACCTCCCTAAGGCATTGTGACGAAAAATTTGTTTGACCTAAAATATATCGAAATAGCCTAATAGGATTTATTTTTTTTATTTTAGCCAAGCCTCTATACCTCGGAGTCTTCTCTTTAAAAATAAACTTAAGGACGGATGAATCTAATTCTTTAGCCTGCCTTATTAATTCATCCAAAAACATACCTGTCCCTGTGGCACTTGGCCCAATTCCAGATATGAAAACAATAGATTTTTTCCTCATTTTTAAATTAGTTACTGGATAATCTCGGGTGGAATATCCGAAGGCGAACGACAAACTTTTGGGATAAAAGATTGAATCTTGGCCGTTGAGAGTCCTGCAGATAATGGTCGAGGCGTAAAATTACTTTGAGGAGCCATTACACGTTTTAGATTAAGTGCCGTAGGTAAGCCCAGGCGATTAAATCCTGTTAGGATTTGCTCTGTCCATTCAAACCTTGAAATATGGGGTTCATCGCCCGCAAGATGCCAAATGCCACCAGCTTTCGCGTGAAGCAATCCCAGCGTCCAGCTTGATATATCTCCCGCCCAAGTGGGATTTCCGAGGTGCATGTCTGAAACGCAAAAATCGCCGCCAGCAGAATTCGCACGCATAACTTGGTAAACGAAATTCTTACCCCTATCCTCCTTACCCCATACGTGAATCAGTCGTAGTATTAATGCCTGGTTTGCACAAACCTGCGCAATCCGTTCCTCGGCCTCAGCTTTATGGCGACCATAAACATTTAGTGGCGCTGGCCGATCAGTCTCACGATAGTTACCGTTCTGGCCGTCAAAGACATACGAGCTTGAATAATAGACGAATCTCACACCATTTTTTGCACATATTTTAGCTAAGTTTAATGGCTGCTCTAAGTTTTCCATTTTAGATTTAAGCGGATTGGCCTCGCATCCATCTGCCCAGGTAAATCCAGCCGCACAAATGAGAACATCCGGCTGAAACTCCGTCAGGAGCCTTTCTGCGGCGACTGTATCATCCATATTGAAATTTCTTAGACTAGCAGAGTTAACAATCGATCGGCCGACCCCCATTGTATTAAATCCCAGTGCTTTAGCCGAATTCATTAAGTGGGACCCAACCAAGCCGCCAGCACCAACAATAATTATCTTCATAATTTTGTTCTAATAAATCCTAAAATACTTTCCGCCATTTGATTGATCATCGACTCGGTCAATCCAGGAAAAGTTCCCACAAATAAAGCCTGCCTCATAATTCGATCGGCACCCGCTAAATCACCGATCACACGAAATGATTCTGGGTAATCCTGACGCAACCGAACAAAAGCTGGCTGACGCACTAAGTTGCCTCCAAACAGCATACGGTTTCCGATCTTCTGGCTGTCAAGATAGCGCCCTAGTTCACTATGCGTAAAAGGCGCATCCTCGCTAATGAAAATCATGAATCCAAACCATGAGCACTCGGTACTACAGCCCGTGCTGTCCCAATCAAAGCCATTCTTATTCCATCCTTTTGCGTGAGTAGGCAAAGAAAACTTAAGGTAATTTGCAGCTGGCTCGAGTGCAGAGCGTAGACGCATCCAATTAAGTTTTCGTGCTTCAATAAAGTTAGGCAGGCGAGTTAATTGAACGCGACCAATTGCAGCCTGAATATCTAATGGCTTCACATTATAGCCAAGGTGACCGTAGATGTATTTGTGATCATAGCCCTCGGGCAGCTCGCCCAGTTGCCAGCCAAAACGCTTACCACAGGTGTTATCAATGCCACTTGCACACCAACAATCGCGACCCCAATCACGGAAACTCTCGACGATAGACTTAAGTGGTGGATGACGAACTACACTGACTGCCCCGCCCTCGCCCATTGTTAAATGGTGCGGAGGGTAAAACGATTGTGTTGATAAGTCACCCCATGTTCCCGTGTAGCGAGTCGTGTGTATGCCGTCGTCAGGAATGCCCGGTGAATTGCCTTCAACGCCAAGCTCTTTTGCTAAAGCCTTAGGCATCGAGTAAGTCGAACCAAGGGCATCACAGTTATCCTCAACCAACCATAAATCATGCTTTCGGCAGAAGCGAAGCACGGCCCCAATATCGAAGGGATTTCCTAAGGTGTGCGCCAGCATCACGGCCTTGGTTTTACCCGGAACATAGGCCGCCTCTAACTGTGTAACATCAATATTTCCAGTGATTGGATCATTATCAACAAAAACGGGCACCGCACCATTTTGAATAATTGGGGCAACGGTAGTCGGAAAACCAGCCGCACAAGTAATAACCTCATCGCCTCGACGAATGCGCCGTTTGGGCGGTAACTTGTGCGAAGTAAGGGCACTAAATGCAACCAGGTTAGCCGATGAACCAGAGTTAACTAACAGAACGTGGCGTACTCCAAGAAAATCTGCTAAACTTTTTTCCATCGCCGCACCTTCCTTTCCGAGGGTTAACCAAAAGTCTAATATGGAACCAACAGCCGCTTCCACTTCTTCAGGCCCGAAGACACGAGCTGCATAAGGGATTCCATCTTTAACCGGAATGTATGCGGGTCGCTGCGGATGTCCAGCGGGCAAATGTTTCGCATGCATTGCTTCCGCATAAGCTCGCGTCAGTTTCAGAATCTCTTGTCTTATCTTCTCGGGAGTCATAAATTTATTGCGCCCAAGCCAACTTGTCAGCGGCAGCGATAGCGTTATACTGCATTAAATCTTGGTCACATAAAGTACGAGGCTTGATACCTTCGTGACGGTGACGATACCAAGCTGCAGTAATTTGAACGCTGGTCTTAAAATCCCAAATAGGCCGCCATCCAAGGACCTCTGCTGACTTATTAATATTTAGATGAAGTAAGCTGGCTTCGTGCAGGGCATTATTGTCGGTGCGATCTTCGGTCTTGCCCGGCCATTCACCTAAGAAGGTATCAACCAAATCGCCGACCGGGCGGGCAGATTCTCCCTTTGGACCAAAGTTAAAGCCCTCACGAATACGACTAGGTTGAGCGGCTAGTGATGGTCGATGCAGGCAAGCACCAAGCCAAAGGTATCCCGCTAATGGCTCCAAAACATGCTGCCAAGGGCGAGTGGCCCGACGGTTCCGAATGATAGCAGGCACTCCCGCTTCAAGGGCGCGCACACAATCTGGAATAATTCGGTCAGCCGAAAAATCGCCGCCCCCGATTACATTGCCTGCACGCGCTGAAGCAAGCGCACCAGGCCCTGAGGACGGAAGGTAGGAATGTCTCCATGATGAAACGAGCAACTCCGTCATCCCTTTTGAGGCACTATAAGGATCGTGGCCACCCATTCGATCATCTTCGCGATACCCTTCGAGTTTTTCTCTGTTTTCGTAACATTTATCGGAGGTCACCACAACTACGGCAGCAGACGGAACGTGCTGCTTCACGGCTTCAAGTAAATGAGCCGTACCCATTACATTGGTGGCCATGGTTTCGACCGGAATCGAATAGGATAAACGTACCAGCGGCTGCGCTGCTAAATGGAAAATGATTTCAGGCTGAAACATTTTCACGGCTGCTCCCAATGCATCGCGGTCGCGCACGTCAGCGTACTGCGACTGCATGCGACTTCCTAAATCCAACCAATCGTGCAATGGCTGATCGGACTGCGGTGCAAGAGCGTAACCCCTAACCTCGGCACCAAGCGACAAGAGCCAGTGCGAAAGCCATGCTCCTTTAAAGCCCGTCTGACCGGTAACTAAAACACGCCTTCCTTTGTATACGCCTCCGTACATTACCAAATTTTCCAAGGTGCCTTGCTAGAGATCCAAAGTTCTTCCAGGAGATTTTTTTCACGCAGCGTATCAACGGGCTGCCAGAAGCCTCGGTGCTCAAAAGCGTTGAGTTCATTAGCGGCAGCGAGTGCCTCCAACGGACCCCGCTCCCAAATGCAGTCGTCGCCTGTAATTAAATCGAGTACGGATGGTTCGAGAACGAAAAAGCCGCCGTTGATGAAGGCCCCATCTCCTGCGGGCTTTTCTCTGAAAGATTTAACGGATCCGTCTTTAATTTCCAACGCACCGTAGCGACCAGGAGGCTGAACGGCCGTAATGGTAGACTTTTTTCCAGACTTTCGGTGAAAATTTAGGAGTGCGTTAATGTCTACGTCCGCCACGCCATCACCATAGGTTAAAAAGAATGTCTCTGTAAGGTGCTCTTTAACTCGACCCAATCGGCCACCCGTTTGGGTTTTTTCGCCTGTATCAACCAAAGTCACTCGCCATGGCTCGGCATTGCGCTGGTGAACCTCCATCGTGTTTTTTTCCATATCAAAAGTAACATCTGACATATGGAGAAAATAATTAGCAAAATATTCTTTAATTATATAACCTTTAAAACCGCAGCAAATAACAAAGTCTGTCACGCCATGAGCTGCATAGATTTTCATTACATGCCACAACAAGGGTTTTCCTCCAATTTCGACCATTGGTTTTGGACGAATTATGGTTTCCTCGCTCAACCGAGTTCCAAGGCCGCCAGCCAGAATGACAGCCTTGGGTTTAATATTCTTCACTCTTGCCATTTAGTTCAATAGTGTCATTTCCGAGGTGGAACTCAAGCACAGAAGAGTGCATCGAGCTTAACGACTACAAGTATAAAAATTTCTACAATTTATAATAGTGCAACTAAAGTACAGGGGTTATATCTCGCTTACCAATTAAGCGTGTCACGTTTTGTGCAATTAAAATAGATTTTTACTACCTACAATGAGTCGGCAAATAGACCCAACTCTTAGTGTAATCATTCCAACCTATAACTGCCGTAAACTAATTCAAAGGCACGTAGAAAACTTGATGCAGTGGGCAGATCTCGCATATGAGATTATCATAGTCGATAGTCGGTCAAACGATGGTACGCTTGAATACCTTAAGGATAACTTAATACACCCGAGAATAAAAATCATTGAGCGCGACCGTGGGCTATATGAATCCTGGAATGCCGGGATTGCATGCACGGTCGGCAAGTGGATCTATATCAGCACGGCAGGAGATACAATCGCCAGAGGCCACCTAGAGCTGTTACTCCAATCCGGTGAAATAAATCGGGCGGATGTTGTAATAAGCCCGCAGTGTTTTGTCGACGAGAACGGAGACAAACTACCCGCTAAAATTAAAATACCAAGAGCCAACATCTACCGCGGGCTACGGCACAAGTTATTCTACCGGGTTTCGCCCGAAGGAACATCTTACTTTGCTTTTTTAGGTGCAAAACCGAATGCACTCCTTGGAAGTTGCGCAAGTGATCTATTTCGCGGCGACCATCTTCGAAGTCGACCATTCCCGACTGAGTATGAATCCCATGGAGACACCGCATGGATTTTAAGGTACGCCAACGAATCAACTATTTTAATAGTAAATGAGATTGGCTCAAATTTTTGCATTCACGAGAAAGAACAAACGAATTCACCAAAGTCGTTGCATGCGATTTTAGACAGAATGCTCACCGCGGAAGCGGTGCGCTGTAAAAACTCTCATATTCAAGCGACATTTCAACTTATTCGACGAATTAGGTCGCTTGTTAGGACGCGTCGAGATGCGTGGCACGCAGACACTTTGAGCGGGAAGAAGTTATGGCTATTAATAAATTTTGAGTACTTATATCTCAAACTAAAGCTAAGCTTCTTGAATATTAAATATAGAGTTTCCCACTTAGAAAAAATTATTGTGCGAGTATAAAAGATTTAGCGTCTTAAAAAACTCCGAATTCTTGAACATATTTTAATCCAACTCCGGTGATGTTTTGATACGCCGTCATGGGCGACAGCAGCGAAATATGCATCGTACTTTTTATGTACTATTACTTTATTTTCTAGCACCCAAGTAGATGCTGTATCAATTGCGAAATCTGGAACCCACCAAGGACGACCGCTTCGGTTAAAGTGACTGCCATCGCCATCGAATCCTATGTTTAATATCAAGTTTTCGCTGGGAATAATTGTGAGCAAGTCCCTCCTTAGAAGATGTAACATGAACTGATAATCCCATGTATGGATATTTCCGCGACCAATATCATCAATGGCCTTCTTTAAATTGCCGACGGATTTAGCAGGAAGGTGCCTAGTCCATGATTCTGAGAAATCTATAGAATGCGGCTGCAAATAATAGTTGTGCCATGAACGCCCCCACGTAGCCCAGCCCCAGCATGAAAGAATGCGGCTGAATGCGTATCCTTGATTGATTGAAATATGTGCGGCTAAATTAGTGCCTGCAATTACGCCTACCCTTTCGTCGTCACGATAGCGATCCAGCATCGTCGCACAAAACCTGAAAAACGCAGGCGTCGGCAAACAATCATCTTCTAAAATAATTCCTTCTCCGGCATCATTTAAGAACCATTCGATTGCCGAACTTACAGCCCGACCACACCCAAGATTTTCTGCCAGAAAACGGGTTTTAACTTCACACGGCCAATCAACTTCAGTTGCGAGCGACCTAACTTTTTCTACTAACTCCGCTTCACCTGTTTTTGTGGAGCGAGGACCGTCACAGGCGATATATAATTTACTGGGACGAGCTAATTTTATTTGTTCAAAAACCCTCCTTGCCTCACTAGGTCTATTAAAGGCTATCAATAAAACATGCGGCGTTGGATTTTCCATTAATTTCGCGGATATTAATACAATTCGTCCCTCAACAGTCTTTGGCAAATCGCAATTTTGGTTTCTACAGGATATAGCTTTGAACAGCATACCCACCCGCAACCAAGAACATTGTTCTAAAAGTATATGAAATTGGACCTGGGCGAATATGAATGGTATAGGCTGTAGTTTCAGACTTCCTTTAAAAGGAGAATATAATACTTTGAGGTATGGCTTTAAAAACTCTAGGAATTGGGATTTGGGGGACGGGCGTGATTGCCGAGTTTCACGCCCAAGCCTTGAGTCAAATTCCTGACGTTAAGCTGATTGCAGCCTACAATCGCACGCCCGAAAAAGCCCGCGCATTTTCGGAAAAATATGAAATCAGTTTCGCGGCTGCGCCTGAAGAGCTTTTAAATAATCCCGCGATTGATATTATTTGTCTTTGTACGGCGAGTGGCAATCACCTCGAGCCTGCCCTCGCCTGCGCCCAAGCCGGCAAACATGTCATCGTTGAAAAACCCATCGAAGTCAGCCTCGCGCGCTGCGATCAAATGATTTCGGCCTGTCATAAAGCAGGTGTCACCCTGGGCGGTATTCTACCTCGTCGATTCGGACACGGTGCCGTTGCACTTAAGTCAGCCATTACGACCGGACGCTTCGGACAAATTACTTTAGCAAGCGCACTCATCCCGTGGTGGCGCAGTCAAGAGTACTACGACTCAGCTGCCTGGCGTGGTACACAAAAACTCGATGGCGGTGGTGCCCTCATGAATCAAGGCATTCACACCATCGATCTTCTATTGTGGCTACTCGGGCCCGTTAAACGCGTCTCCGCTACGATGGGCCTC
>Ga0209400_1002247_pt1 | contig 14776 bp, 39 predicted proteins | sample M_130807_EF_Meta_FD_187313 | JGI IMG/M metagenome (GOLD analysis project Ga0209400, IMG submission 187313) | Freshwater microbial communities from Lake Montjoie, Canada to study carbon cycling - M_130807_EF_MetaG (SPAdes) (version 2) | ecosystem: Environmental > Aquatic > Freshwater > Lake... | reverse complement strand
TCTACTTAAAAAAATTAAAATTCTTATTGACGGCCAGGTTGGATGGGTTTATGAAGATGAAATTGAAAAGATTTACTCTTTAGAAGATGAAAACAATGTTTAAAGTTGGTGATCTTGTTAAGTTCCATGATAAAGACGTTTATGTTGGAACAAAAATTGGAGAACAAACAGATGAGACGGCCGCCACAATAACAGGTCCTTATCCAAAAGGATATTTTGCAATCGTCATTGGGCATTTTTCTACAAGCGAAAAAAAGATAAAAATTCTTGTTGACGGCCAAGCTGGTTGGGTTTTCAATTATGAAATTAAACTCGTTGAATACACAGAAGTCGGCACCGATGTTTCAATCTGGTGATCTTGTCAGGATTAGTGTGCAATGGCAAAGCCTCACTGGAGGTTCATCAAATCTTTTGTTTGATCGACCACCAGGTCTTTTAGGGATAGTCAAAAGTTCACGCATATTGACAATTTCTTTTGTAGAACAATATAAGTACTACGTCATTGTAGATGATGAAGTTCATGGATTTTGGGAATATGAATTGAGACTCATCTCGTAAAGAAGAGGAGTGCAAAACACTATGTCTATTGAACTTCAAACTTTTTTGTATTTGTTTGTGATCAAAAATGCCTAAGCATCATTTTCGTTTAGGTGATCTTGTTGTCCCAAGATGGAACAAAAAACGTGACCGAATTGGTCTTATTGTAGGTTCTGCCCTTGGAAAATTTGACAAGAGCCTTGTAACGTCTTACGACGTTTTGATTGATGACAAAGTTTATTTTTATTGGGAACATGATTTAAACCCTGTCGGGCCCATGCAATCTACACCTGAACCTGATAAAATAAATTCACCAAGGAGACAAAAATGAGCATTCCAGATTCGAAAAGCCTCATCTCGTGGTCCAACCTCCCTTGTCCTCCTGAGCGTCTGAATTTTGACACTCTTCGTGGAGTTGATGCGGACACCGTTGCTACTTCACGTTTGTCTGAGCGTCCCGACGGCGACACCACCTATCATAAGTGGTGTAAGTGGGCAATTGATTTCTTTCTCCAAGGTGGAATTGATTCCTGGGTCGAAATTGGTTATTGGAACGAAGACCTCAGCGGCTGGTGCGAAGCTGAAGGCAAGTTTGAATTTTATTACGCTGATGACATTGTGTTCATGCGAAAAGATGAATGGGAGCAACTCAATAAGGAATGGAAGGCTGAACAGTCTGCCTCTCTCACCCACAATCCTTTTGCAGAACTTTTGAAGAACCTTTAACTGAAAAGGACATAAAATGGATAATAGTCTTTTGACCTTTACCATCACTATTAGTTTGCTTTTCAATGCTTGCTCCGATCTTAGTCGAAGCAATCGAATCAACGATCTTGAAAAAGAAATGGCCGAATTGAAAGCGGCCGCTTGTCCCAGTTAGAATCTTACCAAACAACCCTCTTTAAGGTGAAAAATGTCTGTGCATATGCTATTTAACCAACTCGAGGTTGGACAGGTCTTTGAGAGGACTTGTCCTTACGACAAGGAAACACGCCGTTACATGAAGGTCACCGAATTTTGCGTTGCCAGGTTTGATTCAGAGGGTCGCTTCTCTGGCGTTGATAACAAGACATGCAATTCCATCAATCTCAAAGATGGAAAACCTGCTTCATTCACTGGATGGGAGTATGTCGTGGTGTCCGGCACTCAGGAAATTCCTGACTTGCAGAAAAACAAATCTGCGAAGGTTCAATCTGCAGCCGCATTTGATGATTGTGACGGAGGTCATGATGATGGCGTCTGCATTCGTGACATTGACACTTATCGTTCTTAGTTCAAGGAGTTTCCATGATTACACGTGAAGACATCATCAATCGTCTTCGTAATGAAATCCTTCGAGCAGCACGAGAAGGTCAAGATGAGGACGACACGATGGGTTCTCTTGAGTGGTTTCATTCCACTCTCAAAGATCTTTTTGTGATGGATGGTGTCATCTCTCAGGCTGAGATTGATGATGCCAAAGAGAAGTTTCAAAATACATGGAGACCTCAGTCATGTAATCGTTGTGGGTCTTATATTGACCCTTCTGATGGACCGTGTATTTGTTATGCTCGTTGAAGGAGTATTGAATGGAAACCTACAAAGTTACATTTTGGCTCACTGATGGTGAGCGAAAGAAGCGCACCAGTTTTAAGATTTCAATCTCTCCTGGAGAAGACGTCGGCGAAGCTGCGATCTTGCAGATGCCAGACTGGATCCCAGATGAAGGGTGGGAGATTGAAGACTCTAAATACGTGATGGTCTCGTAACAACAAAAAAAGGAGAAAGCATGGGTAAAATTGTCATTAAAAATGAAAGAGAAATGAACAAAACTGAATTCGAAGAACTCGAACTTGGTACTGTTTTCCGCATGTCTGGTGTTGAAGATCTTTATATCAAAATTGACCCATTTGAACATCGGCATGTAGCCAAATTCAATTGCTTGAGCTTTGCTAAATTCCAGCTTTGTTGGGTTGATCCAGGCGAAGATGTCTATGTGCTGCCTGCAGAATTGATTATTAAGTAAAGGAAAAAGCATGGCAGCGCTTATTATTAAGAAACGAGCATCCAAACATGTTCAATTTCATACGATTGAGATTGGGACGGTTTTCTCGGTTGATGATCATGATGATGACATCTATATGAAAATTTATCCTGTTGAAGTTCTGGCGGAACGTCAGACAGATATAGACATGTTGTATAACGCCGTTAGTCTTGTTGATTTTCATACCTATGAGATTGATGGCGAGGATGATGTCTTGATTTGTGACGCTGAGTTGAATCTTAAACATGCCTAAGGAAGGCATGCAAACCTGCACCAGCCGGTGGTATAATAATTTCACCAACATGAGGTAGAGCACAATGTCCGTTCGTTCAACTTCGTTCTCTGAAGTCAAGCTCGGTCAGATTTTTTCACACCGCCCTGGGCCAACTCCCCAATTCTTCATTAAGACCACCAACATTGGTAGTGAAGGTGAAGGTGAGTACAACAGTGTTGCCTTGACCGGTCCTCCCAGAGGACGGCCGTGCTATTTCTTTGATAGTGAGAATGTCCTTGTGCCTGACGATCAGCAAAAGGCTGTGTCTTTGGTTGTCAATCAACAGTCAAAGTCTGCAATCTCAAATGTTTCTTTTGTTGATTGTGACGGCGGCAAGGAAGATGGCATTTCTACGCTTTCCGCTGACGCTGATGCTGACGTATAACTTCCCACTTTGAGGGTGTTGCATAAGCACCTTTATGATAAAACATGTCAAAGAAAGAAGTTAAAAATCTCAAAAAGATAATCTCAGAGCTGAAATCTTGCCTTCGTTGGTATGTAGAAAACGACGATGTGCACGAAGGTGGTCACTGGGAAGAATACAATGCTTTCTCCCTTGAAGGCAAACGAAAAGCTCAGGCATTGCTCGAGAGTATTGAAGACTCTGAGGAAAAGGAATGAGCAATTTCGAAAGACCCGAACCACCAATATTTCATTTTGGTGATCTTGTCCGTCTTCGATTTACGATTTTTATTCGTCGCCTTCTTAACGGAGGTCCAACCAAAGATATTTTCGGTCCTTGCACTCGTGGAACACATGCAATTTTTCTTGGATCTGAGTTGATAAATTCCAACCACATCTCCACAATTTACATTGATGGCCAGATGGGCTGGGTCTTCCTACATGATTTAGAACTTGTCCAAAGTGGGAAGAGTGAAGAATGAACAATGTCGGAAAATCTTAAGCCTCAATTCAAACATGGAGATCTTGTTAAGCTTCGATATCGGTCTTATATAGGATACCCAGGTCCAGGCGGTCCAAGTTCTGGGCTTTTTGGTCCTTATTCTGAGGGAACTCATGCAATTTTTGTTGAAAGCTCTGACACAGGGGTATTGAGAGCTATATTTGCCACCATCATCATCGATGGTAAAATGGGCATATCCTATTTGAACGATTTAGAACTTGTGCAAAGTGGGAAGAGTGAAGAAGGCATCGATTGAACTTGTGCAACAGGCGGTGGCCTGTGGTACAATTCAATAGTCAAACGGACTAATCATCTGGAGCCTTGATGTATAGAACACGTGAATTTGAGCATGGAGATCTTGTCAGATTTCGTGTCAGGTGCCATGCTGCTGACGTGGATGGTCCCACAAACTTTTTTGGGCCATTTCGCCGAGGAGATCATGCAATCATTATCAAGTGTGTCGATGATTGGACGCTTATTTTAGTCGATAATCGTCTAGGGTGGATCTACACAAACGAAGTAGAATTTGTTCAAAGTGGAGATTCTGATGAATAAAGCGACTCGACGCTTCAAAGTTGGTGACCTTGTTACCCTTAAACGAGGTGGCATGTTCCTTGCTGAAGGATCAGGTGCTTTGTCACTTTTGACACATGGAACATGTGCAATTGTTCTTGGCTATCTTCACAATGATTCTTTGAAGATGAATGTGATTGTTGATGGTCAGTCAGGCTTCCTTTTTGAAACTCAGCTTGAGTCACTTAAGAAGGAAGTTGAATGACTAAGCCTAAACCTGCAAGTCTCCAAATTGGAGATCTTGTTGCTCTTCAAATCACTGCTTCTATGATGATGGGAAACCCATCCCGTGAATGGAAAGGACCTTTTCCTGCTGGAACACATGCACTTGTTGTTGACGTTCTTCCAACAACAATGAAAAATCATTCTTCAAGAATACTTCTTCTTATCGAAGATAAGGTCGGTTGGTTCTTTGAGTCAGAGCTTCTTCTCGTGAAACGCGATTAGCTTTGTACAAGATCCTGTGCAACCTGATTTGTTGCCTGGTACAATAGGAATGTAAGTAAGAACAATTACGGAGCAATCATGGGAGTTTCCTGAGCGTTACGTCCGTCAAGGAAAAAATGATGATGAAACTGTGAAGTGTTATCCCGCTCGAAAGATTGTGAAGGTCACCTGGGATGCTGCTGAATAAACCAGCATTTGAAATTTATGGGCTTGCAAAGTTCATATGGGACGCCACACTGTGGGAGAGCATTCAATATGCTCTAAACCCTTGGAAACTTGGTCGCACTGGTTCTATTAGTGAAATTATTCGATCAGCATCACCTGGCGAAGTTGTTGCCATCGTCGATATTAAAGATGAATATATTCAAGTGCTTCACAATGAACATGGAATATGGTGGACTGCCAAATCTAATTTGGAGCCGGTGCTTGAATGAAAAAGATGCTGAAGCCAGGTGATCTTGTCAGAGTTATGCGTGATCGAAGTATAATGACTTTGGATTATAAAATCAAGAATAATGACATTGTTCTTGTTGTTCACACCGACAATGTACTTGTTCAGGTTTTTCATCCTGAGCATGGACTAAAAATAATGGCACGCTCTGAACTAACTCTCTTACAGAGGGCTGAAGATGTCTAAAGACGGCAACCTTGCATCCATTCGGTGGAGCTCTTCTCTGTTTGAAACCCCAGCCTGGCAGGGCTTCCTCACAAGGCGAGGGGTGTGGCACATACAAATGAACTTGTCGTCCTTGTCAATTTTGTCGAGGGACGCACTTATACCGAGATTCTTCACCCTCAGCATGGACTGAAGTGGATCACAACTAGTAGTTTGGTTCGCATCGACCAGGTCGATTAAGATGTTTAAGCCGAATGATCTCGCAGTTCTTCGATGGACGGCCCATTTATGGGATTCGCATACACTTGTCGGCACATTTTCTGTGGGAAAGAAAGATGATATTGTCCTCATCGTTGAGGCCCAAAACTGGTCTGTTGTTGTCCAGGCTCTCCATCCTGTGTATGGACTAAAATGGATTTCAACCATTAGTTTGAATCTTTTGAAGAGAGCAGAAGATGTTTAAACCAGGTGACCTTATGAAGATTCGGTGGGACGCTTACCTATGGAAAGATATCACCTCCACCGGCTTCCTGTCATCTAATAACATCGCGTTCGCCCCACAAGATGACCCTGTCATCATTACTGAATTTACTAATCACGGCTATGTTCAGGTTCTTCATCCTGAGCATGGACTAAGATGGGTTGAAAAAGTTAATTTGGAAATTTTTGAAGAGAGCTGAAGATGTTTAAGCCAGGCGATCTTGCGCAGCTTCAATGGAGCTCTTTTCTATGGGAAGCCCCATGGGAAGGTGGGCTGGGTGTTTTGGGACCCAATAAATCCGTGGCAAATAAAGATGATATTGTCATAATCGTTGATTTCGTCCTAGGACGCAATTATACCGAGGTTCTCCATCCTGAGCATAGATCAAAATGGGTTAGAACAAGTAGCCTGGTCATTTTCCATTGTGAATAATGGCAACAACAACGACAGAACCCGTGCAACCTGTGGTAGAATGAAGAGGTAAAGCCCACCACACTTCAGGGAAAAAGAAATGAGTGATAATTTTAACGCAAACTCCATTATTGCAGGTACTATCTGGACTTTTGGTGTTGGGTTTCTTACCTATAAGCTTTATGAAGCTAATGGATTCAACCTCCTCACCGGAGGGTTTGCAACACTTGCATCAATTCCTACCGTGAGCTCCATTCTGGAATATCACAAGGCCAAGTCTGCTTTACTCCAAAAAGAGTCAGCTCTTGTTCAGAAAGAGTCAGCTCTTGCTCAGAAAGAATTGAAACTCAATCAGCATGAAGAGAGTCTTTCCAAGAGCATTCTTTCAGTTGAGAAAGAGTTCAATCTTTCATTTTCTGAGCTTGATGAGCTCATTAATTCCAACAATGCAATTGAACGTCAGCGGAATATTTATTATTCACGAGCTCGCAAATACGTTGATCGTCTCAAAAAATTGAATGATGAACGTCGTGAAGCTTTTGCCGCTCGGCCTCTTCTCACCTCCGCGTCGGCATCGATTGATGAAAAGAAACAGTTTTCACAGTCTCGAGAAGAGTTTCTCATCCGCGAGCAGGCTCTTTGCTCCGCCGTTGCGGAATCAAAGGGACTTGTTATTCCTTTTACCACCCAATGGTCCCCTTGTCAAATCCTTCGTGTCATTGATGGAGATACAATTGATGTTTTGGTAAATGAGCAACGTGCTCGTATCCGTCTTATGGGCTACAACACTCCTGAAGTTTGCAGCCCTTCAAAGCCTGGATATGAGCATTGGGGAATTCAGGCTTCCGAGGCTGCTCAGAAAATCATCAATGAAGGCACCAATTTTTCCATTAGGCTTGATAGTGTTGGATTCCAAAAATCGTGGAACTCTGATCGCTATGGGCGAATCCTGGCCCATGTCACCGTTGACGGTGTTCTTCTTGGATTGAAAATGCTTCAGCAAGGTGATGCTGGTCTTGTTGATGCCTTTCCTATTGAGGAAGACATTCTTCAGCTCTATAAAAAATCGGAATATGATGCCAAGATTAACGATCTTGGCATGTGGAAGGACATCAATCGTTACAAGCTTGCTCGAAAGCCCATTCATCAGCAGAGGAAGTGGAACCTTCCTGCTCTAATCGAAAATCGAAATGAAAGAACAATGACGCAGGAGCTTCTTCGTGATGTGCTGAAGGATATGCTAGGCTCCGTCATCTTCAAATCCAAGCGTAGTGTTGTTCTCCACAAAGACGGCTGTCATCACGTCAATCGAATCTCTGATGTTTTGGAGATTGAGCTTTCGGAAGAATGGCTGGAGAATAACCTGAATGACATCAGGCCTTGCAAAATCTGTGGTGGCGATGAACTTGTCCGAGAGATGATCGGGTAAAGCCTTACATTCAGGTGACCCGTGCAACCGCCGGCAACCTGTGGTAAAATACCTTCACAAGGTAAGGAGAACATCAACAATGTCGAAAGTTTGGACCCGCGCCCAGATTGAAAGCCTGCTCAATAGCTCCAATGCCGCCGTGGAGCGTGGGATTGTCGCTCTTTGGAAGCGTCAAACCTTGGATGAACAGCAAACTTCTGACACCAAGCACAACAATGGCATCGGTTTCTGCAGTTGGGCTGCCCGAAATGGGTCTTATTACGCGAGCTGGGTGAACAGCGGCCGCCATCTGACTGGCCAGCATCTGGTGAAAGCTCGCAAGATTGCTCTCCATCATGCAGGCCAACTGGTTGAGATTGCGAATCTTCAGAAGCCCTGAAGGAGAACGTCCATGTTCATGTTCATGACTGGCGTGGTCATCGGAGTTTGGATTGGATTCCTCTATCGGTGACCCGCTTCCTGCCACATGTCCCAAAATAATACATGTCGGCGATCTTGTCCATGTTCGAAAATCCAAAAACTTCGGGATTGTGACAAACAAAAAGATGCAGCATTTTGCTTGGGACACGTGGATCATTTTTTACACAGTGATGATTGGTTCCTCGTTGGAGGAAATTGCGCAATACGACCTTGAGTTGGTGAGCAAAGGTACATGAACCTGTGCAAACCTGCAATTGCAGGTGGTATAATAAGCAGGTAAGTCAAACAACGATGGAGACAAAATGGGTATGCAGCTTCTTCTTTGCTATTCCAAGCCGGAAGTCAATCCCACTCTCGAACTCAAGTTCCGAGACAATCTTGTTCTGACTCTCCAGCGGCTTGCTCGCGATGCCGGCGGCCATTTTTCAAAGGTCGTGAATGATACTGACTGCATCAGTTGCGTGGTTGTGATGCCCAATGAGACTTGTTGTCGTGAATTCCACAAAGCCTTGTATGAGGCAGGCTTCTCAGTCATTGACCCTCCTGATTCGTATGATGCTTTCATCGAATCTTGCCTGTGCTACCAATAGTTCAGGAAGGAACAAAAATGAATCGCTACATCGAAGACAATCGCACGTCCTTGGGCCTTGCTGTTCTCGAAGAGGTCGGATTTATTTCTTCGCACATCATTCACGACTTTACCCCCAACGATTGGGAGGAGTTGGTTCAAACCCTCGCCGCAATGCCCATCGAAAAGGTCGACCCTAAGTGGGTTCGAGTGCGCAATCTCGTTGCTCGCTGCTGTCAGGTTACTTCTCTTCTTTCCGTCGCCGACGAAATCATGAAAGCCCCGGAGTTGAAGTAATCGAAAACTTTTTCGTTTGCTCCAGCAACTGGAAAGTGCTTAACAAACTTTATTAGAGGGTATCATGGTTGAAATCCACCAATCGACGTTTTACAAGCATCTTCTTGGAAAGAAGCTTCAGTCACTTCAAAAGGACGAAAAGGAGCTTGCAAACTTTTTCATGAGTGAGCGAGTTCTTGTTCTCAATAGTAACGGAGAACTGACCCAATCCCACCGCCAAACGCTTCTTTTACAGTCTGTAACCTTCAGTCTTTAGTCTTGCTTCATGATCGCATCTAATCAAATTAAGATTGGAGATCTTGTTGCTCTCAAAAAAAATTTTGGTGATGCGCAGACTACCAAAATGTATCGCTCTGGCAAACTTGGAGTCATCATTTCCGTTTGCGGCGGCCCCGGGAACCATCTGTCAACTTTCAAAATCCAGTTTCCGGAAGGAGACACTCTCAACGTTTGGCAGAGCAGCGTTAAACTTGTATCATAAACTTTCTATTATTAGGAAAATAAAATGAACGCAAAAGATAAAATGCAAATCTTTCGGCTCAATCGTCCCGTAATTGATAGATTTGAAGACCTACATCCAGGTCAAGTTTTTTCGGTTTGCAACGAAGCCGGTGATATTTATATGAAAATTGTGCATTACAATGACTACAACGCAGTCTCCCTTAGCGCCGCCCACCTTGAAATTTTTGAAGACGATGTAGATGTTCAAATTCATTTGGCAGAACTTCACGTCGAATAGATAATTTGCGCCTGTGCAATGCCATCCACCTTGTGGTAAAATAAGAAAGTAAACGGCAACTCTGGAGAATATCTTGAATCCCAGTAAAAATCCCGGTCACGAAATCAAGCAAGTGATCGTCATCAATGGCTCACTTGGAATGCGAAAAGGCAAGATCGCCGCCCAGGTTGCTCATGCTTCAATGAAAGTTTTCTTCAACATGCTGAGTGTTGACAAGCAATGCGATGAACCCACTCACTGGAATGATGGCGTTCACGACCATGTTCACGGAGATCCTCATGAGCATGGTGTCAATTGCTCCTATCGAATGTCGGGTTCCATTAGCGGACCTATGGCCTACTGGACAACTCGTTATTTCAAGAAAATTGTTTTGTCGGTTGCATCTGATGATGACTTGGTTCGTGTTCATCAGCTTGCTATTGATGCTGGGCTGCCTGCTGCAATGATGACCGACAATGGTGAGACCGAATTTCACGGTGTTCTCACTCGAACTGCGGTGGCAATCGGCCCGTATTACTCAGCTGAAATTGACAAGATCACTGGGGCAGGTGGCCTGGTCTCAACCAAGTTGATCTGAGATGTGGATATCTGCTACAGTAAACTCTCGATTTTTAGAACGAATTGACCACCATATTGGTGGTCTTGTGCGTTTCAAAAGAAAAATTTGGTGGCTTAACAAAAAAAGAATTGACGATTTAGATAATAGAGTTTGTCTCTTGATTGGTTATTCAACGCTCGAAATAGGAGCACCCACAGCCAAAGGTGTTTTGGACTCTGAAAGAAGCAATACATTCATGATCGGCGTCATTATAGACGAAGAAAATGTGTGGATTTGGGCCAATGAAAGTGATGTGGAGTTGATCGATGAATTACGTTGATTTCTTTCAAAAGTTGGAATCCCATAATGGAAATTTGATTCGAGTCAACACACTGTATTGGATTCGAAATCGTCCGCTCACTCTTTCGAATGTTCTAATTCTATTAGAGTCAATTACCGACAAAGAAAATTGGAAAGATGAATCTCTTACTAAAGAAGAAAGTGCTGTTGTAGCTTGGAGTGCAATTCCCAATAAGTGGCATGGGCGTACTAAAAATGGATTCCTTGCACACGTCTTCATTGATGAAAAAATCTATTGGATGTGGTTTCACCCAGATGACGTAGAATTGATTGATCCATAAGGTTGAATGAATAAAATGAAAAACCTTGACCACTTAATCAGGCACAAATCGAGTATTCATCCATTCGACGATGTGATTGAAAAACTTAAAAATCACCAATATGGTCTTATTCTTATTAAAACTCCGCTGTATTGGTACAAAACCAAAAGCGTTGATCAAGTTGAAAGCAGGGTTGTCATTCTACTTGATGTTCGAAAAGAATATCTAAACATAAAAGATACTGACAACACGTCTGTTGCAACTCAGACGGCATATTCCATCTTTAATAAGTTTGATGAAACTTTTGTGGTCCATGTTATTCTTAATGGAATTCCATATCAAGTGTGGACACACCCTTATGATTTTGACATCTTGAATGAAAATAGATAATATATATGATATGATATCACTTAGGAGACAACGTGAAAATATCAGCTAGTCGTTTGAAGTCAATTATTCTTAAAGAAGCACAAGATCTTTATCGTGAACCTGATTACATCGATCCCGATGACGACGATGGTGGAATGGCTACCTTTAATGTTTACCCTGACGATCTTGAAGATGTTAGAAACCAGGCTAGAAAATTCCGTTTGGATTTCGAATCTCTTGAACCTGATGAAGGTGAAGATACAATTCCCGTTGAGCTATCAGGTTATGTAAAAGATCTGGTCAAAATGGCTGAATGGTATCATACCATGTATGATGGTGGACCTTCATTCTCTGAAGAAGACTTTTTGGACACCGTTCAACTTTTCTAAACAATCAACATAGTGGAATTAATCATTGACAAACAAAACTTTTGTCCTTTGGACTGAGCACAGTGATACTACTGATGATGCAGAAACACTCACAGTTCAAGTTTCTGAATTGGTGGTTGGATCTTGGATTGTTTCTTGCTCTGATGTACCAACATTTTTTAGAGTGCGAGGAATTTTTTCAAACTTTGATGAAGCAATCTCAGCCTACAAAGATTTTGTTGTAAAAATCTGAAAGTTGCGGAGTGAATCATGTATAATCCAAACACTATCGTTTTTTCTCTTGGAAAAACTGTTCTTATTCCTCGAAAAAATTTCAACTTTACCGTTGTGATGGATTGCGGATTATTCATGATCACTGAACCTTCAATTTCTTTGCATGTTTTTGCATATGACGAAGAGTCATTGATCATTGAATTTGCCCACACAATCAAGTTTTTGTGGAGATGTTACGCTCTTGAAAACGACAATCGTTTAGCTCAAGATGCGTTGGAGCTTAAGCAGCGTTTGTTATCCTCTTTTGAAGAGGTTGCTGTTATTACTGAAGCATAGCACCCGTGCAATCTGCGACGGTGTGTGGTAAAATATAACAAGCAAGAGAAGGGCAATGCCAAGAAAAAACAAAAAGGGTAATATGCTCTATGCTGATTCAGTCAAAAAGCTTCAGAAAAATGTAGGGAACCTAATCCGAATTAGCGGAGGGCCCATTTACATTTTTTCTGATAATACATACACAAGACATGAAAAGGTCGACATGTATGTGATTCTTGTCACTGCCTATCGTGTCATTCAAAACAAAATCACACACATCACTTCAGCAGTTGATTCATACGATTTTGACACTTTGCCAATGATAGAATTTCTGTGGGAAGGAAAAGTTCTTAATGGTCAATTTCATATGGACCTATATGACTTCCTGGAGAAAGAAAATGACAATCTCCAAATTGGATGATGAAGCTTACAAATTTTTCCTATCAAAAAAGGGAAATCTTTTCTTCTTTTCCGAATCAGTGTTTAGTGGTTACAGATTCGAACGATATCTTAATATGGGATGCGTTGTTTTGAATGTGTGGACAGCTCAAGAATTTGACGCCATCGCGGCGAGCGGATATAAACATCCTTTCTTTAGTTTTGGACACTTATCTGATGTCAGGTCAGGACGGGCATATGTAGAGATCCTTGCGGGTTACAAAATTGCTACTATGAAGTTGCCTACAAGAGCTTGTCAATTTGTTGAATGAGTTCATCTGGAGAAAGAGAATGACTGAGCGTCAATTGGCAACACAGCTGAATCGTGAAGCGTGTGAATTCTTTAATTCCCGTGTAGGAGGTCTCTTCTACATTGTAAGCAACATTGATTTCTCGAAATATCCTCTTGGAGAACGTCGCAAGTTTATTGGATCTTGCCTTCTAACCAAAGTTTACACTGCAATAGATTATGACGCTCTTTGCATCCACAATTTGAGGACCGGGCTGCCTCAACCTTCCTATTACACACTCTTCTCCAAAGAAGATATTCCAAACGAAGGACGGGCAATAATTGAATTTCTCATCAATGATGAATTGGTAATGGCTAAGTTCCCGCCATCATGGTGCTCATTCAAAAACGAAGCGGAGTAACAAATGGATTTCAAAAGTGGCGATCTTGTTGCTCTTGCTGGGTTTAACAACAAATACACTTTTGGAGTTTTTTGTTAGTGGGGATCACAAAGTTTCTGGATCAGCCGCCAGCCTCATTTTGATAGATGGTCAAAACTATTATTGCTTTAACGAAAGCATTTATAGAATTGACAATCTACCAATCCATTTGAAACATTCCTCTGATGGAGTCATTCAAAATGACTGACTTCAACAAACAAGAAACATACGAATTCTTCCAATCCCTCAATGGCAGTCTTGTTCGTGTGACATCCCCCATTTGGGATACAGTTTCATGTTCAAAAGTTTCAGGCATTTTAGCAGTCGTTGTTGAGGCCTTGCCCACTCACGAAGATTATCTTAATTGTCTTAAACAAAAAGAAGTTCAAACAGTTGCTGTCCTTGCCGGAAACTCAATGCAGAAGTCGCTGACGTCGGTTCCTGTGATTGTCATGATTGATGGAGAGCTTAAAGTCCTTGTTCAAATGTGTGCTGACGGCGTTGAAGTGTTGAGCTCCTCTCTTCTGGAGGGATTGTGACGGAACAAAAAGAAATCTTTGATGAAGAGTTGTACAAGCGTATCCTTCTCATGAAGGGCGAGCTGATCAATATCAACACTGAAATCTTTATCACTCCGTCTGACTATAACATACCATCCGTCCCAGCAGGCCATCCACTATTTCTTGTTGAAGTATACCCAGCTCCCTATCGCCCTAAGCACACCCAGATGTCCATCTTCCAAGGCTGGATTCATAAAGACTTTTGTAATCAATATGACGTTTTGCATCGAACCCGTGTTGCTAAACAGATCATGGGTGACCAATTGAATTGGGGAGATAACATCTGGTTGAGCCCGACAATCGTTGTCATGCATCCTTCAGGGACTCTTTTTACAATGGTGAACGTTGATCTACAAAAAATCAACCTGTCAACCCCATGAAGAAATGAATGACTTAAGACCAGGTGATCTCATCAGCTTTGCCTTTCCGCTGGAGTATTACATGGTCTTCCCACCCAAACGAGGCATCCCGGCGGAAACACCCATCATCCTGTATGAAGTCATTACAGAAGATCTTGATGAACGAAGAAAGAGCTTTCATCCAGAAAGAAGATTGATGGTTGATACTTCTAGACTTGATCCAGTCTATTGTACTGTAGTCATCTTTTGGGAAGGCGTTCCAATGCATGTGCTCCAGGCTAAACGCGTAGATATCAAGGTGCTCTCATGATTATTTCACCTGGCGACTTGGTCAGCTTCAAGCACTCCGTCGGCACGACCGGCTATCCCAATCATGTTTTCCTCTTTCATGCTGGGACCCCTGTCCTCGTGACCGAGGCATTTTATGATATCGCAAAACGATATGGAACATGGAGCAAGTTTCAAGCAGAAAATAATCAAATGTTTCTTACTTCTGAGGGACAAATCGTCCCCCAGAAGAATTATGGAGGGCATTTCTCAATCTCTTTTCTCTGGAACGATGCGCCGATTTTCATCTTCGCAGTTCA
>Ga0209400_1002245_pt1 | contig 14785 bp, 10 predicted proteins | sample M_130807_EF_Meta_FD_187313 | JGI IMG/M metagenome (GOLD analysis project Ga0209400, IMG submission 187313) | Freshwater microbial communities from Lake Montjoie, Canada to study carbon cycling - M_130807_EF_MetaG (SPAdes) (version 2) | ecosystem: Environmental > Aquatic > Freshwater > Lake... | reverse complement strand
AATATATTATTTTATCCTGCAAATCATCCAAAATATTATACACCGTGGGGTTATACAAGATTTGGATTTGGACATCCAACATATCCAGATATATATTATGGAACAAGAAACGGTAATGTTTTATCGTTATCAACAGATGGTGTAAATAATAATATGACATGGAGTTTTGGAACATTACCTGCGGGAACACCTGTATCCAATGGATTGGCTGGCGGAACATATGGATATTATTTAAGTTGCGGCGGTGCATTTCCTACTACATGGACAAAATATAGTGTCACTTTAACAGGTGAAGGTAAGTCATCTGGTTGCGGTTATAATGTATTTAGATATGGAACAAAATATGTTACATGGATGGCATTAACTAATTATGGTCAAGCAGCAACAACATCATTATTTTATGACAATGTAGTATTTGCTAATATGACAAATAGAAGTCAAACATATGCTTATAATAAACAAATGAGTAGAGCCAAATTGGGAACAACATTTGCACAAAACTTTAACGAATTAGGAATATCATGAGTTTAAAATTATATTACGATCCATATGATATAAATTGTTTTAGAGGTGAACCTACTACTAATTTGTTTCCTGCTGCATATCCTAATACTAATGCGGGATATTCTTTTCCGTTTACATCATCTTACAGAGGAATATGGACACCAAGAGGTTTACAAACTGCGTCAATACAAAGATATAATAATCCAGGCAATGTTGATTGTTGTCCTTCATTTTTTACATATGGAACTGTAAATTTATCACCGTCAACAACATATTGTTATAGTTCATTTTATAAAGTTGTAAACAATGATTATGGTCATCCAAATTTCTTATATAGATATGAATATAACGGAGGAACTTATTTAACAGAAGCTGGTGTTTGGTCATCTGTAAATAGAGTTCCATATCCTGGTGGTTGGTATAGAATATTTGGAACATTTACATCACAAGCTACAGTAACATATGGAAATTTTTATTCATTTACATATGAGTACAATACAGATAATACACAGATTGCGGTAAATCATCAATTAGAAGCAAAAAATCATTTGACTAATTATGCTGGTGCTGGTGGAACAAGAGGTGTAACAGTTGCAACTGGTGGTGGATTAGTTGATTTGACTGGAAATAATAACAATGGTGATTTGACTTATGGAAGTTATGTAACATCAACTGTATATCATAATAACACATTTTATTTTGACGGAGCTAGTGCAAATAATTGTATACGAGTATTGGATGCAAATATTGCTGCTAACTTATTAAGTACAGGTAAAAGTTTTACCATAGTAGTTTGGGCTAATAAAATAGCAAATGCAACAAATACATCACCATTTTTATTTGGTTATAGAGACACTAGTAATTATGGTATAAATTTATTATTATATGGAACAGGCAATACAAGTACCGATTTTGGATTTGCTGTAGAAAAAAATGGTGGTGCATCATTGAGTAGTAGAGGTGATGCGGTTAATACAAGTGGTTGGCATATGTATACTGGAGTATATAATAATGACGGTATGTATAAAAATAGTATTGTCAAATATTATGACGCAACACAAATTGGTAGTAGGGTGTCATCATCACTTGCAAGTGCATGGTCAAAACCAGCAACAAGTCAAGGTGGTGGAATCATAATTGGAACAGCACCAAATACAGTTAATGGTGCAAATGCAGTTCATAATTTAAAAGGATATATAGGAGAAGTAAGAATATATGATCATGCATTAACACCAGACGAAGTATCAACATTATATAAACTAGGAATACAGAAACATATATGAGTGTTATAAGTTCATTAAGCAAAAGAGGACAGTATTCAACTGTTTCAACATTAAGTGAAGTTCCTGTTAAAGAAGGATTGATGTTGTATTTGGATTCAAGTGATGAATCTAGTTATGACGGTGGTCCTACAACAAATTATTTTAAACCAACAGAAGGAAGTTTTGAAGTTAATGGAACAGGCACATTTAGTAGAATAAGAAGTGGTAGTTTTGGTGGTTATATAATAAAACCAACCGATGTTGTTTATAAATATGATTTGGGTGGAATAGGATGTCATTATCACGGAAATGATACATTATCAACTACACTTGGAAATGGTAATACAGTATATTTTGGATTTGATTATTTAATTAGTGCGGGAACAACAATTGTTACCGATTATTTGGCTAGTATTGAAGGCGCAGTTAGTGCAGGAACAACAAATGGTGGAAGAACCATTGGAGTTTGGCAAAGAGTAGATTTGACAGGAACAGTAAATACGGCAGCTAATAGTATTGCAAGGCCATTATTATATCCTGGTGCTTGCGGTAGTTCTACACTTGCCGTAGACGGATTTATCTTGTATAAGAATCCACAATTTGAAGTTTTAAATTATCCATCCCGATTTGTTTATGGTCCAAATAGTACAAACAATGTAAGAAGTAACGGTAATGTTTGGAAAGATTTGAGTGGTAGAGGTAATGATTTTACAATACAAGGCAATATTACTTGGAATAAAGATACTGGATTTAGTAATTTTAGTGGTAACAGTGTTGCGAATGGTAATAAGATTTTTAGAAGTAGTTTCCCACAAAATTTAAAGACAAGTCAACTTGGTCAAGGATATACAGTTGTAGTTGTTGCTAGAAGCACTGTTATTGCTAGTGCTTGGAGAAAGTTGATAGGAAATTGGGATGGTGATAATTATATTGATTTATATCAAAGTCCTGGAGGGTTTTGGTGGCAAGATGGTGGTGGTGAAACATTGTATGTAGATGGTGTTCAAGTAAGCAATGGTACATTTGTTATGTCTAATGCGGGTTTTCATTGTTATGCAGCAACAAATACTAATAACGGAACACTATCAAATCCAACATTACCTTTGACTATAGGAAATGAACCAAACGGAGCAGCTAATCCTAATGCGTATCCGTGGATTGGTGATATTGCGGTAGTATTGATGTATGAAAGAGTATTAACCCCGTCAGAAATAAAACAAATAAGTAATTTATATAAAGACAAATACGGATATTAATATATATTTATAACCATATGGCAGACTTAAAGACAACAAATATTTACGGTGACGCTTATATTAATAATAAAGTGGGTATTGCTACCAACGCACCTGCTACAAGATTACAAATAGGTCAATTGTCACCAACAGCAGCAACCGAAGGTATCCAATTCGGAGATGATACAGGGGCTAGATTACATAGAATAAATACAGGTCATATTAGAGCTACTGGGGGATTTAGTTCTGCCACTTTTGTAATAGCAGATAATTATTTACAAACAAACAATAATTTAATTTATCCAGCATCACAAACAGCTACCCAAAGATTAGAAGTTGGAAATGCTTCTGGAAATGCATGGGTTGATGGTTTAACTATTGCTCAAGGTGGAAATGTTACTGTTTATAATAATTTAACTGTAAATAATGCTGCTACCGTCACTAATGATTTAACGGTTAATGGTAATACATATTTAGGAAATGCTGGTGGTGATACTGTATTTGTAAATGATATAATAAGAATTGGTGCAACAGATTCTGGTGACGCATCATTATTTTTCGGTGAAGGTAGTGTTGCTGGTAGTGATTATGGTGCTAGATGGTATTGGGATAGCGGTTATACATTTACTTGGTATACAAGAAACAACGGAACCGATACTCAATTATTTAATTATGTTACGAATGATTTATCTTATGTTAATTGGAATAGAAATTTCAATATGCAGAATTATTCAATTAACTATAATGCACAAATTCATTTTAATGCAGGAACAAGATTTGTTGGGGAGGGTACGAATTATTTGATTTTTAGATCAGATGCAACAAATGCTGGCGGTATTAGAGTTCAAGACGGAGGTATTACAACTAAAGGATATATTGGTTACTGGGATTCTGCTGGTGGTGGTATATTAAATAATACAGGAAATTGGGCAGTAAGATATAATTTTGGAAATACAAATTCAGGAGGAACATTATTTGGTGCTTGGGTAGTAGATGGTAATATATCTGCTACTAATTTATCAGGAACCAATACCGGAGATCAAAGTATAGGCAATGGAACCATAACTATTGCTGCTGGAACAGGTGTTAGTGTTGGTGCTACAAATACATTTACAACAAATCAAAGTGGTGCTACAACAGTTACTGTAACAAATAGTGGTGTTACAAGCAATGTTGCAGGAACAGGTATAAGTGTCAGTGGTGCAACAGGCGCAGTAACTATTACAAATAGCGGTGTAACAAGTGCGGTTGCAGGAACAGGTATTAGTGTGAGTGGAGCTACCGGTGCGGTAACTATTACAAATAGTGGCGTAACTAGTTTAGCTGGAACAACAAATAGAATAACAGTTAGTGCAGGAACGGGCGGTGTAACTTTAAATTTACCACAAGATATTCATACAGGCGCATCCCCAACATTTGCAGGTTTAAGTCTTACAAGTGTTTCTACAACAGGCGCAACAATTACAAATTTGACGGGTGCATATCAAAATACAACAGTATATGACAGTCCTAGAACACAATCTGCTACACCAAGTAGAGGTATAAGAGCACCAGCATCTTCAATACAATTTACAGACAGTTACGCAATCGCACCATTTTATACATATAGATCCACAGGCGATTGGCCAGTTCCATACGGTATTGGTTGGGGAACAGGCGGAGAATCATCTGGTATTTTTCAAAGATATGCTTCAAATGGTTCTTCATTTGGTGATATGATTTTCTATACAGGAAATGATGGATCTGGAGCATTTTCATTTAGAAGACATACTTGGGAAGGAACTACTTATTTTGCTGCAGGTTCTGGAGAATTAAATACAGAATTATTTAGAATTGATTGGGCAGGAAAAGCTACAGCTATATCTTTTGGTTTGACAGGGGGATTTGTTCTTGACGCAAATGGTGCATATGGTAGATTTAATAATTGGGTTCAACTCAACGGATTTTTCGGATTATATTCAGACAATAATGGCGCACATATTTATCCAAATCCAGGCACCTATGGTTCTTGGAGAATTGCTGGAACCAGAGGTGGTTGGTATGGTATTGAATTTGATTCTGGTGTAAGTTTGATGGCAAATAGTAATGAAGTAGGATTTCATAGAAATGGTAGTGGATGGCAAATGAGATGGTCTGCTGGAGTAGGTTATGTTTATAAAGGAAATCCTGGCGGGGGAACTGAAGCAGTAATACTAGATTCAAGCAATTCACCATATGCAAATAACATGAATCAGTATGTTAGAACTACTGATAACCCTACATTCAATTCTGTTTTAATTACTTCCGAAATCTCAATTTCAAAAAATAACCCTAGAAATTTATTAATACAAGGATCAGGAGGAGCAGATTCTGGTTTATTAGGAAGAGGTTCTTCCGGTCAATTTGCGTTTCAATTATATGGTAGTGGTGGTGGCGATTACGGATTTTTAGATGGAGCTTGGGCTGGTTGGGATATCAGAAAAACTGTGGACGGCAATTTATATTTAAACGATAATACTACTTATTATTTAAACCCAGCTAGCACTACTAATCTACTTAGCTTAACTGTTGCTAATACAATTACTGGAGCTGTAAGTGGCAATGCTGGTACTGTAACAAACGGATTATATACAACAGGTGGTCAAACTATAGCTGGTATTACATATTTTTCAAACGGTGAATCCATGAATGTTTATGGTATTCGTGGTAGATTTACCAATGAATATTTACATTTATACAATAAAGTAGGAATAGGATCTCCGAACGGATGGGGACAAGGAGAAACAAGTACTCCAATTTATGGTTTATCTACTTATGGCGGTCTTAATATTGCTTATGGAGATAACGGAATATCAACATTTAATGGTGTAATAAGAGCAAATTCAAATATTAGACAAGGTGCAGATTTAGCTATGCCGTTATCAAGTTGGAGTGTATCTGGCACAAGTACAGGTATGGTAATATTTTCATTCCCAGGAAATACTGGAAATTATGGAATGGTTCATTGTGTATTTGATATCTATGAATATAATTCTAATACTGTTTCTACTGTAATTGTTGGTGGACACAACTGGAACGGTGCCTGGTATAATACTGGCGCAAATGTAATTGGCAGATGTGGAAAATCAGTTCGTCTCGGTGTAAAAGATTCAAGGTATTGCGTAGTGTTTGGTGGTGCTGCTTCTTCATGGGACTACGGAACTATTATTTTAAGAAAAATCCATAATGGTGGTTTTTATACTGGTATAATGGACATGGGTGGATCATTTACCACTCAACAAACTGCTACAGAATCATTTTCTAATATTAGCGGTGATTTAAGAGCATTAAGAACAAGTGCGGATTTTATTGCTGATGGTGGTATTAGTGGAACAACCGGCACTTTTTCAGGTGAGTTAAATATCGCAGGAAATTATCAAATAAGAAACGCAAATCCTACAATTACATTTAGAGACACAAATAACAGAACGGGGTATATACATGTTAATGGTGATATTTTTTATGTATTAACTGCCGTTGCGGATTCTGGCTACGGTAATTGGGCTACAGTTGCTAATGGCAGATGGCCTATGGAGCTTAATTTATCAAATAATAATGCATTATTTGGTGGAGTTGTAGATGCAATTAGTTTTACTGGAGCAGGGACAGGACTTACGGGTACTGCGGCGAGTTTAAATATTGGCGGCAATGCTAATAACATCACTCAGTACACCGTCAACCAGAACGTCGGTACAGGCAATACTCCTACATTTAGCGAACTTACTTTAAGCGGACAAGGAATGGGCGCTTATAACTTAATGAAGTATAGCGGAATAAGAAGCGGAAATTGGCAGACTTTTACAACCACTGAAGGTCAACTAAATGTTATACAGGTAAATGATATTGCAGGTGGAGCGCACACTAATTATCCAACTGGAGTTTATACTTATGGCGCAGTGATGAGCTGGAGAACAAATAATCATTCTTTCCAGCTTTACGCTGCTCATACAGGCGATTTAGCGTATAAAACACAATGGGGTAACGACAATTACAGCGGATGGAGAAGAATATTAGATAGCACAAACTATATACATGCTGCTAATATGAATCAGTATGTAAGAACTACAGATACTTGTTCATTTGCAGGTTTGACGGTTTCAAATACAATTAACGGAAGTGTAACTGGTAATGCTGCTACTGTTACAAATGGAATGTATCTTAGTGGAACTCAAACTATTTCTGGGGTTAAATATTTTACAAGTAATTTAGGAACAACTTTAGGCTCTTTAAGTGACCCTCCTTTACAGGTTTTTGCATCAGGCACAAATTCTGCATTTATGAGTTTTCATAGAGGAGGTAGTTTTGCTGTTAATATGGGTCTCGATTCTGATAACGTATTGCGTATCGGCGGTTGGAGCGCATCAGCAAATAGATTACAGTTAGACATGAGTGGTAATCTAACATTGGCAGGTGTTGTCGATGCTACACAGTTTAGAGATAGTAGTGATACTACATATTTTGTTGATCCAGCAGGTACAAGTAATTTAAACAAGCTAAGTACTTTTACTATGGCTTACAACGACATGAATCCGATGCACATACAATCACCGTATGCTGCTAGATATGGTGGTTCAACACAATATCGTAATGGTACGATGGGTTATGGGGCTACCGATTGTAACTACATGTTTTCTAATTGGGGTTCTGGTTTTATTGATAGTTGGGGTAGTCCAGCAAACGCACCGGGTGGTTCAACACACTATGTAGGATTACAGGGTTTTCATTACAACCATCAAAATAATTCACAAGCTTATGGTTTTCAAATGCTATACGCAGCAGGGTCGGCTAATAGATTTTTTTGGAGAAGTGCTTGGCCAGATTTATTAGGTTGGGTGGAGATGATTCATAGTGGTAACATTGCATCACAAACAGTAACTTCATGTACAGGAACGGCTGGTTCAATTAGTGGGTTTAATAATCCTCCTACAACTGCTACAGCAAATACAATTGTTTATAGAGATGGTAGTGGACATATATATGGTGCATATATACTTGGTTCATATTTCAATGCAAGCGCAGGCAACAGTGAAAATCCAACAATTGGACAAATTTGGACACAAAATACGACGGATAATTATTTAAGAAAATCAACACCTGCTCATTTTAGAAGTCAAGTAACAGATGGTTCATATCCATCTTTGACGGGCGCAAATGCAAGCGGTACATGGAGTATAAACATTACAGGTAATGCTGGTACTGCTACTACTGCAGTTAGTGCTACTTCTGCAACAAGTGCTACATTTCTAAACTCAAGTAATTATATTAATCGTTGTGGTAGCGCCGGAAATGCAAATACTGACTTTCAAAACACACCTGCTGGAAGTGTAAGACATAATGGTGACGATGCAAATTTAACAAATTCTCCTGGTGGAACTTGGTGGTTTTACGATAATTATAGACACTCTAATAGTAGTAATTATTGGGGAACTCAAATAGCTTGGGGGTGGGAAGATAATGCTAATAGATTAGCAACTAGAAATGTTAGCGGAGGAGGATATGGCGGTTGGGTATATTATTTAAATTCTGCTAATTATAATTCTTATTCGCCAACATTAACTGGTACAGGTGCAAGCGGTACATGGAGTATAAATGTTACAGGTAATGCTGGTGGAAGTTCTACTTCGTGTTCTGGAAATGCTGCTACTGCTACTGCATTGACATCAATGAATATTTCGCAGTTTACAAATAATAGCGGTTATTTAACAAGTGTAACTAATATTTCAGGCAATGCTGCTACTGCTACTACTGCTACAAATGTAGGAGTAGGTTCTGGTAATACATCTGCTGCTTGGTATCCTGTAGTATGGCACAGTGGTAATACATTGTATTCAACTCCTAGCGTAATACTATATGCGGCCGGTGCATATATTCAAGCTAGTTATTTTAATAGTTCAGATGACGATACAGGTGGTATTACAAGATTTGTCGTTAAAAATGGCGATGGTTATCACAGATCTGCTACAACTACATTGGCTGCAGATACAATTCGTGGAGTTGCAAGTGGTACATGGAGTATTACAGCAGCTACTGCAAACGCTTTAACTACTGGAAACACTTATCAAGTAGCAAATCTTGGTATTGGTGTTGCTGCATCAAACAGATTACATGTTGATGGAGGTTCTCCGGCCGCAGGTACAGCAGGTATTCGTATTGATAATGCTGGATATCTTACTGGCGTTGCATCTAATAACAAAGCAACATTTTATGGTTATTTACCACTTAAAGTAAGTGCAACTGTAACAGTTTACATTAGATTATGGCAATAAAATTTAACAATATATAATATATGGATGACATAGAATATACAATATGCAGATATGAACTTTACCCACCAGATTTTCACACAGCAATAGCTGTTGGATTTTTGGTAAAAGATATTGCTACTGGAAATAGTGGTACAATGGAAAAGTTAATACCATTGGAAGATTCAAACGGTAAAACTCAAAGTGAAGTTTGTAATTTAGCATTTTCACGATTAACAACAGAAAATCAAAAAATAATTGAATATTTATCAAAAAAACGAGAAAGTGTAGTAGGAAGCGTGTTCATTCCAAGTTAATTTAAAATGACAAATAGGTTATTGATATCAAGCGAATATAACTATTTATCCGGTTATAATACAGTTTTAACAACTATTTTGGAACAATGCATAAACCAAAATATTGTGGTTATGCCAAAATATTATAGCAAACCACTTGAAAAGTATAGTGTTTATTTAAACAATGATTTAAAGAGAAATGGTACCGAAAAAGAATTGTTATTGTATCCATCTTTTAATTATCTGGATCTTTCACACCCAATCACACACATTATAAATGGCAAAAATAAAAACTATTTTACCATGTGGGAAGCAAATAGAATTGGCGATTTCTTTATTGATAAAATAAATCAATTGGATCAAATTATCGTTCCTAATAAATGGAATAAAGAAACATTTGAAAATCAAGGTTGTACAAGTAAAATATCGGTGGTCAATCTTGGTATAGATACAAATATTTTTAATTACACAGAACCAAATAACAATGATATTTTTACATTTGCAACAGGCAACGATGATCCAAGAAAACGCTTACCAGAAGTAATAAAATGCTTTATTAAAGCATTTCCAAATGAAAAGGATGTTCGTCTATCAATCAAAATATCAAATCAATTGTCGCAAAGATTTTCTGATAATAGAATTGTAATCAATACACAAAATCTAACAAAACAAGAATTAAAAAATTGGTATTGTTCAACTGATGTATTCGTTTCTGCTGTAAGCGCAGAAGGATGGGGATTAATGCAACACGAAAGTATGGCATGCGGTAGACCTGTAATTGTTGCAAATTATGGTGGATTAAAAGAATTTGTTACACTTGAAAATAGTTTTTGTCTAAGACATATAGAAGTAGATGCAACAGGATTCTGGGAATTTCCTGGTGCAAAGTGGTCAAGATATGATGAAGAACATATGATTGAAACAATGAGATATTGTTACAATAATAGAGATAAAGTAAAAGAAAAAGGTATAATTGCAAGCAAAGATGCTTGCAAATTATCCAATGAATTGTTTATACAAACATTATTAAAAACACTATCAATAGACTTTTAATTTTTCATGTCCTACAACAACAGTAGGATCAATAAATACTTTATAACCCAATCTTGTTACTTCTCTACACCAAGCAACATCTTCCATTGTAAAATCTGTTGAACCTCTAATATTAACAAATTCAGGACGAAACCAAGGATATTTCATACTTTCAAATACTCCTCGTTTAACCAACATAAATCCAAATCCTGTATAAACTACGGGGAATTTTTTGTATTTGTTTCTAAAATCATTCAATATAGTGTCATCCATAAATTGGAAACTACCATTTTTTTGAAAGTAATCTTCATCCCAATATGGAACAGTTGCATAATTTTTTCCACCATCCATTTTGTATACCCCACTTACAATATCTTCCTTATGATCCAATAATTGTTGAAATTGTTGCGGTGTAAATAATACATCATTATCAACCCATAACATATAATCATAATCCAATTTACCACCAAATGGTTTTTGATTTTCACCTGCTAATATATTACCACCCAAACACATATTACGAACATAATAAATATTACAACTATACTTCTGAGAATAAATAATACTATGTCCTTTGTTATAACAATATCCTAATAAATTGGTCCAAGATTGCAAGAAGTTTCCACTGTATTCTCTGCCGGGTAAACAAAACAAAATTTTCATAAAATATAATAATTAAAATTGTACAATTACACATATATATCATTGTTACAACCTAGAAAGGATATTATAATATGGAAAATCAACTATCAAAATTCAGTGTTACAGAAATCAAAGCCTTAGTTTATGATGAATTGGCAAAGGCTGAACAAGCTCAAGCCAATATTCGTATTCTAAATCAAGAACTACGAACCAGACTTCAACCTGCACAAGGTGGAGTAACTAATCCAGACGGCAGTCAACCAACCGTAACTTCTGCTGATTTCTCAGGCGCTCCTGATGCCTAAGTTATGTCTGAACCAATTAAATTCACACAAGAAGAACTAGATAATTTGGGTAAAATACAATCCAAATATCAAGAAAATACTTTCCGATTCGGACAGTTATATCTAGACAAACTCTCGTTGGATGAAAAGTTCAAACAATTAACAGAATCAGAAGCAAGTTTGAAAAATAACTTCTTGGAAATTCAAAAAGAAGAAGAAACATGGTTAAATAGTATCACTACAAAGTATGGCGAAGGATCACTATCGTTGAAAGACGGTACCTTTATTCCAACAAAAAAGTAATACACCAAACAAAATTCAAATAACCCACATAATTAATTTTATGTGGGTTTTTTATTGTATATATATAATTAAACATTTTAGGATATAATCTATAGAACTTTTATATTTATATCTAGCAAATATATTTTCTTATGAACATGGATCAATTTATTGTACGACCAGGTCAAAAAACAACTGAAGAAAAAACACAGGTTATTAATGTGCATAGAACAGTTAAAGGATTCTATAAAGCATCTATCATGGAACCAGATGCAAGTGGCACTATTAATGAAGCATTTTCAACTGGTTGGAAACCTAACACCATTCTAAACAGTGGATTAGACAAAATTGCTTATATGCCATGGGCACAAACATTCCAATTTTGTTTGATAGGCGATTATCCATATACTAGTGCTGATCCTATTACTGCTTCTTATAGTGAAACCATGTTGAAAAGACCTAAGAAAATTAATGCGTTTTATTTGCCAGGTCAAGGAAACTGCGGACATGTGATATCTAGCAGTACAGTAAGATTGTTCAGAACATTTGATTTTTATAAGGAAACAGACAACACAACTTATACAGAAGTAGGATTTAAAGAAACACCTGCAGCAACTACATTGTTTAGTAAAATTCGTTTTGATCCAACGATGAGTTTACATGCGGGTCAATTTATGCGTGTTTCATATGAACTTCGTGTAAATTTGAATCCTGCTACTGGTAGTGCGGGTGGAGTTACTCCAAGTCCATTTCCGGCATTTACAGGATGGATTAGCAGTTCATTGGATAAAGAAGCAATTCAAAAAGTAGGATTATGTGGTATTGATACTAAAACCGGATTAGCTACACCAATTGACGAAGGTGGATTTTGTAATGAACCATTTGCTCCAGGTCAATTAAGTTTCGGTCCCGCATTTGGATTCGTAAATAGATATTATAACGGAAGTAATGTAAATTATTATCAATCAGCGTCATCAACATATGAACCAATTCCATTTAAAGCAATTGGTCCTCTTCAAGAATTTGATGTAGGTTACTCTAACATTTTTCAAATTCTTGATGCTGGTATTTCTCAAAGCTTAACAAATAACGGTGGTGCATATAGTGGCAGTTTTCAAGTTCCTGGTATATCAACTTATTTACCAAGAAATTATTTTACCGCCGATTTAATTTATGGTGGTTCTAGAGTAATGGGTGGAACTGCTATATATAGTACTTTTACATATGATCAACCGAAATCAAATGGTAGATTTGATTCTGGATCAGTTGACGTTAGTACCGAAACTGGAATTCTTAGTAGTTCAACAGCATTTTTTTGGGACAAAACGACGCAGACATTCCCCAGATTAGATAATTTGTGGACACCATATAGTAAAATTGCATCAGAATCATCTACCGGAGCGACACCAGCGTATAGTGGATTTAAAAACAATACAAATTTATTTACTGATAAATTTTATGATCCGTCAATGCAAACTAATGGTAGTTTATCATATCCCGTATATCCATCTTCTTTAGCGGTTCCTGGTGGAAATGGAACTGGATCTGTTTATGAACCAACTGTTGGCGTTTTCTTTGGTAAAATGAAGTCAGATTTGTCAAATAACACAAAAAATCTTAAAATTCCTTCATCTTTTCCATATTGGGATGATTGGAATCCATATACACCAACAGGTTCGTTTCCGTCACCAATAAACCAAGTATCAAATTTATATGTTCGTGGATCAAGTGTATTCTTGTCTACACATACAGGATCTGCAACATTGTTTAGTGCATCTGTAGATAGATCAAGCAACACCGGTTCAAAAGTATTTTCATTTGAATTACCGCTATCAATTGTACCGTACAATACAGGCAGTTATTTTAGAGACAAATATGCTATATTTAGTAATGCAAATGCAAATAACGTTGATATTCCTTCTGCATATTGGCCAGGCGCATCTGCACCGGCTTGGAAAACAATTGGTATTGGACCAACAAGTGTAAATATTAATCCAGAAACAATGACAGATGCGGCTAAGTATAACGGATATGTTTATGTGTTGGCAAACAATCAAACTAAGGATAAAGATTATTCCTTAAAGGTTGTATTTAGATATAGTTGGAATAGAGCTTAATTTAGTTGAACAGTTATGTCATATCAATTAGTTAATTCAGGTTCAATTGCTAACTCTGATAACGCAGATACACTGCGTGTATCATTTGCTAAGATTAATGGTAATTTTTTGGAATTATCAGGGAGTTTGAATTTTGATCAAACTCCCGTTGGTAGTGCTGGGGGTTCTGCGGGTTACATCATTATAAAAATAAATGGAACAAACTATAAACTTCCTATTTATAATGTGTGAGATTATTCCATAATATATTTTATAGAAGGTTTAAGTCTATTCCTCTTTCGTATTATAAAAGAGGAAAAGAATTAATTGTTGCTGAAACTTTTACATCCAGTGTAAGCGCATCATTAAAATTAAATGAAGTTGGAATTTTACCGGATTATTTTAAAGAAAAAAGCAATTTTCAGTTTGGTACATCTAATATTACTGAATTTAAGTTACCCGAAGTTGTCAATACAAATTTAGTTTTAAAAAATATAGGTCACGAATTAACGCCTTATTCAAATGTAGGGGAGTCGTTTGGATTAAAAAATATTAGTCATGAATCAACACCATATTCAAATGTAGGAGAATCGTTTGGATTAAAAAATATAAGTCACGAATTAACTTCTAAAGAAGTAGTTGAAAATTTATTAAGTTCAAATGAATTTAATTACAATAATCTAAATTTAGATACTACATCAAATTTTTTAAATTCTTCTCAATTTGATTACAACAATTTAAATTTAGATACTACATCAAATTTATTATCGTCAAAAATTATAAACAATGAATTTATAAAAATTGACACTATATCAAATACAGAAGGATTAAGTACAGTTGAAATAAGTACAGTTTTATTGGATCAAAACAATAATAATTTAAATCTAAATAA